>CENJ01076296.1_pt1 | contig 48711 bp, 39 predicted proteins | sample 356161 | NCBI WGS metagenome assembly CENJ01 (sample SAMEA2619531, study PRJEB7988) | marine metagenome | biome: marine biome (ENVO:00000447); feature: surface water layer (ENVO:00002042); material: "saline water (ENVO:00002010), including plankton (ENVO:xxxxxxxx)" | depth 5 m
GAATCCGAGGGAAATCAAAAGAAATAATAATCTTTTAGTCATAATAATCCCCAAAATTAAAAAAATTATCCTTATTTATCGCTTTTAAACCATATTTTGTCAAGTTTTTTTTAAGAAAAAAAATAATCAAAAAGCTTATAACAAAAGGATTTTTCTTAAATTCAAATGGCGGAGAGAGAGGGATTCGAACCCTCGGAACGCTATAAACGTTCACTACCTTTCCAAGATAGCGCGATCGACCACTCTGCCATCTCTCCGGAAACCCAATTATAAAGGGATTTTTACGTTTTTAAACGAACAGGTATTATAGAGATACCACCTCTTCTCTCAAAGTGTCCTTCGATAGAGTCAATTTGATGATTACATTCTATTAATTTGAGATATATCTGTTCAATACATTTTTCATGATAAACATTTAAATCAAAGAAACTTCCTAAATAAGATGATAGTGAATCAATATCTTCAGAACCTATCTGTCCGCGAATATTAATTTTTGCTATATCAGGCTGGCTCGTGACTGGACACAATGATCTAAAGGGAGCAAAACACAAACGTTTAGTGTCATTGGTGGTATTTTTTGATTGTGGTAGCTTAAAATTTTTAGTAACTTTTATTGGAACGTGATCCTGAAAAGTATTTTCATAAATGTCATCATAAATTTCTACTGATGTATTAAGAACATCATTGAGGGTGTTTGTTATTAATCGATATAATTGATTTTTGTTTTCAAAATTCTTGTATATCAATGACCCCAGAAATAATTTCATAGATTTAGATTCTGGAATGAATTCTGAATTACAGTTTATCTTTATCGAAATTTGATTTTGGTGTAAAAAATGTTTTTGATCTATCCACAACAATTCAAAAATATTCCACATATCATAGCCATTAAGGCTTGCACTCAGCATATTATCCCTTTGTTCTGCTCTTGATATTGGATGAAGAAGATCTTTAGAAAATGCCTTTGGAAAGTTTATATTTTTCCCAAGCGGACTTTGTTTTGTCATTCTTTTATACCAGTTCCTTTAAGAATTAAATAATAAGAAATACCAGAAAAAATAAGTGTAAACAAAACAATTAATGAAAATCCAAACATAGGTTCAATTTCTGACTGTCCTAACATTGCGTATCTAAAAAAATTTACAATGTAAAGAATAGGGTTTAATTGAGACACTATTTGCCACTCTGGAGAAAGAATGTTTATTGAATAAAAAATTCCTCCTAAATAAATTAAGGGTGTTAAAACAAATGTTGGAACTATGCTTACGTCATCAAAATTTCTTGCATATATTCCATTCATTAGGCCCAAAAGTGAAAATAGAAGGGAAGTAATTATTATAGAAAAACAAGTCAAAAAATAATTGTTAATTGATATATCAACAAAAAATAAGCTTGTTAAAACGACTACGATTCCGACTATCACCCCTCTTGCTATACCCCCAGCTAAGAAACCAATCAAGATTACCCATGCTGGCATTGGAGAAACAATTATTTCCTCAATAGATTTTTGAAATTTTGTACCGAAGAAGGCGGATGCGACATTTGCATATGAATTTGTAATTACAGAGAGCATTATTAATCCAGGGACCATAAATTCAATATATGAAAGACCCTCATAACCAGGCATGTTCCCGATTCTGCTGCCAATCAAAGAACCAAAAATCAAAAAATATAAAGCAGTGGTTATTGCTGGCGGCAATATCGTTTGTATCCATATCCTTAATATTCGCCTAACATTTGCGTAAGCTAGAGTTCTTAATGCCTGTAAATTATTCATCTTTAGTTGTGAGTTTAATAAAAAGCTCCTCAAGTCTGTTTGTTTGATTTCTAATATTCTTAATTTTTAAGTGTGAAATTTCTCTATCATTGAATAGGTCATTCATATATGAATCTTTAGACAATGTCAGAGAAAACTTATTATCGTCTATAACCTCAGTTTTGAAATTTTTTAATGAAAAGTTAGTAGGAAGCTTTTCTGATGTTTCAATTACAAAGTCTTGATCATCCATCTGTTTTAACAAACTGTTCATAGTTGTATTTTTTATGATCTCGCCATTATCAATTATGGCAATATTTCTACATAAATTTTCTGCCTCCTCTAAATAGTGGGTGGTTAAAATAATCGTAGTTCCTTCATTGTTTATCTCTAGAAGAAAATCCCAAAGACTTCTTCTCAACTCTATATCAACCCCTGCTGTTGGCTCATCAAGTATCAGTAAATCAGGCTCATGGATTAATGCTTTGATGATCATAATTCGTCTTTTTTGACCTCCAGATAACATTCTTGCCTGATCATTTCTTTTGTCCCAAAGGGCTAATCTTTTGAGATGTTTTTCAGCTCTTGCTGTTGCTGTTTTAAAGTCAATACCATAATAACCGGCTTGTGTGACGATAATATCAATCACTGATTCAAATTGAGAGAAGTTGAACTCCTGATTAACAACACCAAGTTTTGTTTTAGCTTCTGAAAAATTCTCATCGCAATTTATTCCACAAATTTCGACGGTGCCAGAGTCTTTATTTACCAATGAAGAAATAATACCAATTATTGTGGATTTGCCGGCACCGTTTGGGCCCAATAATGCAAAAAAATCTCCTCGCTCAACAGTTAAATCTATACCCTTTAAAGCAACCACATCATTTGAATATGTTTTTCTAAGTGATTTTAAAGTAATTGCATTCATTTAATTTCTCTTTGACAGATACGTTACAGCATCGGAAATGCCGCTTATAGTTAATGGGAACATATTTTGATCCATCAAGGTGGAAATCATTTTAATGGTTGACGTGTAATCCCAATGATCCTGATGAACTGGATTAAGCCAAGCAGATTTATAGAAATGAGAGTTAATCTTTTTAACCCATTCCTCTCCAGATTCTTTATTCCAATGCTCAATACTTCCTCCAGAATTTGTAAGTTCGTATGGAGCCATACTTGCGTCACCAATAATTAGAATTTTGTGATTCTTAGAGTATTTATTTAAAATATCTTGCGTTTTTATCCTTTCGTCTTTTCTCCTTAAATTATCTTTCCACACTGACTCATAAATACAATTATGAAAATAATAATATTCGAGATTTTTAAATTCTGATTTTGCTGCTGAAAATAATTCTTCGCAAACTTTTACAAAAGGATCCATTGATCCTCCAACATCAAAAAAAACTATGAGATTAATATCATTTAGCTTTTCTCTGAGATAATTTAATTCAAGATAACCAGCATTTTTTGCAGTTTCTTTTATTGTTCCGTGTAAGTCAAATTCCCAGTTCTCTCCTTTCCTTGTCATCTTTCGTAATTTTCTAAGTGCAACTTTTATATTTCTAGTTCCAAGCTGCAATGAATCGTCAAGATTTTGAAATTGTCTATCTTCCCATACCTTCGCAGCCATTCCTTTATTTGATTTTCCTCCAACCCTGATACCGTTTGGATGTTGACCATCGTTTCCAAAGGGTGAAGTTCCAGCAGTTCCAATCCACTTGCTACCGCCATGATGTTCTTTATCTTGTTCTTCCAATCTTTTTTTGAACTCTTTCATCAGCTGCTCTAAGCCACCAAGATCTTTAATCTTTTTTAGCTCTTCAGGAGTCAATTCTTTTTCAAACTCTTTTCTGAGCCACTCTTCAGGAACAATCAATTTCAAAACATCATCGAGGCTTTCAATCCCTTTAAAATAAACATCAAATGCCCTATCAAATTTATCAAAGTACTTTTCATCTTTAACCATTATTGATCTGGACAAGTAGTAGAAATCATTCCAATTAGCGAATACTAATCTCTTTTCTAAGGCGGTTAAAAGATCAAGAAATTCTCTTAAGGTAACAGGAACACCATAACCTTTTACAGCTGTAAATAAATTTACAAGCATTAATTCTCTCTTCTAGTCATGAATGCAAGCCTTTGAAGAAGCTCAACATCTTGTTCATTTTTCAATAATGCACCATATAAAGGCGGCACTAGATTTGATTGCTTCGAAGATAAAACCTCCTGAGCAAGATCATCAGAAACTAAAAGTTTTAGCCAGTCTATAAGCTCAGAAGTAGTTGGCTTTTTTTTCATGCCAGGCACTTTTCTAATATCAAAAAAAGTGTCCAACGAATCTTTTAGCAATTTTTTCTTTAGTTTTGGAATATGAACATTTATTATTTTTTCTAGTACTTCTCTGTCCGGGAAAGCAATGTAGTGAAAAAAACATCGTCTAAGAAAAGCATCTGGCAGATCTTTTTCATTGTTTGATGTAATGATTACAAGTGGTCTCTTTTTAGCTTTTATTGTTTTATCTAGCTCATAACAGTAAAACTCCATTCTATCTAATTCTTGAAGGAGGTCATTTGGAAATTCTATATCTGCTTTATCTATTTCATCAACCAACAAAACTACTCTCTCATCTGATTGAAATGCATCCCATAGTTTTCCTTGTTTAATATAATTAGCAATGTCTTTTACCTTTTCATTGCCAAGTTGCGAGTCCCTTAGTCTTGAAACAGCATCGTATTCATATAAACCTTGTGATGCTTTTGTAGTTGATTTGATATGCCATTCAACCAATCTCATTCCTAAAGCCTCTGCAACCTCCAGTGCAAGCATTGTTTTGCCAGTACCTGGCTCCCCTTTTATCAATAAGGGTTTCTCAAGATTTAACGATGCATTAACAGCAAGCTTTAAATCTTCAGTTGCAATATATTTTTTAGTTCCTTGGAATTTCATTTTGACTAGGGTAGAGTGTATCAAAATTTAACTGAAATGGTACTTGCAGATTCTTGTTTTAATTTAACCCATACTAGCTTTCATAAAGACTTGAATATAATTTTTAAACGAGCTGAAGAGAATGGTGTTAATTATTATTTTGCACCTTCCTCGCGAGAATTAGAAATTGATACGTTAGTAAAATATTCAGAAGAAATTAAAAATTTATACATTGGAGTGGGAATTCATCCTCATTATGCATCAGAACTTAAACCCAATACCAGTGGAAGATTACTAGAAGTTTCGAAACATCAAAATGTAAAAGCTATAGGTGAGATTGGTCTGGATTATTTTAGAAATTTTCAGAGCCCTGAGATTCAAAAAAAGTGTTTTGAAGCTCATCTGGAGGTTGCTGTTGACTCAAAACTTCCAGTTTTCCTTCACAATAGGGAGTCTTTTCATGACTTTTACCCGATATTAAAGAAATATATACAAAAGATCCCTCAAAGCATTGTGCATTGCTTCACTGGCAATGAGGATGAGCTTCGTTCATTCCTAGATTTAGATTTATACATCGGGATAACTGGATGGGTTTGTGATCCTAAAAGAGGTGCTGATTTAAGAAAAATTGTAAATATAATCCCTAACGACAGATTAATTATAGAAACTGATGCGCCATATTTAATACCAAAGAATTTGGAACCTAAACCCAGCAGCAATCGGAATGAGCCAATGTACCTAAAGAATATATTATCTGAATTAGCAGAGATTAAACAACAGAGCGCTGAGTTACTTGCTAATAGCACTACGAAAAATTTTAAGAAATTATTTAATTGTTAGATCTAACATTCTTGGCATAACTATAAAAGTCATTTTCATAGAAATTAGAATTGCAAGTGCCGATAAAATTCCAAATAAAATAGTAGGGTTAAAGTTCGATAGGATTAGAATTAAAAATCCTAAAATGATTGTAAATCCTGTAATAAAAATTGCTTTACCAGTAAGTTCGAATGTATTTTTTTCACTTAGGGAAAATGCTTCAGAAGTGGCATTTTTTTTCTGATTTTTCATTTTTTCTTTGATATATCTCCAGGCGAAGTGAATTGAGTAATCAACCGACATGCCAACTGATATAGATGCTATTGTGATTGTCATAATATCAAGTGGGATCGCCATAATAGACATTATAGAAAGAATTGCACTTACAGAAAAAGCGGGAATTAAAAGAATAAAAAATGATCTTAGAATATTTCTGAACAACATTAACAACATAAAAAAAATTGCACCAAAAACAAATATAAGAGACTTTATTTGCGAAGAAAATAAGCTTTGTAATAAATTATTATACAAAATGCCAAGGCCTGAAATTTGATACGAATAGTTTGAATTAGCTGTTTCTTCATCAACTATTTTATAAATGTTTTTTATGAGTTTTTCTCTACTTAAGTTATCAGTTGAATCTTTTACTCTTAGACCAATACGTACTTCCCTATCATCGCTTGTTATATAACTGTCAATGAGTTCACTTGCGGTTTCACTATCTAAAAGTGTGTTCTTTATAAAAATTAACTCTAAATCCCCGAGCTCATTATAGTTATTCAATTCCTCAGCAAGTTGAATTCCGTTGGCTATGCTTAGAACTTTCCCAACACCATCCAATTTATTTAAATTTTCCTGTATGCTTTTGAGAACATCCATATTATCTTTTTTCCACCAGTACTCTGGAACAGAAGAACCTTCACTAAAAAATAAATCATACTCATCAAAGTCACTGCCCTCCTCTGGAATGGTTAATGTAATATCAATTGGACTTGTCCCTCCAAGCTCTCCATCAATTAATGACATGCCTTTATAAATTTCCGTGTCTTTTTGAAAATAATCAATAAACTTATTCTCTACTTTTAGGTTTGTTGAAAGATATAGAAAAATTGGCAAAGCTAACAAAATTAAAGTAAGTGGATTAGTAGGAAGCAAGCTTTTAGTTTTTAGGTAAAATTGGAATAAGAAGTTTTCCAACCGATCTCCTCTGGCTAAAACAAATGGTCTAAAAAAAATACATGTAGGTATAAATACAAATGAAATAATAAAATTTACCGCTACCCCTATCATCATCATTTTACCAAAGTCTATAACTGGCTTGATTCCACTAAACATTAAGGCTCCAAAGCCTACAATAGTTGTGAGTGCGGTATATAAACAAGGAATGATTATTTCGGAGATAGCATCAATATGATTAGTTCTTGTATTTTTAACACTTTGCAATTTAACAATAATATGCACAGAAACAGCTATGGAAGTGATCAATAGAAGTGCAAGAAAGTTTGAAGAGACTATACTAATAGGCCAATCGAATATTCCCAATAAGCCCATTGATGATGACAATACCAACGAAGAATTTATCATTACTACAGATGTTGCCCAAAAGTCTTTTAAAAATAGAAATAATAAAAAGGAAAATATAATAAAAGTTACAAAGCCAAATATCACTACATCCGATTTAATATAATTTATTGTATCTTCGACAATCATGGCAGGGCCTGCAAGATAGGCAACACCATCCCAGTCGTTAATTGTGGATCTTATCCGCTTGACTGCAGCACCAAATTCATATTCTTCATCTAGGTTAAGCTGGATGGCAAATACATTCCCAGCATCATTAACTATAAGATTACTGAATATTGGACTATTTATTAATTCATCCAATGAGGAGGATAAATTTAAATCATCTTTTAAAAAATATTTAATATTGTTGTCAGTTTTTAATAAAGGAACTCTTGGTTGCTGCAGCAATGGTGCATCAAGTATTGATAGAGCATTAGTTACTTCGGGAAGTGCGCCTAGTTTCTCCTGGAGATTTGAAATTTTTTCTAAAAATTTATAGTTAAACTCAGAGCCTTTATTATCAACTGCTACTACAAGAAATTCACTTTCTCCAAACTTTTCATTTGTTTGTTCATATTGTTCGAATAAGGTATCGTTTTCCAGAACTAAGGTATCAGAAGAAGCATCAAACTTAAAATTCTTGATGCCAAAAGATAACAAGGCAACAACAAGCAGTATTGATAATAATGACAAGCGCCTAAAGTTATATAAAAAATTAAAGAAAATACTCAATTTTGTTTTCCACATGGTGGTGATTGTTGAAAGTCATTTGATTTCGACCATTCATATGGTGTTTTTGCAATGATTGAGATTGCGTGAATTTGGCTGACAAGGGTGTCCATTGCTTTATATACAAGCTTGTGCCGATCAAGAAGTTTTAATTCTGTGAAGTCGTCTGAGATTACTATAATTTTCACATGAGTAACTGAACCATTGTAGCCCCCATGATTTGGACTTTCGTCTAATATATCTAATTCTGAGATGTTTAAGTTCTTTGAAAGCAGCTCCTTTATTTTATTAATCATTTTTCTTCTTAAGTCCCTGAGATTTATCCTTTCTTGAGATTGGTATATCTCTTTCTGAAACCTCTTCATAGTCAACATAGTTTTTAACATTAGAGATATACTGTTTGAAGATATATTTAATGGCAATGAACCCAAAAATGAATCCTCCTATATGTGCAAAATATGCAACTCCATCATAAGAATTTCCAGCTGCGCTTATAAGTTGTCCTATCAACCAGAACCCAATGACAATATTTGCTGGCACACGCATGATTTGAACAAATATCAAAAACCAAACGAAAACTTTTACTCTTGCAGTAGGGTAAAGCACAAAATAAGCTCCCATAATTGCTGCGATACATCCGCTTGCTCCTATCATTGGAACATCTAGCCTACCAGCAAATAAAGATTGAAAATAAGCTGCACAAAGGCCTCCAAGAAAATAGAATATTAGGAAATTCTTTCTACCAAGATGAGACTCAACATTATCTCCATAAATATAAAGCACAACCATATTTGAAATTAGGTGCATAAAACCCCCATGTAAAAATGCGGATGTAATGATTGTATGAAGATTAGTGAATTCAGAAAATGTGGAGGGCCTTACCCCAAATTCATTTATTAACAGTTGGTTTGATGGGCCTAAAGACAGTTGGAATAAAAAAACTAGTACATTAATTGCGATTAACGACCATGTAAGAATTGGTGTTCTCGATGATGGGTTTTCATCTGCAAAAGGGAAAAAAATCATTTTACTAACACCAATGAACTAATAAATTGCTCAGTCACTTTTTCCCAAGTGTAATCTACTGAGGTCTCAAAAACTTTCTTACGATCACATGCTATCGCATTATTTACTGCTTCTAAGAGATTATCTTCGGTAAGACACCCATTAACTCCCTCTATGACAATGTCTTTTGGGCCTGTAACATTAAATCCTGCCAGAGGGGTGCCGCAAGCTAAAGATTCAATTAAAACTATTCCAAAAGTGTCTGTTTTTGATGGAAAAACAAAACAGGCTGCATCTCTATAAATCTCAGCTAATTCTCTCCCTGATTTATAACCAAGAAATTTAACGTCTTTATATTTTTTTTGGTAAGACTTCAGTTTTGGCCCTCCTCCAACTACTACCTTCTGCATTTTTGTATCAAGTGTTAGAAATTCCTCAATATTTTTTTCAATTGCAACTCTTCCGACATAAAGTAAATAGTTACCTTTTCCACCCACATTGCTGGGATAAAAAATCTTATCATCAAAACCTCTGCTCCAAAGAACCAAATCAGTAAAACCATCTTTTATTAATTCCTCTTTATGGCTCTTAGTGTTAACTAATGTCTTAGCAGCAGAATTATGAAACCATTTTAGCAGTCCTTTAGTCACATCCAAACCAATCCCAAATCGTTCATAAACATACTCTGGAAATTTTGTGTGAATCGCCGATGTGTAAGGAATATTTTGTTCAACACAAAAGTGCCTGGCAGTTACCCCTAGTGGACCCTCAACTGAAATGTGAATGAAATCAGGATTAATTTTTTTTATTTTTTTCTTTAAGTCCCAAAAATTCCATGCAATTGAAATTTCTGGATAGTTAGGTAATGGAAAGGTATGAAAGTGTCCTGGATGCAGAACTTCAACCAAAAAGTTTTTTTTCTTAAGGTGCTTTACAACAGTTGTCATAGTGGTAACTACTCCATTTACTTGAGGCTCCCATGCATCTGTAATTATTAAGATTTTCTTCATAAACTTTTTATAATTTTAACTGTATTATTTTTATCAAACTCAATTAAAGAAAGTCCCTCATTTTCATCTTCTACTATGGCAGTGCAACTTTCTATCCAATCGCCTGTATTTAAGTATGAGTAGTTTTCAAATTTTCTAATTTCTGGTTTATGAATATGACCACACATCAAACCGTCATATCCTCCTCTTTTACATTCATTCTCTACAAGTTTCTGAAAATTACCTGCTTCGTTTACAATATTTTTAGTAAGTCTTTTTAAATATTTTGATAAGGGTCTGTTTAATGAAATTAGTCCATCGTAAATTATCCCACCTAATTTAGAGACCCATTTTGCATTTGAAGTAACTACATCGTACTGATCTCCATGAATTACAAGAATATTTCCATGGATTTTATTTTTTAAAACATAAGATTCAGATGGGCTAAAAGATTTTAGGGCTGAAATTATCCCCTTATAAGGATAATCACCTTCTCCAAGAGATTTTGTTAGAGCCTCATCTCTGAGTGGGTCGTCATGATTTCCAGAGATATACTTAATTTTGGTCCCAGACCTTTGAAGTGAAATAAATTTATCAAGAATGATCTGATGTGATTTTGGCCAAAAGAAATTTTCTTTCATGGACCATAGGTCCACTATATCGCCAACTAAAAAAATTCTTTCTGCTTCTATATTATCCAGAAAGTTTTTAAGCCTATCGCTCTGACACCCATTAAACCCTAAATGTATATCTGATAGAAAGACTGTCTTGTATTTATTACTATTAACCATGTAGGATTATTTTAATCTATGTCACTCAAACACAAAGAAGAAATTACTATTTGGGCCTTTAAAGATGGAAAAAAAGGTCATGAAAAGCAAATTGAAGCATTAATTCATGAATTAAGTAAAAGAAAAAAGGTAAATACAACTGACATTGATTGCTCAACAAATTTTAAGGATTGGCCAAAAAATATAACAGTTACTCCAAATATCTTGGTTGCGGCAGGTAATAAAACACATCATTTTATGCTTCAAGTTAAAGACAGACTTAAGACTCCAAAAACAATTGTTCTAATGAGACCATCTTTCAAACCTACACAATTATTTGATTGTGCGATAGTTCCTGAGAATGATAGGTATTTATTTTATACGCCAAAAAATGTTTTACGGTCAAAAGGAGTATTGTGCAAATACTTTGATAAAGAACCCATTTTAGGTAACGGCACTATACTTATAGGTGGAAATAGCCGTCATTTTTCTTTTAGTCAGAAGTTAGTATCACAGCAATTGAAGCTAATTTTAGATAAATTCCCAAAAATCCAATGGAAGGTATCGACATCGCCAAGATCACCAAATTTTAAAATTCCTGATCATAAAGGAAATGCTGAATTCTTTAATTGGATGGATGTTGAGAAGGATTGGTTATCAAATCAAATGTCTCAATCGGAATATATTATTGTAACGCCTGAAAGTGTCTCAGGGGTTTATGAAGCTTTATCTACAAATTCAAAAGTTTTAGTTATGCACCTTGATAAACGCCAAGCCCAGTACGGTCAAGTCCAAACCAAAGTAACCAAAAATATTGATTTTTTAAAAATGTCAGGTGAAATTGGATACATAAGTGTGATAAAGAAAGGGATATTTGGGAAATTAGATGACGTAAAGATTCACATGCCAAAAAAGAGAAAAATATTGAAAGAGTCAAAAAGAATTGTTGATATTTTAATGGAGATAATTTGAAAGTCTTACATTTGTTTTCAAGTAAAGTTTTTGCTGGGCTAGAAAGACATATAGAGGAACTATCTTTTGAACAATCAAAAAATTTAGATGTTTTGGTAATCGGTGCTTCAAGATTCAAGAAGAATTTTAGAGGGCCCTATTTTGAACTTAATACAAATGAATGGCGCTATTCCCCCTTTTTAAGAAATAGAATCAATAAAGCACTTTCAAGTTTCAAACCAGATATAGTTCACACCCACGGGTATAAAATGACAGATTTAATATCAAAAAATTTATCGAATGATTACATTCACTGCTCAACAATTCATGGAACCAAGAAAAAAATCAAAGCATTTGAGCAATCCGACTTCATTTTTGCAGCAAGCAATGCTTCTCTTAGAAAAACAACTCAAAAATCAATGGTCCTTGAAAATTGGATATGTGAAGACAGATTTAGAAATTTTAAAAAGAAACAACCCAAAAAGTTTATTTTTATCGGAAGACTTGAAGTTGTTAAAAACCCGATGAGGCTGCTAAAAGCTTGGTTAAATTGTAGTGCGATTCTTGATATTTACGGTGAGGGTCCCCTTAAAAAAAAGATGCAATCATATATAGAGGAAAATCGCTTATCAAACAGGGTGACGATGATGGGGCAACAAGACGATATTTATAAAGTCTTTCAAGATGCTAGTGCTCTCTTAATACCGTCTGATCGAGAAGGATCACCTAAGGTTTTATTTGAATCTCTGTATTGCAATGTTCCTGTATTATCGACAAAAGCTGGAATTATGAGTGACTTGCTTCCGATTTCATGTTTATCAGAAACTGATGATATTTCTTTCACAAAGCTTGTAAAAAAATGGGTCAATCAAACAGATAAATTATATGAATCTCAAAAACTTCTTTATCAAAAGGTTAAATTAAAAAATGTTTTAACAGCACAAGAAAAAGAAGTACGAAACGTATATCAGTCTCTTTTATCTAAAGCATCAAAATAAAAAGAGATAGTTTTTTCATGCATTAGATCTGATGTTAGGTATACGTTGTTAGGGACATCCTTTGATGAAATAATTTCTTTAACTTGGGTGGTAAGCATTTTGAAATTATTAAACTCTACCTTTCCTTTTGGATAGAATAAATCTAAAACTTCTCCAGCTCCTCCTCTGTTCCACCCGCAAATTTTTTTATTCATCATGGCAGCTTCCAATAATGTTCTTCCGAAAGGTTCAGGCTTGGATGAGAGATTAAAGACTACATCAGAAAGAAAATAAATCTCACGAATGTCGTCGACTGCATTGTAAAAATATACTCTTTTCTGGAGATTATAATTTGAAATTAGTAAGTCTAATTTTCTCTTAAACTTCGGTTTTGCATCTTTGTAAGGCCCCACAATTATGCCTGCATAATCTGATGAGAGTTCTGATAGTAATTTCAAAAAAGATTCTTGGCCTTTCCATGAAGACAGTCTTCCTGGAAAAGAAAGAATTTTTTTATTTTTTAAAGAGGGGAACTTTGAAAAAAAGTTTTCTAAGTAAGAATCTTTTGGTCTAAATTTAGAGGTGAAATATTCTTTATCAGAACCACGATAAATTAATTTGGGTGGTAATTTTAAATGTCTTTCATAATTTTCATTAATATATTTTTCAACGGTTTTAGAGATAGCTATCACATTGTCAAAGCTTGCCATGATACGGCTATAAAAAGGCGTGCTGTAAAGACCATGAAAGGTTGAGAAAATAATTGGCCTTGGATTTTTAATAAAGAATTTCGAAAGTTGTAACACCCAGGCAGGAATTCTTGATCTGATGTGCACAATATCTGGTGAAATTTGATTTATGATGCTTGCAAGTTTTTTAGCTTGCATCAATGTTAAGAAACTTTTTTTTGATACCTGTAAATGGATGTGCTCTCCACCATCCTCAACTAAATTTTTAACTTGCCTACCACCATTTGAAATAACATAAGAAGTGTGTCCTTTATTAACAAGGTATTTGTTAAAGTCCAATACTCCTCTTTCAACTCCTCCTGTATTTAAGGAAGGTAATATTTGAACAATCTTCAGTTTACGCATCTAAAGAGTTTACTCTGATTCTGCCGTAGTTAGTGCTTTCAAAATTTAAGTTTAATTTGCTCAATGTTTGGCTAACTAATGAGATCATTTTATCTGAATTTCCACAAATTACGATCAAGGGAATAGATTCTTGATTCGTCAATATAAAATCCTCAACTACTTGCTGAACCTCATAGTGTCTTACCCCATGGAGATCAAGGGTCATTAGTTGATTTTCAAAGAAAATTTTCAAAGGTAATGCTATTTGTAGATTAAAATTATCTCGTCACCATTTGAGTTTTTATATGCTCTGGCCATTGCAGGAGTATTGAAAACCATTGCAGGATTTCCACTTCCATCCAAAACAATTACACCAGCATCTGCATCGATGGATTTAAGTTCAGAAATTACATTATTAGCAGCTTCCAGCACAGATATATTTCCATTTAAATGCCTACTGCAAATTTCTTTTGCAACATTATATCTAATGAAAAATTCTCCGTGGCCCGTTCCAGAAACTCCACAACCTGGAGTGGCCCATGTTCCTGCTCCAATAATTGGAGAGTCACCAATCCTTCCTTTTAGCTTGTTTGTCATTCCCCCAGTTGATGTTCCTGCAGTTATAATTCCATTTTTATCGATTGCTACTACCCCCACGGTTCCTAATTTGTTTTGTTTTGATTGAACGCTCTCTAATCTTTTAAGATTTTTTTCTGAATGGAAATATGATTCATCAACAAGTTCGATCCCACCATCTTTAGCAATTAATTCTGCGCCATCGCCACTAAACATTACATGTGGTGTGTTTTCCATAACATATTTAGCCAATGTGATAGGGTTTTTTACCTTTCTGACTCCTGCCACTGCTCCAGCATTGTGATCTTTACTTTGCATAATTGATGCATCTAGCTCTTGAATAGCGTCTGCATTGTAAACCGCACCTTTACCAGCATTAAACAAAGAGTTATCCTCCAAGATTCTTATAGATGCTTCGACTGCACTAACACTCGATCCATTATTTTCCAGAATCTTATAACCCTCATAAAGTGAATCTTTAAGCCCATTTTTGATTCCTGCAATCTCACTTTCAGGCATTCCTGAAAACCAGCCTGCGCCACCGTGTATTACAATTGCAATATTATCGTTATTTTCTTTTGCGTTTAACTCAAGACAACAAAGAAAAATAAAACCAATTAGATATTTAATTATCGCTCTCATAATATGCAATATAGTCTATTATTAATTTTTTTACATCTGGACAGTTCTCTCTGGCTGAACAATATTCCAAACTGTTTGGGTTCCCAGGGAAATTTCCCCCCACTGCTACATTAATCAAGCCATGAAATTGTTCAACAAATGGGTTAGGTTCTATTGATGGCAAATCATCAAAATAAATTCTAAATACCTCTAAATTATTTAAAAGCCACACAACAGACTCTTCTGTCCAAATTATGCTAATAATATTATGGTCATCAGGGTTAGTAAGTTTTGAGAGTTGCGATAGAAAAGTCGTTTTACTTTCATATCTGTGAAAATCATGGCCATAGTGAATAGTTGTAATGAGCTCATCAGAAGCATTATTTCTTGTTTCGACTAAATCTATTTCACCACTGGCTGGCCAGTATCCATATCTTTTTCTTTCTGGTAATAACCAAATTGCGGGCCATACTCCTGTTAATTCTGGGACAGAGAAAGAGACATCAATTCGACCAAAATGAAACAAAAATTTTTCTGATGTGTTAATCCTTGCACTTTCATAGCCGATGTTTTCTTTGAATGTCGGAATGATAAATAAACAACCATTAACTAAATATATATTGTCTGAGTTGTCTACATATAACTGTTCCTCATTATTTCCCCAACCCGGAATATCATATAGTGACCCATCCCCATACATATAACTCCAATTATCTTGATTAAGATCATTTGATGAAAAATCATCACTCCACTTCAATGTAAAACCATCATAACTCTGGGGTTCTTTATTAGGGCAAGAATTAAATGATATTGGGTTTTCAGGCCTCAAAAACTCACTCGTATCATCATAATAAGTGCTTCCCATACAAGCGGAGAGAATAACGACATTCAAAAGCAAATTAATGTGTGTTATTAATCCATATTTCATAAGCTTTTTGGTCTTTATTTAAAGTGACATTTTGTTGACATTCTTATGTGTCAAAATTATAGTTTCAATATCTCATATTAACAATTGAGGGGAGTTAATGAAAATAGTTGAAAAATTAGTACATGCGCTGATGTTATTAGCGCTGGCGTTACCTTTTTATGCCCAAGAATCTGACGATGAAGAGGAAGGGATTGAAGTAGTTATAACGACTGCTGCAAAAACAGAGAAAGATATTTTAAATACTTCTCAAGCAGTAAGTGCACTTTCTGGTGATGAAATTGTTCAATTAGGTCTTACCAGCATCAAAGATCTAAACAATATGGTTCCAGGATTGTACGTTCAAGGAGCAGTTGGTCCAGCAGGTGAACATAATTCACCAGTTATTACACTTCGTGGTGTTAGAACCTCAAACGTAACAGAACTTGGTGATCCAGCTGTGGGTACTCACGTTGACGGAATTTATGTAACAAGAGGACAAGCAGCAAATGCATTAATGTTTGACGTGGAAAGAGTTGAATTATCAAGAGGTCCACAAGGAACTCTTTTTGGAGCTAATTCTGTTGTGGGAACATTAAACATTGTTACTGCAAAACCTAACTTTGATATTCAAGGTGGTTCACTGACACTAAATTCAGGAAGATATAATGAAGCAGGAGTGCAAGCTCACTACAATCTTCCAATAAGCGATAACTTAGCCCTAAGATTTTCATATAGTCAGCAAAATAAGGATTCATACCTAACCGGATATTATTCTGGATCACAACTTGACTGGAGAGCTCTTCCACAAAATATTAGAGATCAATTTACAACTATAAGTGATCAATCAGAGAAAACATTCTTAGATGATTATGCATGGTATCTAGGTTGCCAGGTTTGGCAAGATGGATGCTGGGCTGATCCAGGTTGGCAGTTCTCAGCTCCTTATAATGAAGTTTTAGCGGATCCAAAAGATTTCTATAACAACGTTGATAATATGGCTTGGAGAGTAAGTGCTACTTACAAATTTGACGATGATGTTTCAACTCTTAATTTCCAGTACGAACAATTTCAAGATAATGGTGCTGGTTCCGTAGGTGCTCCTGCATGTGAATTAATGAGAAACAGGACAGGTACTTTAGTTGGAGATCCAGCGGTATATACAAAAAATACATGTACAGATATTTTAGGTTCTGAAAATAGATATCAGGCATATGTAAACGTTCCTGGTGAAGCTAATTTAGATATTGAATCATTCAGAGCAATATTCAAATCAAAATTAGGTGATCTTGATTTAACTATTAATTATGGATATCAAGGGCTTCAACAAGCATCACAGTATGATATAGATCAGGGATATAACTATGCATACGGAATGTCCTTTAACTGGAATGACCTTGACGTAACTACTAACGTACTTGATGCATTTGTAACAGGCACAACAGATAACTTAGCTTATGTTGTGGGTGCATTTGTTTTCAATGAAGATATGTATGCACTAGCTAATTTCCACGCAGATCTACAAGGTACAACTTATTTTTGGCAACCAAAGAGAGTTAAAGATCACTTTGCATTATATGGTCAAGGCACATATCAGTTAAATGACGATCTGTTTTTTACATTTGGTGGAAGATTTAATTATGACGAAAGATCAGATACAGGTGGAAGAAATCTAGACTGTTCGCAGTGGGTTGGATGTCACCCTACTACAGAACTATGGGGTAACAGATTTGCAGCCTATCCAAATATAAATTCCTATGACTTTGATTTCTGGGTTGATTATGGCAAGCAAGTTGATGGTGTTGATTGTGTGGCACCTGCAATAGGTTGTGCAACAGTTCAGACAGAAAATGATGTTACTGAATCATGGGAGAATTTTTCATGGAGAATTGGACTTGATTGGGATATGAGTGATCAAGCATTCATGTACACATACCTTGCGACTGCATATAAAACCGGAAGTTTAGGTGATGTTTACGTTAGACCTTCAAATTCTACAGGAACAGCAGGTGAAAGAGTTTCACTAGCCTATGATCCTGAATATGTAACAACATTCGAATGGGGCGTTAAGGGTAAAAACGAGGCAAATACATTAAATGCCTCTTTCAATTTATTCTTCACTGAGTATGATGGAAAGCAATTTACTGGAAACTTACCGGTAGATACCGTATTGACTCCGGTGTATGTTGGAAACCCTAATGATCCTAACTTTGGACAAACCATTCTTGAAGAACAAGGTGTCACAATATGGACAACTGAAAACTTTGGAGTTCAAGAAATCTTTGGTGCAGAATTTGAGTACACATGGCTTCCTTATGATGGTGGTAGAGTATCAGGTTTTGTAACAAGTTATCACTCAGAAATTACTGAAGATTTTGTAACCATGTGGAGATATGGACAAGACTATCTATTTGCAAGAGATTATGCAGCTTCAATTGATGCAAATAACCCAAATAACTTCGTAAACCTTAGAGGTAACGAAGCTCCATATACACCAAGACTTTCATTATCTATACGTGGAGAGCATACATATAGGTTTGGTAATGGTATGGAATTAAAGCCTGGCTTTAATTACAGATGGGAAGATTCATCTTACACATCAATCTGGAACGCTGACAAGCATATAAATGATGAAGGTGGATTTGATGGTCCAGGTTACTTTGCTCAGCCAATTGAGACCTTTTCTGATAGACGTCCAGCATGGGAAATGTGGGATTACTTCCTAACATTAGATTCCAAGCAAGGATGGTATTTACAAGGGTATTCCTATAATGCAAATAGTGAGATTGTTCCTTATGCATTGTGGATTGAAGCAGGATTCCCAAGAGGATCATATTCAGCCCCTGCACAGAAAGGTATAAGATTTGGATACTATTGGTAATCGATAAATTCCTGTAATATAAAAGGAGGGTTCGCCCTCCTTTTTTTATGAATACACCAGATATTTCAGACCATTATCCAAACCTTCCATATTTAAATGGTTTTATATCTTATGGACAGATACACAGATTAGCAGGAGAACTACAAACAGTTTATTGTCCTGATGATAACTCAAAGGTTAAATCACTATTGCAGTCCAATGGAACAGGGAAAGTCCTTTTTATTGATGGTCAAGCCTCTAACAAGGTTGCGCTTTTAGGTGATATTCTTGCAACAAAAGCAATTAAGAATAATTGGTTGGGTATAATTGTAAATGGCTGTGTGAGGGACGTTGAGATCTTAAGAGAGCTTCCATTATGTATTTTTGCCTTGGGTGCTTGCCCAAAAAAAAGCTCTAAAAAAGATAGAGGTGAAGTAGGTATACCCCTCAAAATTCAAGGCATAAATATAAATAACGGTTATTGGGCTTACGGTGATCTCAATGGGATTTTAATATCTAAGAATGAACTGAGCTTCTAATTACACCTAAATAACTTATCAGTTTTATTCTTAGCAAAATTAATACTTCTCAACTCAACATCCATTGGACCTTCTGACATAAGTATAAAGGGGATGTTTACTTTTGATAGATCTACCCCTTGATCCACAAGACAGCTTAATGGAATACTGTAATCACTAAATTCATTTGATTCAGAAAAATAATTTGATAGGTCTAATGTAGCCATGCAATCAAATCCGCACATAAAAATAAAATACATTGGTTTTTCTTTGTCTAAAAACCTTGCCTTAATATTAAGGAAGCCGTCCTCAAGATTATTTAAGTTAAGAATACTTTGAGAGATAATTATCAAGCTATTTGGAAACTGACTATTTTCAAGTACCACCTTTAGTGTGTCATCTTGTTTTTCTACATCAATAAGCTCAGTTGAAACTACTCCTGATTGCGATATGGTCTGGCCTGACAGTATTTGAATTTGTTGAAGGTTGTTTTCTTGTATATATCCAAGAAAACCCTCCGAAATAGATCCATTTAATAAGCTTAATTCGCTAAGTTCTAAAAAGGATTGGTCCAATTCTTCATTGAAAAAGCTAAGATTAGTGGAACTCTCATAGTTAAGACCATAATCAAATGCAAATAAAGGGTCGCTTGCAGAATCATAAAAGTTTAAATTGGCTTGAAATGGATTTTTAGGCCAACTAAATGGCAGCTTACCAATAAAATCATAATTGATATTATTATTAGCCTTTTTAAAAATAACATCAGTCATTCCTCTTGATTCTGTACCAGGCAACCAAGCTGCAATAAATGCCTCAGAAAGATTTAATTCTTTGGTCATCCAAAGAGGTCGTCCTGAAAAGAATATTGATACTGCTGGAATGCCTTTAGTTTTAAGTTTTTTTAAAAAAACCTGTTGTCTCGTCTGAGCAAACCTAAGGTTTCTTCTGTCACCAACACCTTCAGCATATGGTTGTTCACCATAAACAACTATTGCTGCATCATAAGATTCATTTATATTGTCCAAATTCTTAACATATGTAAGGTTTTCTTTGCCAACAATCTCTTGCACTGCTTGCAAGAATGTAATAGATCCTGGAAAGTCAGAATTTTCATTGTTAGTGCCCTGCCAATCAAGTGTCCAACCACCTGTTTGAGTTCTTAGCGAGTCTGCATCTTTACCTACTACTAAAATTTTTGCATCTCTTGAAAGTGGAAGGATATTATTATTATTTTTAAGTAAGACCATTGACTCTCGCACTGCTTGTCTTGCCACATCTCGATTTTTTTGAGTACCGACCTCAGAAAATATTGTGTTGTCTGGCCTTCTGCCATCGAACATACCTAAACGTTCTTTTACAAGCAGGATACGTCTGACAGCATCATCTAGCCTCTCTAAAGATATTTCACCAGATTTAACTTGTCTAAGTGTATTTCTGTACAAATCCTTCCAATTCTCTGGCACCATAAACATATCGACACCCGCATTAAAAGATTCAGCACAATTTGCATTTGAGCATCCTGGCACTTGTCCATGACCATTCCAGTCCCCCACCACAAATCCATCAAAATTCATCTGATTCTTGAGGACTTCTGTGAGAATATAATAGTTACCATGAATTTTTGATCCATTCCATGAATTAAAACTTGCCATTACTGTTTGGATGCAATTATCTAAGGCACCAAAATACGATGTTCCGTGAATTTCTTTTAATGCTTCCTCTGTAGTCTTAGTATCTCCTTGATCTCGACCTAAAAATGTCCCTCCATCTCCTAAAAAATGTTTTGCAGTACCTATTATTTTTTTATCTGAAAGGAATTCTTCATCTTTACCTTGTAGTCCCTCTATAAAAGCATTACCTAAAACTGTTACAAGGTCGGGGCTCTCAGAGTAACCCTCATAGGTTCTACCCCACCTATAGTCTTGAGGTACAGTTACAGTAGGAGCAAAAGTCCAGAAAAGACCAGTTGCAAGGACTTCTTCTGCAACAGCAGACCCTATCTCTTTAAGGAGATCTGGATTCTGTGACGCCCCAAGACCAATGTTGTGTGGGTAAATTGTTGCTCCAAAAACATTGCTATGTCCATGAACTGCATCTGTACCCCAAAGAACAGGTATATTTGCTCCTCCTCTTTCAACAGAATTATTATAAAAATCTTGAGCTAACTCTTTCCATTCATTAGGTGACGATCTAAGTTTACCGTTAGGTGATGTATTCCCACCATTTAAGATTCCACCAAGTGGATACTTTTTTAAATCTGAAGGTTCAACAAAATCAAGGTCAGCCATTATTACCTGCCCGACTTTTTCATCAACTGTCATTCCAGAAAGGATTTTTTGAACCTTATCTATATCACCAGTTGGGCAAAAATTTTCTCTTGTCCAGTCCACTGCGTGGGATAAAAAATTTACAAATAGAAACGTAAAAATAAAAACTTTTTTCATAGTTATCTCCTTTGGCCCAAACAGACGTATAAAATCAATACACGGTTACTGTTATGTCAATATTTTATTAAAAAGCGCCATCAAAATATATATATATCCCGGCAATAACTACAAGAATTGCAGTTGAACCAAAGTTAAATAATTTTGAGGTTTTGAAATCATTTGAATCTAACTTGAAAACCTTGTCATTTTCATTCTTTGGCGAAAGTAATGTACTTACTATAAATGCAAGGGCAAATGATATAGCCATCTGATGCATAAAAGGCTCAATTAGAGATTCACTTGTATTTGCTACATAAAGTTTCATTACAATCCCGGCTATCAAAGCAACAAATGAGCCCCACAAAACTGAACTTGATGTTGATTGTTTGAAAAAAATTGCCGATAAAAATACAAATAATATTACGGGGCTAAATAATCCCATATATTCTTGTACATACTGAAAAGCAGAATCAAGACTACCTAAGAATATTGGGGCAACTACTATTGATACAATGAGACCAATAACACTGACTACTCTTCCAACAAAAACCAACTTGTCATCCTCAACATCATTATAGTTTCGGTAAATGTCCATAGTAAAAATTGTACTTAAACTATTTGATAACGAAGCCAACGAAGAAACAATAGCTGCGACCAAAGCAGCAAATGTCAAACCTAAAATTCCATTAGGCAACAATGAAAGCATTGTAGGATATGCTCTTGACCTATCTCCTTCTAGTGAATCGATTACATTGCCCTCTAATGCAACTGCTATTAGACCAGGGAGTACTACAACAACAGGCATTAGCAGCTTCAAGAAACCTGCAAACATGAGACCATTTTGTGCTTCATTTAAGCTTTTACCTCCAAGAGCTCTTTGGGTGATGTATTGGTTTGTTCCCCAATAATAAAAGTGCGCTATCCACATACCACCAATTAATACCCAAATACCAGGAAGTTTTACATAGTTGCTGTACGCCTCAGGATCCTCTGCTTTTGAAACATACGGCAGCAAGGCGTCAAATTTTTGTGGATACTCACTTAATAGAATACTAAATCCTTCAACAACTCCATTACCATCAGATATTGCGTTTAGACCCACATAAGAAACAAATAATCCAGCAAAAATTAATAGTGTTACTTGAATTATATCTGTAAAAGCTACTGCTTTAAGTCCTCCATAAAGTGAATAAGCTAATGATAGTGCTCCAAGAAGTATCATGGATACTATTAAATCCAATCCAGTTAAATTATTTACTGCTTTAGCTCCTAGCCATAGAATAGTTGGCAAGATTACCATTACATACATTATCAACATTAGAATTGCCAATAGAGTGCTAACATTTTGATCATATCTTTGTGATAAAAGCTGAGGCATTGTGAACACTTTCTGTTTTAGATAGACAGGAAGTAAGAACTTTCCAACGACTATCAAAGCTATAGCAGCCGTCCACTCATAGGTCGCTATAGCTATTCCCATTGCATAAGCGTCACCATTCATCCCAATAATTTGATCAGCTGCAATATTAGCTGCTATTAAGGATGTTCCAATAGCCCACCATGGAAGGGATCGCCCTGCTAAAAAATAATCTTCTGCAGTTTTTTTCTCACCTTTTTTGGTTAAAGAAATATATGTTGCTATTCCAACAAGAACAATGGCATAGATGCCAACGATAAAGTAGTCCAGACTATTCATGAAGCCTCCTCACAATTGAATAATTTAGATTGCCATACAAAGGTGTATGTTCTTTTGTTATTAAATGAATTGAGGTGTCTGTTAGGATTTTTCTATGATGTTGGGAGTGGTGTTCATTAAATTCTGAAATCAATAATTCCACCGCTCCGAGTTTTTGCATCCTTCGCATCAAGGCTCCGGCAAAATAAATTCCTCCTACAGCCATAACAGTTAGGTTCAAATCTGCAAGCACTCTACCAAGACATTTGCAAAAATTATCAATTACAAAAGTTGCAGTCTTATCTAAACTATAAGCATCGACGATTTGTTCAGATGATAATGAAATACCACTAATGCTTTTGTAGATTTTTTGTATACCAGTTCCTGACAGATAATTCTCAAGGACTTTAAAATCTGAGGTATTCTGAATTTGAAATTGTTGATTTAAATAATTATTAAAACTTTTTGTATTGCCAAGTTCAGTTGCGAATACGTAAGGAATCTGATTAATATGTCTTAGGATTGATACACCAAGACCAGTGCCAGGCCCTATTGCTATGCTCGTTTTTTTTGGATCTCTATTACCGCCCTTTAGTAGAATAAAATCGTCTTGATTTAGTAGCGGTAGACAATAACCAATAGACTCCCAATCATTGAGCATATCGCACCTATTAACCTTAAAAGTATTTTGAATTACATTACCATCAAGTTCTAGTGATCTATTTGTCATTGAGACAACATTCTCATGTCTTGGTCCCGCTGCTGAAAATATGATTTCGTTTAAGTTCTCATCTTTTGTGTAATCCTTTATTACGTTAAAGATTTCTTCATTTGAACTTACTTTGGTTTTTGATACATCAATAATAGACAGATCTTTTGCATCCCCAATACCAGCACGCAAGTTTGTGCCACCCAGATCAAGAAGTAGTTTTTTTCTAATCAATTTGCTCCCCAAGATTTGTAAAGTATATTAAATTTATTGGTCTAACTATAGTGGAAACAAATATTAAAATTTAGATTTTAAAAATTCCTTCTAAAGCTGTACTACTACAAATATAAAATTTACTCTTTAGTTACGAATGAAGGATCTGTTTAATGACTAATTATGGATTGGAAAAATAAAGTTATTTATCAAATTTACCCAAGAAGCTTCTATGATTCATCAGGAAGCGGTATTGGTGATATAGAGGGAATAATTCAAAAAGTTGACTATCTTAAAAACTTATCTGTTGATTACATCTGGATTTCGCCCTTCTTCAAATCGCCTCAAAAAGATTTTGGCTACGATGTATCAAGCTATAGGGAGGTTGATCCAATATTTGGATCAAACGATGATCTAAAAAGATTAGTTGATGTTTGTCACAAAAATGGTTTAAAGGTCATCATTGACTTGGTCTTGAGCCATACATCTGATGAGCATCCATGGTTTAAGCAAAGTGAAAATAAGGCAAATAACTTTGATGATTGGTATGTATGGTGTGATGGCGATTTTAACCAACCTCCAAATAATTGGTTATCTGTTTTTGGTGGGCCCTCATGGAAGTGGTCAACTAATAGAGGTGCATATTATCTTCATAATTTTCTGGAATCTCAGCCAGATCTAAATTTTCATAATATTGAAGTCCAGAAACAAATGCTTGAAGAAATTAAATTTTGGTTAGATTTTGGGATAGATGGTTTTAGATTTGATGTAATTAATTTTCTTTTTCATGATAAAAATTTTAGAGATAACCCTTTGAAAGATCCAAAAGATGTGCGCCCTCTGGGTTTTAATAAAGGCAACCCTTATGGTCTTCAAATACACAAATACGATAATACACGACCAGAAACGGAAGACTATGTTAAAAAAATTAGATCTTTGTTGAATAGATATAATGCTATTTCTATTGGTGAAATAGTTGCTGATGAGCCAATGGATGTTATAGCAAGATATGCCAAAAAAGATTCTCTACATATGGCATACTGCTTTGAATTTTTATCTGATGATTTTCAGCTTGATAAAGTTGACGAAGTTGTAAATTTATTCTTTAAGAAAAATAAGGAATCATGGCCATGCTGGTCTTTTAGTAATCACGATGCAAAAAGAATAGTTTCTAGAGCAAACATGGATTCAAAAAAAATTATGAAAAAACTTTTAGAGTTAAAGGGGAATATATGTATATACCAGGGGGAAGAACTTGGACTACCAGAAACAATTGTAGACTTTGACGATATACAAGATCCCTTTGGGAAATCATTTTGGCCTGAATTTAAAGGGCGTGATGGGTGTAGAACACCTATGCCATGGGATTCAAATTTATCATACTTCGGGTTTTCAAACTCAATGCCCTGGTTAAAACATAACGAGAACTACAAAAAATTATCTGTTAATTTGCAAGAAAAAGATCCTGATTCGATGCTGAACTATACAAAAAAGTTGATACTCGAAAGAAAGAAGTTATTTTAAATTGCTGCCTAGACTTAAACAGAATAGAAGTTGGGCCATTTATTCTGAGGGAGTCAAGCTAGGCAGCTAGACTGAATTGGATATATTACATGAAAAAATGCAAATAAATAGTTTTTTTATGTAAAAATAGTATTTTTGTAAACTTTTTTGTAGTTTTTACCCAAATATATTAATTTTTATAGGATAAATATGCGTAATTAGCTGAGTTTAAGGTTTAGATTATTTGTCATATAATTATCCAGTGTCTATTTGGTTCAAAGATTATAAAATTAGTGATTTCAAAGATTCATCTGTAAATATTGATGAGCATTTAGGAATTGAATTTCTTGAGATTGGCAAAGATTATTTCAAATCAAGAATGCCTGTGGATAGTCGAACTAAGCAACCCCTTGGTTTGTTGCATGGAGGTGCTTCTTGTGTTCTCGCAGAAAGCACTGCAAGTTTCGCTGCATTCCTTACTATTGACCCAACCAAAAAAACAGTTGTAGGTCTAAGCTTAGTAGCAAACCACATTCGAACAGCGACATCTGGACATGTTTTTGCTTGTGCTAAAGCAATACATATTGGTAAATCTACTTCAATCTGGAATGTAGAGATTACTAATGATACAGATGAACTAATATCAAAGATAACATTTACTGCTATGCATAAAGAGCTCAAGAAAGAAAATACTATCTAAAAACCATCCAAAAAGTAGAAAAAATGCCAAAATAATGCTACTTTCGAGCTATGAAAAGACTAATTTTTACATTTCTCGTTACATTTGCATTCTTTTTTGAGGCTCAAGAAGATAGCGACTATGAAGAAGTAGTAGTTACTGCCAATAAGAAAGAAGAAACCGTTCAAGAAATTCCAATGAACATTTCTGTGATATCTGAAGGGGATATTGAAGAAAGAGGAATTACTACTCCAGAAGATTTTCTAAGGACATTGGCTGGGGTAACTACGCCTGGTGGTTCTAGATTTTTTACCTTCCGAGGACTAAATACGAGTTCAGCTCAAAGATCTGCTGGCACATCGGCAACTTATGTTGATGAAATAAAAGCGGGTAATATGAATATCTTTGATATTCAAAGGATTGAAGTCCTAAGAGGTCCACAAGGAACATTGTATGGTTCAAACGCTATTGGTGGAACAATTAGGTATATTACAAACAAACCTAATCCAGAAGCATTTGAATCTAGCTTCTCTGTTGAATATGGCTCGAAAGTTTATGCTGAAGAAGACATAAGCAACTACAACGCAATGGTTAATGTACCTCTTACTGAAGGTGTTGCGTTGAGAGCAGTTTTTTCATCTATGGTTGATCCTGGGATATACCAAAATGTTATGACAGGGAAAAAAGGTGTTGGAACACAAAATGACGATTTAATGAGACTAACACTTGGCTTCAACTTTGATAGAGTTAATGGATTTATTAGATATAACGTCGCTGACAGAGTGGACGTTGGCATGAAAGAAAAGGGTAATGGCGATAAACCAGGTAATGCAGATTTAGTTGTAGCAGGTTGTGATACAGATGGTGCTGGCTGGTGGTACAACTGGGATGGTTATGAGAATTGTGCTAGGGTTGCAGGACTTTCTGCAGATTTAGCAGATTATACAAGCCTTCCAGGACTATCAAACTATAATCCTTTATTGGCATTTGCTGACTTCTCAGATGAAATCCATAGAGTAAAAACTAAAGTAATTAGCTCAATGGTTAACTACTCTGGAGATTCATTTAATATTACTGCTATTGCTGCGAAGTACGAAACTAGGGAAGATTCAGACACAGAGTGGAGTCGAATAGATATGGATGACCTTTATGCAGCCCCATTAGTCGTTGGTTCAGATAGTGAAGAAACAAGCTTTGAACTTAGAGCATCCTCCAATCCTGGAGATTTTGAATGGACTGTTGGGTATTTTTATGAGGACTCAAGTGGCAAACCTAATCAAATAGTTGAAAATCAATATGGTCCAAGTGCTGATGCATTTGATTACATTGTTGGGATTATTGGTGTTCCTGGTTACGATGGTAGCGCCTATTGCCCGCCTTATTGTAATGATGTGGACGGTTACCCATACATGTATTATGGAAGTTGGAGATACCATGACAATTCCAGAGAGGAATCTTTCTTTGGGCAGATATCTTATAATTGGAATGATTTTACATTCTCCTATGGTTTAAGAAGATATATGCTTGACGATAGTTACAGAGGATCTGAATTTGGACTCTTCTACGTTGGCGATAACTTTGGGTGTGATAATAATGGAGATGGCGTCGGTGACTTTGCAGATGGTGTTACTTGTACAGAACTATCAGGCGCTGAGTCAGACACTAGACCAAAGTTTACAGCTTCGTATACTCCAAATGACAACTTAACAGTATTTGCAGTAAGCTCTGCTGGCTACAGACCTGGGGGCAACAATGCCGCATTACCTTATTTCTGTGCCAATGATCCTGAAGCATCCTCATTTGAGAGAAGATATACCTCTGATAATGCTCAGAATACAGAGTTTGGTTTTAAATATAGACAACAAGGTCTATCTTTAAATGCAACTTATTTCAGTATCGACTGGCAAGATATACAAATTGGCATTGCACCAGCATGTGGTTGGTCGTTTACTTATAATGGTGGGCAAGCTGAAACGTCAGGACTAGAGCTTGATTTTAGTTACGACCTTGGAAACAATCTTTATCTTGATTTTGCGGGAGCATTCATGAGCGCAGAAACTACTGTACCATTAGAGAGTTTTGGTGCTGAAGCTGGGGATAGTCTTCCTGGGACTGTTGAATCTCAATTCAATGTTGGGCTTGCTTATGAAACATTAGTAATGAGTTACCCTGCTTTTGCAAGAGTTGACCTTCTTTCTTATGGGGAAAGTTATGCAACTTTCGCTGAGTCAAATAACATGATGGCTCCAGAATATAATAAATTGAATTTCAACGCTGGCGTTAATTTTGGTCAATCAGCAATAAACTTATCAGTTGATAATTTAACTGATGAGAGAACTGAGGCATTTAGATATGCAGTTGATTCACCAAGCTACAGACCTAGAGATTATGTTCAATGGATTCCACCAAGATCTGTGAGCATTAAATATTCTTATAAATTCTAATACCTAAGGGCGGGGGAACCCGCCCTTCTATTATGCGATTGCCTTTATACTTTTTTTTTATTTCTTTATTTATAAATTCAGATAAACTTTGTGAATATGATTCAACCGAAGAAGAGGTATCTCCAGTTCAGATTACAGGTAAAAAGATATCAGGTCTCTTGCCTCCCATTGAGATAACGAATTATGACGAAAGAGTTGAATTTCAAGGCTCTTTAGGCACTCCTGCCTTTCACGAGGGCATAGATTATATTAATGAAGATAAATCAATTTTAGATGTTCCAGTGTTGTCAGCATACGATGGAAAGATCGTTTACATAAGATCTGGTTGTCCAGAATCAGACCCGCTAAAGGAAAATGAAAGTTTAAGAGAATGTGGCGCAGGATGGGGTAATCATATTGTGATTAAACATAATGAATTTTTTACAAGATACGCACACTTAAAACCTAAATCTATAATGGTGAAAATAGGGCAAGAAGTTAAGAGGTCAAGAGTAATAGGTTATATGGGTAATTCAGGAAGAAGTGATAAGAGACACCTACATTTTGAGATTGGATTTTTTAGTGGTGACTTTAGATCATGTGATCCCTCTCAATCATTTGATTTTGTTATTGACCCTTTAGAATCAGGCTTTTGATTTAAACCGTATCCAATAGGATTGGTAGGTTATCAAGCAAAAAAACAAAAATGTTAAAAACAAAAATGTCTTTTGGAGTATTGGATCAAAGATACTATCAGCCAATGGGTTTCCAGCTGGCAGCCTAGTAAAGATCTCGGACATTCCTGGAATTAAGCTAAATAGAAGCGTTGAAGAGTAAGATGCTGCTTGAACATAACTTGAAAGTCCAAAAAAATCTTTCCTTTCACATATATAACCTACTAGTAAGGCCACTATCGTTATAATGCCAAGCAAATGAGCAAGATTAAAGCCTCCTTTATTAAAAATTAATAATGAGGTTGCAGCTGAAAGAGCAGTTAAAATTATGTATATTTTTCCCGATGTTAATCTTGAAGAAATAATCTTGTATTGCCAGAGGATATATAACCCTAAAACTATTGCTATCGAGCCTGTAATTGTATGCATCCAACCAATTACCGATATTCCAAAGATTAATGTCATGATTGCCCCTTTACCACTTTAAGACAATTAAATTCATTTTGCGAATGTGGTGGAGCCAAGGGGGATCGAACCCCTGACCTCAACACTGCCAGTGTTGCGCTCTCCCAGCTGAGCTATGGCCCCAAATCCTATTAATTTTATACGATCTTGACTAAAAGCCAAAACATGATTAAAAACTTGAAAAATGACCATTTTTCTAGTTAAATAACTCTAATAAGAGGGGGATCTCAAAATGATTTCAAAATTAAAGTATTTAGTTTTACTACTCGCTGTCTCATTTGTATTTAATTCACAAGAGTCAGGGAGCAATAATGATGTAGAGGAAGTAGTAACGGTTGGTACACAAATCAAAGGCGCCAGAATAAACGAAGCTCTTCCAGTAACGGTAATAAGTGCAGAAGATATCGATGACCTCGGTGTTGATTCTGGAGATGATTTACTTTCAAGTTTACCTGAGCAGGGCATAAACCAGTTTGGTGAAACTGGAGATACCGGTGGTATAAATGGTGCTAGAGGTGATGTTGGTTCTTATGATATAAGATCTCTTGGTACTGGTAATACTCTTGTTCTTATTAATGGTCGAAGAATGGTTTCAGGCGCGAGCTATCAAACTGAAGAGATTGGTGGAAGTTTTGTTCCAGTAGAAAGTCCAAATACTCAAGTTTTACCTCTTGGTCTTATTGAAAGAGTTGAAATTCTTCGGGATGGTGCTGCTGCATTGTACGGATCTGATGCTGTTGCCGCAGTTGTGAATAATGTGTTGGATGCAGACTATCAAGGCTTTGAAATGAGAGTAAGATACAAAAATTTCGAACACTACAACAGAGATGATCACACTGTAACAATTAAATGGGGTGAATCATTCAATAACGGCAGAACAAGCATTACATCATATGCATCTTTTTATGACAGAGATAGAATTAGAGCTGTTGAAGATGAAGTAATGGGGTTTTGTGACAGAAACGTTTTTGATGCTTCACTAGGCGGAAGAACGGACTGTTCATCAAACTCAGCATGGGGCCAATTTGATATGTCTGGAAGAGCTAGCTACACAGATAGTTCTGGTGAATTCTTAATTTATCCATCCAATGATCCAAGATGTCTACTACAGCTTGGAAATGGTGTTTGTGCCGCAAGTGACTCCTCAGGGAATATTCTTTATAACTGGTATGCTGATAAAGATTACCTTGGTGCTTTAGAAAGAAGAAACGTATTTACTTTTCTTAATCATGACATGGGGAATTCAAATGAAATGTATGTGGAGTTTGGATACTATGATTCTGACTATACAGCAAGAAGAGAACAAGCAAGTGGACTTACTGCACAAAAATTTATTGTTCCATCAAGTCATCCTAACAACTTTACTGGCAAGACTCTCCAGTTAGATAACTATAGATTCAATGATTTTGGACCGAGAGAAACATCAAGTAAAAAAACTAATGTAAGAATGTTGCTTGGTTTTAGAGGTCAACTAGTTAGTGGTTGGGATTGGGACTCAGCCTATGTATTTAATGAAGAGCTTTCTGATAACACAATCTATAACAGAATTAATGCCACAGTAATGGATTCCTTATTGCAAGCTGGTCTTTATAACCCATTTAATGGTGGTGGATACTTAGGGAGACCTGATTCAGATGGAGATCCTACTGCTTGGGGAGACTGGACACCAGGTGCCCCTGAAAGCATCATGGATTTAGCAAGAATTGATGTCATTAGAAATAATGGCAGAACCTTGAATACATTTGACTTCAAATTATCTAAACCCGATCTATTCAGCTTGCCAGGTGGTGACGTAAGTGCACTGATTGGTTTTGAGTGGAGAGGAGATAAGTTCTTTGATGATAGAGATGACAACCTTGACGGTACAAATGTTTACGTAAGACGTTCAAGCAATGGAAGATTAAGTTCCAGCCCATCTTATACATACCCTTATATTTCAAATGTAGTAGGCTCATCCCCTACTCCTGACAATGGTGGTGATAGAACAGTAAATTCAATATTTGTTGAATTAGGTGTGCCTGTTGTTGGTCCAGAAATGAATGTGCCTTTGGTACAAAGTTTCGATCTTCAAGCAGCTTGGAGAAATGAAGCTTATTCAGATTTTGAAGGTGAAGATGTATCAAGATTTGCTTTTGGTTGGAGAGTTTCAGATTCCATCTTATTTAGAGGATCGTCACAAGAAACATTTAGAGCTCCAAACCTCTATACAATAAATGAACTTACAGTTTCACGTGTTAATACAAGATATGATTGGGCAGCAGTCTACGTTGATAGAGCTGCGACAGCAGCTGGTCTAGGAAGCTCAACTCTTTGGGATTCTGATGGAAGATACGGAGTTATAAGAAACACTATCGGAAACAGAGACTTACTCGCTGAGTTAGCTACTAACGAAACTGTTGGTGTTGTATTAGAATATGACAATGTTGTTCTAACATATGATCTTTGGGAAGTATCTTCTGATAGAACAGTTGGTCTACTGGGTGAAGAAAATTCAATGCTAATTGATTTAGTAAGAAGACTTCAAGGTAACTGTGATGGTTTTGAAGGAGTTACTAGAGTTGCTCCTGATGCAGGTGAAGTTGAAACAATGAATGCAATAGGCTTCCCTTGCCCATTTGGTGAGGCAGAAAGTGTCTTTAACCAATACGTAAACCTTGGGCCACGAAGTGTTGCTGGTTGGGATGGAGCATTTATATATGATCTTGACTTTGACTGGGGTTCAATGGAAATGAAGCACCTTGTATCTTTCACAAGAGAGAAAGAGCAAGCTAAAGGTGGTCTTGTAGATGAAATTGATGCAGCGTATGCGTCAGGATTAATTGATCAAAGCGCATACCCACTTGCAGGACTTGGAAATCTTCTAAAAATTGAGCAAGCTCCTAAGAGAAAAACAAAATCTACATTAAGATTTAAGTGGGACTCTTACGCACTTGGGTTTACTCATACAACAAGATCAGAAGTTCTTGAACCTGATGTTGGATTACGACCAGTAGGTGCAGCATCAAGAACTAATGCATATTTTGATTACAACTTTAGTTTAAATGAAAATGATGCAAGAATGCGTTTTGGAGTTAATAATTTAAGCGATAGAAGACCTCCACTAGCAGACTACAGATATGGTTTCCTAGGAGATCTAGATGTAGGTACTAGAAGAGACTTCTACTTTGACTTCAGAGTTAGATATTAATCTAACTTAAATGATTTTAACCAGTCCAAAATCAATTGGTTTTTGGACTGGTTTTTTTTTATTCCTATTAATTTGCACAATTCCTGGTACAGACTCACTTTCTAAAGAGGCTATTTATGTAACGGCGGTAGTCGTGTTGATGGCAACTTGGTGGGCAACGGAGGCAATTCCGCTTCCAGCAACTGCCCTACTACCATTAGCACTTTTCCCAATGCTTGGTATCTTTGGAGATATTCCATCAAAAGATGCTTTTCAACTTTCAGCAAATCCTTATGCGCATAATAATGTTTTCCTTTTTCTTGGAGGCTTCATACTTGCCTTAGCAATTGAAAGGGTAAATTTACATAAAAGAATGGCATTGAAAATGCTTTTATTGGTAGGAACAGACTCTAAGTACTTGATTGGTGGGTTTATGTTAGTTAGTGGTCTATTAAGTATGTGGATATTTAATACTTCTACTACCTTAATGTTGCTTCCAATAGCTCTTGCAGTTGCTACTGTTGTAAAAAGCACTACAAACGAATCAAATGAAAAGCAATTTGAAAATTTTCAAGTTTCACTACTTCTTGGCATAGCGTATGCAGCGACTATTGGAGGTATGGCTACCATCGTTGGAACAGGACCTAATGTTTTGGTCGTTGGGCTTTTACTTGATGAGGGGATCGAAGTTGATTTTCTTGATTGGATGTTATTAGCAACACCGATATCATTCATCATGTTGATTGCTGGTTGGTACCTTTTAACACATATAATTTTCCCAAGTAGTCTAAGTGGAACAAATAAGACTTTTGATGAATTAAAAAAACTATATCTCAATTTAGGGAAAGTTACCTCTGACGAAAAAAGAGTATTTATTATTTTCTGCATAACAGCCTTTTGTTGGATTTTTCGAAAATTAATTATTCTCATACCTGGTTTTAGTGGACTTACTGATTATGGAATTGCAATTTTTGCAGCCTTAGCATTGTTTATTACTCCCTCTTCAAAATCTGGTGGCCTTTTAGAATGGAGCGCAACAAAAAACCTGCCTTGGGGAATACTAATATTGTTTGGAGGTGGATTATCAATTGCTGCACAAATTAAAGCGACCGGCTTAGGGGTATGGATAGGATCATTTTTTTCAGTTTTTGGTAATGTTGAGCCCCTAATTTTAATATTTGTAATAGTAGCTATAGTAGTCTTTTTGACTGAGATCACATCCAACCAGGCAACCACTGCCACTTTTGTACCCATTATGTTTGCAATTGCATTAGGACTAGGTTTTGATAAAGCACAGTTGGCAATTCCAGTAGCCTTGGCTGCAAGTTGTGCATTTATGCTGCCCGTTGCTACACCACCAAATGCTATTGTTTATGGAAGTGAAAAATTTACTATATCGCAAATGATGAGAGCAGGCTTTTACATAAATATTGTTGGAATTATTGTTGTTACTATTTTTGCGACTTATGTTTTACCGGGAATAATAAATTGAGATTTTTAATATTTATTTTATTTTCCCTCACCGCATCTACTCAAAGCTATTTAGATTATCCACATCCTTATCATCCTACTTCAACAACCAAAGGAATGGTTGTGAGTCAAAATTATCTTTCTTCAGATATCGGAGCAATGATTTTATCCAATGGGGGCAATGCTGTTGATGCTGCAGTTGCTGTTGGCTTTTCTTTAGCAGCAACATTGCCAAGAGCAGGGAATTTAGGTGGCGGTGGCTTTATGATGATATACGATGCTAAATCAAATTCAATTGCGACTTTAGATTTTAGATCGATGTCACCTGAATTAGCAGAATCAAATAAATATAGAAACAAGTTTAAAAATAATGGTGCGCATGATTATGATTTAACTAGAAAGGGATATAAAGCAATAGCAGTGCCTGGAACTGTGGCAGGCTTAATAAAGGCACATGAAGTATATGGTTCTATGGAGCTTAAGGATTTAATTGAGCCTACTATAAGTCTGCTTAAAGATGGCGTTCCTGTTACTGAAGATTTATTTGGAGCAATACAAGATACCGAATATCTAACCCTAGATGAGGAATCAAAAAAAATATATCTAAATCCAGATGTAAAAATTGGAGGCAAACTTTTTATCAATGACCTTATCAATACTCTGCAGTTGATTTCTAATAATGGAGTAGATGGATTTTATAAAGGGGAAACAGCTGAGAAGATTGAGGTGGCCATGATAAAACATGGTGGCTTTATTAGAAAAGAAGATTTAATGAAATATAAACCAAGGTTTGTGCCAGCAATCTCAACAAACTATCGGGGAAATACAATATTCACTCAAGGTCCTCCAAGTGGTGGTGGTGTTGCAATATTAACTTCTTTGAATGTGTTAGAGAATTTTGATCTATCGAAAATGAATTACGATAGTGGCAAATATCTTCATTTGCTGGCCGAAGTAATGAGATTTGGTCATCAAAGTCGATCAAAATACATAGGTGATCCTAAATTTTCAAATATACCAATGGAAGACTTGCTTTCGAAAGATTTTGCAAAAATGAAAAGCAAATCTATAAATTTAAAACGTGCATCAAAACCAGACAGATTTAATAAAAATGCTCAAACCCTTGAGAGAAAGTATATTGAATCTAAGGATACAACTCATTACTCAATAATAGATGACAATGGTAACGCCGTTTCGGTTACTTATACCCTTGGATATTCTTTTGGATCAGGAGTGACAATTGAAGGGACTGGTATTTTAGGAAATAATCAAATGAATAATTTTGCGCATGAATATGGTAATGGTTCTTATAGGAGAAGTGCTTCACCAGCAAACAAACTGGAACCTCTCAAACGTCCTATGAGTACAATGGCACCAGTAATGGTATTTAATAAAGAGGGGAAATTAACACTGATTACCGGTTCTCCCGGTGGTTCACAGATCCCTAATATAAATCTGCAAGTTTTAATTAATGTTCTTGATTTTAATTTAGATATTGGGGAAGCAACAATGTTGCCAAGAATACATCAAGATTCTCAAGAACTAGAACTGCTCTTAGAAAAGACAATAAACTTTGACACAAGGCGATACCTTGGGGTATTCGGACATGATATAGAGGTTTCAGATACTATAGGAAGCACACAAAGCATCCATATAGTAGATAATATGCGTTATGGATATTCTGATCTTAGAAGGCCAAATGCGAAGGTTAGTATCAAGAAATAACTTCTTTAGCTTTGCTAAGTCTCTGCAATATTGTTTCTTTTCTTAATAAATACAATGTTGAGTCAAGAGGAGGAGATTTTGCTCTTCCAAGTAGTGCTACTCTAAGTGGGAGGCCTATTTTAGGCATTGGTAAATCTAAGTTCTCTTTTGCAGAATTAATTATTTCCTCAAAAATTTCCTCTTTCCAGAAGTCAATTGATTTGATTGACTCCTCAAAATAATTTAAAACGTCTCTACTCTCTAGTAGGTGTTTATCAAAATCATCTTTATTATAATCTTCAAAATCCATTACAAATGGTTTAATAAAACTTGAAATCTCGGACAAATTATTTCCACTTCCAACACAAAGCCTTACAAGTCTTTTAGGGTCGTGATGATTCGATAAATTGAATCCATTGTTATCATTAAAGGTTTCCATTAATGAAATTAGTTCGTCATCTGTTTTTAAAGCCATATGGTTTTGGTTTATAAAGTTAAGCCTCTCTTTATCAAACACAGCTCCTGAACGTTGAACATCGTTAATTTCGAACATTTTGATTAGATCATCCATCATAAAAATATCTTTTTCAGTGTTCGACCAGCCTAATTTTGCCAACATATTTAAAATAGCCTCAGGAAAATAGCCCTCATCTTTATATGACATTAAGTCTGTTGCAGCATGTCTTTTGGATAGCCTTTTCTTATCTTGGCCTAGAACAAGAGGAAGATGTGCATATTTGAAACCCTTATAGCCAAGCGCTTTTACAACTTGAATTTGTTTTGGTGTATTAGGCAAATGATCTTCTCCTCTAATGATATGAGTAACTTTTTGAAAATTATCATCAATTACATTACAAAAATGATAAGTTGGTGAACCATCACTTCTTAAGATCACTAAGTCATCTAGCTCCTTATTGAGAAATTCAATATCGCCATAAACCAAATCCTGAATTAATGTTGAGCCAGTTTTATCGACTCGAAGCCTAATTGCACCGTCATCTAAATAGGCTTTTTCATCATCAATTAGCCTTTGTGCTTCCTTTTTATATACATTAAATCTATCGCTTTGTTTAATTGGATGTTCATCAGCAATGAGAGAGAGCCAAGCTAAACCATCGATTATTGCAGAAATAAACTCATCTTTAGATCGTTCTTTATCAGTATCCTCTATTCTGACTAAAAATTTTCCACCAAATTTTTTTGCAAACACATAATTAAACAATGCTGTTCTTACTCCGCCAATGTGTAAATAGCCCGTCGGACTCGGAGCAAATCTTGTCACAATATCTACCACTGTACTTTATCTCCAATTTTTTTTGATAGTTGCTTTAAGAAATCTTCATGGGCTTTTAAATCTTTTGAATCTATCTTTGCTTCAATCACTTTGAAATCTATTTTCTGGCTAAGTTTGTTGCTTTTATTTTGTTCATGTTCTTCAGAACTGAGGTTTAGTTTCACTTGGCCTCCTGTAAGATTTAAATATACATCTGATAAAATCTGGGCATCCAATAAAGCTCCATGAAATTTTCTGTCATAACCTGAAATATTTAAACGGCTGGTCAAAGCATCTAAAGAATTTTTTTGTCCAGGAAAAGTTTTCCTTGCATGAAGAAGCGTGTCAAATACTTTGCAAATTTCTCTTAAGTCCTTTACCTCATGATTAATTAACCTCAGCTCATTATTTAAAAAGCCGATATCAAACTCTGCATTATGAATTATTAATTCAGCACCTTCTATAAAATCAATAAATTCATTTACTACGTCTTTAAACAGGGGTTTATCTTTTAATTCCTCATCCGCTATATTTGTTACTGATTTTGCTCCTTCACTAATTAATTTTCCTTGAGGGTTTAGGTAAGATTGAAAAGACTCATTAGTTTTTGTTCTACCAAGAATCTCTACGGCACCTATTTCAATAACTCTATCACCAGTTTTAAAATCTAATCCAGTTGTTTCTGTATCAAGTGAAATGTATCTAGCTGACATTATCTGCACCAAAATTAGCTAATTGATCTGCACGCTCGTTCCCTGGATCACCTGAATGCCCTTTCACCCAATTCCACGTTATTTTTTTATTTAAGGTTAATTCATCTAGTTCAATCCAAAGCTCTTTATTTGCAACAGGTTTCTTTGACGCAGTACGCCAATTGTTTATTTTCCAATTATTTATCCACTCAGTAATACCTTTCCTTACATAATTAGAGTCGGTATATAAAGTGATTTCTTGCTCTTCATCCTTAAGATACTTCAATGCTTCTATGGCTGCTAAAATTTCCATTTGATTGTTGGTAGTTTCTTTCTGTCCATCAAATAATTCTTTTGTAGAGTCATTATAAATAATAAAAACACCCCATCCCCCTGGACCAGGATTTCCCCTACACGCTCCATCTGTATATACTTTAATTGACATAACTAAAGATTATAAAGTAATGAAAATATTTCACATCCCTGCATTTACAGATAATTACATTTGGGCTATTCAGAAAGATAATTATATTTCAGTAATTGATCCTGGTGACTCCGATGTAGTTATAGACGTGCTAAAAAATAATAATCTCACTTTAATGGATATCCTTATTACTCACCACCACTACGATCATACAGGTGGAATAACTACTTTAAGAGAAATGATGAAAGGTAAGGTTTATGGTCCTGATAATAAGTCTATCGAAGGAATTGATATAACCCTCAAGGAAACAGATCCATTAACTACCCTCGGCTATGACTTTAGATGTATTGAAACTCCTGGACATACGTTAGATCATATATCTTATTATTCAGAATTACAGAATGTTCTTTTTTGTGGAGATACATTATTTTCCGCTGGGTGTGGTCGTCTTTTTGAAGGCACATATTCTCAAATGTACAAATCATTATCCAAATTAAGTGGTTTGCCCGATGAAACAAGTGTCTACTGCACTCATGAATATACCCTTTCAAATCTTAAATTTGCCCAAGATCAAATTGAAGACATTGATATTAGAAATGAAATGGAGGGTTTAATCAAAAAAATTGAAGATGGTGGCATATCTTTACCAAGTACAATTTTAAAAGAGAAAAAAATAAATTTATTTTTGGGTTATAAAGTTCCTGTTGATTTGCAATCATTATGTCCTGAAGATCAATTTAAAGAGTTAAGAATTAGAAAAGATTCCTTTTAAAAAAAAAGGAGGCATTGCCTCCTTTTTCACAAAAAAATTATTTTTAGTAATTAACATTAAAACCAAATATAACAACTCTCCCATAGTTATTATGTAAAGTTCTATCGTATCCACCATTTTGATAAAAAACAGGGTCTGAATTATCTAGGTTTCTTACTACCACTCGCAAACCTAAATTATCAAAGACTTGATAATTTGCTCTTAAATTAATTTGCTCCCAAGAGTCTACTTCTCCAACAGGATTGTAATCTACATCGGTATTATTTGCGTAACTATTGATAAATTCATATTCGACTCCTACTCTCAAACCAGAAAGAAATGGAACGTTGTATCCAACATCAGCTTTGTATCTAAATTCAGGTCTTCCAGGTAAACCAACTCCATTTACAATAGGTCCGTTAAAGTATGCTTCATACTCATCTTCAAGCATTTGTGTCCAAATAAGGCCTGTGTCAAAATCGCCTATAGGCGTTAAAAATGTCCCTCTGTATTTAAGATCAAAGCCTGAAACAGTTATATCATTACCATTAATTGGTCTTCGATAACAAATCTCTAATGGTCCAGCATCTCCAGTCCTCGTACAAAATGCACCCTGCGTAGTAAGCTGGGCACCTTTACCAACTAGTTCTGCATCTATAATATCTTGTACTGAAATTGAAGTAATTATTCCACTCACGGTTGTATTAAAATAATCTATAGCCACAGAATGCTCTCCAATTAGATCAAAATCATAAATTAAGCCTACGTTCATTGATTCAGAATCTTCAGGTCCTAAATCAGGATTTTGTCCTACATATGTTTGAACTTGATCCTCTGGACAATCTTCTCGAGCAATATTATTTGCTGAACAGTAAACATAATCTATGTGGTAATCAGCACTAAATGAAGTCGCACCAAACATAGAGCCTAGTCCTGGAGCTTTAAAACCAGTGCCTAGAGAAGCCCTTAGAGTGATATTATCCATTACAGAAAATAAAGCTTTTGCTGTATAAGCAAAGTTTGTTCCAAAATCACTGTAGTCATCTTGTCTACCAGCAATTTGTAACTCTCCTCTTCCATCCGCAAAACCTGTGGAGGTCTCAAAATACAATGCAGTATAGTCCCGTTCACCAAAATCAGAATTTCCTGATGAACCTCCTACATTACCAACCTCACTTTGTTTATCAAACCTATTTTCATATCTGAATTGTGCTTGTTCAAAACCAACAACAAATTGAGTTTCCTGAAATAGCTGTCCTGATATATATCCAGCGAGACTCTTGAAATCACTAGTTGCTGTTTCAGTTGGAGAAGCTGTGTAATAATCAACTGCTTCAGGTTCAAACGGGCTAGTCCATCCATTAAATTCTCCATCTTCTTTGATTCCGACACTTACTGCTGTAAATTCAGGTTTTTGAAGATAACAACAATCATAGTCATCATAGTCAGTTCTGTTATATTGCATTGAGAGATCCCAATCTAAACCGTTAAAATTTCCTTTAAATCCTGCAACTGCATCAGCAGTCCAATCTGTCCAAAAACTCTCTCTTGGCCCAATCTCTATAAATCTTTTTCTTAATTGTGCTTCAACATCAAGTGTCACTACAGTCTCGTCCCAAGACTGGCCATTTGAATCTGTATAAGCAGGAATTCTTACCTGGCCTACACCTGAAGGAAATGCACTTATAAAAGCGGCAGGTGGCGCGTATCTACCGTATGCCTCATTTCTTGATGTAACGAACCTTGAATAGAATGTAGCCCAATTTAAATTATTTTCTGCACTCACAGTAAATGCGTCGAATTTTTTTCCAGCGTTTTGCGCCATAATTTGTGTGTAATCGAAGAGGCATACATGATTGTTTGGAATACTGCTACTTCCTGTCGGGCTGCTTCCCCATGTGTAGGTTGTGCCTTCATTCACAAACCTCGAATCTCCTTGGCATTCTGCTGCAGGAAGAAATTGACCTTGTAAAAATGTTCTTCCATCAGGAAGAGTCCAATCGTCATTAAGCCTATAATTATATGCATAAGACGATAAATTAAATGCAGATGTATAATCCCCATCTGTTGGTGCTCGACCTGCATCATATGGCCTATCAGCTAAAAATATTATTCCTCTTTCTTGATGTTCATAAGTAAAGGTTACAAATCCGTCATCGGTATTAACACCACCTACAAACGAAAATGTCTCCTCACCTCCTCCTGGCTGTTCTGGAGAGGATACGCTACCACTAAAGCTCATTCCATCAACACCTTTTTTTGTAATTACATTCACAACGCCTCCGATAGCATCAGAACCATAAACAGCAGATGCACCATCAGCCAATATTTCTATTCTTTCAATTGCCGAAGTAGGTATTAAATTCAAATTTGCAGAGTCACCACCAAGCTTTGGTGATCCTGGTAAACGTTTACCATCTATTAAAACTAATGTTCTAGAACTTCCTAACCCTCTTAATGAAAGTGTAGATTGTGAGCCAGCTGAACTCCCAGATCTTTCATAAAACGATCCATAAGTGTTGATTGGGGTTTCTCTTAAAACATCAGAAACTGACATTTCACCAGTGGCTTGTATGGCTTCCTGATCGATAACTAAGACTGGTTGAGCACCAGTAAATTCACTTTTTGTGATACGAGAACCAGTGACGACAACTTCTTCAACTTCACTATTTTCAACTTCATCCTCTTGAGCATATAGACTTTCAATGCTTAATAAGGATGCTAATAACATCAAAAAATACTTTTCATTATTCATAATTAATCCCTTTTTCTTACTCAATAGTATCTATATTAGCCCATTATGTTACATTTGTGTGACATAAATGTGTCTTTTAGGTTTCTAGTGGGCTGTTATACAAAGATTAAATAAGTTAGAAACATTATTTTTACTTAGTTTTTTCTTTTATAATGCAATCATGGTTAATAATAAAAAAATATTGGTTATTGGTTTGGCAAATAAATATTCTATTGCTGCATCTATTTGCGATGTTTTATATGAACAAGGAGCAGAACTGGCTTTTAGCTATCAAAACGAAAGGTTTGAAAAATTTATTAATGGTTTTGCAGCTACTCATGGTGATGCAAAAACGTTTGTTTGTGATTTGTCTAATGATTCAGAGATCAAAGACTTAATTAAAAATTGCGTTGAAAATTGGGGTGAAATTGATGGAATAGTTCACTCAGTTGGTTTTTCTCCAGCAGATCAGATATCAGGAAACATTGAAGACTGTATCACAAGAGAAGGTTTTGCAATTACACATGACATAAGCTCATATAGTTTTGCAGCTGTAGTAAAAGAAGCTGCCCCCTATATGTCTAAATCATCCTCAATTATTACCTTAACCTATATTGGGTCTCAAGAAGCAACTCCAAACTATAATGTTATGGGAATGGCTAAAGCAAGCTTAGAGGCTGGTGTAAGATACTTTTCAGCTTCGCTTGGTTCAAAAGGAATACGAGTTAATGCAGTATCAGCTGGACCAATTAAAACCTTAGCAGCCTCAGGAATAAAAGGCTTTAAATCGATGTTAAATAAGCATGGCAAAGAGACGCCTCTTGGTAGAAATATAACAGCTAAAGAAGTAGGAAATACCTCTGCCTTTCTCTTAAGTGACCTTTCAAGTGGAATTACAGGCCAAGTAATATATGTTGATGGCGGTTACAATATTCAGGCTATGAAGTTTGATTGACAATCAGCTCATTCTCTGAATATTTGTTATCAAGACCATACTCAGCTCTTAAAGCATTAAAAATGTATTGAAGTTGGCTCGATCTTGATTGGGATATTATCGATGCCCTGTCCTCTTCACCTACTGAGTCATTCTCCCCTGAATTTCGCTCTAAGATACTATAAATAAATAGAGTATTGTTAACTAATTCTTTTTTTATCACTCCTGTTTCTGCTTGATTGAAAACAATATTTACTATGTCGTTTGATAATAATGAGGTTGTTCTGTTAATGTCTTTAAATTCTTCTATTTTGAAGTTTTCAATCGGAAACTGTTGCAAAAGAGATTCTGTATCTAAGGTAATTAAATTAGAGGAAGCATATGCATCTTCAAGTATTTTTAATTTTGCTCTTTGAACTAGAATAGCAATTATCTCTTCCTTAACTAATTCAAAGTCTTCGATACTCTCATCTGTTTTCACAACTGGCTGAACAAGTTGAAAACTATCATTGCTTATATTAACTGGGTCTGACCAAGAATTTATATTTGTATCAAATATTAAATTCTCATTTTCGCTATCATAGCCACTTTCTCCACGTGGTAATTCTTGAAATAAGGTCGCAGTTGTTTTGAATTGCTCCTCGAGCTGCTCTAAACTTATATTGCTCCCTGTAATTGATCTTTGAATGTTCAAGATAGCGTCTTCAAATTTAATATCTTTTATTTCTCTTAATAGTTCATCAGATTTTTCACTGAACTCCTCGATTTCTACACCACTAACATCAGTTATTTTAAGAAAGTGGACATTTCCTTCATAAAATATTTTTTCGGAAATATCTCCTTTTGAAAGGGCTGCTATTACTGATTCAAATTCCTCAGGAAAAACTTCACCATCTGTAAAACCTAAATCACCATTTTCTTCAAGGGTTCCCTCATCGTCTGAAAAATTCTGTACCACATCTTCGAATGATTGTTTCCCAAGGGCGTCCTCAGCAAGCAAAACTTTTTCATTAAAAGATTCTTCGTCTTCATAATTTCCACGAATAATCATTGCATGAGAAACTCTTTTTTCACCATCGGGTATATTTTGTAAATAAAGATCATAGGCATTTTTTAATTCTGTTTCGCTTACTGAGATCTCTAGGGCTTCTTTATCTAAATCAATCACATTGAATGATATCTTTTCAGGAACCAAAAATTCATTACTATTAGAGTCATAGTATTCAAGTAGCTGTTGATTTTCAGGCTGATAATCAATAAGTACATTAGATGTATCTAATGAAACAAACTTAATAGTTCTTTTTTCAGTAAGCAAATCAAGGTATTGTTCCAATGTAGAATCAAAGACATTTACTAAAGAATCTAGTAATGCTACTGACAGATTTAATTTGAGGTCGCTTGAATAATCTCTAATAAGCTGCTCTTTTGATAAATTAAAATTTATTAAATAATTTTTAAATGCCTCTTGATCGAAAGCTCCATCAATTTGAAAAGCCTCATTTCTCGATAATTCCGTCTCAATATAATTTGTTGGTATTTTTATATTCAATTCATCAAAGAATTTAATAATTGAATATTTTTCAATAAGTGATGTTTTTGCTTGCTCCTCTATAAATGAAGATAAAGGGTTTAAATCTATTTGTTGGCCAAATTGATCTCTAATGTTTTGTTCAATTTGACTTCTTGTTCTGAAATATTCTGATTGAGATATGCCGTAATTTCCAATCTTAGCATAATCATTATTTGTAAATGATTGCGCAAAGGTGGGTAAACCCAGAAACGCAAATGTTAGGGCAACTATTCCAAGAAAAGAAAAGGCTACAATCCCTTGTAGCCTCTCACGTAAGAAACTGATCAACTCAGTTATTAATTAATTTACTGAAGCTTTAAGTGCTTTACCTGCTTTAAAAACTGGTACGGTTGCCGCAGGAATCTGAATCTTCTGTGAAGGATTCTGAGGGTTTATACCCTCTCTAGCAGCTCTCTGTCTAACAGAGAATGTTCCAAAGCCTACCAATGAAACAGAATCACCTTGTGCAAGTGCACCTGTCACAGCGTTAACAACAGCATCTAATGCTTTAGCAGCATCGACTTTTGTGCTACCAGTTTCACTGGCAACAACATCAATTAAATCAGCCTTATTCATAAAATCTCCTCAAAACGCCTAGTTAAAGGCTTTTAATAACATTAGTCCCTAAAAATCAATAAATCAAGCAAAAGTATGTAAAAAATTAAACTTTATTAATTTGCTATTTCTTGACTTTGAACGCTTTGAATGCTTCAAATTAGCGCTTCTGCTAACACTTCTTCTATATTCTCGACTGGAATAATGTTTAGATTCTTTAAAACGTTTGCTTCAATTTCCTCAGTATCTCCAAGATTTTCCTTAGGAATAAGTACATTAGTTATTCCACTTCTTTTGGCTGCAATTAGTTTTTCTTTAAGGCCACCAATTTTAAGGACTCTTCCAGCTAGAGTAATCTCTCCAGTCATTGCGAGGTTTGCTTTAATGTCTTTTGATAAAACAACTGAAGCAATAGCCGTGCACATTGTTATGCCAGCCGAGGGTCCATCTTTCGGTGTTGCACCCTCTGGTACATGAATATGAAGATCGTGAACTTCAAAGAAATCTTTTTTTATCTTTTCTTTATTTGCTATGTTTTTTGCTACTGTAAGTGCAGCTTGGATAGACTCTTGCATAACATCACCAAGTGAGCCTGTTTTAATTATTCTACCTTTGCCGGCAATTAATGCAGCCTCAATTTTAAGAAGCTCGCCTCCAACTGAAGTCCAGGCAAGCCCATTAACTTGGCCTTTTTGATTCTGCTCGTCAAATTGTCCAAATTTATATGGCTCAGAACCCAATATATTTCTTATTGCCCTATTGTCTATTTTTGTTGAAGAAGGTTTCTTCATTGAAATGTCTTTAACTTTTTTTCTACATATTTTATTAAGCTGTCTATCGAGACTTCTCACACCCGCCTCTCTGGTATAATTTCTTATTATTTTTAGTATTGAATTCATACTAAATGATACTTCTTTTTCAGATAGACCATTTTTATCTAGATTACGCGGAACGAGATAATTTTTTGCAATATTAAGCTTTTCATCCTCAATATACCCAGGCAATCTGATGATCTCCATTCTATCAAGTAAAGGGGCAGGAATATTAAGTGAATTTGCTGTACATATAAACATAACCTCTGACAAGTCATAGTCAACTTCAAGATAGTGGTCATTAAAGCTGTTATTTTGTTCTGGATCAAGAACTTCCAAGAGAGCTGAGCTTGGGTCTCCCCTGTGGTCCATTCCAACTTTATCAATTTCGTCTAGTAAGAATAAAGGATTCTTAACTTGAGCTTTTGAGAGTTTTTGAATTATTTTTCCTGGCATAGATCCTATATAAGTTTTTCTATGGCCACGAATCTCTGCTTCATCTCTTACTCCGCCAAGTGAAAGACGAATAAATTCCCGATTAACTGATCTTGCTATTGATTCGCCCAAAGAGGTTTTTCCAACCCCTGGTGGACCAACAAAACACAGTACAGGTGCTTTCATTTTCTTGACTCTTTTTTGAACTGCAAGATATTCAAGAATCCGCTCTTTTACTTCTTTCAAGCCATAGTGATCTTCATCTAGAATCTTCTTTGCCTTACCTAAATCCACATTTATTTTAGTTGTTTTTTCCCATGGAACTTCAAGTAAAGTATCTATATATGTTCTTACAACTGTCGCTTCTGCAGACATGGGTGACATTTGTTTGAGTTTTGAAAATTCTGAATTTACTTTTTCAAGTGCATCTTTTGATAGTTTTGTTTCCTCTATTTTGATTTGCAGTTCATCAAGTTCATTTTTTTCTTCTCCAATTTCACCTAATTCTTTTTGTGCAGCTTTAATCTGCTCATTTAAAAAATATTCTTTTTGAGATTTTTCCATCTGTTTTCGTACTCTTCCTCTAATTCTTTGCTCAACCTCTATCAGATCTATCTGCGATTCCAACAAACTTGAAAGAAACTCTGCTCTGTCAGTAATTTTTAATTTTTCGAGTATTTCCTGTTTATCCTTGATAGATAAATGAATATTTGAAGAAATCACATCAACAACTTTTGACAAACTAGCCATCGATTGGACTTGGTTAATGATTTCAAATGAAACTTTTTTTGATACTGAAACAAATTCTGTAAATTGGTTTTTAATTGTAGCAAGCAAGTCTCTCTCATATTTTGAGTCCTCTGACTGTTCATCAATTTTTACTATGTTTGCAAAATATCCTTTTTCAATTATTACGTTATCTAGGGTTGCTCTTTGTAAACCTTCAACAAGAATTTTTACAGTTCCATCTGGAAGTTTGATCATCTGAAGTAAAGTAGAAATGGTTCCAACTTTTGGTAGATCATCAATAGTTGGCTCTTCATTAGATGGAGAATTTTGAGCAATTAGGTATATCTTTTTATTAGTCCTAAGGGCGTCCTCTAAGGAAAAAATTGACTTTTCTCGACCTACAAATAAAGTCGATACAGTGTTAGGAAATATTACTACATCCCTCAGAGGGATCATTGGCATCTTAACTTTCACATTAATACTTTCTGACATCTAATTAGCTGCTTTTTTAGATATAAGTTTCAAAGGATTTTCTCTATTTTTTACTATGTTTTTATCAATTAGTATTTTATCTATTTTTGTAGATGAAGATGGTAACTCAAACATAGAATCTTGAAGAATTTCTTCGAAAATTGATCTCAGAGCCCGTGCTCCAGAAGAACTTTTTTTTGCTTCTTTAGCAATCTCTTTGAATGCATCTATTGTGAATTCCAAGTGAATGTCATCAAGCTGAAATAGATACTCAAATTGCTTGGAAATAGAATTTTTAGTTTCTGACATAACCTTAACAAGCTCTTTTTCAGATAACTCCTCAAGTGCGGCTACAACCGGAAATCTACCAATAAATTCAGGAATTATTCCGTACCTTATTAAATCTTGGCTCCTAGCTTTTTTAAACAAGCTACCTTTATTGTATTCGCGTTGCCCTGGGGTATCAGTTGTAAACCCAATAGAGGTATTAGATATACGTTTTTTAATTTGTTCCTCAAGTCCATTAAATGCTCCTCCACATATAAAAAGAATATTTTTTGTTTCGATTTGAAGAAATTCTTGCTGAGGATGCTTTCTTCCTCCCTGTGGTGGGATCGATGCTGTTGTTCCCTCAATAATCTTTAATAATGCTTGTTGCACACCCTCTCCTGATACATCTCTAGTAATGGAAACATTCTCTCCTTTCTTTGAAATTTTATCTATTTCGTCAATATAAATTATGCCTTTTTGTGCGCTCTCAATATCATAATCACAATTTATTAAAAGCTTTTGAATTATGTTCTCAACATCCTCGCCAACATATCCAGCCTCAGTTAGGGATGTTGCATCAGCTATCGCAAATGGAACATCCAAATAATTTGCAAGAGTTTGAGCAAGAAGTGTTTTACCAGATCCAGTCGGTCCTAGTAAAAGCACATTACTTTTTTGAACATCAACGTCATCTTTCTTTCCAGACAATACTCTTTTGTAGTGGTTGTAAACAGCTACAGATAGTTTTTTCTTTGCATCATCTTGTCCGATAATCACACTATTTAAATATTCATAGATCTCCTTTGGCTTAGCAACTGAAAAATCCTTGTTGGCTTCAGAGCTTTCCTCTTCTAACAAAATATCATTGCATAAATCTACGCACTCATTGCAAATATAGATATTGGGTCCAGCAAT
>CENJ01110390.1_pt1 | contig 48574 bp, 53 predicted proteins | sample 356161 | NCBI WGS metagenome assembly CENJ01 (sample SAMEA2619531, study PRJEB7988) | marine metagenome | biome: marine biome (ENVO:00000447); feature: surface water layer (ENVO:00002042); material: "saline water (ENVO:00002010), including plankton (ENVO:xxxxxxxx)" | depth 5 m
AGTAATTTTTGGTCAAAGGTTGGGGTTGTAGATGGTTCTCCAATGAGTAGAGGCAGCATTCCTTTAACAGAAGAACGTCTAGTTCAATTAAAAGAATACTCTGCAGAATACAACCAACCTGTCAGTGCAGTTGAAGTTGATGGCAATTCTTATGCTATTGGTTTTGACCAATGGGGTGCTTCTGGATTAGCAGCAGTTTGGGCGGAAGAAAATACAAGAGAATCAATTTTCTCGGCACTCAAAAGGAAAGAAGCTTTCGCTACCACAGGGCCAAAGGTTGCTGTTAGATTCTTTGCTGGTTTCGATTTAACCTCTATAGATATCAATACCGAGTCACTTGTGCAAGAAGCTTACAGCAAAGGCGTACCTATGGGGGCCGACTTATTTGCTGATGGAGAAAAAGTTCCTGAATTTATTGTCTGGGCCCAAAAAGATAAATACTCAGCTGCTTTACAAAGAGTGCAAATTATAAAAGGCTCAATAACTAGCGGTGGCGCGAGACCAAGTGAAAAAGTATTTGATGTTGTTTGTTCTGACGGTCTTGAAGTTGACCCAACGACACATCGCTGCCCTGATAATGGAGCAAGGGTTAATATAGAAGACTGCTCTATAACAGATAATGTCGGTGCTACCGAACTCAAAGCTACTTGGCGTGATCCTGAATTTAAGCCAGAAGATAAAGCTTTTTATTATGTAAGGGTCTTAGAAAACCCAACCTGCCGATGGTCTACTTGGGATGCTCTAAAAGCTGGTGTCAAACCAAGATCTGATATGCATAAAACCATTCAAGAACGCGCCTGGTCATCGCCGATTTGGTACATACCCGTGCCTGAAGATATCGATATATTTGCTCTATGAGCTTAAAACCCTATTTAAGGATCGTTCTATTCTTTGTTTTAGGTTTAATTATCTATTTAGCCGACATAACTATGAATTTGGATGAGGAATCAAAGGATATTTATATTTCTGATCAAGAGTTGAATAGCCTTTTTTCTGCTTGGAATTCTCAAGTTGGCAGGCCGCCAAATGAAGAAGAAGCTATAAATATTATTAACGATTTTATTGAAGAAGAGATTTTATATCGAGAGGCTATGCGTTTGGGTCTAGATCAAAATGACAGAATAATTAAAAGACGTCTAGCGCAAAAGATTTCTTTTTTAAAACAAGAAACTAATAGAGAAGAGCCTAGCAAAGACCAACTAACAGATTTTTTTGAAATAAACCAGGATAAGTATTATGTTCCTACAACCTTCTCTTTTACGCATTACTATTTTTCAAAATCACCGGAGGCAAAAACAAAGGCTCAAAATGCTTTAACTGAAATTGCAGATACTGGCGAGTTGCAAAAATCAGAACCATTTTTTTTAGGCAAGAATTTTAGTGAATATAGTTTAGGTGAGATTGAACAAGCTTTTGGTAAGGAGCTCTTGGGTGCATTTTCTGATCCATTATTGAACGAATGGGTTGGTCCATTTTCTTCAAGTTATGGAGAACACTTACTTTTCATCAATAACAAAAACTTAGGCTACTTGCCGAAATTTGGAGAGATTCAAGATTTAATTAGACAAGACTTTATATTGCAAGAGCAAGACAGGAGGCTCTCAGACTATATAGACAGCATTAAATCTGAATACAAAGTAATAATTAATCCAACCTTCGAGTTTTAATGTTTCAAAATATAAAAATCTTTATTTTATTAACATTGTTTCCATTTTCTGTTTTTGCTCATGAATTCAATCCTGCTCACTTGGTTGTTAATGAAGTTGAAACAAATACTTATGAAGCTGAATGGATGTATCCTGTAAAAAATATTGGCGCACGTGGTGAGGTTAGATTTCCTGATACCTGCTTAAGGGAAAATACAGAGATTGCAAAAAATGGTAGATATTTGATTGAAAGCTTTACTTTAATTTGTGAGGGCACTTTAAAGGGCCAGACAATAAATGTCACAAGCTTGAGCGTGCTCACTGATGCCTTAATAACAGTAACCCATTTGGATGTATCAACTTTTGAGGGACTCATAAACTCCAAAAATCCCACCATTGAAATACCTTTAAAAAAACAAATTTATCCAACTGGTTATTTTAGGTTGGGTGTTGATCATCTATTAGATGGCAATGATCATATTATCTTTATATTTGGGTTGCTTTTTCTAGTTTCAAATTTAATCGTTGCCATTAAAACCATCACTGCATTTACAGTTGCTCATAGTATTACTTTGGGCTTATCGGTCTTTGGTTTGATTTCGTTGCCCCAAGCAACAGTCGAAGCCATGATTGCACTCACCATCATTTATTTGGCTTACGAAATCAGCTACCAAAAAAAATACAAGAGCACTCCATGGCTTATAGCATTTGGCTTCGGTTTGCTTCATGGTCTGGGTTTTGCCAATGTTTTAAACGGTATCGGTATTGCTAATGAACAACTGGCAATGTCTTTGCTGTTTTTCAATCTAGGTATAGAGGCAGGCCAGCTTTTATTGATTCCAATATTTGCTTTTTTGCTATGGGGCGCAAGTCAAATCAAGCTTAACCAAGCTTTTACCGCTTTTTCTTATTTAATAATTGGTAGTTTAGGTTCTTATTGGTTTATAGATAGATTAGCAGGAATTATTCTTTAAGCTTAAAAAAACTTTGCAATTGCTCTTTTGGGTAAACATTATTATTTGCTCTCCAAATATTAGAAACTCCTGTTTTGCTGTTTTTAAACTCTATACAGTCTTCATTATTCGTTTGCTGACCTGTAATGATTTGGCATTTATCTATCCAGATATAATTTTGATCACTTGGTAGTCTCTTTACATGCCGTTCGAGCGAAAGAGAATAATAAAATTCAAACATTATTCTCGAGACCTCGATATCTTCGTCCAGCAATATTAGGGCCGGATACTCTACAAACCTCTCGCCAAAATCAACAACCTTTTCTGAGGTAATTACTTTGAGATTTGTAGTTATCTGAGGAAAAGACCAAAGTTCCAGAATTCTCTTTTTATTGTTATCTATCACCTCATCTAATATCTCGCGTTCTATGCTTTCTTCAAAAAATAGATTTCTACCCAATGCCATCCCTTTCGTGTCTGTTCCAACAAACCCTAAAGCAGTTGGCCCAATATCAAAAAGACTACCTTCTTGATCAAAAGTGCTCGGTATCAAACCCTTACCAAATATGAGAAAAAGATTTTTTCTATCCCCTTTACTTAAAAGGTCAGTTGCAGTATTTTTCAATGCAAGATGATCTGATAAAACAACCAGAATAGTGCTGTTATAAAGACTTGAGTTTTTGAATTTTTTAACAAAACCTCCTACTAAACTATCAACACAATGAACCGCATTAAGGATTCTATTCTGACCATCTTGATAAATTTTATTATTACAAGACTTTGATAAATACCCATTTGGGTGATGTGTATCTAAAGTTAAAGCAAAGAGTCCAAATGGTTTGTCGACATCATTGAGACTTTGTGCTTTAGCCAAAACCAAGTCTAATAATTCATCATCGTATACGCCCCATGGTGATCTATAGTTTGGATTTTCAAGCTTTGGTCTCAATTCTTTCCACCCTTCTATACTTGAAAAGCCATGCGTTGCATAAAATTTTCCTTTACCACCAAATTCAGTGTCGGCACCGCCCATATAATGAAGTTCATAGCCAGCATCGTTGAGAATATCACCAGCACATTTGGCTAAAGGCATGAATTTATCAACACCTGACATTGAGTTCTGGCTAGCGATCGGGGTAAATAGTGGGACACCACATTGTGATGCAGCCATGCCTCCAACTGTCCAATTTGTTGCTTTCGGAATAGAGATGTCAGTAAAAGTAATTGCCTCTTCTTCTAACCTTGAGATATTTGGAACTAGATCAGGAAAGAGCTGCTGATCCAGATAAGTTCTTTCAATCTGTTCAAGATACAAAAAAATGACGTTTTTATTTTCTTTAGTGTAGGAGATTTTTTGATCATAAAATAAATCTTTATCTATGCTGGTTTCAGACACTGTGAGAAATCTATTAAGATCTAAAAATAATGGGTTTATATAAATACTGCTCGATAGCAAGACCAACCCAAAGAGAAATTCTGTAAAATTTGTTTTTTCTCCGGTGAGAAAAACTGTGAAATATTTAAAAGATTTAATACAAACGTAAATAAAGACAAGGAAGAGAATTGTTGGAATGATGTACTCTTCATACCCTACACCCTTTACTCCAAAAACAAAATGAAAAACCAGAGCTTCAAAAATATCCTCCCCAAAAATTTCTTGTAAAAAAGCGTACCATGCAAGAATAAAGAGGTTTCCAAAAAGAAGTAGTCCAACAAGGAATTTTAGAAAACTTTGATTTCCCGCAAGGTTTTTTCTAAAGAAAAGCATCGAGAGTGATTTGAAAACTAGGCTTAGTAACATTTGAGTTATAGGATAATAGAGTTAAAGATTTTTACCAAAATTATGAGCTTTGAAAAAATAAATTTTAAAGAAAAGTTTTCGAAATTCTCTGAGCACTGGCAACCCAAAGTAGTTGCTAATCTGAATGACTACGAAATTAAACTCGTAAAGATAAAAGATGACTTTGTTTGGCACCATCACGAAGAGACAGATGAAGCATTTATCGTTTTGGAAGGCCAAATGCATATAGAATTTGAGGATCGAACAGTAAAGCTGACTGAAGGAGAAATGTTGGTTGTGCCCAAGGGGACGAGACATAGGCCATACGCTGAGCAAGAAGCACATATAATGATTGTTGAACCAAAAGATATTAGAAATACAGGTAATATCGAAGACAATCTTACAGCGCCTAATGATGAGTGGGTATGAGATTGTATTTATTTTCTTTGACTGATAATCTTTTAATTCAAACATAGGAAAATTATGGAAATTTACATCGTCTTAGCTTTATTGCTCACACTATTTCAGTCTTGGTTAATACCCATGGCTATAGATATTAAAAACTTGCATTGGATGATGGGTGTTAGAGACAGCTCTCCATCTGCATCGATTCTATTAAAGAGAGCCAGAAGAGCTTCTTTAAATTTACATGAAAGTTTAGCACCTTTTCTAGCACTAGTTTTAGCATCAATGTACCTAGAAATAGACAATACCACTTACGCTTGTTGGTGGCTAATTTTGAGAGTGGTTCATGGCGTAACATATTTGATTGGCGTGCCATACGTAAGGACATTAGCTTTTATAGGTTCTATACTTTGTTTAGCAGCCATGGCCATGGCACTTCTATAATTTATGAAATCAATAACAAATTCTTTATTGCTACTCATTGTTATGGGGTGTTCTGTTCTGCAAAACTCTGATACAGAAGGTGAATACAGATACGTGCCTATTACTGATGCACTAAAGAAATTATCTGATAAAGACTTTGCCTCAAGACTCAGAACTGCTTCATTAACTTGTGAAAACGATATGTTACAAGTTTATGTTCCGTCAAGGACAGCTGATCCTGAAGGCTGGCAAAATGGCCAAAGAGAAAGACGAAGATATTTTACTAATTGTTTAGAGCTTAAAGGGTTTGAAAGAAAATGGTTTTCAGCTAGCGCCATTAAAAAACAGAAGAGTAAAGAGAATAGAGAGCTCACTACTGAAGAATTACTCAAAAAACCTAGGTACTTGTAATCAAGTCATTGCCCAAGAAATAAAGCTACCCATATACTTTTGCTTACGCTCATAGAAAGTCTTTATAAACAAAAGATTAGTTTCAAACTATAATTGAAAGGATGAAAATCGGAGTGCCTAAAGAAATTAAAAATAATGAATGTAGGGTTGGCCTTACACCAGACTCAGTTGGAGCATTGTCTTCTAGTCATAGAGTTTTTGTTGAGAAGAATGCTGGAAAAGCTATAGGTTTCTCTGATGAAATGTACCAAGCAAATGGTGCAGAAATTTTGGAGCATGCCTCTTCGGTTTTTGAAGAATCAGAGCTAATAGTAAAAGTCAAAGAACCCTTGCCCGAGGAAAATCAGTTTTTATCATCCAAACATACACTTTTTACCTATCTGCACCTTGCAGGTAATAAGAAAAATGCAAGAAACCTTATAGATACAAAAGTGAAAGGAGTTGCTTATGAAACCGTTACTGCTAATGACGGCAGTCTTCCTCTTTTAGCACCTATGAGCAAAATTGCAGGCCGCATTAGTTTAGTTGTTGGTCAATATTTTCTTCTTAAACCCAATAAAGGTATTGGAACTCTATTTGGAAACTTTGAAAATATTCTTCCTCGTGAAGTTTCAGTTGTTGGAGCTGGCGTTGCTGGCAGAGAAGCAATAAGTAAGGGCATTGACTCAGGCGCCCATGTAAATGTTTTAGATATTTCTGAACAAAAACTTGAAGATTTATCAAAGGAATTTGGTAACAAAAATATTTCTTATATTTATTCCACACCAGGAAGCATTTCTGATGCTGTGAGTAGATCTGATCTGGTAATAGGTTCTGTTTATGTGGTTGGTAAAGAAGCGCCAAAAGTGATTACTAAAGAAATGCTAAAAGAAATGAAACCCGGTAGCGTGCTAGTAGACATATCTATCGATCAAGGCGGCTGCATTGAAACTAGCAGACCCACAACTCATGATGATCCGGTCTTTATAGAAGAAGAGGTAGTTCATTATTGTGTTACTAATATGCCTGGGGCAGTACCATTAACAGCATCTATGGCATTGAATCATGCAACTTTACCATTTATTAAAAAAATTGCAGACCTTGGTCTTGAAAAAGCGTGTGCTTCAGACCACCATTTAGCGAATGGTCTCAATATGGCTAATGGCGAGATAAAACACTCCTCAGTTGAGGCAGCTCTTAATGCCTAGGCCTTTGAAAGTTTAAGCCAGGTTTCTATCACGGTATCAGGATTTAGGGAAATGCTATTAATGCCTTCTTGAAGCAACCACTCGGCAAAGTCTGCATGATCCGAAGGGCCTTGGCCACAAATTCCCACATACTTACCTTTTGACTTACATGCACTAATTGTTAGTGAAAGCATCTTTTTTACTGCCATATCTCTTTCATCAAATATGTCAGAAACGAGTGCGGAATCTCTGTCTAACCCCAAAGTTAGTTGTGTCATGTCATTTGATCCAATTGACATACCGTCGAAATAAGATAAAAAATCCTCGGCGAGCAAGGCATTTGAGGGAATTTCAGACATCATTAAAACCTTGAGAGCATTTTCACCTCGTTTTAAGCCATTAAGTTCCAAAAGTTCAACTACACTTTTAGCTTCTTCAATAGTTCTTACAAACGGAATCATTAATTGCACATTGGTAAGGCCCATATTGTTTCTAACCCTTTTAAGTGCCTCGCATTCTAGCTCAAAACATTCTCTAAAATCTTCCGATATATATCTGCCCGCTCCTCTGAATCCCAGCATAGGATTCTCTTCCTTTGGTTCAAAATAATTCCCCCCTATTAGGTTTGCATACTCATTTGATTTGAAATCTGACAATCGGACAATTACAGGCTTTGGTGCGAAAGAGGCAGCTATTGTTGCTATGCCTTCAGATAGTTTTTCAATGAAGAATGTCTTCGCATCAGGATATCCAGCAAGTTTATTTTCAATTTTTTTTGCAGTCTGTTTGTTAATAGTTTTTATATCTAGTAAAGCTTTGGGGTGAATGCCAATCATTTTATTGATAATGAATTCCACTCTTGCTAAACCAACGCCCTCATTTGGCATCATTGAAAAACTCATTGCTTTATCAGGGTTACCAACATTCATCATTATTTTCACTGGTACTTCAGGCATAGACCCAAACTTAATCTTTTCAACTTTGTAATCAAGCTCTCCTTTATAAACTTTACCCTCATTACCCTCTCCACAACTAACTGTTACCTTTGAGTTGTTGAGAATAAACTTCGTTGCAGTATTACAGCCAACAATTGCAGGTATGCCAAGTTCTCGAGCGATAATTGCAGCATGACACGTTCTTCCACCTCGATTAGTCACGATGCCTGAAGCAATTTTCATGACTGGCTCCCAATCTGGATCAGTCATATCTGTAACTAGCACATCACCAGGTTCTATATTATTTATTTCAGAAATATCTTTTACTACTTTTGCTGTACCAGCTCCAATTTTTTGACCAACACTCTTGCCGCTTACAATTAGCTCACCTTTTTCTTTAAGTGTGTATCTTTCAAAATAGTTTGTAACTTTACTTTGAACGGTCTCAGGTCTTGCTTGGAGAATATAAATTTTTTTATCTTCTCCATCCTTGGCCCACTCAATATCCATAGGCACATTGTAATGATCCTCAATTATTTTTGCGTATTTAGCTAGTTCGATGATTTCATTATTATCTAGCGAAAATTTATGAGCCTCTTTTTTGGGAACTTTGACGTATTTAACACTCTTGCCTGGCAAATTATTGTCAGCAAAAACCATTTTTTTGGCCTTATCACCCAAACTTTTTTTAATAATTGGGAAATCATTTTTCCTCAATGCCTCTTTAAAAACATAGAATTCGTCTGGATTAATCGTGCCTTGAACAATGCCTTCACCTAGACCATATGATGAGGTGATAAAAATTGAACTCCTATGTCCTGATTCAGTATCAAGCGTAAAAGCTACGCCTGAAGAGCCTATGTCACTTCTAACCATTTCTTGCACCCCAACAGAAATTGAGAGTGAGCCTTTAAAGTTTCTAAGTCTTCTGTATGAAATTGCTCTGTCAGTAAACAATGAAGCATAAACTTTGTGAACAGCATCTATCAAATTTTCAAATCCATCTATGTTCAGAAATGTTTCTTGTTGTCCAGCAAATGAGGCATCAGGCAGATCTTCTGCTGTAGCCGAAGAACGAACAGCAAAACTTTTGCCAGATTTGGAAACACTCAACCAGGCCCGCTCTATTTCTGAAATTAAATTTTGCGGCAGGGGTGTTTTTAGAATCAAACTTCTCAATTTCTTTCCTGTTCGTCTTAAATCTGGGAGATTTTCTACGTTTAAATTTGCTAATTCCTTTGAAATTACCTTATCGATTTCACTGCTAGATATAAATTCATTAAATGCTGAAGATGTAATAGCAAAACCTGCAGGCACATTGATGCCCAACCCTGTTAGATTGCTAATCATTTCTCCCAGAGATGAATTTTTGCCACCAACAGCATCAAAATCTTTCATGGAGATTTCATTGAGATTTTTAATAAAAGTTCTGGCCATGCTTTCTATTTAAAAATTCAATTATATAATTTAAATCCCCAATAGGCTTAAAGTTGGTTTTTAATGAACTACACTTAAATAAAAACTATGAATGAAGCATTAAATAACATACTTAATAGAAACTCACACAGAAGCTTAACAGAACCAGCTCCTTCTCAAGATGAGATGGATTTAGTTTTTCAGGCGGCCTTGAGAGCACCTGATCATGCGTGGCTTAGACCGTCCTCTTTTATAGAAATACAGGGAGAGGGGTTAAAAAAACTTTCTGCCGCTTTTGTTAGTTATGCTAAAGAAAATATTGAAAACCTAGAAATAGAAAAACTAAAGAAATACGAACAAGCGCCGTTTAGAGCGCCAATGATAGTTGTATTGGTATGCACGCCCAAAGAACATCCCAAGGTTCCAGAAGTAGAACAAATTATGTCAACAGCAACAGCAGGTCAAAACATTCTTCTTGCTTTAAACTCTATGGGTTATGGTGGTATGTGGCGTACAGGCACTTTCTCACTAAACGATCAGATTGGTAAATATTTAGAGTTAGATGAGGGTCAAAAAATAGTTGGTTACTTATATATCGGTACACCAGAAGGTAAAGCCAAAAAAATTCCTGAGCTCAACCTACAAGACTTCGTGACTAAATGGGGCTCCTAAATGAATAAAACCGTATTTTTTATTCCCTTGTCATTAGTTGGCCTATTCTTTACTGCTTATATCCTGTTGGCCTCAACAACAAATTTTTTGTCTGTTGAGCCTGGTTATGCAATCGGCGAAGTTTCTAGATGGTGTGAAAGAATTAGTGGAGGATACTTCAGGGAACCTGCTAATGCTTTAAGTAATCTCGGATTTATTTTTACTGGCTTATTAATGTTTTGGATCTTAGCTAATGAAAAGAAGATCGAAGGTAGTAGATTTCATGGGCCAACAATTACAGCATTAACATATGCAACCGCGGCAGTTTGGTTGGGCCCAGGATCATTGCTAATGCATGGAACTCATACAGCCTGGGGGCAATGGGCAGACTGGCTAAGCATGATAATGTGGATCTCAATTCCATGGCTAGTAAACATTTTTACAATTAAGAATTGGGAAGAATCTCTTTTTCTTAAAACTTACCTTTTTATTGTAGGGATATACGGAACTTTAAGTTGGTTTTTAGGAACAGGCCTTGGCGTAAATTTTAATTTTTGGTTTTTATCAATTGCACTCTGGGTAATAACAGAAGTTTTGCAATCTTTTTATAGTCCAACAGTTAGATACCTTTCAGGGTTTGTTGGTGTATTAGTAATGGCAGTATTTGGTATTTTCCCTAATGAAATAATACAAGAGCTAGACAAATATTGGTGGATAATTTTATTCTGGATCCCAGCATTCTTTATCAATCAAAAACATCAATCTAATAAGAGATATTTTCCATGGTACTGGTTAGGCATAGCTTTCTATATGACGGCTTTTGCAATATGGTTACAAGGCTATCCTAATCAACCTTTATGTAGCCCTGACTCACTCATTCAGCCTCATGCAATTTGGCATATTCTTAGTTCTTGTGCCACCTTGTCTTTTTTCTTTTTCTTCCGTACAGCACGAAGTTAAATTGATTAATATATAGATATGAATAAAGCAGCCATATACTTTGCCTACCTTTGTATTTATACGACCCCAATACAGTTATTTATCTTGGTGTGGATAAGTTTAATTTTGTTTCAAACAGATAATGCAATTCTGGCTTACTCAACGAAAGCATTTCTAGTCGAAAATCTGAAATTTTTTCACGATTGGATTTATTCGTGGTTTTGGAATGCTTATTTAGATTTTTGGTATCAGTTTCCAGCTTTAATTATGACTCTATTAAAAACTGTGCTGTCAACTTGGCTTGGTTTTTGGCTGTTAAAAAAATTCAAATGATTCTTAGACTAATAGTTTCTATGTTCCTGAGTTTTAATTTGTACTCTGCTGATATAAATACCATTTCACAATCATATAAAAAAGATGGTCCCTTTATCGCAGGAGAAAGCCTTACTAATCTTAAACCAGGCATACACTTTCTTGAAAATTATGATGAGCAACAAACAGAATTAGTGATTGCAGTTCATGGTTGGCAAACAAGAGGTTTTGAATGGGTATATCCGTTAATTAATCTAAATAAAGATACAAATAGAGTTTCATTCTTTAGATGGAAAACAAACGGATGCCCCAATAAAGCTACGAAAGAATTACTAAGTATTATTCAAAACGAAATTAATAATTATTCAAAAATTTCTCTCATAGGACATAGTTATGGTGGAATTCTATTAGCAAAATTACTTGAAAAAGACTACTCCAAAAATATCGAATTTCATATCGTTGCGTCAGGCATCTCAGGAGATCCAAGGTTAAATTCTTTTTGTGGATATAGGCCACCAAAAAAAACTGGCAAAAATGTTGTCGCATACCAATGGATGACGCAAAAACATCTTGATGGATCTTTTAAAGATTTAGAAACAGATACACAAATACAAAAAATAGAAGGAGTTTCTGCAGTAAGGTTGCCAGAGGTATATAAAGATAATACATTAACACACAACTGGTCTATAAGTTGGCTGGTGGATTATTTAAATACAAACAAAGATGCTTCCAAAAATTCTTGAAAACAATCTATCGGTGCCTGTAGTAGGTGCACCGCTTTTTATTATTTCGCGCCCGCAATTAGTTATTTCTCAATGTAAAGCAGGTATAGTTGGTTCATTTCCCGCGCTTAATGCTCGACCTCAGGAACTTTTATCAGACTGGATTAAGCAAATAAAAGACGAACTTGCAAAATTCAAAGAGGAAAATCCTGATAAACCAGTTGCTCCCTTTGCAGTTAATCAAATCTGCCATTTATCAAATGACAGGCTTTTTAAAGATGTTGAAACTTGTGTGAAACATGAAGCTCCAATAATAATTACATCCTTAAGGCCGCCTGAAGATTTAGTAAAAGCTATTCATTCCTATGGTGGTTTAGTTTTTCATGATGTCATCAGCACAAGGCATGCTCAAAAAGCAGTTGAGCAAGGAGTTGATGGTTTGATTCTAGTATGTGCAGGTGCTGGAGGGCATGCTGGAGCCTTGTCTCCATTTGCATTACTTAGAGAAACAAGAGAATGGTACGATGGAACAATATTGCTTTCAGGCTCAATTTCTGACGGCTTTTCTGTTGCTAGCGCAATTGCTATGGGAGCTGATCTAGCATACATAGGTACAAGATTTATAGCCACACAAGAATCAGAAGCCGATGATGATTATAAAAATATGCTAATTCAATCAGCAGCAAAAGATGTTGTTTATTCGAATTACTTTAGTGGGGTACATGGCAACTATCTAAGTCCTTCAGTTGAAAGGGCTGGTATGGATCCACAAAATTTGCCTGAAGGAGATAAGACAAAAATGAACTTTAATTCTGGTGGCAATGCTTCTGCCAAGGTATGGAAGGACATTTATGGTTCAGGACAAGGTATTAATTCAATCAAAGACTCTCCCAAAGTAGAGGACTTGATTAATAAAATGAAGGCTGAATTTCATCAAGCTAAAAGCGAATTTAGTGCAAAATCTAATAATTACTAAGAAAAATTTCAGCCATAAAGTATAATAATCTTATGGAAGTAGCAGGTTTTATAATCTCAATTTTTGCTCTCTTTATAGGGATTTTAGCGCTTGTGTTATCGATGAGAGCTCTTTATATAATAGGAGTGAATGCGGGGCTTGATAAGCAATTTGATCCACAAGCAAATACCGTGCCAGCTCCAAGTGAAGTAAAAATAGAAACTAAAAAAGATTTCAAAAAACCAATAAGAGTGGAAGGCAATAAGATTATCTACAACGATGATCCTTTCATTTATGTAATTGAAGATTTTATCTCTCAAGAAGAATGCGATCACTTTGTAAGCGCCTCTAGTTCGAAGCTAGAAAGAGCTAAAACTATCGGTGGCAAAGATGGTATTTATCATAAAAACAGAACAGGAAGTAATTGTTGGTTGCCACACAGTCACTCGACAACTACACAAGATGTTGGCCAAAGAATTGCAGACTTGGTCGGGTTCCCCTTAAAAAATGCTGAATCTTATCAAATAGTTTATTACACAGGCGGAACTCAATATAACGATCATCATGACGCGTTTAATGACGAGACAGAAGAAGGCAGGAAACACCTTAAAAGAGGTGGTCAAAGAATATATACGGCTATAGCTTATTTGAATGATGTAGAAGAAGGAGGTGCAACTGAATTCAGAGATTTAAATATTTCTGTTGCACCCAAAAAAGGGTCAATACTTGTTTGGAAAAACGTTTTACCAGGAACAACTAAAGTACATCCAATGTCACTGCACGCAGGAAGGCCTGTTACTGGAGGTGAAAAATATGCCTTCAATCTTTGGTTCAGGGAAAATAAGTTTGTCTAATCGATGGATGTATCCTATATCCTTGACGATCTCAATGATGCTCAGCGTCAAGCAGTAACTTCAGAATCAAAAAAACTTTTAGTCTTAGCAGGTGCTGGTTCAGGAAAAACCAAAGTGCTCGTTCACAGAATAGCATGGCTTATTAAAGCTTTATCAAACTCTACACATAGTATCCTCTCAGTAACCTTTACCAATAAAGCTGCTAATGAAATGACTGGAAGAATTGAACAAATTTTGGACCAGCCAATTCCTGAAATGTGGTGTGGTACCTTCCACTCAATCTCTAATAGGCTGCTTAGAAGACACTACAAAGAAGCTGGACTAGAAAAAGACTTTAGTATTCTTGATAGCGACGATCAGTTACGTGTAATTAAGAGAAATTTAAAAGAATTAGACATTGACGAAGACCAATGGCCCCCTGAGAAAGTGAGATGGCAAATAAATAATTGGAAAGATGAAGCATTAAGACCAAAAGATGTTGATGACAAAGGTGACTTTAATCTTGAAACCCTAAAAAAAATATATGCATATTACGAAAGTTACATGCAAAGGGAGAATTTAATAGATTTTGCTGAGCTGATCTTAAGATCATACGAATTAGTTAGAGATAATCCAAAGGTTAAAGACTTATATGGCAATAAGTTCAAAAATATTTTAATCGATGAATTTCAAGATACGAATGAAATCCAATTTAAATGGATAAGAAACCTAACTGGAGCTAATACAACTGTTACTGCAGTTGGTGATGATGATCAATCTATTTACGGGTGGAGAGGAGCAAAAATCGAAAATATAAATAAGTTTTCCAGAGAAAAAGAGACTTCTATCGTAAGGCTTGAACAAAATTACCGATCAACCCAAAAGATCTTAAATGCAGCAAATGCTGTCATCGGCAAAAACTCCAATAGACTAGGAAAAAAACTTTGGACTGAAGGAAATGAAGGAGAATGCATTGAGGTTTATGAAGCCTATAATGAGCAAGAAGAAGCTAATTATGTTGCAGAAAATGTACACAAGATATTTTCAGGAGGAGACTACTATAAAGACATAGCTGTTTTGTACAGATCAAACGCACAGTCTAGAACTATTGAAGAATATTTATTAAGACAAAATCTGCCTTATGTTATTTACGGTGGGGTACGATTCTACGAAAGGCTCGAGATTAAAAATGTTCTAGCTTACCTGAGATTAATAGTTAATAGAAACGATAATGCAGCTTTCGAGCGTTCTATTGGTGCGCCTACAAGAGGTATAGGCGAAAAAACTCTCGAATTAATTCGAGCATACGCTCAAGAAAAAAATCTATCTCTATTCCAATCATGCAAAGGACTAGTAAAAGTTGGAGGATTAAAAGGTAAGGCAGCAAAATCATTAGATTCATTCTGTGATTTCATAGAAACATGCGCTGAAACTATTCATGAATTACCTTCAGACGAGTTTGTTGAAAAAGTAATTAACCAAAGCGGGTTAATTGAACATCACATGAAAGAAAAGGGGGAAAAGGGTCGAATAAGGATTGAGAATATAAACGAATTAATCTCAGCAGTGAAGTCTTTTGAAATAATAAATAAAAATGAAGATTTATCTGAGTACGATTCATTCATTGCAGCCTTTTTAAGTTCGGTCTCTCTTGATATGGGGGAAACACAAGCTTCAAAAACAGATGATGCAGTTCAATTAATGACGATGCACTCTGCCAAAGGTTTGGAGTACAAATACGTTTTTCTTGTAGGAATGGAGGAGTCACTTTTTCCACATTCAAGATCCATGGACAACATTAATGAGCTCGAGGAAGAACGACGCTTGTGTTATGTAGGAATAACAAGGGCAAGAAATAAATTATTTTTAACATACACAGAATTTAGACGGCTCTACGGGCAAGATTCATATAATCCTCCGTCAAGATTCATTAATGAAATTCCTCAAGAATGTTTGGAATTTGTTAGGCCTAAACAAACTTATAAAAATTCATTCTATGGATCAGTTGTTTCAGAAAAATTAAAGCAAAACGGCAATGAGTATGGCCTCGGTGATAGAGTCCAGCATAACAGCTTTGGAGAAGGTGTCATTTTAAGCATTGAGGGCCAAGGAGACACTGCTCGTATACAAATTCATTTTGATAGTGTTGGAACCAAATGGCTTGTTATGTCATACGCCAATCTAGAAAAATTATGACAGAAATAAAATTCAAAGAACTTGGGGTGGTTGAATACACAGAAACACATGATGCCATGATGCAGTTGATTGAATCTCAACCCAGTTTTCACTCGATTTGGTCGCTGGAACATTTTCCAGTATTCACCATCGGTATAAGTGAAAAGGAAATAACTGAAGATAGATCAAAGTCACCACCTTTCATCAAGACAGACAGAGGAGGCAAAACAACATTTCATGCTCCAGGCCAGCTGGTAATTTACTTTATTCTAAATATGAAGAACCTCCCTTTCCCGCCAACAGAACTTACAAAAAAAATCTTAGAAACTACTTCTATGGCTCTAGCATCCTATGATCTAAAACATAATATCAGTGCTTGTGACCCTGGAATATTCATAAATGATCAAAAAGTTGCTTCTATTGGGATGCGAATAAAAAAAAATTATTCATATCATGGTTTGAGCATCAATGTAGAAACAGATTTAAATACGTTTAATTCAATTAAACCTTGCGGATTGGATGTTCAGGCTTGTAATCTAAAAGATTATATAAATATTAATGTTGATGTATTAAAAAAAGAACTTTTAAATAATTTTCAACAGATGCTTTGTAAATGAAAAATTTGATTCCAACAGTAAAGATCACAAATTTTGCCGGTGTAAGTTCCATCAAAGATGGGATGAAAAGCAATGATTACTCAAAAGTTGAAAGAGAAAAAAAACCAAGCTGGATAAGAATGACTGCTAATCAAGCAAACAAAAACTATAGCTTAATAAAAAATAAAGTTAAGAATTTAAATCTCAGCACGGTTTGTGAAGAAGCAAAGTGTCCAAATTTATCGGAATGTTGGTCACGAGGTACCGCTACTTTTATGCTTATGGGTGATACTTGCACAAGAGCATGTCAATTTTGTTCAGTTAATACAGGAAACCCAAAGGGATGGCTTGATAAAGATGAACCTAGAAAAATTGCAGAAACTATATCTTTAATGAGCCTAAAGTATATTGTTCTAACATGTGTTAATAGAGATGACATTCCTGATGGAGGCGCTCAACATTTCGCCAAAACTGTCGAGGCTATTAAAGAACTAAGCCCTCAAACAGAGGTTGAAGTTCTAACATCTGATTTTAATGGCGCCTATGATTCGATTGAGACAGTTGTGAACTCACCAATTAAAGTTTTTGCACAAAATATAGAAACTGTCGAAAGATTAACACACCCGATAAGAGATCCAAGAGCAGGATATTCAAAAACATTAGAAGTCTTAAAAACTGCTAAGGAAATTAATCCTGATATGATCACCAAGTCCAGTATTATTTTGGGATTAGGTGAAACAGAGGGTGAAATTTACCAGACTTTTGAAGATTTAAGAAAACATAATGTTGACATTGTTACTCTAGGACAATATTTGAGGCCTACATTGAATCATCATCCAATTGATAGGTGGGTTACACCAAAAGAATTTGATCTTTATAGAAAAGTAGGTCTAAAATATGGATTCCTTGAAGTAGTCTCTAGTCCTATGGCAAGATCAAGCTACAGAGCTGAGAGAGCTTTAGATTTTAATAACGCAGGCATAAAAATATGATAGTAATTTCACCAGCAAAAAGGTTAGCAGCCAATATTAATGACAACACTCTAGTATCCACTACACCTTATTTCAAAAAAGAGGCTGATTCACTGGCAAAAGAATTAGCACTCCTGAGTGCTAAAGAATTAAGCTCTCTGATGAGTGTTAGTGATGGAATTGCAGAATTAAATTCTAATAGATACAAAAACTGGAACAAAAATACGGGTTCGGAGAAAAGGGCAATTTTTCAATTTGAGGGCGATGTTTTTAAACATCTTAATGCTACAGAATTTAATGAGGTGCAAACCGACTACATGAATAAGAACTTAAGAATTTTATCTGGTATTTATGGTTTATTAAGACCATCTGATGAGATGAGCCCATACAGACTAGAAATGGGCACAAAACATAATTTTAATGGGTCCAAAAATCTATACGAATTTTGGGGCGATAAGATAGCAAAAAAAATCAATGAAGAGCTTGGAGATTCAATGTTATTTAATTTAGCTTCAGAAGAGTACTTCTCTGTTATATCAAAATTTGTTGACACAGAAAAAACTATTAACTTTAGATTTTTATCTTTGTCTGGTGGAAAGGAAAAAGTGGTTGGAGTGATAGCAAAACGTGCAAGAGGAGAGATGGCAAGATTTCTGATAGATAATCAAATTCAATCTACAGATGGAATTGAAAAATTTTCTTATATGGGTTTCAAATTCAAAGAATTTAATAATAATTGCTTTACCTTCGTCAGCTCTTAGATTCTTGCTTAATTAGATCATCAACAATTTCAAGTAACTCATCTACCATATGAAATGTCTCATGAAATGAAAGAACCACTTCTCTTTCTCTACTTAATAGAACCAGACCATCACGAATTTTCTTAAGCTTTTCAGATTTGTTCATAACAAGCTGTTTATTCTAATGAACTTTCATCTCAAAGCAATGTCAAAAATTGTTGAAAATATCACAAATTTAGTGCTAATATAGTCTTCCATTTGTTAAAAGATAAACAATGGTTATAATGTGTTATAATAATTTATTATGAGTTACGCACTAGCTTTAGCAAATCCTGGCTCAGATATAGATAAATATCTGTCTCAGGTTTACTCAATACCTGTTCTAACTAGAGAAGAGGAACTCGTCCTTACGCGTGAATTTTATGAAACTGAGGATATAAAAGTTGCTCACAAACTAGTTATCTCGCATTTAAGGTTTGTCGTCCATATAGCAAAATCATATGCTGGTTATGGGCTACCGCTTGCAGACGTTATCCAAGAAGGTAATTTAGGATTGCTTAAAGCAGTCAAAAAGTTTGACCCTGATAAAGGTGTACGTCTTGTTTCATTTGCAGTGCACTGGATTAAAGCAGAGATTCACGAGTTCATCCTCAAAAATTGGCGAATAGTGAAAATTGCAACTACAAAAGCACAAAGAAAATTATTCTTTAATTTAAGAAGTAAAAAGAAAAGTACTGGCTGGTTATCTGACAAAGAAGCGAAAAAAATAGCAGCAGATTTAGATGTTTCCTATAAAGAAGTAATGCACATGGAAAATAGACTAAATTCTGCCGATTCAGCTTTTGATATGCCGTGCGATGAAGAGGATGACGAAAAAGCCTTTTCACCAAGCCAATACTTAGAAGATCACTCATTTAGCCCTGAGCAGATAGTCGAGAAACAAAACTATGAAAGTGTAAATCATACCGCTTTGATGAAAAATATTTCTGGTCTAGATAGAAGAGCACAAGACATTATAAGGGCAAGATGGCTCGATGATCACAAGCTCACCTTAAATGAATTAGCTGATAAATATTCTGTCTCAGCAGAAAGAATAAGACAGATCGAAGCTTCTGCATTCAAAAAACTAAAAACGTCTTTAGTAAACGTTTAAATTAATTTTTAAACAATATCCAAATTAAAATACAATAATTTCTATTGTGATTAAAACATTTAGTTCTAGAGCTGGAAGGCTTTCAGCTACAAATAAGAAATTTTTAAGCATGAATTCAACATGTTTAATAAACCCTCAAACGAAACCAAAAACTAAACATCCTATTGTTATTGACATTGGATTTGGGGACGCAAAATCTTTCACACAAGATGTGGTCAATAATAAAAATTATTGTTTCATAGGTATAGAGCCTTATAAAAAAGGCTTTGCCAAAGCAGTAGAATTTTTTGAATACGAAAAACCTGAAAATCTCCACCTGTACAACGGAGATGCAAGAGAATTTTTGGAGGCAATAGTTTACAGAGCATCTTTTATTAGGATTCATTTTCCTGATCCATGGCCTAAAAAGAAACATATTAAAAGAAGATTAATATCTCCAGCTTTTTTGCAGCTTTTAGACCAAAAAATTTTAGATAAAGGAAAAGTTGAGATTATTACAGATTCAAATATCTATCAGAACCATATAGAAGGTGTTTTGTATGAACAAAAATTATTTAAACAAATTAAAAACTTTGAAATTTCTTGTGAGGTTTCAACTTTCCATAACAAAGGCCTGCAAAAGGGACATGAGATCAGAAGGTATATTTTAAGCAAAGCTTAAACCATATATTCGAACGTCAATATCTCAAGTATTCTTTCCGCTAGCTGAAATACAAAAAAAGCAATTAATGGTGATAGGTCGAAACCGGCTGTCGGAGGAATAATATTTCTAAATATAGATACTGTTGTCTCATAAACTTCTTGTATTAGTGATGTAGCTGAATTATAAAAATTTGCACCAAAGGCGTAAAACCAGCTCAACACCACACCAATAATCACCACAAATTTTAGCAAGCCAATGAGCATTTTTGCTGTTTGAAAGATTGAGAAGTTAAGCACTGTACCAAGATCATATCCTGGCAGCAAGACATAAAAAGATATGAAGTTAATCAGTAACGCAGCAAACAAAAGGCCAATATTTATTTTTTTGTAGTGCACATTGAATATCAGCAATAATGGGAAGAGCAAAATCTTTATAATTCTTGCTATTTTGTTATAGGAATCAGCTCTAGCAAGATCTATTAAAAATAAAACCAATATTAAATAAACGACAATTGTCTTTATTGTTAACAACATGCCAAACATCACAGCTGAGTCCATAGTCTAATTTCGTGCTCCAAAAATTGATGTACCAATCCTTATCATATTGCTTCCAGTTGCTAGTGCTAATTTATAATCACTGGACATTCCCATTGATAAATATTCAACCTCTTTATTAACTTTTCGCATATTTTTAAAAACATCCTTTGCTTGTAAAAATTGTTTTTTTAATTCTTCTTTTTTAATTTTGTTCTCACCGATTACCATAAGGCCCTTCAGATTAATATTTTTAAATTGCTTCCTTTTCATAATCTCATATATTTCTGTTTCATTAAAACCCGATTTAGTATCTTCTTTGCCAAGCTTAAGTTGTAATAAAATCTCAATATTTTTTTTAGTTTCAAGCTTTAAAATTTTATCTAAAATCTTCATTCTGCCAACTGAGTGTATTGAATTTGAAGATGCAACTATGTCTCTAATTTTGTTGCTTTGAATATTGCCTAAGAAATGCCAATTAATATCTTCAGGCAATGTACCTTTTTTTTCTTTTAGTTCTTGCAAAAAATTTTCTCCAAAATCTCTATGGCCTTTGTCATATAGCAGCTTAATTTTTTCTACACCCTGTCCTTTTGAAACAGCAATCAGCTTTTGGTGAGGTTTTAAGATTTTAGAAATGCTTTGATATTTACGTAGGTTCATTAGTTAATTTTATGCAACTTCTTATTTCTAAAGAATCCATATTCAGCCTTCTAAGGTTTTCTCTAGCATTATTAGTTTGAGATCTGTTGTCAAATGGTCCAACAATCACTTTATAATTGAACCCATTTTGACTATTTACATTTTCAATTACAGGGCTATATCCAATTTTTTTTAGCTCTTCTAACTGACTTGACGCTGCTGCAAAAGTTCTAAAACTGCCGGATTGAGCAAAGTATCGACATTTTTCTTCGTCACTTTCGGCAACAATGGCTATTTCATCAAAAGAACTATTTTCCAGAAGAGTTTGAAATTCGTATTCAATATCTTCAACATCATAATCTTTTAGATCTAAAAATTGTTTAGCATCTTGTAGGAAAATAATTGAAAAGAAAGACATTAGAAATGATACAGAAATTGCAACAAGAAAAGTTGGTGCAGCTTTTATTGGAAATTTCTTATTTTTGAAAGAAAAGTTTGACATATTACATTTTTTCTAATGGCTCAACATTTAAAACCTTAAAACTGTTTTTTAATATTAATTTAGTAATGCTTGTAACTAAGAGTCTTGAGTTAGACGTTATTTTATCATCAGATAAAACTGGATTTTGTTCATAGAATGAGTGAAAGGTTGCAGAAAAGTCTTTTACAAAATGTACTAATGAATGTGGTGATCTTTCTAATGCATATTCTTTTAAAATTGAAGGGTAATTTATAGCTTTTGAGACAATCTCGTAACAATTGTCTATTTCCTCAAAGGATATTTGGTCTTCTGGGTTAAACGATGATTTTGCCAAAATGGAACAACATCTTACATAGGCATATTGCGCATAAAAATACGGATTATTCTTACTTTCGTCTTTTGCAAGATCCATATCAAAGTCCATTGGATGCTCCGATTTTTTTTCCAAAAAGAAAAACTTTATAACATCTGGGCCAAGTTCTTCCCTTAAATCACTTAGAGAGTAAAATTCACCCCTTCTGGTTGACATGGTTTTTTTGATGCCATCCTCATATAAATTTACTAATTGGTAGAGTAAGAATTCAATATTTTGATGTTCTTTTTTCATGACATCAAAAGCAGCTGTTAGTCTGGGAATATAACCATGATGATCTGCACCAAAAATGTTTATGTAAGAATCATAATTTCTATCAATCTTATTTTTGTGATAACCAACATCTGTTAAATAATATGTTGGCTCTCCATTTTCGCGCAACAAAACTCTATCTTTATCATCACCAAATCCTGTAGTTTTGAACCATTCAGCACCATCTTTAGAATATGTGTGGCCCTGCTCTTTAATGGCTTTTAGAGATTTTGATAAATCAGATTTATTATCATTCACTGTACCTAGAGAACTTTCATTAAACCAATGATCATGAACTATATTAAATTTATGAAGATCCTCTTCAATTAGATTTAGTATTTCGCTGACAGAAAACTTTTTGGCTTCTTCCCAGGCTTCGTTAAACTCAGATTTAAAGTAAGCAGAAATTGCGTCTAACCTAATATCTTTATCTTCATCTAAGGGGCCTAAATCAATTTTTTTATCGAGTTCTCCAAACATTGATTTAAATTTATTTCCAAGCTCTTTTATATACTCCCCTTCGTAGGAACCGTCAGCTTCAAAATTTTTTACATATGCATTTAATAGCACACTACTGGTTAAAATTGATATTTGTCTCCCAGCATCATTAACGTAATATTCTCTAGTTACTTCATAGCCAATATTCTCTAAAAGATTTGCAATAGCCATACCTAGCACTGCGCCTCTTCCATGCCCAACATGCAAAGGTCCAGTAGGGTTCGAAGAGACAAACTCAAGCAATATTTTTCCTGAATAATCCTTAGTAAGACCCCAATCATCTCCTAGATTAAGGATATCTTTTAAAATTGAACTCTTTGTCTCACAAGTAATAAATACGTTAATAAACCCTGGACCCTCAATTTTAATTTTTTTAATTCTTTTATCGTCCAAATTAGCAACAACAGACTTTGCTATATCTGCAGGTTTTTTATTAAATTTTTTTGCAAGCTTAAGACAGCAGCTTGATGCATAGTCGCCTCTTAATTTTTCAGCACTAATTTCAAACCCAACTTGCTCTAATAATTTTTTATCGAGTTTTAAAGCGTCCTGGGTTGCAGCTTTCATGACTGATTCCCTTAGTAACTGATTTAATTCATCTATTATCATTCTTTGCTTCTTCCTACGTATGAACCGTCTCTAGTGTCAATTTTAATTCTTTCGCCCTCATTTATAAAAATTGGTACTTGAACTTCAATGCCAGATGCAAGTTTGGCAGGCTTCAAAGTATTAGAAACTGTGTCTCCTTTAAGGCCGGGTTCAGTTTCTAAAATAGTTTTGGTCACAAATGTTGGTAATTCCACATTTAAAACATTGCCGTTCCAAAAAAGAATCTTACATTCTTCTTCACCATCTAACCAAAGTTTAATAGCCTCGATTTTTTCAGCGGCGATTTCAATTTGTTCATAATTGTCGTTATCCATGAAAACGTAATTTTGCCCTTCCACATATAAGAACTGAAAGTCTCTTTCAATAATGTCTGCACCTTCAACTGACTCCCCAGACTTAAAAGTTCTTTCCCATACCTTTTGTGTTCTCAAGTTATAAAGTTTAGTTCGCATTACAGCCTGTCCTTTTCCAGGTTTATGAAATTCATAAGAAAGTATTGAACATGGTTCATTTTCAATGAGCACTTTAAGACCAGTTTTGAATTGGTTAGTTAGATATTTCATTTATGTTACATTATCCTTTTTCTTGTATGATACTTATAATAAAAGCAAATTATGGCTAAGACTATTTTACAACCTTTAGTATTTCTTGCTATCTCAGCGATGACCTTTTTGGTCTGTTATTTGCTGGCTATAACAGTTTCTGTAGGGACAATAGAATCAGATGGCTTATCTCTAATTATGGTAGCCATGATTATCTCTTTTGCTATCCATTGGATTCTTTTTGTGCCTTCTTACATTTTTCAAACTGAGAAATTTTATGACTTAACAGGGAGTCTTACATATATTACAGTTTTATCTTTTGTGATTTTCATTAAGAAAACTACAGTTCATGAAATGTTAGACCTAAGGTCTTTATTGATCTATGGGTGCATTATGGTTTGGACGGTAAGGCTTGGAGGGTTTTTATTTTGGCGAGTTCTTAAAGATGGTCATGATAAGAGATTTAAAACAATCTTGCCTAGTTTCACTCAGCTACTTATGACATGGACACTCTCTGCAGCTTGGGTTTTCATTCAGTCACTTTCAGCTCTAGTTGCACTTACAGTAATTACCAGTTTAGAAATGGGTGTTGTGGGCTGGCTTGGTTTAGCTTTATGGATTTTTGGTTTTGGGTTTGAAGTATTAGCTGATCATCAAAAAACTAAATTTAAAGCTGATCCAGCTAATGAAGGAAAATTTATAACTGGTGGGCTTTGGGACGTTTCAAGACATCCAAATTATTTTGGTGAAGTTGTGCTTTGGCTAGGTATTTCTGTGATGGCGGTACCAGTGATGTCGGGCCTACAATATGTTTCATTAATCTCTCCGATATTTGGATTTTTACTAATTTATTATGTAAGTGGTGTAAGAATGCTGGAGGATAGATCAAACAAAAAATGGGGCAAGAAGCCTGAATATCAAGAATACAAAAGAAATACTCCCGTATTCTTCCCAAAACTGTTTTAAAATGCGGTTTTTCCTTAAAAAATAGTTGTAAAATAACAGTAATTTGATAGTTTTAACGATCAAGTTTTAAAAAAGGGTAAAAGACCATGAAAAGATACGTATTTTTACTATACATACTGGCAATATTTGCAGCTGCGAATAACGCCGACATAGATCAGATACTTGAAGAAAACCAAACAAACATTTCTCAATCTGAAACTTCTCAAGAAAAAGTTGATAACTTATCAACCGAAAAAGATTCCCTCTTAGCTGAGTGGAAAGTCGTTGTTAAGCAAGTAGAAGGCTTAAAGATATATAACGCTCAAAAAAGACAACAAATTAAGGCACAAGAAGAAAGACTTGTTACTTTAGCTGAACAAACAAAGCAGGTTGTTGTTATTCAAAGACAAATTCCACCTCTTATGGAAAGAATGGCTAACAGTCTAGAGCAGTTTGTATCGCTAGATGCTCCTTTCTCCTTGGATGAAAGATATAAGCGTATCAACCAAGTTAGAAATACCCTTTCAGATCCAAAAGTTACTGCTTCAGAACAAGTAAGACAGGTTCTTGAAGCCTATAACATTGAAAGAGAATACGGCAGAACGATAGAAACTTATGAAGATGCTATTGTTTTAGAGGGTGAAGAAAAAGTTGTAAATATCTTAAGAATTGGAAGGCTTGCTTTGATGTATCAACTTAAGGATCAAAGTGAAGCAGGTATTTGGAATGGTAGTGACTGGGAAGAAGTCAGTGGTTTCAGAATACCAGTAAGAGATGGAATTAGAATGGCAAATAAAACTGCTCCATTAGACCTTCTGCCACTACCAGTAAAATTTGAGGAGGAAGAATAATGAAATATTTAAAAATATTGTTATTAAGCTTATTCGTTATTTCTTCATATTCTTATGCGCAAGAAACTGAAGTTGAAGCACCAACAAACCTCGATAAATTACTAGAACTTGTAAAAGAAGGTAAATCTAAAGAGCAGGGTGAAAACAAACAACGAGAGGCAGAATTTAAAGCTTCACGAGATAAACAAGACCAAATCTTGAAGGCTGAGCAAAGAGAACTAGCCAGACAGGAGAGGATTGCTGATCAACTTGAGGAAGAATTCAGACAGAATCAGGAAAAGCTAAGAGTGGCTGAAGAAGCATATCTAAAACAACTAGGATCACTAAATGAACTTTTTGGACATATGCAAAGCATTACCACTGACTCAAGAGTAACATTTGAATCGTCGTTAACTGCAGCAGAATTTGGAAAAGAAAGGGAAAAATTCTTGGGTGATCTTACACAAAAAATGGGTGAATCTACAGAATTGCCGACTATTGAAGAAATTGAGAGAGTCTGGTATGAAATAATGCGTGAAATGAAAGCTACTGGTGAAGTGAGTCGTTTCTCAGCAACTGTTATCAATGTTGATGGCACACAAACTGAATGTAATGTTGTCAGAATAGGTGTTTACAATGCTGTATGTGGAAATAGTTATTTAGAGTACGTACCAAGTAAAGGACAGTATCAGTTCTTGGCAAGACAGCCTGCTGGCAGATATACAAGTTCAGCTGGTAGAGTTTCCAATGCTGATGCATCTAGTGGCTATGTTAGTTTCTCTGTAGACCCAAGTGGCCCTTCAGGCGGTGCATTATTAGCGAACCTTGTTCAAAATCCTTCTTTGGTTGAAAGAATTAATCAAGGTGGAATTATTGGTTATATCATCTTAGCGATTGGTGGTATTACACTTTTATATGCAATTTACAAATATGTGATGTTATGGATGATGGGAAGAGAGGTGCAAGCACAACTCGCTTCTTCTACACCAAATTCAAACAATCCTCTTGGTAGGGTGCTTCAAGTTGGTGCTTCTCATATGAAAGAAACAATAGATAGACTAGAGCTAAAACTAGCTGAAGCAATTATGGCTGAAAGGCCTTCTATAGAACGAGGAATAAGTTTCGTAAAAATTGTCTCAGTAGTTGCGCCACTAGCCGGACTGCTTGGAACCGTGACAGGTATGATTGTTACTTTCCAGCAGATAACATTATTTGGAACAGGTGATCCAAAAATAATGGCTGGCGGTATTTCGCAAGCATTAGTTACAACGGTATTAGGGCTAGTTGTAGCCATACCAACAACATTAGCACATTCGTTCTTACAGTCTTCTGCAAGATCAGTTGTTGATGTTTTAGAGGAACAAGCTACAGGTATAGTAGCTGAAAAAGCAAAATAAATATGATCTGGCTTACTGAGCTTTACATATCTCTACGTGACTTTATGGAGTCGGGTGGGCCAGTGCTATGGTACATTGCATTACTTGTAACTTTCATGTGGGCCTTAATATTTGAAAGAATTTATTACTTCCTATTTATCCATGACGATTTAGCTTCATCTATTAATAAAAGATATTTAGCAATGAGCTTTAAGACCCCTTGGCATAAAAATATGACTAAAGGACGATTAATCTCTGAAGGAAGAATAGCAATCAATAGAAATGTGCAATTGATACAAGTATGCATCGCTTTATGTCCTCTATTTGGTTTGATGGGGACAGTAACAGGCATGATCGAAGTGTTCCAAGTTATGGCTTTTAATGGCGGTGGGGATGCTAGATCCATGGCTGGCGGAGTATCAAAAGCTACTTTGCCAACAATGGCAGGAATGGTCTCAGCATTATCAGGAGTTTTAGCAATGATTTGGGTTAAAAACCAAGTTGAAACAAATGAACTTTTAATGGGAGAGTCTGTATCAGGACATAGTAAACAAGGAGCTAAGAAATGAGAAGAAGTGCAATTTCATCTGCAGCAAGAGAAGAAGAAAGTGAAATTAATTTGACACCTATGCTTGATGTGGTTTTCATCATGCTTATATTCTTTATTGTTACAGCTAATTTTATAAAAGAGCCAGGCTTGGAAGTAAATAGACCTGATTCCGATACATCGGAAATTCAAGAAAATGCTGCAATACTTATTGCGGTAGGTGGAAACGACGAGATTTATATGGATGGTAGAAGAATTGATGTCAGACAAGTTAAAGCTAATGTACTAAAACTGTTGGCTGATAATCCTCAAGGCACAGTTGTAATTCAAGCTGATGAAACAGCTAGTGCGGACGCAATCATTCAGGTTATGGATGGAGCGCGTGATGCAGGAGTTTTTGATATTTCATTAGCAGCTGAACCTAACTAAATATGGCAGATACTAAAAGATACACATTTTTAGCAATGGCACCATTAGTTGCCTTTATGCTGTTTGTATTTATGGTTCTTTTAGTAAGTACTGGCGATTCTGGTGATGTTGTAAAAGGGAGAAAAATTGGTGATGTGATCATGCCAGATAGAGAAATTGAAACCATTACTTCCGAAGAAGTTGAACCACCTGAAGAGCCTGAAATAGCTCCACCAGACATTGCACCACCACAACTTGATGTTACACCTATTGCAGTTAGTGCAGCAGCGTCAAAACCAGATATTAATTTTTCTCAAGGTACAGGAGCTCTTTTTAGAGATGGAGACTACATACCATTATTTAAAGTGCAGCCGGTATATCCCCGAAGGGCACAAGAAAGAAATATGGAAGGTTATGTCATAGTAGCATTTACCATCACTGAGTCAGGTACAATTGAAGAGCCTTATGTAATTGAAGGTATGTGTCGTTCAGCAGGTAATAGAGAAGGCGAATTTAGAGAATGCTCAATGTTTAATTCTGCAACCATAAGAGCAGCGTCAAAACTTAAATATAAACCAACTGTTAGAGATGGACGTGCAGTTGCCATCTCAGATGTGCCACATAAATTTACCTTTGAGTTAGAACAAGAAAGCTAATGAGATATTTATTTTTACTATTGCTAGCCTTTTCTTTTAATGCCTTTTCACAAGTGCCTGATCCTAGCTATGGTCTTCCAGAATTAGCTTCTGAAGAACGAATAAGAGAACTCAATACAAAGAAAAGAGCTAAAGTTATGTCTGCTTCTGTTGCAAGAAAAGTTCAAAGTGTTATTGAAGCACTTGACGAAGCTAGTATTTTAGAAGAAGAGCAAAGACTTCTTAAAAAAGATAAAAAAGAGAAAGAAGCCAATGCGAAAGAGGCTGAAATTAAAAGAGCTGTAGCAAAAGGCCAAAGAGAATTAGATGAATTAAAACCAAGAATGCCATCTTTAAAGAGTTACGACAGGTCGATGATCTATTACTATCAGTCTTATTTTAATCTTGCATATCAAAATAAAATCCAAGAGGCTATATCAAATTATTTGAAGGTTGTAGATGAGGAAGATACTAATGACAAGCTTAGAGTCGAAGCATATTATGTTCTTGCACAACTCTATCTATCAGAATCAGATTTTGATGCTGGAGTCGAATATCTAATAAAATGGTTTAAAAATGCTCCTGATGTCAAGCCAGATGCTTATGTGCTTCTTGGCCAAGCATATTACCTTCTAGCTGACCAAGAAAGATCAAAATCAAAAGCTTTGGCAAGTAAACAAAAAGCCTTTAACAATGTTTTAAAAGCAAAAAGCCTTGCAGATGAGAAGCAAGTAAGGTTTAGAGAAAATTGGTATTCACTATTACTTGCATCTATGAGTGACCTTGAGCTTAAAGAAGAGCAAGTGCCCTTGTATGAAGAAATTCTTGAACTCTATCCAAAGAAAAAGTATTTTGTGAATTTAGCAGGCCTTTACAACGATCTAGAGAGACCGCGAGATTATACATCTCTCCTCAAAACAGCATATACAAAACAACTTTTAAATAAAAAAGGTGAATTTCAATCTTTGTCACAAATGCTGATGGCAGCTGGAAACCCTTACTGGGCTGCAGAAGTAATGCTTACAGGCATGACATCTGTTCCTGGGCTGCGAGTAGTTGATCAAGAATGCTTGATGAGTAAAGTTCTAGATGAGGATGGTAATTTAAAGACCGATAATAAAGGCATTGCTATTGAGGAGTTGGTTTGTACAGATATATACGGTCCTGCTTTTGTTAAAGCTGGATCGGTAAATGCACTTGATCTTGAAGCAAAACCAGTTCTTGTAGAAGATAAGCAAAATTTAACTATCCTAGCTGGAGCGCTTCGCGCCGCTCAAGAAAGGAAAGCTGCAATAGATGTTTTCAAAAAACTTACAAAAGTAACTTCAGATGGTGAGGCATATATAGCAATGGGCAATTTGTATTACCAAGAAGACGAAATAGAAAATGCTATCAATGCTATTAATAAAGGACTAGACAAGGGTGATCTTAAAAATCCAGGATTTGCCCAACTTACTCTTGGTCAAGCTTTATTTGAATTGCAAAGATTTAATGAAGCTAGAGATGTATTCACAAAAGCTTCACAAAGCGAGAGAGATGCAGTGAAAAAATCTGCAAGAGCTTGGCTTAAGTATACGGATAATGAGCAAGAAAGAGTAAGGAATCTAAACTTAAGGAAAGAGTCTATTTCTTAATATATTCTTTAATCTCAAAAGAAAACTCGTTTCGATCAGACTGCCTATAGTGCTCATTCGACACCTCGAGCCAGTCACTAATGTCAAACTCCGGAAAATAAACATCCCCTTTTAAATGGTCCGCGTCAACCCACGAAATAACAAGCTTATTTATTTTTTGCATGCCCTCTTGAAAAATTCTGGAGCCGCCTATTAAAATTATCTCATCATTTGTATGTGTTTTACCAAGTTCAATTGCCTCATCAAGAGATTTACATATGTGGCAACCCTCGACTTGTTTTATCTGACTTGAAACAATGATATTAATTCTGTTGGGTAAAGGTCTTCCGATAGAGTCAAAAGTATTTCGGCCCATAATAATTGGCTTACCCATAGAATAATTTTTGAAATGCTCAAGATCATCCTTAAGCTTCCATGGTAAATCATTGTTTACTCCAATTAAATTGTTGCTATTCATAGCAACCAAAGAAGAAATAATCATACAGCTACAACAGCAGGTATATGAGGATGATGTTGATAATTAATTAATTCAAAGTCTTCAAACTCATAAGCGTCAATAGAAGTTTTTTGTGCAACTTTTATTTGAGGAGGCTCTAAAGGCGATCTAGAAAGTTGTTCTTCCGCCTGAGTTAGATGGTTATTATACAAATGAGCATCACCCAAAGTATGAACAAAATCACCAACCTCCAAATTGCACACATTTGCAATCATGTGTGTCAGTAATGCATAAGAGGCAATATTAAATGGAACGCCTAAAAAAACATCAGCACTCCTTTGATATAACTGACATGATAGCTTCCCATCTTGTACATAAAATTGAAATAAAATGTGGCACGGAGCAAGAGCCATACTTGGTATCTCAGCAACGTTCCACGCACTTACGATATGTCTTCTACTATTAGGGTTAATTTTTATTTGTTCAATAACACTTGATATTTGATCGTGAAAACCATCAGCACCTTTCCAATCACGCCATTGTTTACCATAAACTGGGCCTAAGTCTCCATTCTCATCTGCCCATTCATCCCAAATTGAAACGCCATTATCCTTCAAATATTTAGTGTTAGTATCCCCTCTTAAAAACCATAGCAGTTCATAGGCCACAGACTTAAAGTGAATTTTTTTCGTTGTTAAGAGAGGGAAAGACTCTTGAAGGTTGAATCTCATCTGGTGACCAAAAATTGATATGGTGCCAGTGCCTGTTCTGTCACCTTTTGGCTTGCCAGAATCTTTAACTTTTTTAAGTAAATCTAGGTATTCTTGCATTTATTTTTTTGAGAGTATGACTATACCTAATAATATCATAGGTATTGATAATAATTGCCCCTGAGTTAAAAAACTAAACAATAAAAAGTCGTTTCCCCAAACAGTATCAGGAGATTTATAAAATTCGACCATAGATCTTGCAACACCATAGCCAATTAGGAAATATGCTGAATGTCTGCCGACTTTTTTCTTTTTAGAAATAACAAAATTTAAGAATAAGAACAATAACAACCCTTCAAGAAAAGCCTCATACAATTGAGATGGATGTCTTACTAAACCAAGAGGATCTGTTGGAAATATCATGCCCCATGGAACGTCAGTTGGCCTTCCATATAATTCTGCATTGATAAAGTTTGCAATCCTACCAAGAAATAGTGCTATTGGAACTTGTGGAGCAATCCAATCAGTTACTTGAAAGAAGGTGTAGTTCTTTTTATTGGCATAAAACCACATTGCCAACATTACACCAATCAAGCCTCCATGAAATGACATACCGCCTTGCCATATTTTTAAAAAGTAAAAAGGGTCTTGCAATTGAATATGTAAATCATAAAACAATACATGTCCTAGTCTTCCACCTATAATTGCCCCAAAAAATAAACCATAAGTGAAGACAACATCACTCACCTCTTCTCTAGAGATATTTATGCCAAACTTTTCTCTTGTTGCAGCCATTCGCAAATAAATCAGGTATGCACCTAGGACATAAGCAAGGCCGTACCAATGAATGTTTAAGGCAGTACCCAGAATTGAATGCAAAAATTCAGGAAGAGGTATTGATAATGCAACTGGATCTATTTCTGGATATTTAATCATTTTAAAAACCAATAAATTGCTACAGGTATTAGGTGAGCAGCAAATAAGTATTGCAAGAAATTATCATTAAGTTTATGAGCTAACTTCGTTCCTAGTTTTGCAAAAAAGAAACTAAAAATTACTATGCCTATTACACCTGGAATATATATAAATCCTATTGAATATTCTGGAAGACCAATCACATTTAACCCCAGCAATAAGTAAGAAGTCGAGGACAAAAGTGCAATTGGAAAGGCGCATGCAGCCCCTGTGCCAACTGCTTTCTTCATTTCCATGCCACTAATCTTCAACAAAGGAACACTAAAGATACCCCCACCAATACCAAAAATTGATGACAAGTAGCCAATAACACCTCCTGATAGATTAAAAAAAAGAAAATTAGGCTCATTTTTTGCTTTGGGCATTTGAACATTTATAAATAAGCGTAGAGACATAATCGTAACGAAAACAGCCAACATTGTCTTGAGTATTTCAGAATCAACATTTATAACAAAACTTGATCCAAAGCCAGCCCCAAACAATATTCCAAATGTAAGCTGAGCAAATCTTTTTAATGAAAGTGAGCCTTTTTGATAATGAGAGTAAGCGGCTGATGAAGAAGTAACAATTATACAAGTCAATGCAGTGCCTATTGATAAAGGTATAGCTATTGATTCGACAATTCCGTTAGACGTAAGTATAAAGTGCATTACAGGAACGATTATTAACCCACCTCCAACACCAAAAAGACCAGCCATTGTGCCTGTAATAATCCCTACTATTCCGAAAATTAAGAATTCAACTATCATCAATTAATTTTTTTGATTCTTTTGCACCAAGACTTACTAAGCCCTCTATTTTTGAAGACATAGAACCTTTACCATCAATTAACTTATTCCGTGCATCATCATATTTTTTTTGAGACTGTGCTATTGATATACCCAAACTGTCCATAACATTAGTAAAGCCATGTAATTTGTCGACTAATTTTTGGGCTTCCTCATAAACTTTTACCACACTTTCTCTTTGACCATCAAGACGCCATAAATTTTCCACCATTTTGATTGAAATATGCAAAATAGACGGACTTACTAGGGCAATTCTTTTCTTATCAGCAAAAGAAACTAATTCAGGATCAAATTTTAGTGCTACGCTTAATGAATCATCTATTCCCAGAAACATGAAGATAATATCTGGAGTATTAAGCTCTTTAATTTGGCTGTATTTTGTTGTACTCAAATCATTAATCCTTTCTCTTATGTTTTTTGTCAAATTTTTACCGTGTTTTTCTTTTTCCTCTTTTGCATCTGTATTGCAATAGTCGTTATAAGCGGTGAAGGAAAATTTTGAATCAATAATAATATTTCTGTTTTGAGGTAAATATATTACTGCATCGGGTATTTCTCTTGAGATATCGCCCTCTGTTTTTACTGTAAAGCTTTTTTGCAGTTTGTAATGTACGTTTTCCTCTAAGCCAGAATTCTCTAGTAACATCTGTAGCTTAAGTTCGCCATAATCACCCTGAGTCTTGCTCTCTCCTGATAAGGCCTTAGTCAATTTGTTAGCATCAGACGTAATCTGGTTAGTTTGTTCTATTAAATTATCTATTGTTACTTTAGTTTTAGTATGAAATTCATGTTGTTGTGTAGTATTTTTTCGAACCTCTTCCTCAAATTCTTTAATTCTTTTTTTAAATGGGTCAATTACATTCTCAATATTCTCTTTTGAAACTTTTTTAAAATCTTCTTCCCTTTTTTCATAGATTGCTTCAATTGAATTTGTAATTTTTTTCTCTAATTGATCTCCCAAGTTGTTTGATTCATGTTTTGTCATACGATCCTTAATTAAAAAGACGATTACACTTAAAGAAATTACTGAAAAAATTGATAGAATGACTACTACTAAATCCATAGATGAATATTTTAGAACATATTAAGCAAGAACTCCCTTGGTTGGATGGTAATACTGTATACGATTTAACAAGAGGCAAACCTGCCTCTGAGCAATTAGATATTACTGAAAGTTATTATTCTAAATTAAGTACACCCTTTGAAATGGATGGCGTTGATTTAAGAAATTATGGCAATCCAGAGGGTCTTCCATCTGCAAGAGAGTTGGGTTCTAAAATTTTAAAAACAAATTTTGATGAAACTTTTGCTCTCGATAATTCATCCTTAACTTTAATGCACCAAATAATAAGTTGTGCGGTCTTTCTTGGCTTCAAAAACTCAAAACTTAATGCAGACAGCAAAATAATTTGTCCTGTGCCTGGATATGATAGACATTTTAAGCTCTTAGAAAACTTTGGTGTTGAAATGTTAACTGTACCATTTCAAAAGGATGGGCCGGATTTAGATGCTGTAAAAGATCTTCTTGAGAATGAAAGCAATATACATGGGATAGTTTGTGTGCCTAGACACTCGAACCCAACTGGACATACTTATTCTGATAATAATGTGGAACAACTATTTGAATTATTGGTGCCACACAAAGAGAATTTTTCTATTTTCTGGGATAATGCTTATGCTTGTCACGATATTGAAGTTACTATCCAACAGACACCAGCAGATCAAATAGCTAAAAGATTTGGCTTAGAAAATAATTTATTTCAAGTTGGGTCAACATCAAAGATTACTCTGGCAGGTAGTGGTATTTCTTTTATTTCTAGCTCATTGGAAAACTTGTCTAAGTTTATTGATTTCAGAAATGCAATTACGCCAGGCCCCAATAAGATGAATCAAGGCATTCATGTAAAATATTTTGAACTGGTAAGTATTGAACAGCAAATGAGTGAATTAAAAAAAATAATTAAACCAAAGTTTGAACTTGTTGATGACATCCTTAAGCCACTTAAAGACGAAGGTTACTGTACTTATAACAAACCTACTGGTGGTTATTTTTATTCCATAGATTCAGCAACCAGTAATGCTGATGAAATTGTGCAAACTTGTTCTCAGCTTGGTTTAAAGCTACTTCCTATGGGTTCCTGCTTCCCATATGGCGCTGATCCTGATAAAAGCAATATTAGGTTAGCTCCAACCTTCCCTGATTTGGCTGCTTTAGAACGCTGTGTCAATATCTTTAAAAATGTTCTTAAATATTTGAACTAATCAGATATTTAGGTATCAAAAGAAATAGGAAAGAAATGAAATATTTACTAATTTTTATAACTTTAATCTTATCTAGTGTCACCATTGCTGATGATCATAAGCCTGATAGAGCTATGTTTGAAACTAAAATGAAATTAGATCTGGCAGAACTTAAAGGGCCGCCTTTGCTTGTTGATTTAAAGGCAAAAAGAGCAAGTAGAATTGCAGATCTAAACCTTTTAATTAATTCAGGTAAATATGAAGGGCGAGCTTTAGAGCGTCTTTCTGATATGAGGGAAAAAGTAGTCAATGCTGAACTTCCATCACAAGATCAAATTAATCTTAGACACGAGAGAAAGATCAAAGTGATGAAAAACAGAGTCAAAATGATGGATAGAAGATTCAGAGATCCAAGAAGAGACCAAATGATGCGTGATAGAGAACGCTGGGAGCACAGAAAACAAAATAATAAAAGAGCTAAAAAGAACTAGTCATATTAGTCGTAATCTGCCCATAACAGATTTGCGGCAACCGATCTGAAGGGGCGCCACTCTCTTGCTAAACAAGTCATATCCTCAACGTTAGGGCGCTCTTTCAGGTCTCTTAGTCTTCTTACACCTTCTTGAAGACCAATATCACCAACTGGCCAAATATCTTGTCTTCCCAGGCAGGCCATTAAATAGCAATCAGCCGTCCAACTTCCAATACCTTTCATTTGCACCAAAGATTTTCTTGCTTCTTCATCTGACATTGTCTCAAGCGCATCAAAGTCAAATTGCCCCGACCTTTCATGTTCAGCAACACCTGCAAGGTAATTAATTTTTGGTCTACTTATACCAGCTTCTCTGAGAAGATTAATATCTAGTTGAAGAAAGTTTATTGCATTAACACTATCCATTAAATTAAAGACCCTTTTTTTTATGGATTCTGCTGCTTTAACTGAAATTTGTTGTTCAATTACAAGCGCACAAATACCTTCAAATCCTTTTGGTCTTAAAAAAAATTCAATCTCGTGATCTGGGATGAAACATTTAAAATTTGGCTCAACAGAGGTAAGGTGTTTTATACCTTCATTTAAAATTTGCTTATTCATACTTTTAATAAATTGTCATTTATCAAAGCTTGTTTAAATTCACCAAATTTATCTTGTCCAAAATAATATTGATCTTTATAAACCAAACCAGGTACACCATGGTGTCCTGCTTCTTTTTGATCGTACTGATTTTGCTCAATTTGATTTATCAGTTCTTTTTCATTCAACTTGGCTTTTTTAGAAAGCGCTAAATAATCTAAACCTAGATTTTTACATGCTTTAATTAGATTTTGCTCTTCATTCCAACCTTTTTTTGTGCCAAATATCATGCTGGAAATTTCATAGGCAAGCTCAATGCCAAAACCCTCATTATGTCCTTGTTGACCTAAATGGCAGAGATCATAGATATAAGGCTGATGCTCGTTAACCTTACCCGTGAAAATATTTTGCTTTATAGGATCTGGTTTGGGTATGAAAAAAGGCATTCCTTGGTGTTTAGCTACCGATCTCATATCAAGAATTTTATGAGAAAAATAAGTGATGAAATTCTTTCCTTTAAAAAAGCTTGGTTGACGAATTGCAAGTGGATATACCAGTTTAAAATTTATCTCAATACTTTGAGCTTTTAAATCTATTACACGTGGCAGAATGAAATATGAATAGGGACTTCGATATGAAAAGTAAAAATCAACCATGCCTAATTATTATAATGTAAGATAAAAATCTGGGAATATTATTATGAATAGAAAAGCTTACGTTGAGGCAAATCTTGAAGTAATTCATGACAAAGTCAAATTTAGAGGTTATGGAAATAACTGAACACTCTTTTGTAACATCAAGGCACGAAACATTCTATTTAGCTGCTGGCAATGAAGATGACCCATTAATTTATCTTATACACGGGTGGCCTGATTTATCTTTAGGCTGGATGAAGCAATTGAGCTATCTTGCAAATCTAGGATATCGGGTAATTGCACCAGATATGCGTGGCTATGGCAGATCAACTATCCACCAAAATCATAGCGATTACTGTCAAAAAGAAATTGTTAAAGATATGCTCGAACTACATTCTAGTCTCTCTGATAAAAAAGCAGTTTGGATAGGACATGATTGGGGCTCATTGGTTGTATGGAATATTGGGCTACACCACCAAGATAAAGTCAAAGCCTTAGGGAGTTTATGTGTTCCATTTGGTTGGGGCGGCCATCCTGATAGTTATTTAGATCATATTGATAGAGCACTTTACCCAGAGAATGAATATCCATATGGTCAATGGGATTATATGTATTTCTATTACGAGAATTTTGATTTAGCTTGCACTCAAATGGCTGAGGACCCACATAAGATGATTAAATTAAACTTCACCAAACCATCAGAAGAATATAAAGGATGCTTTAATGCAGGCATTGGTGCTAAATCTATGACTGCGTCTATCAGAGCAAATGGTGGATGGTTTAAACACTATGGTTTTGATGGTTTAAATTCAATTCCCGATGTGCCTATCGATAAAGATTTAATAAGTGAAGAAGAAGCAGCTACATATGGCAACCTTTTAGAAAAAAATGGATTCTTTGGCCCAAACTCTTGGTATGTAAACGGCAAATTAAATGATCAATACGCCAAAGAGCTAAAACATTTCACCACTATTGATTGTCCTGTACTTTTTGTACAAGCTACTTATGACAGCGTGCTTACTAAGAACTTTAATACTCATAACAAAATGGTGTGCACAGATCTTACTGAAAAAGAGGTTGGCTCAGGACATTGGATGGCCAGAGAAAAGCCAGATGATACTAATCAGATTATAAAAGAGTGGCTTGAAGGATTTAAAAAGTAGACAGGAAATGGCTTTAACCATTTCCTGTCAATAAAAGAATTAGTAGCTAAGCCTTAGACTTAAACCAATATTTCTTCCTGAAAGTGGAACTGCGTCCTTAACAAAAGAAGTTGAATTTCTTGCAACCTGGTCAAGGGCATTATTTGCAAAAGCTGATACCTTTAAATTAGCACCTGCAATTTTATAATCCTTGGTTAATCTCAAGTTCAACATTTTATAGCCTTCTGTCATATTTTCATTTTCATCCGCAATGTCTTCATGATCCGCAACATCTTTCAGAACAGCTGACAAATTATAGTCTGCAGCGTTGTATGAAGCTGAAATAAAGTTTCTTGAAGGAGCCATTCTAGGAATAAAGCCTCCAGCATCAAGAGTGCCTTCAACGACGTCTCTACCAAAAGAAAGATCGAGGGTTCCATTTAAAAGTTGATAAGTTGTACCAACCTCAAATTCGTAACCTTCAAGCGATGCATCTTCTTGGACAAATTCTGCATGCATTAAGCCCTCATGCTCTTCTTCACCTTCACTGTCATGATGATCTTCGTCATGTTCTTCATCTTTTAAGTAAATATAATTCGAGACACTATTTTGAAAATAAGCAAATGTGGCATACATATTATCTTTTTGATAATTAAATGTAAGGTCTACATTATTCGATGTTTCAGTATCTAGGTTTGGATTTCCAACTTCAAATCTGCCAGTTGCAAAGTGTGGGCCGTTCATGAATAACTCAACCACATCTGGCGCTCTCTCAAAACTGGATAATCCTAAGTTAACGCTTAGATTTTCCGAAAAGTCCTGATCAAAATTTAGAGCAACACTCAAAGTGCTTATGTCTTGATTATAGAATTCAATTTCACCTTCTTCATCCTCAGCATGATCCTCATCATGATGAGCTACAGAACCAGATCTTGAAATCTCATCAGCTCTTACACCTAAATCATATCTGTAGTTGCCAAAATCTCTGCTAACAAAGTAGCCAAAAGTTGTTTCGTCAGTTGAGACAGGCCTCATAAAAGCTTCTTCACCAATGATTGATGAATCTTGTTCAGCTTTATTAAAGACAATCTTTCTAGTGAGATCTCCAGAACTTACATCAAAGATCAAACCAAACTCAGTTGCGTCTGTTTCAAATAGAGTAGGCTCTTCATCGCCATGTCCATCTTCTTCGCTCTCAGAATGATCATCATCATGATGTCCTTCTTCTTCAGCATGGCCCTCAAGGTGCTCATAACTGCTATCTCTGAAAGAAAAATCAACTTTATTAATAAGAGGATAAGCATTTGTTATGAAGGAACCTTTAATATCAAACTTATTTGAATCAATTTGAGAAAAAATTCTCTCTTCACCGTGCTCTTCACCTTCTTCCTCGCTATCCATATGGTCATCGTCATGGTCATCATGAGCTTCAACATGAAATGGCACTCCCATTACACCCTCATTATCTGAAAATGAAAAACCAAAATAACCCCAATCACCAGCTCTTGAGACACCAAATTTTGTGTAGGTATTTTCAACATCTGAATTAGCTAACATTTTCATGCTTGCACCTTCGTGATCCTCATCACCTTCACTCTCAGAATGATCTTCATCTTGATGCTCATCAGGGTACAGTGCTCCTGCTGGTAATTCGTAGTTTTCAAACATAGAGTCTGAAGCAGAAAAAGTTACGTTGAAACCAGAAATATTATTTTCATAACTAAAATCTGCTACCTCTCCGTTATTTACTGATTGAGTCTCAATGCCTAAGCTCATTACACGGTCTGTAATATTTGTAGTAGCTATACTGTCATCAACAATGTTGATTACACCACCAGCACCACCATTAGCATAAAGTAAGGATGATGGACCCTTAACAACTTCTATTTGTTGTGTGTTCAACAAATTCACGTCATTTATGTGGTCTGGACCTAATGCTGCAACATCTCTCACAACTACGCCATTTTCGAGTACTCTGACTCTTGAACCAGACATACCTCTAACTACCGGTTGTCCCACAGCTGCACCGAAATCTGCTGAATGTACACCCAGCAATTCATCAAGTGTATCACCTAAGCTTTGCACTCCTCCTGCTGCAACGTCATCGCCGTCCACAACATGAAGTGGATCTTTAAGATCATTTGCTGTTTGATTAGTTAAAGATGCTGTTACAACAACCTCTTCAACGTCCTCAGCGTATATATTTATCGTTAGTAGTGCACTTACTATTAGTGCTAAATAATAATTTTTCATTTAAAACCTCCTTGTAAAATTAAAATTGTAGTTAGGTAAAGTCTTAGGAGGTGGGTGGAGCCCTACTATCAAAGTTTTTTTCTAGTAGAGTAATGTGAATATCTAGGTTAAAAAGGTAAAAAATCTCTTCAGGAAAACTAGGAACAAAGTGTTCACTTACTATAAGTTTAGGGGTCTTGAAATTTTTAACATATTCGCACTCAAAGTCATAGACTTCATCATGATTATGAGAAGATGCATGATTAAGGTGCTCGGTACTTGCCAATATAGAAAAGCAAAGACCAATTAAAAGTGCTAAAACCCCTTTTTTAATAAACATTGTATCCAATATTAATGTCTTACTTACCATTGTACACAAACTTCATAAATAAAATGATGGTCTTATTAGGTTAAAAAAACGTAATTTTTCTAAATTTCTATGATTTGTTTACCAAAGTTTTTACCGCTAAGCACATCTCTCAACGCTTGGGGTGCATTTTCAAACCCTTTGGTGATTGTCTCTTTGTATAAAATGTCACCATTTTTTATGTGATTATGCAGAATTTCCGTGGTCCTTTCAAACTGATTTAACCACTCAGTTACCACAAAAAACCTATGTTGAGGTTTAGGGTTTAACGAGCCTAAGACATGAAAAGGAGTTTCCTCTGAAGCTATATCAGGCGAATTATATTTGGAAATGAAACCACATATAGGAACGCGAGCACCTTTATTTAATAGTTTGGATACATCTTTTGTTATTTCGCCACCGACATTTTCAAAATATATATCAATACCTTCCGGGCAATAATCTTTTAGTTTTGCACTAACATCTTCACTTTTATAATCAATACACTGTTCAAATTTTAATCTTTCAATCACGTATTCTGTTTTTTCTGGCCCTCCAGCAATGCCAATAACCTTGCATCCAAGCAGTTTACCAAGCTGACCAACAACACTTCCAACTGCCCCAGAGGCAGCTGATACCACCAAAGTTTCTCCTGCCTTTGGTTTCCCCACATAATTGAGCCCATAATACGCTGTTCTGCCGGGCATACCTATGGCCCCTAGGAAAACACTGCTTTGCAGTTTGCTTTCTGGGACTTTAATAATTGATGGATCTGAATCTTTGGTTCTTATGAAAGTTTGCCAACCCTGATGTACAGTGACTAAATCACCAATATTAAATTTATTTGAATTTGACTCTACAACTCTGCCAACACTCTCACCGACCATGACTTCACCTATTTTGAGCGGAGGCGTATAAGACAAACCATCATTCATCTTGCCTCTCATATAAGGATCTATAGAAAGGTATTCTGTTTGAATTAGAATCTCATTATGGTTTAAATCTGTAATTGTTTTGGTATCGAGCACCCAACAGTCGTCTTGAGGCATACCTTTGGGCCTTTTATTCAATAAAAAGCGGGAGTTATGGTAATTCATAAAACTCCTTAACCTTTTTTTGCCTTATGTTTCATATACATATTCATGAAAAAAACCATGATTTTCGAGGCATATGTTGCAAGGTGGATTTTTAATGTCTTCATAGCACTTAAATGGTGCCCAGAGGTAGAATCGAACTACCGACACAAGGATTTTCAGTCCTTTGCTCTACCAACTGAGCTATCTGGGCACAAGATGAAATATATTAACTGCTAACATGCTTCAAAGCAAAGGCTTGCTCGGAAGAAAATAGCTCAATTCTTTTCCATTTTGGCATGGCTGCTCCTCCGCCAGAACCATGTCCAGCCCTTACAGTATCAAGAAGCATTACTGGATTATTACAACCTTGGAAATCCTGTATTCTTGCCGTAAATTTATAAGAGTGTGAAGGTACAACTCTATCGTCTCGACGTCCTGTTGTGACAAGTGTTGGTGAGTAACATACATCTTCTTTAAGCTGATGGTAGGGTGAGATTTCAAAATTAAAATCAAAGTCTTCCTTACTCAATAATGGACTGCCGTAGTCTCCACGCCATCCCCAACCTTCTGTGAATTCTGTGAATCTCAACATGTCTAAGACCCCAACTGCTGGCAATGTAGCTCCAAAATAGTTTGGATTTTGGACTAAAGATGTTCCAACCAGCAATCCACCATTAGATCTGCCACTTATAACTGTTGATTTACGATTCCCAACTCCTTCAGTTTCTAGGTATTTTGAAGCATATAAGAAGTCATCAAAAACGTTTTGCTTGTCTTTTAAGCGTCCAGCATTATGCCATTTTTTACCAAGTTCACCACCACCACGTAGGTTTGCTATGGCCACTACACCTCCAAGTTCAAGCCAGCCAACGTATTTTCGACTAAATGAGGGTCTAATCGAAATGTTATATCCACCATAACCATAAAGAAAAACTGGTGTTTCAGAATTTAGCTCTACATCTTTCCGATGGAAATAAGTGAGAGGCACCATTGTTCCATCCTTGCTTTCGTAATATGTAAAGGTTTTCTTATATTCAGATGGGTTAAAGTTTGTAACTTTATCTTGCCAGACAACAGTAATATCTAAACTATCCAGATCAAGGTCGATATATCGAGTGGGTTCAACAAAACTGGAAACAGAGAATCTAAGTTTTTGATCTTGCATACTGAAAGAACCGAGTGTACCGCTAATTTCATCAGGTATCTTATAATCTAAAATTTCTCCCTCCTTTGAATAAAATTCAATTAGTGAATTCATATCAATATCAATTGAATTAGCAATAATAAAATCGTCTAAAAAGCTGACACTTTTCAATGCAAGGTTTTTTTCTGGTATGACTTCAATAATTTCACCACTAAACAGAACTTTCACTAATCGATAATTTGGCGCTTCATAATTAGTTAAGAAGAATAAGCCTTCCTCATCATTGTCTTGATAATCAAAGCTGGCGATGTTTTTTGGTGTAGCTAGCTCCCATGAGTCATTTCTTTTTACGATGTAGTGATTTTCTTCTTCTGAACCATTTATAACTCTGATTAATGGAGCATTTTGATCTCCAATAAAGCTTAAAGAATAGTTTTCTTCAGGATTTTTTTCTCCATAAAAAAGTGAATTTTCTCCCGAATCAATATCAAAATAATAGATAGCTGCATTTAGACTAGGTTCGCATAATCTGTTCTTTTCCTCAGGCTTTGGATATTTGTTGTAGTAAAATCCTTGGGAATCCTGATCCCAGTCTATTGATGAGAATTTTACCTCTGTAACAGATGTTTCGTGCTTTTCCATTGTTTGAAGATTAATAAGATATATTGTTCTCCAATCAACTCCACCATCTGAGACGCTGTAAGCAAGATATTTTTCATCTGGGCTCAGTGAGACATTTGCGAGATTTAGAGTTTGATCCTTAGACCACTCATCAGGGTTTAGAATTACTTGGTTGCCTTCTTTTTTTACGTATTGATTATGTTGGTTTGCACCTGAGTTGTAATAGTAATAATCACTCTCTTCATCAAAATAATCCATAGAGTAGTATTCAGATGAATAAGCTTCTGAGATTTGTTCAAAGAGCTCATCGTATTCTGGACCATTTAAGTAATCATTAGTGAATGCATTTTGTTCGTCAGACCATTCAATCACTTCTAAATTTTGACAGTCTTCCATATATAAATATGGATCATTAATTGTTTCGCCGTGTGCATTATAAGATAGAGGTTTTTTTTCTGATTCAGGATAATTAAAATTTGTGTCACTGCATCCCAGAATAAGAAGTGGTAATACTAAATATATTTTTTTCATTATGAGATTTTAATATATTATGGTGGCTTGAAAGATGGATTTATTAGAATTAAGAAAAAAAACCATATCAAATATTCACGAATCTAAATTTAAATTCGTGATTGTTTCCAGTGGTGGGGGAAGCAATGCTATTGGTAGCCTTCTGAAAGTCCCAGGAGCTAGTAATTCCATATTAGAGGCATATATTCCATACGCTAAAGAATCTTTAGATTTCTACCTTATGAAGAAGCCTGAGTCATATTGTTCTCTAGATACTACGACTAGAATGGCTGCTCGAGCATACAGTGCTGCCAAGAAAATTGATCAAAAAACAGATATAAAACAACTTTTCGGTATAGCAATATCTGCTACTTTAAGTACAAATTACGAAAAAAAAGGAGAGCATAGATTTCATATAGCTGTCCAAACAAGAGATTTTTCACAATCAATTTCTTGTATTTTGTATAAAGGACAGAGAACGAGAGAACAAGAGGAAGAGTTAGTAACTGAGTTTGTAATTGCTTTAATCTCTGATTGTTGTGGTTTTGAATTTAAATACCCTGAAATAAAAGAAAGTGTAGAGCACATTAAAATTGCTGCTCAAGATGGTTGGGCAGACTTAATGTCAGAAAAAATAGAATTTGTAACTTCATGTAATGAGCAGCCTAGATTAATTTTTCCTGGTGCTTTCAATCCAATACATGACGGACATACTGCAATGAGTGAATTGGCACAAAAAGAATTAAATGAAGAGGTATTTTTTGAATTATGCATACAAAACGTTGATAAGCCACCTTTAAGCTATCACCAAATAAAAAAAACCTTAGATCAGTTTAATAGTTCTCAAAATTGGGTTTTAACTAAAGCAGGAAAATTCTCTGACAAAGCAAGATTATTTCCCAACAGTAGTTTTATTATTGGCGCAGATACATTATTAAGAATTTTTGATGAAAGGTTTTATGCAAGCAGAAGAGAAATGATGGAAGAGTTTGAAATCTTTAATGTAAATAATAATAAATTTTTAGTCTTTGGCAGAGAATACAAAAATAAATTTATTGAGCTGAAAGATATTCAAATTCCTGATTCAATAAAAAAACTATTTAGAGGTTTTGGTGAAAATATCTTCAGAAAAGATATATCGTCTTCCACGATTAGAGCGAAAAATTCAGAAGAATAGTTTACTCAACCGGTATATAGCCTGACGGTTTTTCGTAATTTTCGTTATTGAGGAATAAATCCATCTGATTATTAAGCCAAACACGGTTTTCTTTGATAGATAAATCCAAATGTTTTTCATTGATTAACATTGTTTGCAAAGCAATCCACTCACTCCAAGCTTTTTGTGAAAAATTGTCTTTGATATGCTCTCCTTTAGGTCCAGGAATAGGTGCGGTCGGCAGTGCATCAAGCTCTTTATTAAATTTTTTACAAAAGACTTTAACCATTGCTTAATAATCTATTAAAAATGGGTTTTGGTATAGCAATTAATGCTAATTCTTTTTTATGAAACCATTTTCCTTCTATATTTTTTGGTTTTTCGTTTGAATTTCTAAAGTTTATGTTTAATTCTCTATGGGAAAGCTTATGAATAATTTCGGCTTTTTGATGATTTGCTGTTAATACTGGTGGCATCCATAAATTTGCCCAATACCCCAATTTATTTTCCTTAGTCATAAAGTATTTTTGGTTTTTTTGAATTAGTTGAAATTCAAGAAATTCCTTTTTCTTTTTGATTGATTTCTTTGATAGTAAGGGGAATTCTCTCCTTAAATTTGATTGACAATTATTATTGACAGGACATAAATTACACTTTGGATTTTTAGGCAGGCACAATTGTGACCCTAAATCCATAACTCCTTGCTGAAAATTAAATATATTTTTTTTATCTAAAATATCCTCAGACAAATTCCAAAATATTTTTTCCACAAAATCCTTTTTAAAGAAAATTCTGCTTATTACTTTTTTTACATTAGCATCCAGAATTGGATATGGCTTATTAAAAGCTATAGAAAGAATTGCTCCAGCTGTTGATCTGCCTATACCAGGTAAACTAATAAGCTCATCGTAATTATCTGGCATTTCTCCTCTAAACTTATTATGTATAAGTTCTTTGGCTTGAAAGATGTAATTTGCTCTTCTGTAATAGCCTAAGCCACTCCACATATTATAAATATCATCTTCTGTTGCTTTTTTTATTGTTTGCAAGTCAGGGTATTTAGCCATAAATCGTTCAAAATAAGCTATGGCTGTGTTTACTTGAGTTTGTTGGAGCATGATCTCTGAAATCCAAACTCTGTAGGGAGAGATACTATATCTCCATGGAAGGTTCTGGCGACCATTTTTAACGTACCAGTTTGATATTTTTTCTCCTAAATTATTGCTTTGTATAACTTCCATCTGAAAATTTATAAATAATTGGAACTCCAGTAGCTATTTCAAGCTTTACTATCTCTTGTTCAGAAATATTCTCTAAATGTTTTACAAGCGCTCTTAGTGAATTACCATGCGCTGCGATAAGGATATTTTTTGAAGAGATTTCAGGCTCTATATTTTCCTTAAAAAAAGGGATAACTCTATCGTGAGTATCTTTTAAACTTTCACCACTTGGCGGACTTATGTTATAAGATCTTCTCCAAATATGAACTTGATCTTTACCAAACTTAGCTCTTGCATTATCTTTATCCATACCAGTCAAATCACCGTAAGCTCTCTCATTTAAGCTTTTATCTTTTATAGTTTCTATTTTCATCTGATCCATTTCTTTGAGTATTATTTCACCTGTTAATTGCGCTCTGATTAAATCAGAAGTGAACATCAAATCAAAAATTATATTTTTTTTCTTTAATGCTTTACCAGCAGCATGTGCTTCATTCACTCCTTTGGTTGTCAAACCTGGATCACGCCATCCAGTGAAAAGGTTTTTTGCATTCCATTCGCTTTGACCATGTCGAACTAGAACTAAATAATTTGAATTCATAATATCTTTAAAATAATCTTTATATTGTATAAGCTTAGAACAATTTTTAAATATGGATTTCTTCGATTTTCTTATAAGTAGGTGGTATTTATCAATTCCATTGCTAATTACATTAATTTTTTGGTACATGTATGAGACCAGCAAGGGAGGCAAAAGAATAACACCCTCGCAAGCTGTAGATCTCATAAATAATAAAGATGCCATCTTTGTAGATACCCGTGAAAAAGAAAATTTTGATACTGGTCATATCCATGGATCTATAAATATCCAAAAAGATTCGTTTGAAAAACAGGAACATTTGCTCAATAAAGGTAAACCTGTAGTAGTTATTACCGAAAATGGGTTAGATGCTGGTAGTGCTGGAGTTGAATTATTAAAGTTAGGTATTGCAGAAGTTTATCTGCTGAAAGATGGTCTAATTTCTTGGCAAGAAGAAAGCCTCCCACTAATTAAATGAGAGGCTAAATAATTTTACTTCGTTAAAGTGCCAACAATATGGGCAATAATTTTGTATGGATCAGCATTAGAAGCAGGTCTTCTGTCTTCAAGGTATCCATTCCAATCATGCTCAACTGTATATACAGGTATTCTTATACTTGCACCACGATCACTGACTCCATATGAGAATTCAGTAATTTTTTGTGTCTCATGTAATCCAGTTAATCTCTGATCATTGTCGGATCCATAGGCTGCAATTCCTTCGTCGTGGACTGCTCCAAGCTTGTCGCACATTGATGAAAAGAGTTCCTCAGAGCCAGCTGTTCTCATTGCTTCATTAGAGAAATTACAATGCATTCCAGATCCGTTCCAATCTCCTGACTTAGGTTTTGGATGAATATTTACGCCAACACCATATTCTTCAGCAACTTTGTAAAGCAAATATCTGCTAACCCATAAATCATCAGCAGCTTTTATGCCTTTACCGAAGCATTGGTATTCCCATTGACCTAAAGCTACTTCTGCATTGGTTCCAGTTAGACTTATGCCTGCTGCTAAGCAAGCATCTAAATGAGCCTCAGAAACTTCTCTGCCGGAAACGTTGTCAGCTCCAACACCACAATAGTAGTCTCCTTGAGGTCTTGGTTCACCTTCTTCCCAACCCAATGGAGAACCATCTTTATTGGTAAAGAAATATTCTTGTTCAAAACCAAACCACCACTCATCAGAAACAACTTCTTCTGCTGCAGCTCTAGTATTTGAGGGATGCGTTTTATGATCGGCTGAATGCACTTGTGTCATTACTAGAAAGTCAGAGTACATTGGACTTTCATAAGTTTGCACAGGCAACAACAAACAATCAGAACTATTTCCTTCGGCTTGTTGCGTAGAAGATCCGTCAAAAGACCACTCTGGTGGAGTATCTTCATCAGTTACTTTGATTTTACTTCTCATAGAAGGCTCTGGTTGAAATCCATCAAGCCAGATATATTCATATTTTTTTAAATCACCCATTTTGGCTCCTAAAGTTTTTAATAATTATTTTATGCATCATTATCTGCAGGATTTAGAAGCTAAACTCGACCGGGTTTAACGCTCGCG
>CENJ01163973.1_pt1 | contig 48473 bp, 39 predicted proteins | sample 356161 | NCBI WGS metagenome assembly CENJ01 (sample SAMEA2619531, study PRJEB7988) | marine metagenome | biome: marine biome (ENVO:00000447); feature: surface water layer (ENVO:00002042); material: "saline water (ENVO:00002010), including plankton (ENVO:xxxxxxxx)" | depth 5 m
ATATCGGCTCAAAGGGCTGAAGGATTTGCGCATTCTCGGCGCGCGCATCTCGCCAGCTTTCAAAATGGTCGGGAGATACAAGGCGGAGGATGAAATCTTCGTCTGGAACATCCAGCTCGACTTCATCCTTACGCCGTTTACGCTGAAACATCAGGCCTTCCCGTGTGCGCTGCTATCGACGCACACCCGCCCGAATAGCTTCTCTTACCTTATGTAAGTCTGCCGGAAGGCGCTCGTAAACCTCTTCACGGGCCAGAAATTCTTCACTGCGATCAGGAAGCGGCGGCGTCTTGCCGGTAATCTCGCTTACAGTCTCAGGGAATTTAGCGGCGTGTGCCGTGGACAGGATCACGTCAACGCATTCTGTCGGAATTTCACGAGCCGCTGCAGACCCAACAGCCGTGTGTGGGCATTGCAGCGTTCCGGTTTCAGACAGAAGGCGTTTCATCTCGGCTTCAGTGGCCTCGTCGTCAATGGTGACGGCTTTGACGCCCACACAGCCGAGCGCGCCTTTTGTCTGCTCATCAAGTTCGGCCGTGCCCGACTGAGCAAAGCTGTCATAGAAGGCTTTCAGCTTGGCGCCATCCTTGCCCATGACTTCAAAGAGAAGACGCTCTGCATTGCTTGGCAGCGCGATATCCATGGCAGGGCTGTGCGTTGCAACAGCCGAACGCCTAGTCAGCGCGCCTGTGTTCATCAAATCCACCATAGTGGTGTTGGAGTTCACCGCAGAGACCAGCTCCAGCCCGTTCAACATGCCACAACGTGCCGCGACATAAGCCGCCAGCGCATCACCAAAATTGCCGGTTGGGACAACAAAGCGAAGATTGCGGTCTGCGCCCAGCGCGCCCTGCGCCGCTGCGAAATAAACAGACTGCGCGGCAATACGCGTCCAGTTGATGGAGTTCACGCCAGACAGGGAAACTTCATCGCGGAAAGAATGGTCAGCAAACAGTGATTTCACGATCGCCTGACACTCATCGAAATCGCTATCGAGCGCGAAGTTGTGAATATTCTCAGCGCCGGTCGATGTCATGAAGCGACGCTGGATTGGCGAAATCCGCTCGTGCGGGTGCAGAATGAATACGTCTACAGACTTCAGGCCAGCAAAAGCCGCAGCCGCAGCGCCGCCCGTATCACCAGAGGTCGCGCAAAGCACTGTCAGGCGCTCACCACGCTCTGTGAGAAGGTGATCGTAGATTTGCGCGATGATCTGCATCGCCACATCTTTGAATGCCAGTGTCGGGCCATGGTGCAGCTCCAGCATCCAGCGGTCAGGGCCGATCTGATTGAGCGGCGTGACAGATTGATGTGCAAAGCTCGCATAGGCTTTCTCCACCAGTTCAGACATGATCTGAGTTGGAATGGAATCGCCTGCAAACGCAGAAAGAATACGGGTAGCGAGAGACAGATAGGATTCACCCGGTTGTGCCGGCTGAATTTTCGGATAGGTCACGGGCGTATACAGGCCGCCATCTGGAGCCAGACCAGCAAGACATGCATCTGCGAAGCTTACAGATGAGCTTTCGCCGCGCGTCGAAACGTATTCCATACTCAGTTCCCTTCTCTCGCGCCCGCCTGTTTATGGCGATCTAGCGGAAACGCAACCGTCCGCGCGCAATATGAAAGGCGAGATACACCCCGATCATGCCAAGCGCCAGCCCGAACCAGGTAATTGCGTACCCTAAATGGCGTTGAGGTGGCAGGTTATCGAGGCGCGAGATATCTGCGAACGGATTCGCAATCGTCCGGCTGATCGCTTCGTCGCCGCGCAAGGCGAACTGGATGATGCTTTCAGGTTCCAGAATGAGCGCCTGTTCAGGCGAAGGGCTTCCAAGTGCCGTCGCCATAACTTCGGCATTCGACGTGTAGAAGAGGCGATCTTCGGGCTTGTCTGCGGGCGTAATCATGGACCGCTGCCCAGGCTGCATCACATAATAAGCCTGTGTCAGGTCTGGCGCGGAAAGGCGCTGAACCAGCGACGCATCAGGCTCCAGCCCCTGAACCAGTCCCGTATCCACGAAGACAAGCGCGTCCGGGCACCATTCAGTATCCGCCCCATTTGTGAGACAGGCCTCAACCGGCTGAAACGATCTCCAGACCGACTGGCCTTCAAATGTGGAATAGGCAAACTGAAGCGGATAGTCCGCTGAACGAATGTCGAGTGAATAACTCTCTGACACGTCCAGACCTTCTGCGGCGGCCATCTTTTCCTGATACCGCGCCCATTGCCAGCTTCCCAGCCATAACAACAGGGCCAGTCCCGGTATCAGCAGGAAACTCATCACAGGCAAAGGGCGAAATGTCATAACAAACTCAACCTATCAGAAGGATGTCAGGGCTGAACAGAAAAGGGCCCGTCTTTCGACAGGCCCATCTCAGAAACGTCTATCTGCTGACCTTAGTGGCCATTGCCCAGAACAAGCTGTGGCGTGACGTAGACAAAGGCAAACAGGAAGAGCCAGACAACGTCAACAAAGTGCCAGTACCAAGCGGCAGCTTCGAAACCGATATGTTTCTTGGCAGACATCTGACCGCCGAGAATACGGATCAGGCAGACCAGCAGGAACACCGTACCGATGAAGACGTGCGCACCGTGGAAGCCCGTCGCCATGAAGAAGCTTGCGCCATACAGAGAGCCACTGAAGGTGAAACCTGCCATCGTGTACTCATAGATCTGAACGCATGAGAAGATCGCACCGAGGAGAACTGTCAGGACCAGACCATTGCGAGCACCATCACGGTCATCGTGCAGCAGCGCATGGTGAGCCCATGTTACAGTCGTACCAGACAGCAGCAGGATCAGCGTGTTAATCAGCGGAAGGTGGAACGGATCGAAGGTTTCGACGCCTGGCGGTGGCCAGTTCGCCCACGCAGACAGGCCTTCATAAAGCGGGTTAGCAGAATCCCACGTCGCGCCAGCGCGCGCTGTGTGGAAGATAGCCAGCTCAAAGAAAGACCAGAACCATGCCACGAAGAACATGACTTCGGACATGATGAAAAGGATCATACCATAGCGAAGACCGATCTGAACGACCGGTGTGTGGTCGCCTGCGCGGCTTTCCTTGATAACGTCACCCCACCAGCCAAACATGACCCAGATGATGACGAGAGCGCCGAGCATGAGAATCCACGGCGTTCCTTTCAGGAAGAAGGTGTTACCGAGATAAGCAAAGAAGGTGAGTTCTTCGCCGGAAACCTCAGTTGCAAGCCCCTTCATGAAGGTCACTGCGCCGACAGCGAGAATGAAAAGACCCAGAGAGGCCAGCAATGGCCATGGTGAAGGATCCACCAGGTGATAATCGTGTTTGACTTCGGCGTGCGCCATGGAGTTCCCCTAAAGTTGTTCGCACGTACGCGGTTTGGTTCTTGTGTTAGTGTTCTGAAACTAAATCGCCAAGAGATGCAAGAGATTCATTACCATCTTCCACCCGATAAAAGGTATATGAGAGGGTAATTGTGTTCACATCGTCCAGTTGGCGTTCTTCATCGATCAGTGGATTGATAAAAAAGATAACTGGCAATGTTACGGTCTCACCCGGCTCATAGGTCTGCTCATCATAGCAGAAGCATTCGAGTTTGGTGAAATACGGGCCCGCTTTGTGTGGCGTCACGTTATAGCTCGCCACGGCGCGGATCGGCACATCCGAGGTATTGGTGAGTTCGAACTGGATCAGTTCAGTCTCGCCAACGCGCACAGTCGTCACGCGGTCAATCGGATGAAAGTCAAAAGGGACATCTGTGATGTTCGTGTCCAGACGGACAGTCACTTCACGGTCGAGAATAGAGTCAGGGCGCTCGGTCGCATCACGTGTTGTGCCGCCAAACCCCGTCACCTGACAGAATGTGCTGTAGAGAGGTTCCGCCGCGAACGCAGCGCCAAGCATGATCAGCGCAACGCCGCCTATTCCCATGCCAAGAAGATTCTTATTCATCGCCGCTCTCCGTAGATGGTTCCGGTGGAGCCCCCTCCCCCGATTGGATACCAGGCGCGGTCTCCCAGCCGGACGTTTCCGTGGCTGATGTCCAGGCCTGACGCGCTACGCCTTCCTGAAGGCGAACCACCGTGATGGTGAAGACGAGCGCCATGAACGCGACAATAATCAGAGCCAGAACAAGATTACGTTTCTTGCGGGCCTTCACCTGCTCTTGCGTCAGCTTGAGGCTGTATTCCGGATCAACAGGAGGCATGCGCTACGCTCCCGCCCAGATGGTCAGCGCAGGGCTGGTAAAGTGCAAACCGAAGGCATGTTCTACAATCAGCGCGCCAAACAGCAGCGCAAGATACAGGATCGAAAACGCGAACAGGCTGAGCGCCGTCTTACGGTCTTTTGCTTCCATGTCCGCATCGCCAGCCTTGCTGGCGAATACACGGATGGCCAGAGCGAGGAACACCACGCCGCCAATGGCTGCGACCGCCGTGTAAATCAGACCGCCCGTACCGAAAAAGACCGGGAAAGCCGTCACCACCAGCAAAAGCAGAGTGTAGGCCAGAATTTGAAAACGCGTATTCGCCGCGCCTTTGACAACCGGCATCATCGGAACGCCAGCATTCTTATAGTCTTTATTGGCAACCAGTGAGAGCGCCCAGAAATGTGGTGGCGTCCAAACGAATGTGATCGCGAACAGCGCCCATGCCTCAAGCGGCATTGTGCCCGTCACAGCAGCCCAGCCGATAACAGGAGGAAACGCGCCTGCAGCGCCGCCAATGACAATGTTCTGAGGCGTCGAACGCTTCAGCCACATTGTGTAAATCACAGCGTAGAAGAAGATGGAAAACGCCAGCAAGGCACCCGCCTGCCAGTTCGTCGCAATCGTCATAATGACGACAGAGATGATCGACATGAAAATGCCAAGCGACAGCGCATCGCCCGGCTGAACCCGGCCAGCAGGAAGCGGACGCGTGCTTGTACGCGTCATCACAGCGTCGATATCGGCATCGAACCACATATTGATCGCGCCAGCAGCGCCCGAACCCAGCGCTACAGCGAGCAGCGCAGAGAAGCTCGTCACGAAATGCAGGTCAGCCGGCGCAGCAACAAGGCCGGCAGCCGCAGTGAAAACCACCAGCATCATAATGCGGGGCTTCATGAGATCGATATAATCGCGCACTGATGCCGCTGGCGTCGTGGCAGTCATGGGTTGGTCAGTCATAAATCAGTTCTGATCAGTTCTTTTTGTTCTGCAGCAAGGCATGAATGATGGTGGTGCTCAGCAAACCGAGCGATCCGACAAGGGCCATATACCCATATCTGGTCAGGGCGTCCATCACCCCTGGCTGCATGTTTAGGACCATATAGCCCGAAGCCTGTTGTTCCGCATAGGCGCTCATCTGCGGCAAATTGATCAGGATCAGCGCAACCGCCAGACTGATAATCTGCAATACCGCCAGTGTTCGCGAATAGCGGGTTTGTAAAACCAGCTCCAGAAATCGGTAGAAGACGGCATGGCCAAGCCAGAGCACGACCACCCACGCCATATAGACATAACCGGCCTGATACGCGGTCTGATCATAATACCCCAGATAGGCCGTGTCCTCGCCAACATTCATCAGAATGAAAACCAGCATGGCGCACAGCGATACGATGAAACCCTCAAGGCTCAGACGTGACCCGAGATCTGGTACCAGAAAGCGCCGGACCTTGGAGATCAGGAAGATCAGAAGTCCGGCCACGCCAAGCACGATAAAGGTCGCCAGATTGGCGCCGCCCACCAACTCGACCAGGCCAGACAGGTCAGGCCCTTCAAATGGAGGCGGTGTGCGGTTTGCGTGAGCAGCCTGATATTTGAGGTCAGCATTGAACACATGGCCGTAAGACATGGCGGCCCCGACCAGCAGCAAAAGCCACATGGATGCGAGTGAAACGAGACGGCCGCGCACGAGAAACCTCAAGGACAGACCAAGGATTACCCCCACCACAAGCGCAATGAGAAAGAGCGTGGGATAGAGTTCAACATGGTTCAGAAACCAGAGCTTCTGACCGAACAGATACAGCCCGGTGTCTGCGCCCTCTTTCAGCGCACGTCCGCCACCGGAAACATGAGTCACCAGCCAGACCGGTGCACGTTCAGAGAAAGAAAACTCAGCCATCTGTCTTTTCTCCAACAAAAAATCGGGCCCGAACAGGGCCCGATTTCAAATTTTCTCAAGCTGAGCGCATCTTACTTAACGCGTGGCAGCTCGTTGAACTGGTGGAATGGAGGCGGAGAAGGCAGCGTCCATTCGAGGGTCGTAGCGTAAGGACCCCAAGGGTTGCCAACACCGTCCACATTGTCCGCTTTGCGGCGACGGATCATGCTTTCGATCAGTACTGCAAAGAAGAAGAACAGTGAAACCAGAACGATCGCATAACCGATAGAAGACACCAGGTTCCAGGTCGCGAATGCATCCGGATAGTCGATGTAACGACGTGGCATACCATTCAGACCCAGGAAGTGCTGCGGGAAGAAGATCACGTTTGCACCGATGAACATCAGCCAGAACTGAATGCCAGCCAGGAAGCCGTTATATTTGATGCCGAACATCTTCTCGTACCAGTAATACCAGCCAGCGAAGAGCGTGAAGACCGCGCCGAGCGACAGAACGTAGTGGAAGTGTGCAACCACATAGTATGTGTCGTGCAGAGCAACATCCAGACCAGCGTTCGCGAGGACAACACCTGTTACACCACCAACGGTGAAGAGGAAGATGAAGCCAATCGCCCAGAGCATTGGAACTTTGAACTCGATAGAACCGCCCCACATGGTCGCGATCCATGAGAAGATCTTAATACCCGTCGGAACCGCGATAATCATGGTCGCCGCAACGAAGTACGCCTTCACATCAACGTTCATACCGACTGTGTACATGTGGTGAGCCCACACGATGAAGCCGATAAAGCCGATAGATGCCATCGCGTAAGCCATCGCCAGATAGCCGAAGACTGGCTTTTTGGAGAAGGTAGACACGATGTGAGAGATGATGCCGAAGCCCGGCAGGATCATGATGTAAACTTCAGGGTGACCGAAGAACCAGAACAGGTGCTGGAACATGATCGGGTCGCCGCCGCCAGCCGGATCGAAGAATGTCGTTCCGAAGTTACGGTCGGTCAGAAGCATGGTCAGAGCACCCGCCAGAACCGGCAGAGACAGAACCAGCAGGAAGGCCGTGATGAGCATAGCCCATACAAAGAGCGGCATTTTGTGGATCGTCATGCCCGGCGCACGCATGTTCAGAATGGTCACGATGAAGTTGATCGCGCCCAGAATAGAACTGATACCCGCAATGTGCAGAGACAGAATCAGAAGGTCAAAGGCCGGCCCCGGATGACCGGATGTCGACAATGGCGGATACATAACCCAGCCACCGGCAAAGCCGTTTCCGGCAGGTCCGCCAGGAACCACCATAGAAATAACAGCCAGCGCGAAAGAGAATGGCATCAGCCAGAAGGAGATGTTGTTCATACGCGGGAAGGCCATATCTGGCGCACCGATCATGAGCGGCACAAACCAGTTGCCGAAACCACCGATCAGAGCTGGCATAACCATGAAGAAGATCATGATCAGGCCGTGATAGGAGATCACGACGTTATAGAAGTTCTTCGCAGCTTCGATTTTCTGGTCGAGCGTAGCATCTTCTACACCCCACAGAACGAAGTGTGTCAGCGGGCCAATACCCGGCTGAGCAAGCTCAAGACGGATCAGACCGGACAGGAAAGTACCGACCAGACCCATGAGAATAGCTGCGATCAGGTACAGCGTACCGATATCTTTGTGGTTCGTAGAGAAGAACCAACGCTGGATGAAGCCGGGCTTATGCTCAGCGTCATGAAGCTCATCATGTGGCGTGATAGCGTCCATAGGCATATTTTAGCTCCCAGAAACCTTATTGTGCCGAGGCAAGCTGAACAGGCTGAGCGCCCTCAGACAGGCTTGCGAGGAACTCGCGAGCGTCGAGAACACTGCCCTGAGCTCGCTCAAGCCAGGCTTCGTAGTCAGATTGAGATACTACGTGAATTTCGATTGGCATGAACGCGTGGTCCTTACCGCAAAGCTCAGAACACTGGCCGAAATAAGTGCCGGTTTCTTCAACGCGGAACCACAATTCGTTCAAACGGCCCGGTACAGCGTCAACTTTAACGCCGAACGCTGGAACAGCGAATGAGTGGATAACGTCTGACGCAGCAGTTTGAACGCGGACGACCGTATCGACAGGAACGACGAGCGGCAGATCAACTGCGAGGTTGCGCGGCGCTTCAAACGTACCGTCCGGCTCGCCTTCGAAACCACGGTGGATCGGGTTGGACACGAATTCCATCGGGTAATCGTCAACGATCACGTCGGTATAAGTGTAGGTCCAGTTCCACTGGTTGCCCTGTGCCTTGATGTTCACGACTTCTACTTCATCAACATCCGGGAACACGTCCTGATAATACAGCTCACGGAAGCTGAAGAACGCAACGAACATCAGAATAATAACAGGCGCCAGCGTCCACGCGATCTCAATCGTCGTGTTATGGCTGAACTTGCTCGGTACAGGATTGGCTTTTTCGTTGTGACGCAAAATCACATAAAGCAGCAGAGCCATCACAAGGATGACGATGAGCGTGATGATGACAAGCAGAATAGAATGGAAACTATGGATCCGTTCTGCAATTTGTGTGGCGGCAGGTTGAAAACCCAGTGCGCCATCTACTGGTTGGTCGGCCATGGCAGGCATGGACAACAGACTTAACAAAGCAACGGCGATCCAGCGCACGCTCTTCTCCCTGGCTACAATAAAGAGTGACCTCGACGGTAGGACTTATAGCCATGTGGCCAATACGCCCAACCCCCAAAATGTCGCAGTCATTCCAAAAAATGGTCTTTTCCGGTATCATCTAAAAAATAATTTGAACACCGGAAAAAAAATCAAAATCCGGGAACGAGGAGGAAATCCCATGCGTTTCGGACTTTTAGCGCTGATTATAACAGCATTTTCTTCATCAGCATATGCGCAAGTAATCGTATTTGGTACCGGACTTGCCCGCGATTGCTATGAAGCCGCAGAAACCAGCCGACTCACCGCCAACGAAGCCATTGAGACCTGCACAGTCGCACTGACCCAACAGACCATGTCACGCGATGATCGCGTATCAACGCTGGTCAATCGCGGCATTCTCTACATGCGCAATGGCAATTTCACCCGCGCCATGAATGACTACAATAATGCGCTCGATTTCGCGCCTGAAATGGGTGAAGCCTATCTGAATATCGGTGCAGCTTACATTTATCAGCGGGAATATGACGCTGCCCTTACTGCGCTGAACCGGGCAATCGATCTTGAAACAACGGATATCTGGGCGGCGTATTATAATCGTGGCATCGCCCATGAGCAGACCGGTGATCTGACCTCTGCCTATTGGGATTTCGTCCGCTCGCAGGAGCTAAATCCCGAATCAGAGCTACCCGCTCGCCAGATTGCCCGCTTCACTGTTGAGGAGCGTCCCGTGGAACAGCCTGGTGAACCCGGCTTCCGCTAAGGCGCACACACTTCTTATATATACACCTCTCTTCTGAGAAAATTCAGGAGAGAGGTTTCTTGCAGGCCAGACACGCCTTACATCTTCTACTTCGAACGTTTTTACAGCCCGAAGAGAGTCCATGTCCCTGCCTTTTGATCTCGACACTGCACGCAAAACCCTCGCCGAAGCCGTTACAGGCGCAGATGACGGCGAAATCTATGTGGAGCAGACCCGTAGCGAGAGCTTTGTCTTCGATGATGGCCGACTGAAATCAGCCGCCTTTGATACAGGACAAGGCATGGGACTTCGCGTGGTTGCGGGTGAAGCGACCGGCTTCTCTCATGGTAGCGAGCTGACAGACGATGCCATCCGCCGCGCAGGTGAAACCGCCGCCGCAGCCAAGCGCGGCTATTCCGGCGAGCTGGCTGAAGGCCCACGCCCGGTTAATCGCCGCCTTTACGCGCCAATCGACCCGACAGAATCGCCTGACTTCAGCGTGAAGACCTCTCTTCTGGCAGAAATTGACGCCTATGCCCGCGCGAAAGACCCGCGCGTCGTACAAGTGTCTGCGAGCCTCGCAGGCTCCCATAAACATGTCACCATTGTCCGCCCGGATGGCGCTGTCTTTGAAGATGTGCGCCCGCTTGTTCGCGTCAATGTCTCCGTGACCCTCGAAAAGGACGGCCGCCGGGAAAGCGGATCGGCTGGCGCGGGCGGCCGTGCAGCCTATGAAGAATGGATCGAACCGGGCCGATGGAAGGGCCTTGTCGAGCGCGCCATGAAAAAGGCAGAGACCAATCTGGAAAGCATTCCGACACCGGCAGGTGAAATGGAAGTGGTGCTTGGCCCGGGCTGGCCAGCCGTTCTGCTGCATGAAGCTGTCGGCCACGGCCTTGAAGGCGACTTCAACCGCAAGGGCGCCAGCGTCTATTCCGGCAAGATTGGCGAACAGGTTGCCGCCAAAGGCGTTACGGTTGTCGATGACGGCACGATTGAGAACCGTCGCGGTTCACTCAGCGTGGATGATGAAGGCACGGAAACGCAGAAAACCACCCTTATCGAAGATGGTGTTCTGGTCGGCTATATGCAGGACCGTCAGAACGCACGCCTTATGGGCATGGCGCCAACCGGCAATGGCCGCCGCGAATCCTACGCCTCCCTTCCAATGCCACGTATGACCAACACCTATATGCTGGGCGGCGAGGCCAATCCGGAAGACATGATCAAATCCGTCAAAAAGGGTATCTGGGCTGTCGACTTTGGCGGTGGCCAGGTCGACATCACCTCAGGCAATTTCGTCTTCCAGTGCACCGAAGCCTATATGATTGAAGACGGCAAAGTCGGCGCGCCCGTGAAAAACGCCACGCTGATTGGCCACGGCCCAACGGCTCTGAACCATGTCTCCATGATCGGCAATGACTTTGCCATGGATGATGGTGTTGGCACATGTGGCAAGGCTGGCCAGTCCGTGCCGGTGGGTGTTGGGCAGCCAAGCCTGAAAATTGATGCCATCACAGTTGGCGGCGCGGGATAAGCGCTATTCCCTCGACAAATGCTGAAGCCGGGCCTACCCCAGTTTCAGCATTTTTTTTGAGGGGAACACAAATGGCCGGGCTCAACCTTTTTGACATGCTGGCGCAAACCAATAATGGCGCCGGTATTGCTCAACTCGCACAACAATTCGGAATTGATGAAGCGCAGGCGCAATCTGCCATCAGCGCGCTTCTTCCTGCTATCTCTTCCGGCCTGAAGCGCAATGTCGCTGAACCGGGCGGCCTTCAATCCCTCATTCAGGCTCTGCAGAATGGCAGCCATGGAGAGCTGCTGGACCAGCCAGAACGTCTGGCTGATGAAGAAACCATTGCCGACGGCAATTCCATTCTTGGTCATATTCTGGGGTCACGCGATGTGAGCCGCGCCGCAGCTGACCGCGCCTCTGAAAGTACCGGACTTCCATCCAGCCTGTTGCAGCAAATGTTGCCAGTAATTGCCAGCATGGCGATGAGCGCTCTGTCCAAACAAACGGGCAATTCCAGCATTGGCGGCATGCTGTCTGGCATGTTGGCCGGCAATGCACCTCAGGGCGGCTCGCGTGCGGGCGGCGGTCTTCTGGGCGGTATGCTGGGGTCAGTTCTGGGTGGCGGCGCAGCGGCATCGACAGGGTCTGACAATCCGCTTGGCGGCCTCGGTAATCTTCTGGATGCAGATGGCGATGGCAATAGCATGGACGACATTTTCGACATGCTGAACCGTCGATAAAACCCGGTTTCAATACGACCAAAAAAGGCCCGCACGAAGCGGGCCTTTTCTTTGACGACTTTTGTCCGGGTCAATCGGCCAGCTTGTCGGCCTTACCCTGATAGTCTGAAGGGTCCGCGCCCTCTTTAGACACATCGGCATGCACATCCATATGCATCCACTTTTTGATGATCGGCGCGATGAGCAGCATCACGACGGCAATACCGATCGCAACAATCGCCACATTGGTATAAACGCTGACATAGCCAGCCTTTGCCGCAGCAACATCTGTCAGCTGACCACCAAGCGTCTCAGCGCCCGTGCTTTTCGCGATGAAGCCCGCCAGATAGTTGGACAGACCGGAATAAAGGAACCACGCACCCATTGTCATGCCAACAACGCGTGCCGGTGCCATCTTCGTCACAGCGGAAAGACCAACCGGCGAAACCATCAGCTCGCCCATTGTGTGAATCCAGTAGATCAGGAAGACAAAGATCACCGCAGTCATGCCGATTGCGCCGCTGATCTTCATGCCGAGCACCAGCGTCAGGAAGCCGATACCTGCCAGGAATACGCCACCAGCGAATTTAACCGGCGTAGACGGCTCCATCTTCTTCTTCGCAAGGGCCACCCACATCCACGCAATGATCGGTGCGAACAGGAAGATGAAACCCGCATTCAGCGACTGGAAGACCGGTGCTGGTACGGACCAACCGAAAATGGTGCGGTCGACCAGACGGTCTGTGAACAGTGTGAGAGAAGACCCCGCCTGTTCAAAGAGCGCCCAGAACGGGATTTGCGCCAGCACGAAATAGATAGCCGCAAACATACGGCTGCGCTCAACGCCCTGCAGTTTGGTGAAACAGTATGCGATCAGTCCAATAAGGATGGCGATACCAAGACCCAGAACCAGACCGTCCGGGATCAGCTCAGCATACATGATCAGCGTGAAGGATACTGCAACGATGATGATACCGGTCAGATAGCACGCCATCTCGATATTGATCGGGCCGAGCACTTTTTCTTTCAGCTTCTCAACGCTTGGCGGGTCCGCTTTACCTTCCAGCCATGGCTGGCCGACGAGGAAGATGACGAGACCAATCAGCATGCCGATACCGGCCGCACCGAAGCCCCAGCCCCAACCGACATAAATGCCGAGCAGGCCACACACGAAAGATGAAAGGAATGAGCCGAGATTGATGCCCATATAGAAGAGCGTGAAGCCAGAATCGCGACGCTTGTCTTCAAGGTTATAGAGCGAGCCCACAATCGTGGAGATGTTCGCCTTCAGATAGCCCACACCGGCAATGATCAGCGCCAGTGAGAGATAGAGAATATTCACATAGAGCGCTTGTTGCTCAACGCGGGTTTCATATTCACCCACTGGAATTTCCGCAGGCAGGCCAACAGCCGCCGGGTCCTCAACCATCATAATGGTTGCGCCTTCATTGAAGGAAATGAGCGACGTGCCGGTGTCCGATACGAGGATCTGGTTGGCGTCACCGCCGCGACCATCAAGCGTGATCTGATAGTCCGCGCCCTGATAGGTCATGATTTCCCTGGAGCCTGAACCCTCAAACGCCATGCCGAAATGGCCCAGCACCAGAAGGATCGCTCCGAAGATCACCGCCTTGCGTGACCCCAGATACCGGTCAGCCAGTGAGCCACCGATAATCGTCATGATGTAAACGAGCGCGGTGTACGCACCATACATCACTGCAGAGCGTGCGTCTGAGAACAGGAAGTGTTGGGTAAGGTAGATAACGAGCAGCGCCCGCATGCCGTAATAGGAGAAACGCTCCCACATTTCGGTGAAGAAAAGAATTACCAGCCCGCGCGGGTGTCCGAGAATTGTTTTCTCGCTCCCAGGCGCTGGCGCTGCACTAATATTTGTCATGTTACCCCGCTCAGCAGAATTTTACCTGCAACTCTTTTTACGGGATGCCATCTTCACGACAGTTTTTCAAAGCTCAAGAGCCAATTGGGCCAGTTTTGTGACTGATATGTTATTTTCATCACGGCCATGTGATAAGTTTGACCTGCGTTTAACTGGTTTACCCCGTAAAGCGATGTTTATCTGAACATGTTTTCGGGGACATTTTGTCCATTAAAATCAAGTAATTATTCGGGAGAATCCCATGATTCACTCCACGGGCGGAGTGCGCGCGCTAGCCAGCGCCGTCGTGGTTTTTGTGCCAATGGCGGAGGCACAGGAATTACAGTCAGATACCGGTGTCACATCCTTCGTACCGGCAGAATTCGAACAATATAATCCGACTACGGCGCTTGATATGGTTGCGCAGGTTCCGGGATTCTCAATCGACAGTGGCGAGGATGTCAGAGGATTTGGCGGCGCGGCAGGCAATGTTCTGATTGATGGCTCCCGTCCGTCCACGAAATCGGGACTGGAAGGTTATCTCCGGCGTATTCCGGCGACGCATGTCGAACGGATCGATCTCGTCCGCGGCGCAGATGCAGAACTGGATATGCGTGGTCAGTCCCGCGTGGTGAATGTCATTCTTCGCGAGGGTGTCAACTCCAGCCAGCTGAATTATTCCGTGACCGCGCGCCAGCATCAGGGCGGCCGCGCATCTTATGATGTGGCGCTCGACTGGTCCGGACAATGGCTGGGTGGTGACCTCACCCTCTCCTACAATCAGTATAGCTGGGGAGAACGCTCCTATCGCCGCGAGCGTCGCTTCGACGCTTCAGATGAGCAGTTCGCCTTTCGCGATGACACGCACCAGACACTCAACACCGAATATATTCCAGGCTTTGAATACACACGCGACTTCGGTGATCGCACCACTCTGCGCATGAATGGCCGGGCCTGGACCGGCATGTGGTCGCTGCATCAGGCTCTGGAAGACTATCGCCCGACCGCTATGGACGAGCTTCATCGCTTCGAACGCGGCCGTATCGAAGAAGACTGGTGGGGCATGGATTTCGGCGGCGATATTGAACGCCGCCTGTCTGAAGAGGTGAGCTCCAAAATCATCTGGTATCACCGCCGCGACAGCTTCAATTCCGACCAGCGCTTCGATGACTATCTGTTAGCGTCTGGTTTCTTAGGCGCATTCAATGCGGCGATTGAGGACTATTTCGGCGAAAGCATTCTGCGCAGTCAGACCAACTGGGTTTTAAATGACAAGCACGCGATCGAGTTCGGCGGAGAGATTGCTTACAATTTCCGTGATGCCGACCGCACCTTCGCTGTCATCAACAATCAGGGTGATCTGCCAGACGCCATTCCGGTCTCCACCACAAAAGTAGAAGAATGGCGCGGCGAGCTGTTTATCTCCGATGTCTGGACACCGTTTGAGAACTGGACATTTGAGCCAAGCCTGATTGTCGAAGTCTCTGAGATCAGTCAGACCGGCGATGCCGAGGCGACACGCACATTCACCTATCCCAAGCCAGCCTTCACCGCCACGCATACAAGTGATGACAATCATCAATGGCGTTTCACTGTAGAGCGCCGCGTAGCGCAGCTGGATTTCGGTGACTTTGTCTCCAGCGTTTCTGCGTTTGAAGACAATGTAACATCAGGCAATCCAGACCTTGAGCCGGAACAGGCCTGGCGGTTTGATGTGGGCTATGAACGTCCATTCCTCACCGATGGTTCACTGTCTTTCGTTGCACGGTATGACGCGATTGAATCGGTGCAGGGCTATATCCCGGTCACCGCCTCCAATGGCGCGGTATTCGATGGGCCGGGCAATATGGGCGATGGTCATCGCATCCAGCTCATTGCAGAAGCGGCAATTCCAACCGAGTTTATTGGGCTCGATAATGGCCGACTCGACCTGGAGCTTGTGCTGCGCGATTCTGAAGTCACCGATCCGGTGACCGGTGAGAACCGTGTTTTCGCCTATGAACAGCCTGTCTATTTCTACGCCGAATTCCGTCAGGATTACCCGGATCAGCAATGGTCTTGGGGCTTTGACTATGGTCAGGGCAGCACGAACAATTTCTACTTCATCGATGAACGTGGATCATTCGAGCGCGGCGCCGGGGACTTTGACATATATGTCGAAACGACCCGCTTCTTTGGCGTCAATCTGCGCTTCGGGGCGGACAATGTATTCGACCCGACCTATCGGCGCACCCGCTATATCTATGACGGCCCACGCTCTGATGACCAGCAAATCGCCCGCTTTGTCCGTGAAGATAATTTCGGACCACTCTATTACGTCCGGTTGAAGGGGACATTCAGTTAAACCGCTCGAGACAGAAACATCCCCTTACGACACCTAAACATGTTTTCCTTCCTGAATATTCGCGCTATGCAGCTATCATAATATAAGGGAGGAAAACTTGGTTTCACTTATCAGGCACGCTTTTGGCGTTGCCGGAGCATTCACCATGTGCGCTGCTCTGACAGCCACACATGCTCAGGCAGAAAACCCACTATCAGAATATGGCGTCCCGGACGCGACGCCCGTCGTCCACACCACAGCCGGTGACGTTCAGGGCTTTGTCGATAACGGTATTGAGGAATATCTGGGCCTTCGTTATGCCGCACCGCCCGTTGGCGAATTACGTTTTATGCCACCAGAACCCGTGGCCCCATGGGATGGCATTTATGATGCGACATCACTCGGCGCACCGGCCATGCAAATGTACACACCCAGCGGCCCACGCACGACGGAATTCACCCGCCAGATGCAGATGATTTTCCCGACACTCGCCGAGGAAAAAATCGACAATGAAGATTCGCTTTTTCTGAACGTATGGACGCCGGGCGCAGATGATGAAGCCCGTCCCGTCATGGTCTGGTTTCATGGCGGTGGCTATGCCTATGGATCCGGCGGATGGCCCGCCTATGATGGCCGCAACCTCGCCGAATATGGCGATGTGGTCGTTGTCACGGTGAATCACCGTCTGAACGTTTTCGGCTATCTCTATCTCGGTGAAGCGTTTGGCGAAGACTATGCCGCATCCGGCAATGTCGGAAATCTCGACCTTGTGGCGTCTCTGGAATGGGTTCGCGACAATATCGCGGCCTTTGGCGGTGACCCGGACAATGTGACGATTATGGGCGAGTCCGGTGGCGGCTCGAAAGTCAGCCATTTACTTGCAACGCCAGCTGCTGACGGCCTGTTCCATCGCGCGATCATCCAGTCCGGCCCGGGCGTGACGAGCGGCGATGCCGAGAGCGCAGCTCAACTGGCTGACCTCTTCCTCGAAGAAGCTGGCGTTGAAACGCCAGAAGCGCTTCAGGCCCTCACCGCAGATGAGATTTCCAATGCCGGCCGTGCAGCACTTGCACTTGCAGAAGCCGAAGGTCTCAGCGCGAATTTCCGCCCAATCGTCGATGGCGTTGTTCAGCCCTCTCATCCATTCATGCCAACTGCTCCTGCCCAGTCCAGTGATGTTCCGATCATGATTGGCTGGAACAAGGATGAGATGACCATTTTCAATGCGGCGCAGGAATGGTTCGGCACGCTACCAGAAGCAGGCCTTGCCGTGATGGGCGAGCGATTTGGCGAAGATGGCCCTGCCCTCATCGCGCACTATCGCGAAGCCCGCCCGGATGATGCCCCAACCTATATCGCAAACAGCGCGATGACGGCGCGTTTTGTGTATGGGACCTATATTCTGGCCGACCAGCGCGCCCGCCAGGAAGATGGTGCGCCGGTTTATATGTACCAGCTGACCTATGAAACAGACACGAATGGCGGTGTTCTGCGGTCTCCGCACACACTGGATATCCCGTTCATGTTCGACAATGTCGAAGAGAGCCGCATTCTGGTTGGTTCAGGCGAGGCGCCAAACCTGCTGGGTGCCATGATGTCCGATGCCTGGGTCAGCTTTGCACGCGACGGAGTGCCAAGCTCTGATCTGCTGCCAGACTGGACACCATACAATCTGGAAGACCGCCCGGTTATGCGGTTCGATGTGGACCCGGAAATGGTGAATGACCCGGAACAGGGCATTCGCGAAATCCTCTCTGCAAACTGATCACTCACTAAGGGGCGCCTCGAGCGCCCCTTTCTTCATCTGCTCGTCTTCAGTGACTGAAAATCCCTGGCTGAATATCGACAGGCCTCCCGCTCCCAATTAAGCATTCCAGATGCCTTCGGGGATGGCTGAGTTGAGTTTGGGGACTGCATGCGTCTGATTGTTCACATAGGAACAGAGAAAACAGGTTCGACGACGCTTCAGGCCTTTCTCAATGACAATCGCGAACAATTGGCCAAAGACGGCTTTGCCCTGTTTCAGCCTGAGTGTGACGCGACGCAGCTGGTCCGCAATAATCGGCATTTCGTTGCGATGTTTCAGAAAGACAATCGCAATGACGACTATTTCCGGCACCACCAACTGGATGGCGATGAGGCTCTGAACCAGTTTCGCCAGCAGGTAACCGCAGAGTTCGACCAGTTCCTGCGCGATCTGCCCTCAGACATTCACAGCGTCGTCCTGTCGAGCGAGCACTTCCACTCGCGTCTTCAATCGGCTGAAGAAGTGCAGGACTTTGCCGACTTCATGAAGGCACGGTTCGATGATTTCCGGATCATTGGGTATTTCCGCGAACAAAGCGCCCTCTGCCGCAGCGCCTATAGCACGGCGGTCAAAAGCGGTGAGAAGCGGGCGTTTTCAGACTACCAAAAAATGTGCCGCCCGCAGAACCATTACTATAACTATCTGCGCATGTTCCGGTTCTGGCGCAAAGCCTTTGGTCCGAAAGCCCTGCGCACACGGCTATTCGACAAGGAGAGCTTGCGAAACAAAGATATTTGTCGGGATTTTCTGGGCTTTCGTTTTCTGAACAACCGGCTGGATCTGAACCGGTATAATTTCGACCAACCGGCTTATAATCTGAGCCTAGGCCCGACAGGGCTTCAGCTCATTCTGCTGATCAACCGGCTTCTGGACGTACAGAAAATCGGGCCGAAGCGTCGGCATATCCGTCGCGAAATGGTGCTCAAAATCGCGAATATGCGCGGGCTGAACAACGGACAGGTGAGCCTGAAAGATGCCAGCGCGATTTATGACAGCTTCAATGCGCAGAATATGGATTTTGGCAAAGTCTTCCTACGCGAAGAAAAGAACCCGTTTTCCCGCCCGGATGCATGAGCGTTCTAATCCGCGTGATTGGCAAACCAGTTATAGGTCGACTGAATCCCCTCTTTCAGGTCAATCGAGGGCGACCAGCCAAGTGCTTGCAATCGATCTGAATTCAACAGCTTGCGCGGCGTGCCATCCGGTTTGGAGGCATCAAAAACCAGCTCGCCTTCAAAACCGACAACATCACGAATGACAGATGCCAGCTCACCAATACTGACCTCCTGGCCCGACCCAAGGTTGATCTGCGTCTCGCCGGAATAGTGTTTCAATAGGTAGACCAGCCCATCGGCGCAGTCTTCCACATGCATAAACTCGCGAAGCGGTTTTCCACTTCCCCAGACACTCACGCGCTCTGCGCCCTCCAGCTTCGCCTGATGAAACCGGCGGATCAGTGCCGGAATGACATGAGACCGGTCTGACCAGAACTCATCACCGGGGCCATAAAGACTGGTCGGGAAACAGGAAATGAAATCATCGCCATGCTGTCGTCGGTATGACTGGCAGGCTTTCAACCCCGCAATCTTGGCGATGGCATAAGCTTCATTGGTTTCCTCCAGGGCGCCCGTCAGAAGCGCATCTTCAGAAATCGGCTGGTCGGCAAATTTCGGATAAATGCATGACGAGCCGAGAAATAAGAGCTTCATCACACCGGCTTTGTGCGCAGCATGTATGAGGTTCATCCCAATCATAAGATTGTCGTAGATGTAGTTGGCCGGGCGGTCTGCATTATCCTGAATACCGCCCACAAGCGCCGCGGTGACGATCACCACATCCGGCTTATTCTCTGCGATCCAGCTTTCGGTTTCAGCCTGTCGTCTCAGGTCCAGTGCGTCGCGGTCAATCGTGAGCACGTCGCTGCAATGTTCCGATTTCAGTCGCCGGATAAGCGCTGAGCCGAGCATGCCCTGATGACCGGAGACATAGACGCGCTTTCCCTCCAGATCGAACATGCTTTCCCCGGCTCTTAAATACCTCGATAGTTCGGGTATTTCGCTTCCAACTCTACCTGTTTCAGGTCTGCCTCTATCATCATTTCGACAAGCTCTGAATAGGAGGTTTTATGCGTCCAGCCGAGTTTTTCGCGCGCCTTGGTCGCATCGCCAAGCAAATGCTCGACCTCTGCGACCCGGTAATAGCGCGGATCGATCCTCACAACGACTTCGCCGGTTGTCGTATCCGTGCCGGTCTCGTCAACGCCCTCGCCTGACCAGTCAATCTTGCGGCCCGTATAGGCAAAGGCGCGTTCAACAAAGTCCCGCACCGAATGGGTCTCGCCCGTGGCAAGAACATAATCATCCGGTTCGTCCTGCTGCAGCATGAGATGCATGCCTTCGACATAGTCGCCCGCATAGCCCCAGTCGCGCTCTGCATCGAGATTGCCAAGATAGAGACAGGATTGAAGCCCCAGATGAATAGCCGCGACCGCGCGGGTGATCTTACGCGTCACGAAGGTTTCGCCGCGCATCGGGCCTTCATGATTGAACAGAATGCCGTTGCAAGCATACATGCCGTAGGCCTCACGATAATTCACCGTGATCCAATACGCATAGAGCTTGGCTACCCCATAAGGTGAGCGTGGATGGAAGGGGGTTTTCTCCGTCTGCGGCGATTCCGCGACCTTACCGAACATCTCTGAGGTCGACGCCTGATAAAACCGGACATCATCCTTCATATCCAGAATGCGAATGGCTTCGAGCAGGCGCAGCGTTCCCATCGCATCGGCATTGGCCGTGTATTCAGGCGTCTCAAAAGAGACCTGCACATGGCTCTGCGCGGCGAGATTATAAATTTCCTGCGGCTGCACTTCTTGAACGATGCGGATCAGATTGGTCGAATCCGTCATGTCTCCATAGTGCATATGAAAGCGCGTTTCGCCTTCATGCGGGTCTATATAGAGAGCGTCGACACGTTGCGAGTTGAAGGAAGAAGCGCGCCGTTTAATGCCATGGACTTCATAGCCCTGGCCCAGCAGATAACGTGAAAGATGCGCGCCGTCCTGCCCGGTAACGCCGGTGATCAGTGCCTTCTTCGCAGCCATGGTTTCTTCTTCTTTTCGATCTGCAGTGAAATTTCACAGATGATTCGATAAAGAAGAGAGATTACGGCACCTTTAAACCGTCAGAATTTCGACCAGTGCTGAGGTATCAATGCCACCGCGCTGCAACGCACCGCCAATCGCGTAAATGCGATTTCCAACCGTAACACCGCCAAGGCCATGACGCGGGCTCAGCATATCCGGACCAGCAGACCAGCTATCGCGCGCCGGGTCATACACCCAGCAATTGGGATAAACGCCGCCGCCATTGTCGAAATACTCACCGCCAAAGGCATAAAGCTTGCCGTCGATCACACCTGAGGCAAGGCCGCCCTGCGCCTGTGGCAATGGGGCCAATACCTCCCAGCGGTCTTCCGATGGAATGTACATTTCATGCGCGGCAGAGTTTCCGCCCTCAACCGTGCGGCCAGCTACGACATGCCAGTTTCCGTTCAGCACTTCACCCGTCGCGGAATTGCGCGGGGTCGGCAACGGCGCAGCGCGCTCCCAGCTCCCGCCCGAAAGTACGAAGTGATGTCCGGTATCGGCATGGTCTTCCCAGACAGAATTGTCGTCATCAATTGGTGTGCGGCCGCCAGCAATATGCAGCCCGGTTGAAAGGCTCGCCGTCACGGCCTCGCCAATGCGCGCCGGAATTTCCGGAATGATGTTCCAGCCATCCTCGTCCAGACGCCAGCCGCCAATCTGCATTTGCCACATGCCCTCAGCTGAAATGGCCTGAAAGCCGCCCAGCGCATAAAGCTTGCCATTATGGCTTTGCAATTGAGGGTGATGCCGCGGCGTTGGAATGCCCGGTCCCTGACGCCATTCGCCGGTTTCCGGGTTCAGAATAACGGTTTCATTGGTCGGGCCGATAATCCGGCCATTCTCGGCCACAAAGCCGCCGGTTAGCCAAATCTCGCCATTATGCAGCGCGGGATAGATTTCCTGTTTGGGGCGACCAAGCGACGGGCCACCCACCCAATGGACAGGACCAAAAGAGGCAATACCAGAAGGAGTAGTACAGGCCGATAAGAGAGCGCCTCCCGTCAGCCACATCATTTCCCGTCTGTTCATGCTGCCTCCTTAGAACGCATACTCCTCAAACACATGAGAGAGGTCACGATTCCACTTTTCATGATAGCGGCGCAACATCCGCTCTGCCGGAGTTTGACCGCTTTCGGCGATCAGGTCGAGTTCGCTGAGGAAACCTGTCTCGTCATCGCCAGATGTAGACAGCATTCCACGTGCTTTCAGGCCATAGCGGGAAATCTTCAGCACTTCGAGTGCGAGGTCCTGCAGCGTACCTTCGCCATTTGGCAGCGGCGTTTTCAGACCGAGCGCAGGGGCGGCGCGACGCATGGTTTCGCGCTGTTCTGGGGTCCAATGTTTCACCAGATCCCAGGCACCATCCAGAGAATGGCTGTCATAGAGGATACCCACCCAGAAGGCAGGCAGGGCACAGATGCGGTCCCATGGGCCAGAATCCGAACCGCGCATTTCAAGAAAGGTCTTCAGACGCACTTCCGGGAAAATCGTAGAGATATGATCTTTGAAATCTTCCAGCGTTGGCAGCTCGCCCGGACGCGCCGGTAGCTCGCCCTTCATGAAGTCACGGAAGGAAAGACCGGCGCAGTTCAGATACCCACCATCGCGGCGGATGAAATACATCGGTACATCCAGAGCATAATCAACATAACGCTCAAAGCCGAAGCCATCTTCGAATACAAATGGCAGCATGCCCGTACGGTCCGGGTCGGTGTCAGTCCAGACATTCGCCCGGTAAGACTGATAGCCATTTGGACGACCTTCAGCGAAGGGTGAATTGGCAAACAGCGCTGTGCCCAGCGGCTGGAGCGCAAGGCTCACGCGATATTTCTTCACCATGTCGGCTTCATCTGCGAAGTCCAGATTGGTCTGAACCGTGCAGCTGCGGAACATCATCTGCTGCCCAAGGCGGCCAACCTTGCGCATGTAATCGCGCATGATTTTATAGCGGCCTTTTGGCATGAGCGGCGTTTCTTCCAATGACCAGATCGGAGAAAATCCGAGGCCAAGGAATGCGACGCCCAGATGGTCAGACACCTGTTTCACTTCTTCAAGGTGACGACCAACTTCATTGCAGGTCTGGTGAATATGCTCCAGCGGCGCACCGGAAAGTTCAAACTGACCGCCCGGCTCCAGAGAAACACTGGCGCCATCTTTTTGAAGGCCAATCAGATGTTCGCCTTCGCTGATCGGCTCCCAGCCAAACTTATCCTTCAGCGCATGCAGAACCGCGCTGACGGAAGCTTCACCCTCATAAGGAAGCGGGCGCAGCCCATCTTTCAGGAAGCCAAACTTCTCGTGCTCAGTACCAATACGCCAGTCTGTTTTCGGCTTACCGCCCGACGCCAGATACTCGACAAATTCGTATTTGCTCTCAATGCGCGGAGCATTCTCATCAATATCCGCCGTAGGTGTGGTCATTGAAGTCTCCCAGTCCGCGCTTCAGCCATTTCTGCCAGATAGGGAGATTGGCTTGTTTTCCCAAGTCAAAAATTCTCAATTCAAGCTGTTGTGAAGCTCAACTCAGGCTGCAGGTCATAGCCCATGCTCATAATTTCAACAAAATTCAGAGCTAGCAAATGACCTAAATCACCGATGGCAAATACGGGCTTGTGCATCGGTATCGACTGAAAAATCGATAAGACCAGCATCTTCGAACGCACGAGAAAAGGATTTAAACGTTTGAACACGTTACATTTTTTCGCATTTGCCCTGTCTACGTTATCTCCAAGCCTTACCACTCCAACACCCGAACTCGCCCCAAGTTCCACAACGCGGGTTGAATTCGATATCGCCTATCAGAATGTGTCGTCGGACCTCTCGATAAATTCAGCGACCGTGATGCCAGGCGAAATGCTTGAAATCGAAACGAATGCCAATCTGACTGTTGGCACCGGCGAAATGAGCCGGGATGCAGACGGCTGGATCTGGACCGCTCCGGACACACCGGGCCATCACCAGCTCTATTTCCAGAGCGGCGGCGAAACCGCCTTGCTCAATGTGTTCGTGCTGACGCCCTTTGAAAATGGCGAAGATGTGAGTCTGGATGGCTATCGCGTCGGTGAGTACAACCCCGTCCCATTGCGCGGCATGGAGCGCTATGTTCCGCCGACCGGTTTCATCGAAATGCTCCCGGGCATGGAAGATATTCAGATCGCGCCGCATTTCCGACTGGGCCAGTTCATTTGCAAGCAGCAACCGGGGCACGACCCTACCTTCCTTCTGGTCGACCCTCATATGCTTCTGAAACTGGAAACCCTGCTAACGGCCGCAAATGACCGCGGCTGGGAAGCTGATACCTTCTTCGTGATGTCCGGTTTCCGTACACCATTTTACAACGCCGCTATCGGCAATACGACCACATCTTCTCGTCACCTGTTTGGCGACGCTGCTGACATCTATATCGATCAGGATGGAGATGGTGTGATGGATGATCTGAACGGTGATGGTCGCATCACGCGTGAAGATGCAGCTGAACTGGCGGCTCTGGCTGCAGAGATTGCAGATTCAGGTTCAGATCACTGGCATAGTGGCGGCATTGGCATTTACAGCGCGAATGCTGTGCACGGACCGTTCATTCATGTCGATGCACGTGGGTATCGGGCCCGCTGGTAAAGCAGGCCCGAAGCGGGAATTTAGTTCATCAGGTTGAGACTTGCGCCAGTCATATGCGTGGCAGATGCCATGATATTGTCTGGCGCTTCGTTCAGCGCATCCGGATCATAAAGGTCAGCAACTGAGTCTTCTGCCTCATAAGCGCCTTCACGATTATAGATATCGCGCCAGAAGTTCGCACGACCTTCGTCATCCACTGTCACCGTCACATAAGTGAGGTGAACCGGTGTTCGCGTTTCATAGTTCACACGCTCAAGGTCGCCCGTTGCCAGCGCGTCCTGCAGCTCCTGAGCTTCAGGGGCATTCACACCGCCTGCAACCCATTCAGCCATACGCACAGGGTCTTCCAGACGCACACACCCTGAAGAGAAGGCGCGTTCAGCGCGATCGAACAAGTATGTGCTCGGCGTACCGTGCAGATAAACGGCATGCTGGTTCGGGAAGATGATCTTCAGCTCACCCAGTGCATTACCTGCACCTGGTGCCTGAACGAACTGGTAAGAGCTTGCAGATGCAGGATCCGTCCAGTCCACATTATAGGCAGACACCGCATTGCCTGATTCACGATCGTAAATCGTATAGCCATTGCGCTCAGCATAGCTCGGGTCATCCTGAAGACGCGGCAGCTTATCGCGCGCGACGATGCTCGTCGGCGCATACCAGCGTGGGTTGGCAACGGCATACTCAATCTCATCAGAGAATACTGGCGTCTGACGGGATGGCAGGCCCACGATAGATTTCATCGAAATCTCGCGCTGACCATCTGCCCAGCCTTCAACCGTATAAGACGGGATATTAGCCCAGACATAGCGCTCGCCCATATCCTGACCGCGCCAGAAATCCATCGCGGTTTCGATACGCTCAACCTTAGACTCTACGCTCTCATTCAGGGCTTCAAGCGTGTTCGGTCCGAGAACGCCATCAACCTCAAGGCCATGATTGCGTTGAAAAGCTTCAACCGCTTCGACAAGCGCTTCGTCGTAATTTGTGTACCAGCCATCGAAATCAAACTCAGGTGGTTCGGTGGTCGCGTCTGCCGTTTCGTCTGTCTCAGCCGAAACGGTTTCCACGCTTGCGCTATTGTCAGGTACGATGAAGTCAGCGACGGCACGTTCCATGAAATCGCCCGCAGAATAATAGCCTTCTGCGATAAGGCGCTCACGAAGTGCAGGAATGATCAGTGCATCATCACCGGGCTCAACAACATCATCGAGCTCTGGAATCGCCTGCCAGCCACCCTGTTGAGTGATGTCATTATATCGGCGCAGCTCCTGCTGCAGCATGCGATATTGAACGTGACGTGGCGCAAGCAACTCAAGTGTTTCCACTGCATTGCCATTGCCCGCTTCTGCCAGCATCACCACGAGCTCTGAACGCGCAGGCGCATCAGAAACCGAACGTACGGCCTCGCCTTCGTCTACCAGACCACCACTGACCAGCTCAGCCATTTCCAACCATGCTGCTGTCAGCTCAATGTCAGCTTCGGCGCGCGCCTCAGAAGAGGCAGCAGAGAAGCGTTGTTCCGACAGTGTCTGAATATGATCGGCATAGTCAGCACCCATATGGATACCATGCTCTGACAGCTCAGACGCCGCTTCCACCAGGGAAGCTACACCTTGCTCGGTCCATACCGGTTCAAACACACGCTGAGCATAGGCAATACGCGCAATCATATTCGCACCGCTGTCTTCAGACACGTCGAGCAGCGGATCAATCGTGTCGCGCTCAAACGTTGTCTGAATGGCAGATGCTACACCGGACGGTACGGGAACATTCAGGCTCGCATCAATGACAGCCGCATCCTGAGGGGCTGCCGGAGCAGCAATCAGGTTTTCAGCATTTGCCAATGGCGTTGCCAGCGCAAAAAGTGCTGCCGCGCATACGCCCATTTTGGCATGTTTGGTATATCCGGTAAAACGAGACATTACTGAGACGCCTCCGTTTCGTCCTTCTTCCTAGTATTTGTAACTGCAGTTATGAGACCAATACCAGCCAGAACAATTGCGGCGACAACAATCCATTGTGTAGAAACGCCAAGCATTGCAGCCGCATAAGACAAACCTGCGATAATTACCGCAAATCCGATTACATATATTGTGAATGATGACATAATTAAACTCCGATTACACAAGAGTAACGGTGTCTAAACGATTTGGTTCCGAGAGTTTCTCAGAAGCAATGTCTGGCGCATTGACGTGAGCGCTGGGCCGCGTAAGCCTTGGGCTGAGGAGACTTTCATGACCGACCGCCAGGAACCGCAACTCGGATTGCAGCTCATTCCCGTTACCCCGTTCCAGCAGAATTGCTCTCTGCTCTGGGACCGCGAAACCATGGAAGGCGTATTCGTTGATGCGGGCGGCGAAGCCGACAAACTCATGTCTGTGGCAGATCAACTCGGCGTCACCATCAAGGAGCTTTGGCTGACCCATGGCCATCTGGACCATGCGGGCGGTGCCGACGAAATTCGCGAGCGCACCGGCGCACCAATCATTGGCCCGCATAAAGATGACCAATGGCTGATGGATGACATCAAACAGCAATGGGCCAAGTATGGCGTCACCGAAGGTCCACGCAATGTCGTGCCAGACCGTTATCTGGAAGATGGTGATGAGCTGAAGCTCGGCAATTATACGTTCGGCGTGCTTCACACACCGGGTCACACGCCCGGGCATGTGGTCATTTATAATAAAGATATCAAACTGGCGTTTGTGGGTGATGTTCTGTTCAAAGGCTCAATCGGACGGACAGACTTCCCACGCGGCGACATGGATACGCTGGTCAATTCCATCACAACAAAGCTATGGCCGCTCGGCAATGACATCACTTTCATTCCGGGGCACAATCAGCACAGCACATTCGGCCATGAGCGTCAGACCAATCCATTTGTGTCCGACAATGCCGTTGCGCGGCTGAAAGCACAGCAGCAACAACAGCAATAATTCGGGCGATCAGCCCTCTTCAGCCTCTTCCATCTGTTCAGCTGGCAAGGGCGTTTCTGGTTCAGGCGGCTCCACAGGCACGCCTGTATCATCCAGTCTGAATGGAGGGCGTTCAGGGTCCTCGACATTGCTGGTCAGCACTTCGTCATATTCGCGAATACGGCGCACATAGCGGACGGGCTCATAGCCTCGCGCATAGCCATGGCGGAGCGTTGAATAGTATTCACGCTCAGTCAGAAGCGGCAGCATAAGCGAGATGCTGGACCATTTATCCGGGCTCAGCCCGCGGCGTCTGGCCAGCGTTCGCGCATCCAATAAGTGACCATAGCCAACATTATAGGCCGCCATGGCCATCCATAACCGGTCATAGCCACGCACGCCGTCTGGCAAACGCTCATAAACACGGCGAAGATATTCCGCACCGCCTGAAATACTCTGTGCCGGGTCGAGCCTGTCAGATACGCCGACCTCGCGTGCCGTTGGCCGCGTCAGCATCATGATACCGCGCACGCCCGTCGGGCTGCGTGCTGCAGGGTCCCAATGGCTTTCCTGATAACCCTGCGCGGCAAGCATAGTCCAATCGAGGTCTTCCTCGCGCGCGGCTTCGCGGAACAGGCCTTCATATGTCGGAAGCCTTGAGTCGATCCGTCTGCGAAACGCAGCAATGTCGACATAATCAAATTCGTCGAGGTGACCGTAATACCGCTCATCGATTTCGTTGAGCAGCCCAGCTTGATGAGCCGTTTCAAACCAGTCATTCAAATAGGGTAGCAGGTCGCGCGATTGCGGCGCGATTTCCCAGGCCAGCTGGCGGTCCTCGCTACCAATATAATGCGCATTGGTCAGTGATGGGTATTGGCGACGCGCAAACTGAGCGATATTGGAATCGACAACGGCGCAGTCTATTTCACCCTCTGCCACTTCACCCAGAAGTCCGTATCCCGTCAGCCCGGCGACGGGCTCCCAGTCCAGTCCATCTACATCATCGACAAAGGCTTCAAGCGTGGCATCCGGTCCGGAATCCCGGATGGTCAGAACGTCATAGTCACCGATCTCATCAACAGAGGACGGCATATCTGTATTGCGTCGGCAGACCGTGACAGAGCGGACATTCTTATAGGCTGGGCCGAAGAGGATCTCTTTGCCTTCCGTGCTCTCCAGCTCTATTTCGCGCTGGGTCAGACCCGGCGCAGCAATATGCCCCTCGCCATTTCGGATAGCGGTCAGCACGGACTCAAAATCGTCGAGGATAACGAACCGCACTCTCACGCCGAGCGACTGAGCCACTTCACTTGCGAGGTCGACTTCATACCCGGTCGCAATACCTGCTCGTTCCCGGTAGGTTGTCGGGGACGCAACGGTCAGAACGACCAGTTCGCCGCTTTCCTGAACGCCTTCCAACCCATGAGCTATGACATCCTCCTGAGGGCCGTCACCATCCGCCAGATCGGTCTGTGACGCTGGCGTGGACGTAAAAGAATCGGAAGTCAGAAGAAGAGCGAACAGGCTGGCCGCGGCTGATGCTGTAACCAGCCCCAGACCGTACGCCAGAAGAGTTTTCCTTGATAAGCGCATAGTTTAATGACGCCTGGTTGAGGTGGCAGTTCCGAGATTAAGCGGTCAGTCAGAGCTGTTTCTGGCCCGTCTGGCTTTTCCAACAGCCCTAAACATGAGACTCTGCGGGAAAAGAAAATATACCGGGAGGAAATTATGTTTGATCGCGATGAGTGGCTTGCCACTCGGACAGAAACCGTATTGCAGCCAGAGCGTGAGATCGTGGACCCACATCACCATTTGTGGGCATGGCCAACATTTACGCCCTATTTGCAGGATGAATTATGGCGCGACACCAGCTCCGGCCATAACATCAAACAGACCATCTATATCGAATGCGGCTGGGCCTATGACAAAGAGGCTGAAGAGCATTTTCAGTCCGTTGGCGAAACACGCTTCGTTGCTGAACTCGCCGAAGCTGCAAAAGCATCGCCGGAAAAGTCTCAGATCGCGGCGATCATCGCTCACACCGATCTGCGCTCTCCCAAACTGAATGAAGCGCTCGACGCCCATATAGAAGCGGGAAACGGTCTCCTGCGCGGCTTTCGCCATTCCGGCGCATGTGATGACGACCCGGCGCTGACCATTGCCGGTCCCGCACCCAAGGGCCTTTATCTGATGAGCGCTTATCAGGAAGGGACACGCCGTCTTGGCGAGCGAGGCCTTACCTTCGATTCCTGGATCCACCATCATCAGATCGATGACCTGAAAACCCTCGCGCGGTCGGCGCCGGGTACGACCTTCATCATCGACCATTTCGGCACGCCGCTGGGCGTGGGAAAATATGCGGGAAAGCGCGATGAAATTTACGCGCAGTGGAAGCTCGACATTGCAGAGCTCGCCAAGTGCCCGAATGTTTACGCAAAGCTGGGCGGGCTCGCCATGCCAGACAATGGCTGGGGCTATGAGGCGCTTGAAACACCGCCAAGTTCTGACCAGCTCGTCGCTGATCAGGGTAATTGGTATCACTATACGATTGATGTGTTCGGGCCGGACCGCTGCATGTTTGAAAGCAACTTCCCCGTCGACCGTGCAAGCATTAGCTATCACGTGCTCTGGAATGCTTTCAAAAAAATGGCGGACCGCTATACCGCTCACGAACAGGATGCGATGTTCGCCGGGACGGCCCGGAAGGTCTATCGCCTCACCAGCTAGCAGAAAGCCCCTCGATGGAGACCCGCATCCGACCCGCCATTTTCGATGATCTGGCGGGTGTCCCAGACCTGTTCGAGGTCTCCATCAGACAGATTGCCAGCCAATTTTACAGCCAGGCACAAATCAATGCCTGGATAAGCTCCAGAGCCAATTTGAAAGAAAGGCTGGCAGCAGGTTTTTCCGATCGGGCGGCATGGGTCGCAATAGACGCGCGCGATCGCCTGCTTGCCTATATTGATCTGGAACCCGACGGCCATATCGACTTCTTCTATGCTCATCCGGATGTGTCACGCACGGATACGACGCTGCGCATCTATAAAGCGGCAGAAGCCGAAGCCAGAGACCGGGGCATGTCGCGGCTCTATTCTGAAGCGTCTGAAGCCGCCCTACGCTTCTTTGAAAAACACGGCTTCACCTGTCTGGAACGGCGCGAACTCCTCGTTCAGGACACCTCCATTCACAACTATCAAGTTGAAAAAAAGCTATTCCCGCCGGGCCAGTAAAAATCGCCCAATGAATGAAGGCAAAGAAATGCGCCGGAAAGTCTGTTTCTGGCCTTGCGGGGACTCGGCCAGAGGTCTATACGCGGGCCGTTTGCCTGACCCCCCGAAGGTCGGCTAAAAGAGCAGAAAAAGCCGGAGACCCTAAATGCCTAAGCGCACCGATATCGAATCCATTCTCGTCATTGGTGCTGGGCCAATTGTTATCGGCCAGGCCTGCGAATTCGACTATTCCGGTGTTCAGGCGATCAAAGCGCTCAAAAGCGAAGGCTATCGCGTCATTCTGGTGAACTCCAACCCGGCGACGATCATGACCGACCCGGACCTCGCCGACGCAACCTATATCGAGCCGATCACACCCGACTTCGTCGCTAAAATCATTGAAGCTGAAAAGCCAGATGCGCTTCTGCCAACCATGGGTGGTCAGACGGCTCTGAACTGCGCACTTGAGCTTGAGCGCATGGGCGTTCTGGAAAAGTTTGGCGTAGAAATGATCGGCGCGAAAGCGGACGCGATCAATAAAGCCGAAGACCGTAAGCTGTTCCGCGAAGCAATGGACAAAATCGGTCTTGAGAACCCGCGCGCTGTCATCATTGGCGCACCGGAAATCAAGGACGAAAACGGCAACCGAACCGGCTATGACCGCATTACCGGCCTGAAAATGGCTATGGACGCGATTGATGAAGTCGGCCTGCCAGCGATAATCCGCCCGGCCTTCACGCTTGGCGGCACAGGCGGCGGCATTGCGAACAACCGTGAAGAATACGAACAATTCGTCCGTTCCGGTCTCGCCATGTCACCTGTGGCACAGGTGCTGATCGATGAAAGCCTGCTCGGCTGGAAAGAATACGAGATGGAAGTTGTTCGCGACAATGCGGATAACTGCATCATCATTTGTTCGATTGAAAACATCGACCCAATGGGCGTTCACACGGGCGACTCTGTCACCGTGGCCCCTGCCCTCACCCTGTCTGACCGCGAATATCAGGTCATGCGGAACGCTTCCATCGCGGTATTGCGCGAGATCGGCGTTGAGACCGGCGGCTCTAACGTTCAGTTCGCGGTAAACCCGGACAATGGCCGCGTGGTCGTCATTGAAATGAACCCACGTGTGTCTCGCTCGTCTGCGCTGGCATCTAAAGCAACGGGCTTCCCGATTGCGAAGATCGCCGCCAAGCTTGCAGTTGGCTATACCCTCGACGAACTCGACAACGACATTACCGGTGTCACACCGGCGAGCTTTGAGCCGACCATTGACTATGTCGTCACCAAAATTCCGCGCTTTGACTTTGAGAAATACAAAGGCGCAGACGTTGGCCTGACCACCAGCATGAAGTCTGTTGGTGAAGCTATGGCCATCGGCCGGACCTTCCAGGAATCCCTGCAAAAGGCGCTCCGCTCTATGGAGACCGGGCTTGATGGTCTGAACGAGATCGACATTGACGGCCTTGGTCAGGATGATGACCGCAACGTCCTGAAAGCGGCTGTGTCCAAGCCAACCAAAGATCGTATCCGCACCATTGCGCAGGCACTGCGTTCCGGCCTTACCGTCGAAGAAGTGCATGATGCCTCCCATTATGACCTCTGGTTCCTGCGTCAGATCGCTGAACTGGTGGAAATGGAAACCACGCTCATGGCGAACGGTCTGCCAGACAATGCAGACGACTGGACCCTGCTGAAAAGCATGGGCTTCTCCGACTCCCGTCTTGCGCATCTGGCAAACTCCAGCGAAAGCGAAGTGCGCCGCAAGCGTCAGGATGCAGGCGTCTTCCCGGTCTTCAAGCGCATTGATACCTGCGCGGCGGAATTCGCAGCAAAAACCCCTTACCTCTATTCTACCTATGAGCAGCCGCTCTTCGGCCAGACCGAAGCCGACTGTGAGGCTGATGTTTCAGAGCGTAAGAAAGTCATCATTCTGGGTGGCGGCCCGAACCGTATCGGTCAGGGCATTGAGTTCGACTATTGCTGCTGTCACGCCGCGTTTGCGATGGAAGACCTCGGCATTGAATCCATCATGGTCAATTGTAACCCGGAAACGGTTTCCACCGACTATGACACCTCAGACCGTCTCTATTTCGAGCCGCTGACCGCAGAAACCGTTCTGGAGATCATCCGCAAGGAGATGTCCAAAGGCGAGCTTCTGGGTGTAATCGTACAGTTTGGCGGCCAGACCCCGCTCAAGCTTGCGCGACTTCTTTCTGAAGAAGGCGTGCCTATTCTCGGCACCAGCCCGGACAGCATTGACCTGGCTGAAGACCGCGAACGCTTCACACGTATTCTCGATGAAATTGGCCTGAAACAGGCACCGTCTGCGATTGCGCGCTCTGAAGAGGAAGTGCTCGCAGCCGCTGAAAAGATCGGCTACCCGCTCATGCTGCGTCCATCCTACGTTCTGGGTGGCCGCGCGATGGAAGTCGTGCGTGACGATGCTGACCTGAAAGCCTATGTCCGTGACGCGGTGAACGTGTCTGGTGACCAGCCGCTTCTGTGCGACCGCTACCTTGCAGACGCCATCGAAGTTGATGTCGACGCGCTTTGCGACGGCGTGGACGTGCATATTGCGGGTGTGATGGAGCATATTGAGGAAGCAGGCGTACACTCTGGCGACTCTGCTTGCTCTCTGCCGCCATACTCACTGCCAGTCAGCACGATCACTCAGCTTGAGCGTCAGGCAGCTGAACTCGCTATGGCGCTCGACGTACGCGGCCTGATCAACATTCAGTTTGCGGTCAAAGGCGAAGATATTTTCGTACTTGAGGCCAACCCGCGTGCATCGCGTACCGTGCCATTCGTCGCAAAAGCGGTGAACGCACCAATCGCGGCCATTGCTGCGAAGGTTATGGCAGGCGAGCCACTTTCCTCCTTCAATCTGGCTGGCAATTCCGCGCCGCGTCGTATTGCGGTCAAGGAAGCCGTCTTCCCATTCGCGCGCTTCCAGGGCGTTGACCCTGTGCTTGGCCCGGAAATGCGCTCAACCGGCGAAGTTATGGGCTGGGATGACGATTTCGGCGCAGCCTTCCTGAAAACTCAGATCGCAGCGGGCGTGGACCTTCCAACCTCCGGCCGCATCTTTGTGTCTGTCAAAGATGCCGACAAACCAAACGTGATTTCAGCGTGTCAGCGCCTGATCGACCTTGGCTTTGAACTGGTCGCGACCAGCGGCACGGCAACCTATCTTGCCAATTCCGGCCTGGCCGTGAAACGCGTGAACAAAGTTGCTGAAGGCTCACGCCATATCGTCGACATGATCACCGATGGCGAGATCGCTCTGGTGTTCAACACGACGGAAGGCGCACAGTCCATGAAGGACTCCAAGTCCATCCGTGAGACGGTTCTGAAACAGCGTGTTCCTTACTTTACGACGCTTGCGGCATCCAAGGCAGCGGTCAAAGCAATTGAAGTGCTTTTGAGCCGACCTCTTGAAGTTCGCGCACTTCAATCCTAAGTGCGCGTGCGAGCCTCAGGCTATCTGCCTGTTTAAATCGAAAGAAAGCGCATTTATCGCCTCTATTGCAGGAGTTGCAAACAAGACAGTCTACCCTTCGGTCTTGACTGTCACAAAAAAGCGATAAACGCTCTTTTGATCTCAACCTTACGGATTTCCTGAATGCAGAGAATACCTATGACCGCTGAGGGCCATGCGGCTCTCGACGCAGAATTGAAGAATCTGAAAGTCGTTGAACGCCCGAATATCATCGCGGCGATCGCGGAAGCACGCGAGCACGGCGACCTTTCGGAGAACGCTGAATACCATGCGGCGAAAGAAAAACAGAGCTTCATTGAAGGCCGGATTGTCGAGCTTGAAGACAAGCTTGCGCGCGCTGATGTGATCGACACAAAGAAGCTTGGCGGCACTACAGTTAAGTTCGGTGCGACCGTCACACTTATGGATGAAGAAACTGAAGAAGAATCTCGCTATAAGATTGTAGGCGAAGACGAAGCAGACGTTGCGACCGGCAAAGTTTCCATCACGTCTCCGATTGCGCGTGCGCTGATCGGAAAGGATGAAGAAGACGTAGTGGAAGTTTCCGCGCCCGGCGGTGCTAAGTCCTATGAGATACTGAAGGTGGAGTTCCTTTGAGATGAGAAAGTCCGACGCACTCGGGCCTTCTGTCTGGGTTGCATCGGATGGCCGAGCTGGAAACGCAGCTCAGGTTCTGGCCATTGCCCGGGCACTTGGCGAAATGTCACGATGGGTGAATATTGCCCATATCAATGGCAAAGGTCACAGGGCAAAGCCCATAGAGCTTACGCCTAAAGGACTTCAACCTCTTCTCCCCTCCAGTCTCTGGTGGTCACCTATGTCCGCGCTGCCGAAAGAGCAGCGCGACGTGATTCAGGAACCCTGGCCAACCCTGTTCGTGGGTGCAGGACGTAAAATTGCGCCCTATACCCGCCATGTCCGCCGCGCGTCCGGTGGATCTACCCTGTGCGTTCACATCATGAACCCGCAATTGCCGCTGTCCGACTTCGACCTCGTTGTCGCGCCGGAACATGATCAGCTTGTTGGCGAAAACGTTCTGCAGATTGTCGGTTCGCCTTCATACTTCCCACCCGAAGCGATTGAAGACACAGAGCTTGCCTTTGCAGACCTCGCCGAAGAGCGCGGATTCAAAGTGGCGGTTATTCTGGGCGGCGATTCCAAGTCTCACAAAATGACAGAAGCCTCCTGCGAGAAACTCGAAAAGCAATTGCGGGATATCGCAGCCAATGGTTCGCGCCTTCGCATTGTCTGTTCGCGTCGCACGCCAACCCATGCTCGTGTACGGTTCCGCGCTTTTGCAGAACAGACAGGCTCGCGCTTCTGGGAAAGCCCGGCGGATGGTCAGAACCCTTATCTGGCCTTCCTGCTTCTGTCCGATGCAGCCATCGTGACTGAAGATTCCACCAATATGCTGTCCGAGGTCGCCTATTTCGGTCTGCCTCTGCATATCGCAAAACTGGAAGGCCATAACGAGAAATTCTCTCGCTTCCACAAAGCATTGGTCGAGCGCGGCATTGCCCGCTGGTTCGATGGCAAAGTGGAACATTGGCATTATGAGCCCCTGCGCGAGATTGACCGCGTTGCCGACGCCATCATGACGAAGCTGATCGAGAAATTCCCGCAGCCAACTTTTGAAGCGCCAAAGGAAGCCAGACAGGGCGATCCGGACCGACGATAAATTTCAGCATTTTCTGAGATGGCCTCATCACGATATATCATCTCAAAAAATACAATATAACATACTGAATTATATATATTTTTTATGTTTTCAGTCGTCTCGTTCTGCGTTACACTCAGCGCATGAGCGATCATCATCATTCCCATGCCGGTCACGACCATGACCACGCGCATGTCGACGGACACAGCGCGCAAAAGAAAGTCGGCATTGCCGCCCTTGTGACCTTCCTCTTCATGTTTGCAGAGGTTGCAGGCGGTCTGATCTCGGGCTCGCTGGCGCTTCTGGCAGATGCCGCGCATATGCTGACAGACGCGGGCAGTTTGCTGCTCGCCTATATTGGCTATTCGCTGGCGCGTCTGCCTGCCGATGTGAACCGCACATTCGGATTTTCACGGTTCAAGGTGCTGGCCGCTTTCGTGAACGGGCTTTTGCTGATTGCACTGGGCATATGGATCATTGTGGAAGCCATTCACCGCATTATGGCGCCCGACCCGGTCCTCTCTGGCATTATGTTCTGGGTCGCCATTATTGGCCTTCTGGTGAATGTCGGCCTGTTCTTCATGCTGCATAGCGGCCACGACCATGACGACCTGAATATGAAGGGTGCCATCCTGCATGTGATTGGCGACATGCTGGGTTCTGTGGCTGCGATTGTCGCTGCCATCGTGATCTGGCTCAGCGGATGGACCTTGATTGACCCGATCCTCTCTATGCTGGTTGCGGGCCTGTTGTTCGTGAGCGCCGTGCCGGTGATCCGCCGCTCAGCGCATATTCTCATTCAGGGCACGCCGGAAGGCATAAATCTGGAAGCCATCGCTAATGAGATCCGCGAGGAAATCCCCCAGATTGAAGACGTGCACCATATGCATGCCTGGTCCCTCACCGGTCAGGACAAGCTGGTCACGCTGCATGTCATCCCCAAAGACCCGGCAAATGCCATCGACACCATTCCGCTGGTGCGGGACTTACTGAAGAATCGCTTTGGTATTGATCACGCGACAATCGAGCTGGATGTAGAGCCGATGGACGAATGCGACATGGATATTGGCTCCTCCGCGCACAGCCATGGCCATCACCACCACCATTGAGCTGTATAATCGCGACAGTTTAGCTCTGTTACGCACAGTTGATTGGCCCGAGGGGTTTAACTCTCTGCGGAAATCCCCATAAAACCCTATCAGGAATTTATGGAGTCCACGAACATGAGCGATGTTCAACATGAAAGCGTGATCATTATCGGTGCCGGCCCTGCAGGTTACACTGCTGGCGTTTATGCGGCACGGGCCATGCGCAAGCCGCTCATTCTCGCTGGCTATCAACCGGGCGGTCAGCTGACCATCACCACGGAGGTCGAGAACTGGCCGGGTGAGAAAGAAATTCAGGGTCCGGACCTGATGGTCAAAATGCGCGAACACGCTGAAGCCATGGGCGCGCGCGTCGAAGAAGAACAGGTTGCAAACGTTGACCTGCAGACCCGCCCGTTCAAAGTTGTCACAGACAGCGACCGTCATTTCACCGCAGATGCCATCATCATTGCGACCGGCGCTCAGGCGAAATGGCTCGGCCTGCCGACGGAAGAACGCTTTAAAGGCTTTGGTGTCTCTGCCTGCGCAACATGCGACGGTTTCTTCTATCGTGAGAAAGAGGTCATCGTCATTGGCGGCGGCAACACAGCCGTTGAAGAGGCGCTCTATCTGACGAACTTTGCGTCCAAGGTCACTCTGGTTCACCGCCGCGATTCACTGCGCTGCGAGAAAATCCTCGAAGACCGCTTCATGAAGCACCCGAAGACGGAAGTCATCTGGGACACGGTTCTCGATGAGGTTGTCGGTACAGACATGCCGCTTGGCGTGACAGGTGCGAAACTGAAAAATGTCAAAACGGGTGAAGTCTCTGACATTAATACGCACGGCGTCTTCATTGCCATTGGTCATGCTCCGTCGACTGAGCTGTTCAAGGGCCAGGTCGAAATGCGCGACAGCGGATATATCAACACCAAGCCGGGTACGGTTTCGACCAATATTCCGGGCGTATTCGCGGCTGGCGACGTCACCGACGAACACTATCGTCAGGCCGTAACCGCAGCAGGCATGGGCTGTATGGCAGCGCTGGAAACGGATCGCTACCTGGCGACGCTGGAAGACAGCCTGTCCAACGCAGCCGAGTAATCGACTCAAGTATATGCCCTTTTAGGGGGGCATATACTCCCATCCGACACAAAAACTTCACGTTGTAATGTACCTACATTTCAGAATTGAATGTAGTGAGTGCATTAAATTCAGTTTATAATTACCTTTCTACGAAATAGATTCGGCGTGAAAAAACGACCGTATTCTGGGAAGGGATAACGCAATGAACATGAGGAAAACCCTCGCACTTGGGGCAAGTGCGATTGTATTTGGCGCACTCCATACCACGCCAGTTTTCGCGCAGGACGAGCCTGCAGCAGACGACAACCACCGTTTGCAAACAGTCACCGTCACCTCTACGAAACGCGAAACAACGCTTCAGGACATTCCAGTTGCAGTGTCGGTGGTCGATGCCACTGTCATCGAGCAGGCAGAGATCATTGACCTTGGCGACCTTCAGGCGCTGGTCCCATCCCTGCGTGTCGACACGTTCCAGTCTTCAGCTCAGACCTCATTCCGAATTCGTGGCTTTGGTAATGGCGACAACAATGCGGGCGTTGAGCCATCGGTTGGCGTCTTCATTGATGGCGTTTACCGCTCCCGTTCAGCCGCTTCCATCAGCGATCTTCCAAACCTTGAGCGTGTGGAAGTTCTGCGCGGCCCTCAATCCACCCTGTTCGGCAAAAACGCCTCTGCCGGTGTGATTTCCATCGTCACTCAGGCGCCTCAGTTCCAGCAGGAAGCGAATATCGAAGCCTCCATCGGCAATTATAATCTCTTCCGCCTGGCGGGTGATATTACAGGCCCAATTTCCGACACGGTCGCTTACAGCTTCGCAGCTCACATGAACCAGCGCGATGGCTATGTCGACGATCTGGCGCTTGGCGAAGATCTGAACCAGCGAGATCGCTGGGGCGTGCGCGGCCAGCTCCTCATTGAACCAAATGACGATCTGTCTGTTCGCCTGATTGCCGATTACGACCAGATGGAAGAGCTGTGCTGTGCAACAGCAAACGTCACCAATGGCCCGACAGGCGCAGCCATCTTCGCCCTTGGCGGCGCGCTGATCCCGAACTCACCGTTTGCCGGTGAGTCCTACAGCAACTTCGCGCCGACCAACGACATCGAAAACTATGGTGTGTCTGGTCAGGTGGATTACGATCTCGGCTTTGCCGACTTCACCTCCATCACATCTTATCGCGTGTCTGACTTCGCGCAGAACACCGATGGTGACTTCACAAGCGCTGACCTGATCGGCGAGTTCTACACCGGCACTGAAATCGAAACCTTCACCCAGGAAGTTCGTCTTGCCTCGTCTGGCGGCGAGAATTTCGACTGGATGATTGGCGGCTTCTATTTCGATGAGACGGTCGAGATCGACGCATCCCTGCTCTATGGCGAAGACCTGCGCGGCTATGCCGACATTCTGTCTGGCGGCGGTTATGGTCAGGTTGAAGCGCTTCTGGGCTTCCCGGTTGGCACGACCTTCGGTCAGGCTGGTCAGGGCATGACTGAAGCCTATGGTCAGGACAACCAGTCCTGGTCCATCTTCGGTACAGTTGATGCCTATGTCACAGACAGGCTCACCGTCACAGTTGGCATGAACTACACCTCAGACGAAAAAGACGCGTATGCAGACGCTGTCAGCACGGACATCTTCTCGTCTCTGGACTTTGTCTCCATCGGCAACACGGTCATTTATCAGACCGCGCTGGCTCAGACGCTCGCGCTCTATGGCGTTGACGCAACGAATTCGGCTCAGGTCGCGGCCTTCGCTGGCGCAAACCCAGCCGCCTTCGCGCAAATTCAGGCCGGTTCACAGGCTTATGCCGACGCCAATGACACGAATGAAAATGTGAATGCGCTTCTCGGCCTGCAGGCTCTGCAATTCTTCCCGCCATTCGTTGGCTATCCGAATGTGGTTGAGAATGGCAGCTCCTCAGACGATGCCTTCACTTACTCATTCCGCGCATCTTATGACATGTCCGAAAATGTGAACATTTACGCATCTGTCGCGACGGGCTTCAAAGCAACGTCGTGGAATTTGTCTCGCGACTCCCGCCCGACAAGCGACGACATTCCAGCCCTCGTGAATGCGGGTCTCGGCGTGCCAAACCTCACTGCGGGTACACGCTTTGCCGGTCCTGAGGACTCCACCGTCTATGAAATCGGCCTGAAAGCACAATTCGACAATGTCGCATTCAACGTGGCGCTGTTCGACCAGACCATTGAAGGCTTCCAGTCCAACTCCTTCACGGGCACAGGCTTCGCGCTGACAAACGCAGGCGTACAGTCCACCGAAGGCGTGGAAATGGACGTCACATGGTCTCCATTGGATGGCCTGACGCTGGTCGCAGCGGGTACCTTCCTTGACCCGATCTACGAAGAGTTCGTGAACTCTCCGGTTGGCGACATTTCAGGCGAGCGTCCACAGTCCATTTCTGACACCTATCTGTCTCTGTCTGCGGCGTATGACTTCGTGCTTCCAAATGAATGGTACGCCTTCGTTCGCGGCGACTATCAGTATGAGTCCGATACCAACCTCTCATACTATCCAGACGACAGCGCACAGGAACGCTCCATCAACGTCTTCAACGCATCTGCTGGCTTTGAAACCGAAGGCGGCATCCGCGTTGCTGTATGGGGTCGCAATATCTTTGATGATGAGTTCCTGATTGAAACCTTCCCGTCTGTTGCACAGGAAGGGTCGACCACGGGCTATCCAAACCAGCCGGCAACATACGGCATTACGGTGTCCAAGAGCTTCTAACTGACGCAAAAAACCAAGATATTTCAGGAAGGGCGCGATCATTCGCGCCCTTTTCTGTTGCAAAATCAGCCAAATGTACTCATCAATTTTGCATGGATTGGGATAAACTCAGATCGTTTCACGCCGCCGCGGAAACCGGTAGCTTAACTGCTGCGGGAGAAAGGCTGAAAATCAGCCAGTCGGCGGTATCACGCCAGATTTCAGCCCTTGAGGCCGGGATCGGGGTACCCTTGTTTCAGCGCCATGCACGCGGACTGGTGCTGACCGATGCGGGCATCAAGCTACATGCGGCAACCGCCGAAATGGCGCGCGCCGCCTCCGTCGCCGGCACAATCATCAAGGATGCCAAGGACACGCCACAAGGTGACCTCGTCATCACGGCACCTATCGCCTTCGGCTCCACCTGGCTGATTGACCGACTGCAGAAGTTCACAGACCTCTATCCGCAAATCCATTTGCACCTGTATCTGGATGACCGTGAATACGATCTTCTGAAACTGGAAGCAGAATGCGCGATCCGTCTCTGGGCTGCCGATAAGGCGGACCTCATTCAACGCAAACTCATGTCGGTGAATACCAGCCTCTATGCCTCTCCGGATTATCTGGAAAAGAATGGCATGCCTGAAAAGCCACAGGATCTCGATGATCACCGTATCATCGTATATGGCGAGCAGATTTCACCCATGCACATTGCCAACTGGGCCCAACGTGTGGGCCGGGACGACCTGCCGCCGCGCGCGGCCAGTCTGACCGTAAACAATGTGATCGGCATGGTTCGGGCGGCTGAAGCGGGCCTCGGTGTCGCTGACCTGCCGGACTATATGATCCCGCGCGATTCCAATCTTGTGAAAGTCCTGCCTGAAATGAAGGGGCCTCACTTCGAGCTGTTCTTCATCTATCCAAGCGATCTGCGTAAATCCAACCGTATCGCAGCCTTCCGGGACTTCCTCACTCAGGAGCTGGCAACCTTCCCACAATCTGAAAACTGAACACGGGATGAGCCAGCTATGCGTTTCAGCATATCACGAACCCGCCATTGCGTGTTGTAATCAGGGGTAGTCTCAGTAAATTGAGGATGTGCATGACGTCTCATCATGCTGCCTAATCTCTGATTGGGCGTTTCCTCCCCGAGACACCACTTTACGCCGGGCGCATTTTTTGCTGCCCGGCTTTTCTTTTTTCTGCTCATCGTTCTGAACGCAAAAAAGCCGCGAAGATAACTCCGCGGCTTATACATTTTCTGACTTGGCTCTGGAGCCTCACCCTGCCTTGCGCTGGCAAATCACAAGCAAGAGCGCTGGCGCAGAACGTCTGGAGCCGCAGGCGACAGAGACGCGTTCGAGCAACACAAGTAACGCAGCCCTGAGCCCGACCCATCGCGAAGACGCAGTCGAAGCGGGCGGTCCTATCCTTAAAGGCTGGAACGAAGCATCCAAGCCGTTTTCTGGCTGACCGTCATACGTTGCGTGAACAGGTCGACCGTCACGTCATCGCCAATCTCGCCCGCGATATCGAGGCCTTCTTTCAACGTTGCAGACAGTGTGTCATGGCCCGTTGCGAGGTTCTCAATCATGGATTCAGCATCGGGCTGAGAGTTATCCGGCATGATGGACGCTTTGGACAGAATGGCTTCGGTAGAGCCCGGTGCAAACTCGCCAATAGAACGGATTCGTTCAGCGATCTCATCCAGAGCAGCCCACAGCTCCTGATACTGTTCCATGAACATCTCATGCAGCGCTTTGAAGCGCGGACCAGTGACGTTCCAGTGATACCCGTGGGTTTTGATATAGAGCGCGTATGTATCGCCCAGCACTTTGACCAGTGCGTCATTGAGTTTTGCGCGTTCAGCGGCCGTCAGTGAGCTAGCGTTTTTCATAGGAGATCCCTTCCTTTATTCGATACCCCTAATATATAGGAACGCCAGAAAGAAATAAAATTGATAATAACGATATTATCGATAAATTTTTACAATATCAAAATCGAACTCAAAACAAAAAAGCCCACCAGTGTCTGGCGGGCTTTCTGAAATCGATTGTCTGTCCGAACCTATTTCAGGCTGGCGCAGAAATTCTGAATACGCTTGGTCGCTTCTGTCAGCGCCTCTGTGGACGTTGCATAGGATACGCGGAAAGCAGGGCCCATGCCGAAGGCAGAACCGAAGACCACGGCTACATTACCCTGAGTGAGCAGTTCTGTTGCGAAGATTTCGTCATTCTCGATGAGAACGCCAGACGGGCTTGTCTTGCCGATCGCACCCGCACAGGACGGATACACATAGAACGCACCCTCTGGTGTCGGGCAATGCAGGCCTTCAGCTTTGTTCAGCTCAGCGACGACAAGATCGCGGCGCGTCTTAAACACCTCATTACGCTCTGCCAGAAAGCCCTGAGGGCCGTTCAGAGCCTCAACAGATGCCCATTGAGAGATAGAGCAAGGGTTAGACGTGGTCTGGCTGATCACTTTGCGCATTGCACCGATCAGCTTGTCCGGACCAGCCGCATAACCAATACGCCAGCCTGTCATCGCATAGGCTTTAGAGACACCATTCATGGTCAGCGTGCGGTCATAAAGACCCGGCTCAACCTGAGCGATGGTGAAGTATTCAAACCCATCATAGACAAGGTGCTCATACATATCGTCGGTAAGGATCCAGACCTGCGGGTGGCGCAGAAGAACGTCTGCCAGCGCACGCAGCTCAGCTTTCGTATACGCCGCACCCGTTGGGTTGGAAGGAGAGTTTAGAATCAGCCATTTTGTTTTCGGCGTGATCGCAGCTTCCAGAGCGTCCGGTGTCAGCTTGTAGTTCTGGTTCGCACCACACGCGACAGGCACTGGCGTACCGCCGCACATGATCGCCATTTCCGGGTAAGACACCCAGTAAGGCGCAGGAATGATAACCTCATCGCCCGCATTCAGCGTCGCGAGGAAAGCATTGAAAATGATCGGTTTACCGCCCGGCGCCACTGTCACCTGAGATGAGGTGTAAGTCAGCTCATTATCGCGCTTGAACTTGGCAACAATCGCCTCTTTCAGTTCAGGAATACCGTCCACTGGCGTGTATTTGGTTTTCCCATCCTGAATGGCTTTAATCGCCGCTTCTTTGATATTGTCGGGCGTATCGAAGTCAGGCTCACCCGCGCCAAGGCCAATAACATCAATACCCTGACGTTTGAGTTCCATAGCCTTATTGCTCACGGCAATCGTTGCCGATGGCTGCACTCGATTTACGGCTTCGCTCAATTCCAGGACTGACATAATTTTCGGCTCCCCGTTAAAGTCGGCGGCACTATACTGCCAGAATGACTTTCGCCAATGGGAATGATGCGGGATACGGAATATTCTTTACCACAAAGCTGGTTTTATCCGCCTGACGCGATTTCAAGCATGAACAGACTATAGCCGATGAGCAGGAGAAATCCCGAGATCACGTGCAATCTGGCCTTCCAGACTCCTGAGGCCAGATGACTACCCGAGAACGCCCCCACCCCGAGCGCGATAAAGATCGGAAATGTTTCAAACACTGAAACTGCTCCATTCCGGGATAAATAAAATTTACTCGCAATTGATCGCAATTTCCGTGCCTGTTTTCCACAGATTACAACTTTTATAAGTATACAGCGTCAGGCCGCAGTCAGGCTGGCTTTCGCGCAACCAGAAACACTGCAGCGTTTTTCTTTGGCTGCCATTGATGTACCAGATCGAACCCCTGCTCCGTCATATATCCGATCAGCTCTTCCCGTGAGAAAACACTGATATAGGGCGCTTTTCCGGTGGCACGCGCGATCGGCAACAGGAATTTCCAGAAGCCCATTTCATCAATACAGGCCGTGCTGGAGACGAAGACGCCGCCCGGTTTCAACAGATTGAAGACTTTGGCAATCGCCGCCTGCGGGTCACGCAAAAGGTGCAGAATAGACATGCCCATAACGACATCATATTCGCCGTCACGGTCTTTAAGGTCTGCAAGGTCCGTTCGCACGAACAGGACGTTGCGGATATCTGCGGCAATGGCTTTACGCTCTGCAATGGCGATCATCTCACTGGAGATGTCGGTTGCATCGATATGGCCAACGAACGGCGCATGGGCGATGGCGGTTGAGCCCGTGCCACAGCCAAATTCCAGCACGCGAGACTGAGGCGTAAAATACTCGCGCGTCATCTCCAGCTTCTGTTGATAGGCCGCTTCGTCAGCGACGGGCTTTTGTGAGTATTTTTCTGCGATTTTATCCCAGAAGGTTTCGTCAGATTTGGTCGATGGTGTCATCATGGACCTCGGCGGGTTTTGAAGAATGTGTGTTGTCATGACGAGACAATACCAACGCCCCACCCATACGAAAATTGCGGAAATACGTTGATCTGCTATACATAAAACCATGAACTGGGACGCCGCAGACTTTGACTGGAATCAGGCCCGCGCCTTTCTTGCGACAGCAGAGGAAGGCTCGCTGTCAGCGGCTGCCCGCGCCCTCGGCCAGACCCAGCCCACGCTCAGCCGTCAGGTCAGCGCACTGGAAGACAAGCTCGGCATCACCCTGTTCGAGCGTGGCCCGCGCACGATGAGCCTCACCGCTGCCGGGCTGGAAGTGCTGGACCATGTGCGCGCCATGCATAATGCCGCCACGCGTATGTCGTTATCGGCGTCCGGCCAGTCGCAAGCCATTGCCGGCATGGTGCGCATCACCACCACAGACACGATGGCCTGTTATCATTTGCCACCCATTCTGAAGCTGTTGCGAGAGCGCGCACCGGACATTGAGATAGAGATCCGCACCTCAAACCAGCTGAAAGACCTGATCACACGCGAGGCTGACATCGCCATTCGCCATGCTCGCCCCACAGAGCCCGAACTGATCGCCAAGAAGATCGGCTCCACCACGGCCAATCTCTATGCCTCGCAGGACTATCTCGACAGGGTCGGTCGCCCGCACTCACTGGCAGACCTGCAAAAGCTCGACTTTCTGGGCTTTGAGAAACAGGACACGCTCATCGCGCATTTAAAGCATTACGGGCTTTCGCTCACCCGCTCACACTTCCCGCTAACGGCCGATAATGGCCTTGCCTCCATCGCCATGGCGCGCGCCGGGCTGGGCGTTGGCATTCTCATCGCAGATGACGCCGAGCTTTTCCCCGAACTGGAGCAAATTTGGCCGGATTTCGGCCCTGTCGAGGTCCCGATATGGCTCGTCACCCATCGGGAGCTACACACCAGCAAACGCATACGCCTCGTCTTCGACCTCATCGCAGACCGGCTGGGCGGGCCTTAAGTGTCAGACCTCACGGATCGTCTTATTGTCAGACCGCGCCATATCGAGAAAACGCCCAATCTGAGCCTCAGCAGACGCCTCATCCAGACGCACAAAACAGGTCGGCTGAGATGGGTTCTCGCCCAGTTCATCGCCATAGGCGGCTGAAACCTCTGCCACGAAGTCCGGGCGCAGGCTGCCGGTTGTATCCATCTCGACCACGGTCAGGGCAGACGGTGTCGGCTGTTTCACACACCAGGTATCGCCATCTTCGCTGATCATGAAGCATGTGACCCAGCTGGCGATCGCGATATCGTCGATCTCCGTACCGCCTCCGGAACCGCTCTGGCCGGATGCAGTTTCCGAACCGCCACAAGCCGCCAGCAGTAAACCAGCGGAAAGCGCAACGCCCTGAATGAGTTTTGACATAATGGTATCCCTTTAGTCTGTTAAATGCCTCTTGCTGACATCAACGACTGTCCCCGGATTTTCCGGACATAGCGCACCTGACCGGCCTCCCATTTGTGTCAGCATGCCCTATATCTGTGAGCCCCAAACGCGTGACGCGCGCGGCGAAGCGATATAAACCAAGATCATGGCTCACAATAATTCTGTGCCTGTGGCGCCGCAGGGCGTTGAGGTCATCAAGGACAATCTCACCCGCCTGCCCGGCAAGCCCGGCGTCTACCGCATGTTCGGCGCAGACGGCGAAGTCCTGTATGTGGGCAAGGCGAAGAATCTGAAAAACCGGGTCAGCAATTACGCCAAACTGGGCGGCCATACCCAGCGTATCGCGCTGATGATTTCGCTCACCGCGTCGATGGAATTCGTCGTCACAGAGACAGAAACCGAAGCGCTGTTGCTGGAAGCCAACCTGATCAAGCGGCTCAAACCCCGCTTCAACATCCTTCTGCGCGACGATAAGAGCTTTCCTTACATTCTCATCCGGCGCGACCACCCTGCCCCGCAAATCCTGAAATATCGCGGCGCGAAAAAGCAAAGAGGCGACTATTTCGGCCCGTTCGCCAGCGCAGGCTCGGTTACGCGCACGCTGGATACACTGCAAAAGGCTTTCCTTCTGCGCACCTGTGAGGACACCGTTTTCGAGCAGCGTTCGCGCCCCTGCATGCTGCACCAGATCAAGCGCTGCGCGGCACCCTGTGTCGATCTGATTTCAGAGAAAGACTATTCTGCGCTGGCCGATCAGGCGGCGGACTTCCTGCGCGGCAAGGTGGTCAGCCTGCATGAGGAACTCGCCAGCCAGATGGAGCAGGCCTCTGAAAATCTGGAATTTGAACAGGCCGCCCGCCTGCGCGACCGTATCCGCGCCATTGCCGCCGTGCGCGCCACACAGGATATCAACCCGGAAGGCGTGGAAGAGGCAGATGTGTTCGCCCTCGCCATGGATGGCGGCCAGTCCTGTATGCAGGTCTTCTTCTACCGGTCCGGCCAGAACTGGGGCACAAAGGCCTTCTATCCAAAGCATGAGCGCGACGCGACGCCGGAAGAGATAATGGCGGCCTTTCTGGTGCAATTCTATGATGAACGCCCGCCGCCAAAGCTCATCCTCACCAGTCATGAGCCGGCCCAGAATGAACTGATCGAGGAAGCCCTCGCTCTGCGCTCTGATCGCAAGGTGGAAGTGCGCCGCCCGGTGCGCGGCGGCAAGCGCGAGCTGGTCATGCAGGCCATGAATAATGCGCGTGAGGCGCTCAGCCGGAAACTCGCCGAAACCGCCAGCCAGAGCCGCCTTCTGGAAGAGGTGCGCAAAGTCTTCGACCTGGATGAAACGCCAAAGCGTATTGAGGCGTATGATAACTCGCACATTCAGGGCACGAATGCCGTGGGCGGCATGATTGTCGCTGGCCCGGAAGGGTTTGAGAAGGCGCAGTATCGCAAGTTCAATATCAAGGACAAAGACATCGAGCCGGGCGATGACTATGGCATGATGCGCGAAGTCATGCGGCGCCGCTTCTCTCGGTTGATCAAAGAGGCCGGTCTGGACCTTTCATCCGAACAGGACAAACAAAGCACCACCTCCAATGCGAAGCACCCTACGAGCGACCGCGAAGGCGCAGGTGCTTCAGCGAATGCTGACAATAGCACCGAGCAAACCGATACAAGCAAGCGCGAAGGCGCAGACGGCCCGACGACCGAAGGTCAAGAAAGCGCCGCCGAGCAAGAGAATAAAACAGCCCAGAGCGCAGACAACGCTCCCGGTGATGGTTCAAAGGCATGGATCCCAGCCTCCGCTGGGATCGGCGGAAACTCGGACACCGAAAAAGACAGCACAGACACCACCTCCAATGCGGAGCACCCCACAAGTGACCACGCAGGCGCAGGTGATCCGAACAGCGAAGCTGGAGGAAACATCACCGAGCTGTCTCGTAGAGACAAGCTAAAGAAGTCCCCCAATTATCCCGACCTCGTGCTTATCGATGGGGGCCTCGGCCAGCTCCATGCGGTGATGGAGACGCTTCAGGAACTTGGCCTGTCGCATGAGGATGTGACTTTGGTGTCTATCGCCAAAGG
>CENJ01027335.1_pt1 | contig 48456 bp, 41 predicted proteins | sample 356161 | NCBI WGS metagenome assembly CENJ01 (sample SAMEA2619531, study PRJEB7988) | marine metagenome | biome: marine biome (ENVO:00000447); feature: surface water layer (ENVO:00002042); material: "saline water (ENVO:00002010), including plankton (ENVO:xxxxxxxx)" | depth 5 m
CAAGGAGATGGTTGGACCTCCAAAGTTCCAACGTTCCGAAACATTAAAAGGATCTTCCAAGAATTTTCCTTGAGGACCAAAGGGGGCATTTTCATCTGCTCCAGTTGGATAAAGGTCAACAAAATTAAAACCAGCATAAATTTGCCAAGGATTATCGGAATTCTGGGCTGAAAGACTCAAAAGAGTCATCATTGAAATAACCAGTAATAAAATACGGAGTTTCATTTTCATATAGTGTGGTTTAAAAGGTTGGTAATTGATTGAAGGGGTTTTGAAGTTTAAGAATTTATTAGATTTCATTGTAGGTATATAAATTTGGGAATTTATAATATTCAAAGTTACATAAATCTAATAAAATTATATGAAACCAGTTCAATGACTTAAAAACATGGCTGTTAGCTGTTGAAGTTCATCGCCGTATCAATCAATGCCAAATGGGAATAGGCTTGTGGGAAATTACCTAAAAGACGCTTAGATTTAAAATCGATATCCTCGCTAAAAAGCCCAAGATGGTTGCTGTATGATAACAATTGATCAAATAAAGCCTTGGATTTTTCCTCCTCTCCTATTTTGTAAAGACTATTGATAAACCAAAAAGTACAAACCGTGAACGAGGAACTTGGTGTTCCAAAATCATCGTTGTTTTTATACCTAAACAAAAGTCCTTCATGAGAAAGCTCTTTTTCTATGGCTTTTACAGTTTTGACATATCTGGGATCCTTTGCGTCAATAAAACCATAGGGCTCCATTAATAGCACTGAAGCATCCAAGTGTTCGGTTCCATAGGATTGTGTAAACGCCTGTTTTTCTTCACTCCAAGCATTTTCAATAATATCACTATATATCTCAGCTCTTAAAGATTCCCATTTTTTAGCAGATTTACCTTGCTGAATCAATTCAGAAATTTTAATGGCTCGGTCTACAGCAACCCAACACAAGAGTTTTGAGAAAGTAAAATGTTGATCTTCCTGTCTGAATTCCCAAATCCCCTTGTCTGCAAGCTTCCAGTTGTGCTCGACTACCCACACGATGGACTTTACTATTGACCATAACTCTTCATGTTTATCGTCTTCATAGGTATATTTTTCAATCTGATATTGAATCGCATCCATCAATATTCCATAAATATCATTTTGCTTTTGAATAAAGGCAGCGTTTCCAACCCTTACAGGTTTCGATCCGTGATAACCAGACAGGTGCTCTAATGTCTCCTCGGTTAACATTTTTTCACCGCTAATACCATACATAATCTGCAGTTTTTCGTCTTTATCAGGGATCAAGTCTACTATAAAGTCTATAAATTTCTTGACAATTTTAACATGCCCTAATTTCGTAATCACCTTAATCACCATTGAGGCGTCTCTAATCCAACAAAATCTATAGTCCCAATTTCTAACCTCCCCGATAGTCTCAGGTAAGGAAGTCGTTGCTGCAGCCAGCACCGCACCTGTTTTTTCAAATGTGAGTAATTTTAAGGTCATTGCACTTCTTAAAATTTCTGTATTGTAGGTGTTGTAGCTTGGAGTTTTAAAGCACCAGTTAAGCCAGTAAACTTTAGTTTTTTCAAATTCAAAATTAACATGCTCCAAATTCGAAGGGTTAATTTTTTCATTATAAGAAATGGAAATAAAATAATCCTTTTCTAGGGTAATTTCAGCGGCTTCTAAAACACTTTTTTTGTCTAAATCGGTATAAAGATATAAGGTGTCGTATTTCTGATCATCAACAATACTGATGATAAATTCGTCTTTTATGTAGGTTGATGTTTCTCCCTGGGAATACTCAAGTCGTGGGTCATAAATAACCTTAAATTTAGGACTTCCTTTGATTAGTTTGAAGACACGAGTTATTTCTGGGGGAGCATAATAAACGCCATTTTCTTTTTGGTATCTTGGCATAAAATCACACAGTTCAAATGCATCCTCACCATTGTCAAATTTGGTTTTGAGAATACAGGTTTTATCAAGATATTCCTGTGTGATTTCATAGCTATCGTCAGTAGAAATCTTGAAAGACCCACCTATCTCAGCATCTAATATTTTACCAAAAACTGAGGGAGAATCAAATTGTGGTAAACAACACCAATCTATTGAGGAATCCTCATTTATAATAGCAGATGATTTGCAATTTCCTATAATTCCATAATTAAGATTGTCCGTGTGAGCATGCGACATGTTTAAATGCATAAATTGTATTGTTTAATTCTTTTCAAATGGGTTATGGCTAAAAATATTATAGTTTCTAATCGGCTCCCGCTACAAGTAACGAAGTTAGATAATTCTTTTGAATTTTCGCCTACTAGTGGGGGGTTAGCGACGGGTATGAACTCTGTTCATCAGGGTCAGGAATCGCTCTGGATAGGGTGGCCAGGTATCAATGATGAACAGATTGATAAAAAGTCATGGAGTCCATTAAAAAAATCGCTAAAAAAAGAGGGGTTTTTTCCTGTATCCTTAAATAACAAAGAAATTGAAAATTTTTATTTTGGACTATCTAATAAAGCGCTTTGGCCCCTATTTCACTACTTTATTGAGTTTTCTGTATTCAATGAAAATCAATGGGATTCTTATTATGAGGTAAATAAAAAGTTTGCTGAAAGTGTTTTAACTAATATTCAAAAAGGGGATACAGTATGGATACATGATTATCAATTAATGCTTTGTCCAAAAATGATTAAAGATGTAAGGCCTGACGTAACTATAGGATTTTTCTTACACATCCCATTCCCATCATTTGAAATTTTTAGGATTTTTCCGTGGAGAGAACCGCTTCTTGAGGGAATACTTGGTGCGGACTTAATTGGCTTCCATACTTATGATTATGAACGGCATTTTTTGAGTTCGGTAAAAAGAATATTAAAGAAAGAAGTTTCATTTAATCGCGTGAGCCTTGGAAACCGCGAAGTAGTGGTTAATACCTTTCCTATGGGAATTGATTATGAAAAATTTAAAAATGCTGCTTCCGAACATTTGGCGATGAAACAAGCCGAAAAATCTGATTTAAAGAAACAGCTTGAACTACACAAAAAAGGGGCTGAAAAAGGAAAACTGATCTTATCAATTGATCGATTAGATTACACCAAAGGGGTAATCAACAGAATAAAAGCCTTTGAAATATTCTTGACCAAATATCCAGAGTATCTCGAACGGGTAAGGCTTGTAATGCTAACAGTACCCTCTCGTTCAAGTGTTTCGGACTACAAACGATTAAAAAAGGAAACAGACGAAATTGTTGGTAGGATTAATGGAAAATTTGCAACGGTCAACTGGACACCCATCTGGTATTATTACCGAGCAATGGCCTTCGATGATTTAATTGACCTTTACATGACATCAGATATAGGCATGATCACGCCTGTGAGGGATGGAATGAATTTAGTCGCCAAGGAATTTGTAGCCACTAGGGTTAGCGGGGATGGCGTTCTTATTTTAAGTGAAATGGCCGGGGCTTCAAAAGAATTATATGAGGCTATAATGGTAAATCCTTTTGATTTGAACCAAATGGCTGAATCGATTTTAACAGCGATTAATATGCCCGTCAAGGAACAGAAAAAAAGGAATTTGAGTATGCAAAAGCGTTTAAGTCGCTACTCAGTGGAGCTTTGGGCTAAGGAGTTTATGAAAGCTTTGAAATCAAAACCAGAAATTGACGAGGAATATCCTGCTCAAATCCTAGATTCAAAAATTAAAAAATCTCTAATAAATAAATTTAAATCTTCTGAAAGGAGAATGATTTTTTTAGATTATGACGGCACCCTAGTTGACTTCAATGACGATCCGGAATTGGCTCAACCTGACCAAGAATTATTGAAGCTAATAAAAAAATTATCCGAATATCCCGATACAGATATCGCCGTTGTTAGCGGTAGAGATCAAAAATTTCTGGATAAATGGTTTGGCGACTTAAATGTAGCATTGGTGGCTGAGCATGGATATTTTATGAAATTTAAAAAAGTATGGAGCAGTAAAGGTAGCCACCAAAAAAAATGGCAGAATGACATTATTCCACTATTAGAAACTTTTTCAGATCGAACTCCAGGCACTTTTATTGAAGAAAAAAGGAATAGCTTGGTCTGGCACTATAGAAAAACAGATCCTGAATTGGCGGCAGAACGAGTAGTCGAGTTAAAAACTGTTCTTAACAGCCTTCTCTCAGATGAACTTCACATTTTGGATGGAGATAAGGCCATTGAAATTGCTTCTGGAAGATTTAATAAGGGAACAGCTGTTTCAGAAATTATTGGTGACAAAGAGCTTGATTTTATTCTTTGTTTAGGAGATGATGTTACCGATGAATTTATGTTTAATGATCTCCCAACACATGCTACGACAATTAAAGTAGGAAGAAAAAAAACTCAAGCAAAGTACTTTATTGACAATCCAACCTCAGTAAGAGCCTTTTTAAGCAGCCTGATGGAATAAGAGACATTGTTCGTGCACCTCTAGAATCACTTGCTATCTTTTGCTAAACTTTATTAAAAACTACTTAGCAGTGACTTCAACGTATAGTGGAAAATAATTTGATCTCCCTAACATGTAGAATGGCGTAAAATTATGTGGGCCATCGGCCAAATAGACAGACTTCATCTCTAGTAAATCAAGGCTATCGGCTGGGTTAAATTTTTGCTGAATGCCTTGACCCATTTCCAAGTACATGCTCCCATTAGCTGGTAATGGATTTAAAAACTTAAACTTAAGATCGTATAGACCTTCTTTTGCATTGACTTTCCAATAAGAAAAAGCTTGCTCCTGATTCCAGACCCTTCTTTGTCCTCCAGCATCATTTCTATTGAGATAAACTGGGTTTTCAAAATTACTTCCCAATGTAATTCTGGGTACTTCTCTAAGGTTTTTTGAATTGACCAATTCCATGTAAATATCATGCATTTCTGTTTTAAGGTTGAGCGCTTTAGCCTTATTTTGGGCAATAATATTATTCCTCTCTAAAGGGTCTTTAATCATATCATAGAATTCAAATTTTTCAATCGATGCATCATAATCAGTTTTTCCAACCAATTTAAATTGACCCCGCTGTAAAGCAATATTATTGTATAGCTCAGGATACTTTCTTGTCCAATAAGAAAAAAAACTACGTTGGGGTTGAGCCTCTCCTTTGATTGAGGGAATAAAACTTCTACCATCTATTTTCCTTGACTTGGGCATAGGTGCGCTGCATAGCTCAGACAGGGTTGGCAAAAGATCAATATGGGCTGTCATTTCATTTACCTCTTGATTTCCATCAAATTTTGAGGGGTATCTCAAATAAAATGGCACCCGTATTCCCCCATTGTGAACACTAGATTTCATTCCTTTCATTCCAGCAACATACCTTGGGTGTTGTGGACCATTGTCGGTCATAAAAATCACTATTGTATTTTTCTCAATACCCAGCTCCTCGACTTTATCAAACAGTTTTTTTAGATTGTCGTCTATGTTAGTTACCATTGCATAAACTCTTCTAGTTTTTTCTTTCGTTTGTTCAGACATTTTTCCATTAGGAATGAGATCGGTATCAATCCCCTCAGAGGGATCCACGTCCTTATAGATTTGATAGTATTCATCAGGGACTTGTAATGGGTCATGCGGTGCATTAAAAGCCAGATAACAGAAGAAAGGCTGATCTTTGTTTTTATCAATAAATTCAATTGCATTTTCTGTAAAAATATCAGAACAATAGCCCTCATATGCTTCTTGCTGATTATTGTGCCATAAAACAGGATCAAAGTAACTGGTCTGTTTTTTAAAATAATTGGTGAAATCTCCTACTTGTCCCATACCTCCTGCTAAATGAATTAGGGACTCGTCAAAACCTTGGTCTGATGGTCGAGAAGGATAATTGTCTCCCAAATGCCACTTACCGAAAATACCAGTAGCGTAATTAGCTTGTTTAAGCATTTCAGCCACAGTAACCTCAGATGAAGCCATCATTGCTCCTCCATTATAGGTATCTCTTACACCTGTTCTCAGCGAGTATCTTCCTGTCATCAAACTTGACCTCGTGGGGGCGCAAACAGGGGAAACATAAAAATTATTAAATCTTACGCTCTGATGGGCAAAAGCATCTAGCGTTGGTGTTTTTATATTTGGATTACCATTAATATTAAGATCTCCATAGCCTTGATCGTCAGTGATAATAAGAATAACATTTGGAGGGGAAGTTTGTTTTTCGCATCCAATCAAAAAAATCAAAATAAAAAAAGTAAACAAGTAACTGTTCTTCATCTTTTTAATTTTAATGTTTAAAGGTAATGGTTTTGTTGATTTAGTAATAAATCTTAGGAAGCACGAATAACTTTAGATTTTATAAAATCAAAATTCTAAAGGTAAGTTAGTGACCCAGGGAGGATTCGAACCCCCAACCCTCAGAGCCGAAATCTGATATTCTATCCAGTTGAACTACTGGGCCGATTTGGTAAAATTAAAACTAATTTATAAATCGGTTTCTATCCGTTAGAAAGTTTTTCTTTTACTACGGTTGAAATGGACTTGCCATCTGCTTTACCCGCCATCTCTTTACTTGCCATTCCCATCACTTTACCCATATCTTTAATGCCCTCAGCTCCAGTTTTTTTGATAATATCAACTACAATCCCTTCAATTTCCTCTGATGTAAGCTGCTCGGGTAAAAAAGTAGCAATAACCGCTGCCTGCGCTTCCTCAGGAGCTGCAAGATCATCACGGTTTTGTTCTTTGAATATCGTTGCACTATCTTTTCGTTGTTTTACCAATTTTTGAAGTAGCTTAATCTCTTCATCTTCGGATAGGGTATCTCCAGCACCTGAAGAAGTTTGTGCCAATAATATGGCAGATTTGATTGCCCTCAAGGCTTCTAGTTTTAAGGAATCTTTAGCCCGCATGGCGGCTTTTAATTCATCGGTAAGGTTACTTAGTAAAGACATATCTCGTTTTAATTAGTCGACGTTGTCGTGCAGAAAAGAATTATTTGATCTTAACTGGATATCATCATTTTTATCGTTATCCAATGACATTCTAGACTCATTAGTATCTGATGAAGATGGTTGTTCCAAATCTAATCCCATCCGTTTGTAAGCGGGTTGTTTTTCAAATTCATCGATTTTACTCATTGAATGTTTAAAAGCGTGATTGAATTTTTTTAAGTGCTCCTTCCTTTTCTCATTTTCTAATGCGGCAGTTTCCTGGATGCTTTTTTCAAATGGGGAATCAGCTTGTGACTTTTCCATTTCAGGGAGTCCATTTTGTGGATTTTCTTGTTCAGACTTTTCAACGATCTCAAACTTAAAGTCCATTGCTTCACTTATGGTCTCATCCTCAATTGGATTTTTCTCCTCTTCCAATTCGTGAACAATTTGTTCATTATCCTCCGACGTTTCCTTTTCATTAGGTAGAGCAAAGTCGAATGTAAATTGATTATCAGGCTCATTTTCCGCAGAAACAATTTCTATATCAACAAGTTCTTGATCGAGAACATCCTCACTCAAATTATTGATTACAAGATCCTCTTGTAATGGTAGGTCTTCAAACTCTTGATTCAACTCAACTTCCTCATGGGAATCAATTGATAGAATTTCATAAACCACATCCATATTCTTAATCTCATCGGTAGTTATGAATTCCTCTTTAGCTTCTAGCTCAGTTTCTTCGAGATCATCGAGATCATTAAAAGTAATATGCTCAGAAATTACTGGAATGTCAAAAATTTCTTGAGGTATGGATTGGGTTTTAATATTTTCCGAATCCAAATCGTATTTAACTTGTTCATGAATGGGATCGGTTTTAAACTCTTCAACCACAGGTGCTGAATTTAATTCAGCCATCTCTTCCTTTGATTCGGCGACCCTTTCCTTTGATTCAATGGGTAAATCAAAACCACTTGTTTCCTCGGTCTGACCTAGAAGTTGTTGTTCCATTGTTTGATCATCCTCTAGGGTATGAATTATTTTTTTTGTTTCGGTATTTACAATCTGATTTTGCTGATCTGCTCCAAAACCGGTTGCGATAATGGTAACAGAAATAGAACTTCCCAAGCTTTGATCCTCTCCCACTCCCATAATGATGTTAGCATTATTGCCAGCCTCGGTTTGGATGTAATCATTGATTTCTCCTATTTCGTCTATTGTGATTTCCTCTGAGCCGGAAACGATCAAGAGAAGGACATTTTTACATCCATTAATTTTGTTATCATTAAGTAATGGTGAGTCAAGGGCATTGATGATTGCATCTTGTGCGCGATTTTCTCCGCTAGCTGAACCCGAACCCATAATTGCTGTTCCACTATCCTTAAGAACAGTTCTAGCATCTTTGAGGTCTATATTTTGGCGGTAGTGATGAGTGATTACTTCGGCAATCCCTCTAGCTGCGGTGGACAATACCTCGTCGGCTTTAGAAAAACCAGCTTTAAAACCAAGGTTTCCATATACTTCTCTGAGCTTATTATTGTTAATTACAATAAGTGCATCTACATTTTTCTTAATGTTTTGAAGCCCTAATTCAGCTTGATCAATCCTCAGTTTTCCTTCAAATTGAAATGGCATGGTGACAATTCCAACGGTAAGAATATCCATTTCTTTTGCCATTTTGGCGATAATTGGAGCGGCTCCTGTTCCTGTACCTCCGCCCATTCCGGCAGTAATAAATACCATTTTAGTTTGAGTCAACAGCAGGTTTTTGATGTCCTCAAAACTTTCTTGAGCAGCCATTGCTCCTACTTCAGGATTAGCACCAGCACCCAACCCTTCCGTTAGTGTGGCACCCAATTGAATTTTAATCGGTACGGGACTGTCATTTAAAGCTTGTGCATCGGTATTGGAAATTACAAAATCAACCCCATTGATTCCTTGTTGGAACATGTGGTTAATTGCATTACTTCCTCCTCCACCAACACCAATGACTTTTATGACGTTGCTCTTGTTTTTAGGTAAATCAAAACTAAAATTATTACTTATTTCAGACTCCATTAAGAAAAATATTTATGCGTTATCTAAAAATTCTTTAAATTTTTCAACCCACCTTTCCAATATGGTTTTTCTGTTATCAGAAATTGGGTTGGTCTCTTCTAAATCATCAACCTGCTCACCAACGGTATCTCCTTCTGTCGTTTCATCATGCACTTCATCTAAGCTATCAGTTTTTTGTTGGTGATCCAGCGCATTCATCAATAGACCAACTGCGGTGGCTAGAATTGGACTGGTATCAGAGTTTTGTGTATCTCCTGCCAAATGCTCGCTTGGATAACCTATTCGGGTATCCATTCCAGTTATATATTCGACCAATTGTTTTAAATGTTTTAACTGACTGCCTCCACCGGTAAGCACTACTCCACCGATAAGTTTCTTTTTTTGATCGTCGTGGCCGTAATTTTTGATTTCCAAATAAACTTGCTCGATAATTTCGACTACTCTAGCATTAATAATTTTAGAGAGTGTTTTTAGGGAAATTTCTTTAGGTTCCCTTCCTCTTAAACCTGGAATGGATACGATTTCAGAATCTCTATTCTCTCCAGGCCAAGCAGATCCAAATTTTATTTTTAAGAGTTCAGCTTGTTTCTCAATAATTGAACAACCCTCTTTAATATCCTCCGTGATTACGTTTCCACCGAAAGGAATAACCGCCGTATGCCTTATGATACCGTCCTTGAAGATGGCTAAATCTGTAGTTCCACCCCCGATATCTATCAAAGCAACTCCGGCCTCTTTTTCTTCCTGACTTAAAACAGCTTCAGAGGAAGCCAAGGGTTCAAGAGTAATGTTACCCATACTTAGTCCTGCACTTTTAACACATCGACCAATATTTTTAATGGAGGAAACCTGACCAACTACAACATGAAAATTGGCCTCTAACCTACCTCCGTACATCCCAATAGGCTCTTTTATTTCTGGTTGACCATCCACTTTATATTCCTGAGGTAGCACATGGATTATTTCTTCACCCGGAAGCATGACTAACTTGTAAACTTGCTGAATTAGGCGTTCCACATCGTCTTGAGAAATAACTTCTTGTGGATTGGGTCTGGTGATATAATCGCTGTGTTGGAGGCTTCTGATATGCTGCCCAGCGATTCCCACGACGACCTCATCTATGACCTCCCCAGAGAGCGTCTTTGCTTCTTCTACTGCTTGCTGAATGGATTGAATGGTCTGGGTGATGTTGTTTACCACTCCCCGATGGACACCTAAACTTTTTGACTTTCCTACACCAAGGATTTCAACCTTATTATATTCATTTTTAGTTCCTACCATAGCAACGATCTTTGTCGTTCCAATATCTAAACCAACGGAAATATTTGAATGCATCATAAATTTATCTTAAGATCCAACTATTTGATTTTTAAATTTTAGACTGATCAGTCTATATTTTTTTTTCAATTCATTATTGTCCTGATAAGCGCAAAATACCTTCAGTCTCGCGAGCTTATCATTTAATTTATTAATACTCCCCATTTCAACTTCGAAATCATAAGATTTCAAACCTATAAAAAGGGTGTTTGATTTATGATAAATTGTTTTCAACTCTCTCTTGAAAAATGGGTCTTGATTCAAGGCATTCATGAGCATCAAAAGTTGATTTTTTTGATGTTCTTCAAGTTCACCCTCGTAAACTGGAACTATAGCTTTATAGGACTTAGAAATTGGAAATTTACTTCCAAAATCGTCCATGTAATAACCCGTCTTTCCTTGAACACAAACAAGTGGCTTTTTCTCTTGAATATTTACTCCTAAAGTCCCGTCCAGAAAAGAAAATATCTCAGCATTGTGTATGTAAGGATTATTTTCTAAAAAGGTTTCAAGCATATTCAAAGCTAAACTATCTTTGATCTCCCACGGAAGCTCCCCTTTGATTTGTATTAACAATTTATTAACGACCGAAGGGCTTAGAAACTTAGATCTATCATTCTTGAAATCAATATTTATTTGTTCGATTTTACGCTGGTTATTTTTATGATACGCAAAAGCTGATAGCAGGATCAGCATTGAGAATATTAGTCCAAAAAAAAGATGATTTTTAAATTTCATTTAAAACTTTATTTTTGAGTTTCTGTACTTTTACGCCAATGTCTCCAGCTCCCAAAATCACAATCAAATCTGCTCCTGTCTCCTCGACTGTTGAAATGAAGTTTTTCTCAGAAATAAGCCGCTTGTTTGGATTGTCAATTTTATCCAATAATGCCTGTGATGTTATCCCAGGAATTGGAAGTTCTCGAGCGGGATAAATATCCATTAAAACAACTTGATCAAATTGACTCAAAATTTTAGCAAAATCGTCCATAAAATCTTTTGTCCTAGAATATAGATGAGGCTGAAAAATAACTTTATTTGTTTTGCCTTTGAAAAAAGATTGTACGGTCTCAAATACAGCCTTAATTTCCTCTGGATGATGAGCATAATCGTCAATGAGGGTTTTTTCGTTAAGCTTGAAGACCTCCATCCTTCTGTTAACTCCATTAAAATAAGCTAGACCATATAAAGCCTTTTCAATATTCAAACCTGCAGCATGCATCAGCGCTGCAGCCCCTAATGCATTGGAAAGATTGTGCTTGCCTATTGCATTTAAGTAAACCTCTTTAAAAGTTTGATCAGGGGTATTAAAATCAAAGTAATAACCTCCAGAGTCCTTTCTAATATTTGAAGCAAAATATTCTACTTCAGTCCCAACAGCATAATTGAGACCATCAAGAGGTAGTCCTTCTGCTACAACTAGTTTTTCAGTAACTTTTTTTGAAAACTCAGTGTAAGCTTTTTCCATTTCAGCCTGATCACCGTAGATATCTAAATGATCGGAATCCATTGCTGTGATGCATCCATAGTCAGGAAATAATTGCAAAAATGAGCGATCATATTCATCTGCTTCTACTATGGTATACTCCGTTCCTTTTTGTATCAGGTTACTTTTTTCAGCATTTAATACACCTCCAAGAAAAGCGGTGAATTTTAGTTCTGCAGCCTCAAAAAGATGAGATAAAAATGAAGCTGTAGTCGTTTTACCGTGAGTTCCTGCGATTGCAAAAACGGTAGATTCCTTTGTTATTTCACCCAGTAAAACAGCTCTTTTCTTAATCAAATAACCTTGCTCAATAAAATGGTTGAATTGTAAATTATCGGTGGGTATCGCGGGGGTATAAATAACTTGAGTATTATCATTATTAAATTCCTCTGGAATCAGAGCAACTTTATCTTCAAACAGGATTGATATTCCGGCAGCTGCCAACATTGATGTGATCGTACTAGGGGTTTTGTCATACCCCATTACCTGATGTCCTTTGTCAAAAAGGTACTTTGCAAGTGAAGACATTCCGATTCCTCCAATCCCCAAAAAATAATATTTCACTGCGCTATTATCCATTTACATCAGTTCTTGAGCAAGGTTAACAATATCTTTTGTTGCATTAGGCTTAGCCATTTGCCTCAAATTTTGAGTAATTTCTTTTTGCTTTTTTTCCTCCAACAAAGCGTTGAAAGCTTTTTCAAAATCGGTCGCTAATTTATTCTCAGTTACCACGATTGCTGCATTTTGCTTAGCTAATGCCATAGCATTATGGAATTGATGATTTTCAGCAACATTGGGTGAAGGAATCAAAAGGGCTGGTTTAGCTACACAACATAGCTCAGACAATGTTGCTGCTCCGGCTCTTGAAATAATGACATCAGCAGCAGCGTAGAGCCGATCCATTTCACTAATAAAAGCGGAAATTATTATTTCATTCGTGGCCAAATTTTTATAAGTATCATAGTACAAGGAACCACATTGCCAAATCACTTGTATATTCAATGATTTGAACCAATCTAACCTTTCAGCAATTAGTTGATTTATTCTTCTAGCTCCTAAACTTCCACCAAGTACAACCAAGGTCTGTTTTTTAGGATTCATTTTAAAAAGATTTTTTGCTTCAATAGGATCAATTTCTCCTTTTCCAATTGACTTTCGAATGGGGTTGCCTGTCACAACCAATTTTTCTTTTGGAAAAAATCGTTCTAGCCCTTCATAAGCTACTGCAATGGTATTGACCCTTTTCGATAAGAGTTTATTAGTGATTCCGGGATAAGAATTTTGCTCTTGTATAAGTGAAGGAATCTTGAATAAACTGGCAACAAAAATCAAGGGCCCACTGGCATAACCTCCAGTGCCTATAACCAAATTAGGTCGATAGCTAATCACAATAAATAAAGATTTGATCAGGCTAAACAATAACTTTACAGGAAATATCAGGTTTTTAAATGTCAGTTTTCGCTGCAGTCCATCCACCCAAAGACCTATAATTTTAAAACCCGCAGCAGGCACTTTTGTCATCTCGATTCTGCCCAGTGCCCCTACAAAAAGTATATCAACATCGGCATAAAGGAATTTAAGCTCTTCAGCTATAGCCAATGCGGGAAACAAATGTCCGCCTGTTCCTCCTCCTGATATGATTATTCTACTCGGTTTCACTTAAAATGGCTATTGGGTTATCTTGGTTGTTTTGATCCAAATCGATCTGTTCTTTATTTTGGTTTGCACTTACGCTTAAAATGATTCCAAAAGCAATACAAGTCATCCAAGCTGCTGTTCCTCCACTACTAATAAGAGGTAAAGTTTGCCCCGTCACGGGAAGCACCTGTAGTGCAACACCCATATTGACAAATGCCTGAATAATAATTGGGAAACCCAATCCTAAAACCAGCAATTTTCCAAAGACAGTGTTGGATTTATTAGCAATAACTACTATTCTAAAAAGCACGAGTAAATAGAGTATAATCAAACCTATTCCGCCAATCAATCCAAATTCTTCAACGATGATGGCATAAATAAAATCAGAGGAGCTTTGGGGTAAAAAGTTTTTCATCACGCTTTTTCCTGCTCCTACGCCTACTACACCACCTGTGGCAATAGCAGTTTTAGCTCTTTCAATTTGATAATTCGCATCACTATTATTGTTTGTAACATTAAAATTTTCTATTCTATTAATCCAAGTATCCACCCTGTTGGGAACCAAATCTGGATAGGCTTTTGCCATAAGAACAAATATTAATGCAAAGACCAAACCAACACCCAGCATACTGAGAAGGTATTTTGTTGGATAACCACCTAAGTATACCAAAATCAATACCATCAAAAACAACAAAGCTGCTGTAGAAAGGTTGGCTGGCAGAATAAGAAGTATTACTGCAAAAACTGGGAGCCACAAAGGAATAATCGAGGTTTTAAATCTGTAAAGTTTAGGACGCTCTTTTGACATCAAATGGGCTACGTAGGTCAAGAGCACGATCGAGGCTAGGTTTGAGGTTTGGAAACTAAGCCCGACAAATGGAATTTTAATCCATCGATTCGCGTTGGCACCTTCAATCAAGTTGCCCTGGGAAGCAGTGTATATTAACAAAAAAATAATCAATGGAAGCGCAAGAATTGAAATCCCTTTAAAATAATGGTAAGGAACTTTATGGATGGTGATCATCAATCCAAATCCAAATAAAATAACAATAAAATGCTTGAACAGGTGAGTCCAAGGTGTTCCTTGACCAACAACATATGCTAAGTTGGAACTGGCACTAAAAACTGGCAGAAATGAGAATATGGATAGTAAGGTGAGTACGACCCACAAGACACGGTCACCTGAAATAATATTTTTTACACTTTCTCCCATTTTTAAATTATAATTCTCTTACTGCTTGTTTAAACTGGTTCCCTCTGTCTTCATAGTTTTCAAATAAATCAAAGCTTGCACATGCAGGAGACAGTAATACATTTTCACTCTTTTCAGCAATCTTATGCGCTATCAAAACAGCCTCTTTCATTGATTGAGTCTCAACGATAATATCTACAATAGGCTGAAAGGATTCAATTATTTTTTGGTTATCTAACCCTAAACAAACAATGGCTTTGACTTTTTCTCTAACCAAAGGATACAGAGCCTCATAATCATTTCCCTTATCAACCCCACCAACAATCCAAACCGTTTGTGAGTTCATACTCTCAAGCGCAAAATAAACGGAATTGATATTGGTTGCTTTTGAGTCATTTATGTAGTTAATTTTCTGAATCTTTAACACCTGTTCTAGCCGGTGAGGGGCTCCTTTAAAATTTGATAGACTTTCCCGAATGGTCTCTTTACTCACTTCGAGCAGATCTGCCACTGTGCTTGCAGCCATTGCGTTTAAAAGATTGTGACGTCCTTTTAAAGTAAAATCCATTGTGTTAATCATAGTCTTTTGTTTTTTAGTTTTAATAACGACTTGGTCATTTTCCATGTATGTGATGTTCATGTTTTGTGAACTGTAACCAAAGCCATGAAGGGTAGCTTCAGTATCAATTTGGTCAATCGCGTTTTTCAGTTCTGGATCATCGGCGTTGAATAGCAAAAAGTCTCTTTTTGTTTGGTTTTGATTGATTCGTAATTTTGATTTTAGATACTGGGTAAAATCGTAATCATATCGATCAAGGTGGTCTGGAGTTATATTGGTGATTACACCTATTTGAGGAGCAAAATTGATTATGTCATCCAATTGAAAACTACTTATTTCCAAGACGTAATATTTATGATTTTTTTCAGCGACCTCCTTTGCAAAACTATTGCCTATGTTTCCCGCTAATCCGACATCAAATCCCGCTGATTTAAGAATATGATGGGTCAACATGGCAGTTGTCGTTTTCCCATTGCTTCCCGTAATGCCAATTAATGTGGCATCAGTGTATTTTGAGGCGAATTCAATTTCTGATATTATGGGAATTTGTAAATCTCTTAACACATCCATAAATGGTACATTAGAGGGTATTCCTGGACTTTTCATAACATAATTCGCACCCTCCATTTTAGAGATAGTATGGGTATTTTCTTCCCAATCAATTTCCAATTGATCAAAGTTGTCTTTGGTGCTATCAGCAATGGCTCCCTGATCAGAAACAAAAACCTCAAACCCCTGTTTCTTAGCAAGAATTGCTGTACCTATTCCGCTTTCTCCAGCTCCCAAAATGACAATCTTTTCTTTCACTATCTAATTTTTAAGGTTACAATGGATAGTACAGCGAGTATAATTCCAACTATCCAAAAACGCGCAACAATTTTACTTTCGTGATAACCCAATTTTTGGTAATGATGATGTAAGGGTGACATTTTGAAAATTCTTTTTCCGACGCCCGTTTTTCTTCGCGTATATTTGAAATAACCTACCTGAAGTACTACTGATAGATTTTCAATTAAGAAGATCCCACATAGTAAGGGTATTAATAATTCTTTTCTAACAATCAAGGCGATAACTGCGATTATCGCCCCAATTGTCAGACTACCAGTATCTCCCATAAATACTGTGGCTGGGTAAGTATTGAACCATAAAAAACCAATGAGCGCACCAGAAAATGCCGCTACAAAAATCACTACCTCACCCACATTAGGTATATACATGATATTTAGGTAATCAGAGAAAATCAAGTTCCCAGAGACCCACGCAAATAATCCAAGGGCTAAAACCATAATGGCAGACGAGCCTGCTGCTAGGCCGTCAATTCCATCAGTAAGATTGGCTCCATTAGAAACTGCTATAAGGATGAAAATAACCATGGGTATAAAAATTATCCAAGTATATTTTTCCATCGAAGGTGATATCCAGGTTAAAAAATCTGAATAATCAAAAGCATTGTCTTTAATTATGGGAATAGTAGTTAATGTAGATTTCTTTTCTGGGGTAAAAACTTCTTGAATATTAATCGGTTTTCCATTTTCAAATGTTCTGATTTCCTCTTTCACAGTTACCTCAGGATGGAAAAATAAAACTGTCCCGACAAAGGTGCCAAGTAACAGCTGACCGATCACTTTGAACCACCCTTTTAGTCCTTGTTTATCTTTTTTAAATATTTTAATGTAATCATCTACCAAGCCTATGGTACCCATTGAAAGGGTGGTGGTAATTAGAAGTAAGATGTAAATATTATCCAATTTCGCCACCAAAAAAACTGGTATAAGTGTTCCTAAAATAATGATGATTCCACCCATAGTTGGGGTTCCGGCTTTTTCATTTTGCCCCTGTAGTCCCAAGTCTCTTACCGATTCACCAATTTGCTTAGCTTTTAAAAATTGAATTATTTTTTTACCGAACAATAGTGAAAAAAGCAATGATAAGATGATTGCTAATGATGCTCTAAATGACAAAAATTGGAAGAGTGTAGCTCCAGGAAACTGAAATTTTTGCTCAATAAATTCAAATAGGTAGTACAACATCTTTTACAGGATTTTGGAAAATATTTCTTTGGCAATTTTATAATCGTTAAACGGGTGTTTTTTTCCCATTATCTCTTGATAATTCTCGTGTCCTTTTCCTGCAATCAGAATAATATCGCCAGGGTTTGACATCTGACAAGCAACTTTGATTGCCTCCTTTCGCTTTGTTACACTCATGGTTTTTTTGAAATCAACGGGGTCAACCCCAGCGCTCATTTGTTCTATAATAAGATCGGGATCTTCATCTCTTGGGTTGTCCGAGGTGAATATTACCTTAGAGCTTAATCTTGCAGCAGTGTTTCCCATCATGGGTCTTTTATCCTGATCTCTATTGCCTCCACATCCTACTACAGTCAGCAAACTCTCATTTTGAGTTCTAATTTTATTTATGGTATTCAGTACATTTTTTAAAGCATCCGGAGTATGAGCATAATCAACAACGACCATTATCCTATTGGGGGTTTGGTAAGTTTGAAATCTGCCAGGTACATTTTTCAACTGACTTATGGATTTCAAACTTGACCATTCCTCCTCTCCCAGAAGTTGAGCAGTTGCAAAAACCGCCAAAAGATTATAGGCATTAAATTCACCCAGGACTTGTGTCCATATTTCGTTTTGATTTATCTTTAAAAGCATACCATTGAATTGATGCTCCAAAATCTGTGCTTTAAAATCAGCATACTGGTGTAGCGCGTAAGTTTGCTTTTTGGCCTTACAGTTCTGGAGCATAACCTTACCGTTTTTATCATCAGCATTTACTAATGCAAATGCATTGGCGTCCAGTCTATCAAATAGCTGTTTTTTAGTGTCTCTGTAATTTTTAAAGGATTGGTGGTAATCGAGATGGTCATGGGACAAATTCGTAAATACTGCTCCTTTAAAATCTAATCCTGTAATTCGTTTTTGATCAATACCATGTGAGGAAACTTCCATAAAACAATAACTAATCCCCGCATCAACCATAGCTCGCAAGTGTTGATTAATGATAATGGGATTCGGGGTGGTGTGAGTAGATTCAATTTCTTTTTTATCGTAACGGATAGCAAGAGTAGAAATTAAACCTGCTTTCTTTTTTTGGTTGTTTAACAGTTGAAAAAGTAAGGTTGCTACGGTTGTTTTACCATTAGTTCCAGTAATTCCAACCAGATTTAGTTTAGAAGAAGGATTGTCATAAAAATTGGCTGCAATAAAACCCAGAGCGGCTCTAGAATCATCTACCTGAATATACACCACCGCTTTATTTAGTACTTCAGGAATCTGTTCACAAACAATATATTTTGCTCCAGCCCCGATAGATTTACCTATATAGTCGTGCCCATCCATTGCAGTCCCCTTGATTGCCACAAACATCCCTTTATCGCTAACTTCTCTTGAATCCATGGCAATGTGTGTCACTTCTCCATCTGTGGAGCCTGAAACTCCCTCTATGGCAACTTTGTACAATATTTCTTTTAAGCTTTTCAAAGTCTTACTAAAGTGATTTTTTATTGGTTTCCATTTTAACTACTGCTAGATCGGAGGCTAATGATTTTATTTCCTGCATCTTCAACTCTACCTTTTTTGGGGTAGCGGTATAAATTTTTTTGGCAATCTTTTTAAAAACTGGTGCTGCAACTGTAGAGCCGTAATAACCCAATCTTTTATTTGGGCGATGAATCACGACAATACATGAATATTCAGGTTTTTCGACAGGAAAATAACCTACAAAGCTAGATATATACTGTACCTCTTTTCCTTCTCTATTGTAATCTACCTGACAAGTACCTGTCTTTCCAGCAATTGTAAAGTCCTTGTCTTTTATATTATGAGCAGTACCCCATTTTTTATCCACCACATTAAACATCATGTTTTTGACTTTCTCAATTGTGGATTGGGAACAAATCGAGGGGTTTATAATCTCTCTTCCAAACTCTTGATGGGGGCGCTCTCCAATGACCCCGATTTTTTCGATAAATCTCGGCTTAACCAATTCCCCATTATTGGCAACTGCATTATAGAACGCCAATGTTTGCAATGGAGTCATCGCCACACCATAACCGTAAGCCATCCAAGGCAAATCAAGTCCATCCCAGTCAGCATCATTTGGGTAAGGTATTTTGGGGATTCCCTCTCCTTTAATAGGCAATCCAATGGGTTTATTTATCCCCATATTGTATAGACGATCAACAAATTTTTTAGGGTTGGTCTTGTAGTTATCGTGAATAATTTTAACAATGCCTGTATTGGAGGAAACTTCTAGGACTTTACTTGCAGGAATTGTTCCATACCCGCCCTTCTTAGAGTCTCTTACTTTATACTTTCCATAAAAGGTTAGTTCCCCATCTCCAGTTTTAATTAAAGTATTTTCATCAATGACTTTATCCTCTAAAGCGGCAATCATGGCGATTAACTTAAACGTTGATCCAGGCTCATGTGCTTCCCCAACTGCATAGTTGAGTCTTTCGTAATAAGTTCCTACTTCAGTCCTTCCTAGATTTGCAATGGCCTTTACTTTTCCCGAGTTGGTTTCCATCACTACCACACAACCATGATCAGCTTCAAACTTATCCAACTGCTCTAATAAAGCAGCATGTGCGATATCCTGGATATTTACATTGATCGTGGTGTGAATATCAAAGCCCTCTGTAGGTTCTTTTTCATTGTTATCACTAATAGGTTTCCACTGTCCTCCAGCAATTTTTTGCTTTAACCTTCTACCTTCCTCACCTTTGAGATATTCACTAAACGCTCCTTCCAATCCTACTCTGAGAAATTTACCTTGTTTGTCTTGCATTTCATATCCAATGGTTCGTTCCGCAATTTTTCCTAGTGGGTGTTCTCTGACTATATTTTGTTCGATAATCAGTCCTCCTTTGTGAGATGAGAGGTTGAAAAGCGGAAGTTTTTTGATCTTTTTTTGCTGTGAAAACGTTAAACCCTTAGCAATTAATAAATACCTGTTTTTTCTATTTACCGCCCTATCTAGCTTTCTCAAAATATCGTTCTCATTAGCATCTATAATAGCTGCTAACCCCTGAGCTAATTCAACTTTAATGGACTGATAAGCTGTTTTAGAAGGTACAGCTGCGTCCCAACGAATCTCGTAACGTGAGACAGATGTTGCCATTATACTTCCGTCATCGGAATAGATATTTCCCCTGCCAGGTTGAAGTATATCATTTTTGAGTGTTCGTTTTGAAGCCAGCGCCTTATACTTATCCCCCTGAGCAAACTGCAAATGAAATAGCTTACCAATCAATAGCATTGAGAAAATCAAGAGCGAAAATGCTATCAAATAAGAGCGATTCATTATTTTTCTGAGGGTTTTTTCCATTCTAATTTTGGGTTACGATTATCTTAATTGGCGGGCTTTTAGCTGGCCCAACTCCTATTGACTCTAATTCTCTCGTAATTTTTGTCTCCATCTTGAGGTTCATCAAGTTTGTCCGCTGCTCAATAAATTCACTCTTTAACATTTTGAGATCGTCATTTAGTTGTGCAATCCTAAAAATCTTATGGTCTGTACCGTGACCACTGGCAATCATAATCAATGCTAATAGCGATAAATAAATAATCATTCGCCAGTTTCTAAACGATTCATCGTTTACCAGAAACTCCATTTTCAATAGGGATATTAGGCTTTTCATAATCTAACTGCTATTCTGAGTTTTCCACTTCTTGATCGACTGTTTTCCTTAATTTCCTCCGCTGTGGGAGTGATCAAACCACCTACTTTCTTAAATGGTAGATTTTTATTTCCGTACAAATCAGATGCTGCAAACCCTTCAAATTTTCCCTCACGTATAAAGTTTTTTACCAAACGATCTTCTAGAGAATGATAGGAAATACATACAAGCCTTCCATTTTCCTTCAAAAGATCTACCGTCTGTTTTAAAAAAGACTTGATCACATCCAGCTCGTTGTTGACCTCAATTCTTATTGCCTGAAATACTTGGGCAATTATCTTATTAAATAAATGTTTCGGTATAATGGGTGAAAAAAGCTCTACAAGAGCCTGAGTAGTGCTAATGGGAGCTGTTGTTCTTTCTTTTACAATTGCCGAAGCCAAATTATGTGCATTTCTTAATTCTCCGTATTGTTTTAAAACAAATCGAAGTTCTTCCAGAGAATATTCGTTTACGACTTGATTTGCATCTAATAAGCCTGAATCACTCATACGCATATCTAGCGGTCCCTCAAAACGTGTTGAAAAACCTCTTTCTCCTGAATTGAATTGATGTGAGGAAACACCAAAGTCCGCTAGAATACCATCAACTATTTTGATGCCATAAAACCTTAAGTGTCTTTGAATGTCTGCAAAGTTTCCTTTTATCAATTTAAATCGATCATCTTCAATCTGGTTTTCAAAAGCTGCTTGATCTTGATCAAATGCAAACAACTTTCCCGAAGTGTTCAATTGATTTAGGATAGCCCTGGAGTGTCCTCCACCTCCAAAAGTAACATCGACATAAACCCCGTCAGGATTGATTTTTAATCCTTGAACTGCTTGGTGAAGCATTACCGGTTTATGATAAGTCGTCTTCATTTTGATCGCCCATTACTTCCTCTGCCAAAGTGGCAAAGTCGGTAGTAGCCTCATCAATTGCTTTCTCGTATAAGGATTTATCCCATATCTCGAGAATATTTACAACCGACGAAACAACAACCTCTTTAGAAATTTTTGCGTGGTTCGTTAAATCTTTTGGGATTAATAGCCTTCCCGTGGCATCTATCTCAACGAATTTTACTCCTGCAGTAAACCTGCGGATAAAGTCATTGTTCTTTTTGTTAAAACGGTTGAGCTTATTAACTTTTTCCATCAAGCTTTCCCATTGATCGAGAGGATACAATTCTAAGCATTGGTTGAAAACTGCTCTTTTAATTACAAAACCCTTATCAAGCGTCTTAGTCAGTTGCTTTTTTAATGCAGCAGGGAGCATAATACGTCCTTTTACGTCCGCCTTACACTCATATGTTCCAATAAAATGCTGCATTGGTATTTGCTATCTAATTGTATCAAATATAAAACTATTTTACCACTTTTTACCACTTAATACCACATTGTTAATAAGTTTTACCACCTGAGCTATTTTTTTCATTTTGTATCAGAAAAATTAAATTGAAATCGTAAAAGCTAAATGCATATCTTTGTTTGTAGATTTGTATGATGCTCGAGAAACAAATAATTGCTGAGGCCGATTTTCGCTATATAGAGTCCGGCGAAGGTACTCCCGTGGTTATTCTTCATGGACTAATGGGAGGACTTAGTAATTTTAATGGCGTACTAGATTATTTTCCCGCAAAAGGTTTCAAAGTAATAGTACCAGAATTACCGGTTTATGACCTTCCACTTGTGAATACAACTGTTAAGTCGCTTGCCAATTTTCTCAATGAATTCCTGTCTTTTAAAGAACTTAAAGAAGTGATTCTTCTTGGGAACTCCCTCGGTGGTCATATTGCTTTGTTGTTTTCTAAATTCCACCCAGAAAAAGTCAAAGGACTTATAATAACAGGCAGCTCAGGATTGTATGAAAATGCAATGGGAGATGGATATCCAAAAAGAGGCGATTACGATTACATTAAGACCAAGAGTGAAGAAGTTTTCTACGACCCTAAAGTTGCTACCAAGGAAATCGTTGATGAAGTTTTTCAAACAGTTAATGATAGAAGCAAGCTAGTTAAAACCCTTGCAATAGCAAAAAGTGCTATCCGTCACAATATGGCCAAGGATTTGCCAAAAATGCAAACCCCAACTGCGATTATATGGGGTGCACAAGACAGTGTAACGCCTCCAAGTGTGGCAGAAGAGTTTCACGCGCTACTTCCTAACTCCAGTTTATATTGGATTGATAAATGTGGTCATGCCCCGATGATGGAACATCCCCAGGAATTCAATAAAATAATGCACTCCTGGATAGATAAATACCAACTTTAATTTTTTTAAATGAACGTTGCCCATGCTGAGTTTGTAGTGAGCAACACTAAGGTGGAGCAGTGTCCCAAAAGCAACTTCCCAGAATATGCTTTTATAGGGAGATCAAATGTTGGAAAATCCTCCTTGATCAATATGCTTTGCAATAAAAAAAAATTAGCTAAGACCTCCTCTAGGCCGGGAAAAACACAGCTTATAAATCATTTCCTAATAAATAAAAAATGGCATTTAGTTGATCTACCTGGATATGGTTATGCAAGAGCTTCTAAAACCCAGAAAAAAACTTTCCAAAAATTTATCACAGACTATTTTACCAAACGAAAAGAGTTGATTGCCGCCTTTCTTCTGATTGATCTTCGGCATAAGCCTCAACCCCTTGATCTTGAATTTATGCGGTGGTTAGGAGAAAATTTTATCCCCTTTTCTATCGTTTTTACCAAAGCGGACAAACTCAAAGAAAAAGAAATAAAAGAAAACGTGGCTAATTATATTACGCAACTTGAGGAGGATTGGGAAGAATTACCGCAACACTTTATAACTTCCTCTGATAAAAGAATTGGTAGAGACGAGTTATTGAATTACATAGATGAGATCAATCAATCAATCCTATCATTTTAACTATTTTTTTTTCAGTTCTAGTTTTTCTGCAAAATAATCGCAAAAATCTTTCATTGTAGCGGCCATCTTATCATCTTGTGTAGCCCTAAGATAAGTATCACTCATGGTAACCAATGTCTGATGAAAAAACATTTTCATTTGATCTACAGGCATTTCTTTAATCCATAAATCCATTTTTAGGGTCTCTTGGTTTTGCCCATCCCAAAGCGATAATAACATCGCTTGTGCAATTTCGCTTTTTACACCGCCATCTGGAGCTGACCACTGAATCATTTCGGGAATATTGTTTTCGTCAAGGGTTACATCTATATGGATTGGACTTATTTTTTTTATCATTTTTTACGCGGTTTATAGTTGGATTTACTAAAAATAGTTTGTGCAGGTAAGTTAAGCAATGTATTAATATCTGTTTTGGGATAACGATCCATATATGATCTAATGATTTGCCACCCCAACCAAATTCCAATCCTTCCCGGAGATTCATTGTCTATCTCTAAATAGAACTTTGAGAAGGGAGCTGGTTCGATAAATCTTTGAATTAATGATGGTGTGGTCTGATACAATAATTGCTTCTCAATAAAATATTGCCACATATAAACCTCATTGTCATTTGCCCATTGAATTTGCTTCTCTGTATAATTCATTTTAACCGCATCAGTCTTGCTGGGAAGTATTAAATCTTTAAGATAAATTTCCTTTCCATAGTAGATCATTTGTGACAATAGTGTTCTGTCCTTGGGGGATAAGAGCTTATATTCTGCAAACTTATCTACAATGTGGGAGCTGATATATTTAATATCCATTTCCTGTTTGACATAGCTTGGAATACCATCATACAATGGGTGGTCGGCTCCGAAATAGGTGTCTAATGAGATCAGAAGTAAAGAATCTGCGTATATCGTTTTACTTTGGTAATCCACATTGTTAATCAGTCCTACGACACGCGGAATCACGGTCTTTGGAAAGTAATATTTAATATGCTTAAAAAGGTATTCCAATTCATTTTCAATTGGAATCATGGATGGAAAGAGTGAATCAACAGTATTGAGTAGCATCAATTGTAAGCTGTCTTTTTGTCTATTAACCCAAACGCTATCACTAAATTTTTCTGGAAATAAAAAAGAATAATTTTTCTTTAAATCTGGGATTTGATCGGCACTGGAACGGTGAAATTTTTGATCAAATCGTTCGATAACTATAGAAACTGGTAAAGCTAATATTTCGGATTCCTTAGAATTGTCGGACTTACAACCAACAAAAATTAAAATGACCGCTAGCCCACTTATGATTTTACTAATTCGATCAATTATCACTTCCATTTTATTGGATTTTTTTTTGTAACGATGTAATTTAGATAACAAATTTAAGATGTAGCATTTTAATAAATATGAAAACGCCGGAGAAAGTAGTCAATCACATTGTCAGTTGGTTAAAAGATTATCAAGAAAGTTCACAAATGAAAGGTTTTGTAGTAGGAGTTTCGGGTGGAATAGATTCAGCTGTTACTTCTACTTTATGTGCTATGACAGGAGCACCAGTTCTTTGCCTTGAGATGTCAATTCATCAGGAAGAGAATCAAGTATCTAGAGCGCTTGATCATATAGAATGGTTGGAGAGTAATTATAAAAATGTTAAACATCACAGCTTATCACTCACCCCAATTTTTGAGAGCTTTGTCGATGGACTGCCACCAACTGATGAAAAAGAGCAACAACTTCATAGCTTAGCTAATACGCGAGCTCGATTGAGAATGTCTACCCTTTATTATTTTGCAGCGCTGCACAACTATTTGGTGGCTGGTACGGGAAACAAAGTTGAGGATTTTGGCGTTGGTTTCTACACCAAATACGGAGACGGAGGAGTAGATTTAAGCCCTATTGCGGATTTGCTAAAGACCCAGGTTTATAAGGTTGCTGAATATTTAAATATTATCGAAAGTGTTCAATTCGCCGCACCTACAGATGGTCTTTGGAGTGATAACAGAACTGATGAGCAACAAATGGGTGCCAATTACGATGAACTGGAATGGGCGATGAGTGAATTGGAGAAAAACCCGAATTTAAAAGGCTTAACTGATGAGCAAATGAAAACAATTCAGATTTATTTAAACTTTAATAAACAAAATCAACACAAGATGAGCCCTATTCCTGTTTGTGAAATACCAGTTGGTCTTCTGAATTAGCCACTATTTAAAAAAAAATTAGTAATATTTTTTAATTTACTAATTAAATAATTTCCCCAAATTATGATTAATCTACTAGTTTTAGATCCTCACCCTATTGTACGATCTTCCTTTAAAGATTTCCTTTCTGATTACAATTTTTTAAACGTATCTGGATGCGTTGAAACCGCAAAAGAAGGCTTATCATTCATAGATTCTAATCCAATTGACGTATTGATATCCGAGATGATATTAATTGATGAAAGCCCAATCAATTTAATCAACCAAATCAAAGAGATTAAACCTCAAATAAAGGTCATATTTTTTACCTCTCAAGATGAAAACGTCTATAGTTTTCCTTTACTTAAAGCTGGGGCTATCGGTTTTCTTTCCAAAAACATAAAGGCTAGTGTCCTAGCCGAAGCCATAAAAAAAGTACAGTCCTACGAACTTTATATTACCAATAATTTCAACAATCAATTGGACTTAGATATAGATTTAGAAAAGCCGAGAAATTCTTTTGGCTCTCTTTCGGCAAGAGAGATAGAAGTTTTGAAATATCTAACAGATGGTAAACGAAATATTGAGATCGCTGAGAGATTAAAAATCAATCAAAAAACGGTCAACACATACAAAAATCGTATGATGCAAAAACTCAATGTCGACAATATGCTTGATTTGTATTTGCAGGCCAAAAACTTGAGTTTAGTTTAAACAACTCTGTTAAGCCTTTTTGATAGAACTTTTTTGAGTTGTTGGTAACTTAAGATATCTTGAAGTGTCTCCATGCTCTCATCTATATTTTTGGTTTGTGTTTGTAATTCAGCGATTTTTTGATCAATCAAATAACGTCTAAGAGATAAAATTGTCTCACTGACCAATTGAAGTACTTCACTACCCTTTTTTTTGACAAAAATGTTTCGCTTCTCCCATTCGTGGAGTTGATATTGCTCCTCCCTCATTACTAGGTCAGATATGATTTCATTTTGCCCTAAGTCATTGGATTTCATTATCTTATCTAAATTCAAATTACCATCATCAGTTTGATAGTTTTCAATTAATTGATAAAAAAGACTTCTGAAAGTATCATTTGACAACTCTACTTCATCTTGCTGTAAATCCAAAAATATTTTTTCATAAACTTTCGACCTGATGATCTTCGACTCCTCCACCAATTCTCCTTGCTCATCCGTTTGAACAATAGATTCCTCAAAATCTAATTCCAAATTACCATAGGTCAAAAGGATAGAGATAATTTGTTTTTCCAGCTCAAAAATCTGATTGACCTTAAGATTAGAATCGGTTATTTTTTTAACAACTTTAGCTGGTTCACTTGGAACAAGTCTTTTCGAGCCTTTCTGTTTATTCTTTTGATTGAGCTGTGCTAAAGCACTAAAAAGGGCTTCCTCAGATATATCCATGATATCTGCACAGTTTCGGATATAAATTTCCTGCTTAATAACATCAGGGATTTTGGAAATACTCTCAATAATTTCTCTTACCGTTTCTGCCTTTTTGATCGGATCGTTTTTACCCTCTTCAGAAAGTAATGAGGCCTTGAACTGAATAAAATCTTTCGACTCGTCTGCCAAAAATGAAGTAATTTCTTCTGTACTATTATTCTTTGCAAAACTATCTGGGTCTTCCCCCTCGGGAAAACTACAGACCCTTACATTCATTCCCTGTTCTAAAATTAAGTCGATTCCCCTAAGTGATGCCCTCAATCCAGCAGCATCACCATCAAAAAGCACTACAATATTAGTTGTCAACCGGTTAATCATTCTAATCTGATCAACTGTTAAAGCTGTGCCAGAAGAAGAAACCACATTCGGTATACCCGACTGATGCATTTGAATTACATCTGTATAACCCTCTACCAAATAACAAACATCGTTTTTAGCAATAGCCTGTTTAGATTCATATATCCCATAGAGAACTTTACTTTTTTGGTAAATATCACTCTCTGGGGAATTTAAATATTTTGCTGTTTTGGCGTTTGTAGATAATATTCTTCCTCCAAAACCTTGTACCCTACCAGACATGCTCCTTATAGGAAAAATAACACGTCCTCTAAATCGGTCTACTTGCCGGTCATCATTGACAATTACCAAGCCTGTACCCTCTAGATATTCAAGTTGATAACCATCCTTTTGTGCCTGCCGCGCTAGTGCGTCGAATTGGTCAGGGGCATACCCTAAAGCAAACTTTTTTATCGTTTCGTCAGTAAATCCTCTTTCCTTAAAATAAGTGAGTGCAATCGACTTCCCTTGCTCCGTTTTCCATAAGCTGTTTTCAAAAAAAGTACTGGCATATTGAGACACCAAAAACATGCTTTCTTTGAGATCTTTAATCTTTTTATCCTCAGAAGATTGAACTGTCTCTTCAATTTCAATATTGTACTTTTTGGCAAGATAGCGAATCGCCTCAGGATAAGTGAAATGTTCATGCTCTATGAGAAAAGCAATCACATTACCTCCTTTTCCACTACTAAAATCTTTCCAAATTTGTTTAGCAGGAGAAACCATAAAACTGGGCGTTTTTTCTTGAGAAAAGGGACTGAGGCCCTTATAATTGGCTCCAGATTTTTTTAAAGACACAAACTCTCCAATAACCTCCTCTAAGCGAGCGGTTTCATATACTTGATCGATGGTACTTTTTGCTATCAAATCAGAAAGAATATTTATATAAAAATATAATTATAAAATTACTGAACAAAAAAAGGATTTTAATTTAAATTAAAATTATCAAAAGCGTCAAATACTGCGTTCGATAACGTAATTGACCATTAATTCTAATGCGTTCCTGTAGGGGTTGTCGGGAAAAGTTTTTAAAATATCGAGTGCTTTAATATGATAGGTCTTCATCTTTTGTTCGGCGAATTCCAGTCCACCAACAGCTTTAATTCTTTTAATCGCCTCTTTTACTCTTTTTTGGTCTTTGTTGTGATTTTTAACCGTATTGATTAGCCACTTTCTATTGCTTGAGTCCATTACATTAAGAGCATGAATCATGGGTAATGTCATCTTCTGCTCCTTGATATCAATCCCTGTTGGTTTTCCTATTTTTTTCTCTGAGTAGTCAAAAAGATCATCCTTAATTTGAAAAGCCATTCCCAACAATTCCCCAAAGCTGTGCATTTTATCCACCTCAATGTCACTTGCTGATACTGATCTTGCTCCCATCGCACAGCAAGCAGCTAAAAGTGTAGCTGTTTTTTGACGAATAATCTCATAATAAACTTCCTCCGTAATGTCGAGGTTTCTTGCTTTCTCAATTTGCAATAATTCGCCTTGACTCATTTCTCTAACTGCAATAGATATGATTTTAAGTAAATCAAAATCTTCATTTTCTATCGAAAGTAAAAGACCCTTTGATAATAGATAATCCCCTACTAAAACTGCTATTTTATTTTTCCACAAGGCATTGATGGAGAAAAAGCCTCTGCGCTGATTACTGTCGTCTACCACATCATCATGCACTAAAGTTGCTGTATGAATCAATTCTATTACTGCTGCTCCCCTGAATGATCTTTCGTTAACCTTACCCTTTCCAAGCATCTTAGCCACTAAAAAAACAAACATGGGGCGCATTTGTTTGCCCTTTCGATTGACAATAAAATGAGTAATTCTATTGAGGAGAGCGACTTGTGAAGACATAGATTTGGTGAACTTTTTTTCAAAAAGCTCCATCTCTTCATAAATGGGTTCCTTAATTCTCTCAACGACTTTCATACCACAGTAAAGATACCATTAATAGCAAATGAATTATAGGTTTATATTTTCACTGCTTTATTTGCTAATTGACCACAGGCTGCATCAATGTCCTTTCCTCTTGACCTTCTTATCGTTGAAGTAATTCTATTCGCTTCCAAGGCTGATTGATAAGCCATTAATTTGTCATTATCTGCTTGTAAGAATTCGTTTTCTCCAATGGGGTTGTATTCGATCAAATTGACCTTACAGGGAGTATTTTTACAAAAATCTACCAATGCATTTATATCTGCTTCCTTATCATTGATATCTTTCAAGACAACATATTCGTAAGTTACTGGCCTAGAGGTCTTTTCATACCAATAACGTATAGAACTTCCCAGTTCCTCCAAAGGAAATTTTTCTGCAAATGGCATCAACTGTTCTCTAACAGATTGTATAGCACTGTGCAAGGATACGGCCAATCCAAACTTAGCCTCATCATCTGCCATCTTCATAATCATCTTTGGAATCCCTGAGGTAGAAACCGTTATTCGACTGGGCGACATACCCAAACCTTCAGGCTGAGTAATTTTATCAATTGAAGCAATCAAATTTTTATAATTCATCAATGGCTCTCCCATACCCATAAATACGATATTTGATAGTGGACGATCATAATAGTATCGGCTTTGCTGGTCCATTGCTACTACTTGATCGTAGATTTCGTCAGCGTTTAAATTACGCATACGCTTTATCTTCGAAGTAGCACAAAACTTGCAGTCGAGGCTACATCCCACCTGAGAGGAAACACATGCAGTAGTCCTAGTTGCTGTGGGAATCAAAACTGATTCAACCACTAGTTGATCAAAGAGTTTAATTGCATTTTTGATGGTACCGTCCTTACTTTTTTGCTGACGATCAATTGCAATGTGATTAATAACAAAGTTTGATTCGAGCAAATCTCTCGTTGATTTTGAAAGGTTGGTCATTCCCCCAAAATCATGGATTCCCTTTTGCCAAAGCCATTGGTAAACTTGATTCCCCCGAAAAGCTTGATCACCATTTTGAACAAAAAAATCCCTGAGTTCCGCTATGGATAGTGAACGAATATCTTTCTTTTTGTCTTTGTCCATCATTTAGTGACATTCAACTTCCCAATAGGTCTCACCATAATTTATATAATCAACATAGCATCACCGTAAGAATAAAAGTTGTACTTTTTCTTGATAGCTTCATTATAAGCCTCTTTAATGAAATCAACATCAGCAAATGCTGAGACCATCATTAAAAGGGTAGATTTTGGAGTATGAAAATTGGTAATCATCGCATTAGCGATAGAGAAATCATAGGGCGGAAATATGAACTTATGCGTCCATCCATCATAGGGGTTTAATGTACCCATAGAAGATACTGAGCTCTCTAGACCTCTCATAACTGTCGTTCCAACAGCACAAATTTTCCTTTTATTTTTTCTAGCGTTATTAACGGTATCGGCAGCATTCTGAGTAATAATCAATTCTTCAGAATCCATTTTGTGTTTAGATAAATCCTCCACTTCTACAGGGCTGAAAGTTCCCAATCCAACGTGCAGAGTCAATTCAGCTAAATCAACCCCTTTGATTTGTAATCTTTTAATCAGATGTTTAGAAAAGTGAAGTCCTGCAGTGGGAGCTGCAACAGCACCTTCATGCTTAGCATAAATGGTTTGATATCTTTCCTCATCCTCTTCTTCAATGGGTCGATTAATGTATTTAGGAAGAGGTGTTTGACCTAATTCCTTAAGTTTAGAACGAAATTCACTATAAGATCCGTCGAAGAGAAAACGCAAGGTTCTTCCTCTTGAAGTCGTATTATCAATTACCTCAGCCACCAAGCTATCGTCGTTTCCAAAATAAAGCTTATTTCCGATTCGGATTTTACGTGCGGGGTCGACCAAAACGTCCCACAATCTTTGCTCTTCATTCAATTCGCGAAGTAAAAAAACCTCAATTTTAGCTCCAGTCTTTTCTTTATTTCCAAAAAGCCGAGCAGGGAATACTTTCGTATTGTTCAAGACCATAACATCTCCCTCATCAAAGTAATCAATTATGTCTTTAAAAGTATGATGAGCAATTGTTTTATCAGCACGATTCAAAACCATAAGCCTAGATTCGTCTCTTCCTGGAGATGGACGTTGCGCTAATAACATTTTGGGGAGTTCAAAACTGAAGTCAGATAATTTCATATTATTTTTTTTGCCCTGCAAATATAAGTTCTCAAGGGGGGGCTTGTCAAGTAAATCTTAAAGAAAAGGGAAACTAAATTATTTCCTTAGAAAATTTTAAACTTTCTAGGTCATTCCAAAAATCAGGGTACGATTTGGATACCACCCCTGAGTCATTGATAATTATTGGGGTTTTTAAAGCTAGAGGGGCAAATGCCATTGCCATTCGGTGGTCATTATAGGTGTCAATTACAATATCACTTGACAACTCAGATACAGGCAAAAGCTCTAAACTGTCATCAGTAATAGCTACATTAGCTCCTAATTTTTCCATCTCAATTTTCAGTGCACTCAGACGATCGGTTTCTTTAATCTTTAAGGTATGAAGACCTGTGAGACTACATCCAATGCCCAATCCCAAACAACTTACAGCAATTGTTTGAGCCAAGTCTGGTGTATTTCTTAAATCAAAATTGATAGAATCCGTCAAATTAAAATCTGAAATTTTAGAGAGTGTAATCTCACCACCCTCACCATAAGAAGTTTCTACGCCCAATTCCTGATATATCTTCGATAATGCGGCATCTCCTTGCCTGCTCTCTTGATTATAACTTTTTAATTTTATTTTACTCTGTTGAGAAAGGGCTACAATAGCATAAAAATAGGAAGCAGAACTCCAATCTGACTCCACGACCCAAGTCGTGGGTTTAATTTTTTTCGCTGGTTTAATTTGTATCTGATTTCCCTTAAATGAAGTTTCAATACCTAATTGGTCGAGAATCGTTTGCGTCATTTTAATGTATGGAACGGATGTCATCTCCCCAACCAGTTGTATTGTTAACCCTTCTTCCAAAGCGGGAGCAATCAACATTAAAGCAGAGATATATTGGCTGCTGATATTAGCGGGTAAGGCGACCATTTTATTAATGATTTTTTTTCCTTTTATTCTTAGTGGAGGAAATCCTTTATTCTTTTCATAGCTAATTTCAGCACCTAAATCCTTGAGGGCATCCACCAATAATTGTATGGGTCGTTCTTGCATCCTTTGTGAACCAGTAAGTATAACCTCCCGATTAGGTTGCGCCGAAAAATAAGCGGTTAAAAAACGCATCGCAGTTCCAGCATGATGAATGTCAATAATTGATGCATCACTATCTAATGCCTGTTGAGTTACCTGGGAATCGTCAGAATTCGATAAATTTTCAATTTGAAGCTGTGGGAATAACGCTTGCAATATCAAAAGTCTATTCGACTCACTTTTCGACCCAGTTATCGTTAATTCTCCAAAGGTTTGTTTAGTTGAATGCTGAAATCTAATCCTCATGAACTGCAAAGGTTTATTTTAACTTAGGGTTGTTGTTATGACGTTCATGATCTCTTTCAGATTTAAGTTGCATTTTTTTTTCAAACGCCTGTTGTAAGTCAACTCCCGTTTGGTTTGCCAAGCATACTGCCACAAAAATAACGTCTGCAAGCTCCTCGCCCAAATCCTTAGATTTATCGCTTTCCTTTTCGCTTTGCTCGCCATACCTTCTAGCAATAATCCTAGCTACTTCACCGACCTCTTCTGTCAATTGAGCCATATTGGTCAACTCGTCAAAATAGCGAACACCATGCTTCTTTATCCAATCGTCTACAATTTTTTGTACTTTTTGTAATTCCATTCGCATGCGAATTTAAAACATTCCCAACGCTATCTAAAATAAATCCATAAAATCCATTCGGATTCTTAACAATCCTAAAGCAAATTTTGAATATCTCGAAGAGAGTTGACCACCGGACAATAATCATGCTGGGGTTCATTATGAGAGTTGAAATGAATTGCTCCCATACCTACGGCTAATGCTCCAAGGATATCAGCCTCTAAACTATCACCAATCATAATACTTTTTGAAGCATCAGTAGCTGTTTGCTCTAAAGCATATTCAAAAATGATTGGGTTAGGTTTTTTGTAGCCAACTTTTTCAGCCGTAATAATTTTATCTACAAAGGGTGACAAACCTGAGTTTTCAATTTTTCGCTGCTGAACTCCCTCAAAACCATTAGTAATTATATGTATTTGGTATTTTTGTTTAAGCTCCTCTAAAAGGGGAATTGTTCCTTCAAAAAGGTGCGTAAATGTGGATAAATAGCGAATATACAAGTCCGAAATTTGGTTGATCTTATTTGGGTCATAATCGTAATCAATCGTCTGAAAAGTATGGATCAATCGCTGATGTCTTAGCTCCAATTGAGTGATTTTATTCTCCCGGTAAAGCTTCCAAAAACGATGGTTAATCTCTTCATAAGCTAATAAAAAATTCTCCAAAGCGAGTTGAATTTTCATTTCCTGAAAAACCCTTTCAAAAGTCATTGAAGAATTTTTTTCAAAATCCCACAAAGTATGATCTAAGTCAAAAAAAAGATCACTCGGCTTTTCTTTATCCAGCATGATAACCAAGATAATTTATGAATTGATCACGCCAATTATTTTTCATCTGATTAGCTGTTAAAACAGCATTTGAAACAGAAATTATGTGCATTGCAGTTCTTGTGGTAAGCCCCTCATAAATCTCCTCAAGTTTCTTAAAAGCTTTTTTATCTGAGAACTTTCTAAGCCCTTTTTCCGTAGCCACTACAGGGTGAATTCTCAATGAAGTTTGCAAATCGTTATTTAAATCATAAAAATAAAAAGGTACTGCCGTAGAAGCACGATACCCTATTTCTTCATTATATCCCATACTATAATCACCTTCCAATTCCTGATCCAATAAGCCAAAGTAACTCTTTGCGGAAGACAATAAACCATAATTAAATCTAACCCGATCAATTGGCTGATGGATAAGTTTTTTTAAACTTTTCCTTTCTTGCGATAAAATTGTTGATTCGTTTTGTGCTGCGTAAGAAACCAAAAGTGAAACGCTATTAAAATCGGCAATATTTTTTACCAACTCTCTAAAGTGTGAATTATAGGTCGATAAACCATTATCGTAATAAGTGTTCTTGGCAAATAGAAAAAAATATTGAGGACTTATCTTGAACTCCTTAAATAGTCCAACCAATTCATCAAAATTGTCATAGGGATCTTTTTTAAGTCCAAAAAGCACCAAATATTGTTCAATGAGCATGAATAAATCCAGCCGCCATATCGAAGAAATCGAATCGGAAAACTTTAATAAAAGTGACTTTTTTTTGTACTTATAAGGATTTACAACTGAAACTACTGGCAAAAATTTTGGTTTTTTCCATGAACTGTGCGGTAGATCAGGGAAAAAATCATTGAGCTTGTCTTTTAACCTACCTGCCCATAAATCAACAACGGGTTTTTCCAAAAAACTATTTTTATAAGCCAGACTCTGGTATGGCGTATATGATCCGAGTTCATCCTTAAGGTGGGGCAAATACTCTTCATACCTACTAATCAAATAAAATGAGGCTGCAAAAATATCGAAGGGCAATTGGGATTTATTTCCAATCTTAAAAAAAGCAGGAACGCCTGTCCAGTTTTTAACCTCCACCTCAGTTTCATAAATCCCTTGTTGAAACAATAAATCGTGAGATTTAATAAAAAACTCTTTGCCTAGAGGCTGTAACGTATAACTCAGTTTGGGACCAGAATGAGAAACAAATTTTTCTATAGTGGAAGTAAATGCAACCGGAAGTTCAAGAATCCGAATGAAAATTTGTCTGAAAACATAAGTTAAACGTGGAGTAATTTTGTGTGAATAAACCAGTATCATTCAGATTAAGCTTTCATCTTTAAAGCTAAAATAACTCTTTTCTGAGACAATAAGATGGTCTAAAATCAGAATATCAAAAGTGGCACTGGCCTTTATAAATTGTGTCGTAATTTGCTTATCCTCTTTGCTAGGGTTTAAGTTACCTGAGGGATGATTATGAACTAATATCATTCCCGTTGCTCCTAATTCAATTGCTCTTTTCAATGCTAATCGAATATCTACTACGGTTTGATAAATTCCACCTTTACTTAGGCAAACACTATCAATCAATCGATTGGAACGATTTAGATAAATCACCCAAAACTCCTCGTGATCCAAAAAAGCCAATTGAGGAGCGATATAATCGAAAGTGATTTTACTAGAAACCAATTGAATTTTATGTCTATTTATGGGATCATTTAATCGTTTAGATAGCTCTAACGCCGCTTTAATTTTAACCGCTTTGACCATTCCAATCCCCTTAAACTCCATCAATTTTTGAAGTGATACTTTTTTTAATTTTAAAATTTGGTTATCGTGATGAAAAAGCACCCTTTGCATCAATTGAACAGCACTTTCTCCTTGGTTTCCAGTTCCAATAAGAATAGCGAATAATTCAGCGTTACTGATTTTCTCTGGTCCATTTTGAATGAGCTTTTCCCTTGGACGGTCAGCTAAATCCAATTGTTTAATGGTTAAATTTTGGGGCAAATCAGCCATAATTTTAATTGTTACTTAAAGGTAAGCATCTCTTTTTATAATCACATATTTTCAGCAAATTTCTCCTTTAAAGCGTTCCAGTTTATTCCGCCATAATTTCCTGAGCTCATCATCAATAAAACACTTTTACTGTATTCCTGATTGAGCAAAAAATCCGCAAACGCATTTGGCTGAGTAAAAACCTTAATTCGAGCATCATTAAAAGCCTCCACAATTTGCTTTTCAGTTATAGGGTTTCGATTTTTAATCTTGAGCGCCTCTGGATCATAAAACACAATTGGTAAATCTGCTGAACTCAAAGAATCTCTGTAATTATGGATAAAATTAGCATCCAAACTGCTATAAGTATGCAGTTCTAAGCAAGCAATTAATTTGAAATCTTCAAACTGTTTTTTCACTGCTATATTGGTCGCTTTTACTTTACTGGGTGCGTGAGCAAAATCCTTAAATAATAAACTATTATTGGATGAAGCAATTTTTTCCAATCTCTTAGAAGCTCCTGTAAAACTTGCAATCGCTTGATAAAAGTCGTCCTCTTCTACCCCCATTAGTTGACAGATCCATTTAGCACCAGCCAAGTTAGATAAATTATGTTCTCCAAAAATTTCAAGGGGCAAGGCTCCCTCATCCGTTTCCAGATAGGTGCTGCCAGAATCAATGAAATGAGTTGCTGTATGATAACTTTCCTTTCTTATTGTATTTTCTGATGCATCCACCATAGCGTTCAAAGCCGCATCTTCTTTATTGTAAACCAACACTCCCCCAGGAGTAATAGAATCGATAAAAATCTCAAATTGCTTATTGTAATCAACTCTTGTTTTAAAGACGTTAACGTGGTCCCAAGCAATGCCACTAATCAAAGCAATTTGTGGTTTATAATGATGAAACTTAGGACTTAAATCAATCGGGGAAGACAAGTATTCATCTCCTTCAAGTAATATAAAATCATTGGCATCACTCAAGGAAACAGAATTTTTGTACCCTAAAAGTTGAGCACCCAACATAAAATCTACTGAACGGTCATGATATTTTAACACATGTAAAACCATAGCGGAAATTGTTGTTTTTCCATGACTTCCAGCAATCACTACTCTCGTTTTTTCTTTTGCGAAATAAGCGATAAATTCTGGGTAAGAATAAATCTTAAGTCCTAAACTTTGGGCGGCTTTTAACTCTGGATTATCTGCTTTTGCATGCATTCCCAATATCACTGCATCTAAATCACTGTTTATTTTTTCTGGAAACCACCCCATCTTTTCAGGATAAATTCCTGCTTTTGTGAGCTGTGTCTTCGAGGGATCAAAAATCGCATCATCACTACCGCTGATCTGATCTCCGTTTTCTTTTAGAGCAATTGCTAAACTGTGCATGGCACTACCCCCTATCGCAATAAAATGATACCTTTTCATAATTGATGCTTTTTTTGAAAATCCAATGCAAATTGAAATTTAGGATTAAGCTCCAATGCCCTAGCTAAATACTCCCTGCTGCTATTTAAATCGCGCTGACCAAAATAAATCCTTGATAAATTATAATAAACAGTTGCCAAAGGATAGTTATCCATAAAATCATAAGAATTGGCATAAAATTTTAAAGCAGCAACACCCAAGTCAACAGATATTCCATGCTTCGCCACGACACTACCTATCTCAAAAATTAAATCTCGATCATTTTCTTTAAAAAAAGTTTCAAAAGATTGATAGTTACTTTCTAAAAGCTCAAATGCAAGTTCATACTTTGATTTTGCTGCAGCTGTATAGTTATTAATATCATTCAAATAACCTTGAATAATTAACCCTTGAATGGGGTCGATTACAAATAATTCATCTGCTTTTTTTTGGGCAAATTCTTTATTCCCTCCCAAAAATGAAGGTATTTCAGCAAATAACTTAATCAATAATTTTAGATACTTTGGATTATTTGAATTTAGGCGGTAAGCATTTAGTACTGACTTTTTAGCTTTAACGACATAGGGAACAGAGAAAAATCTTGAGACTTCAAGGGATTTTCTCGCAGCTGCAACTCCCAATTTAAAATAATTTTCTGCAGTTGGATTTTCAACGATCACCTTTTCATAATAACTAATTGCAGTTTCCCAATCCTTATAATAATAAGACAAATCTGCAATAGAATTAAGAGTTGTGATTGTAGTGTTATTTTTATCTGCTTTTTTTAACACAAGCAGCTCCTTTTTGTAATCAAGATCTTTGTCGTAATCATATATCACAAAAGGAGTTTTTTGCTGCGCATAAAAAAACAAAGGGAGCAATACAAATAAGGATAAAAACAGCCTGGAGCTAGTCATACGGAGTGTTTAAAGATTTCCAAATCAAATCTTTCAAGGCAACTAATCCTGACTGATCAACTGCCGAAATCATACAATGCGAAACATTCTTAAAGTTTTCATTCATTTCTCTGGCATATTCCTCTTTTAGCTCATTATCCAATAAATCACATTTTGACAGCGCAACGATATAATCTTTATTCATCAATTCTGGATTATACGTTTTCAATTCATTCATTAGAATTTCAAAAGATTTTTTTACATCTGCGGTATCAGCGGGGATAAGAAAAAGAAGCACAGAGTTTCTTTCAATATGTCTTAAAAAATAATGCCCCAGTCCCTTTCCATCTGATGCCCCCTCAATTATTCCTGGTATATCTGCCATCACAAACGACTGAAACTCGCGATATGGAACAATGCCTAAATTCGGTTTTAGGGTAGTAAACTCATAATCTGCAATTTTTGGTTTTGCTGCAGTTAATGATGCCAATAACGTTGACTTACCCGCATTGGGAAAACCAACCAAGCCGACATCGGCTAGCACTTTTAGTTCCATGGTTATTTTTAATTCCTTTCCTTGAATCCCAGGCTGGGCATAGCGAGGGGTTTGATTGGTTGAAGATCTAAAATTCCAGTTACCTAAACCTCCTTTTCCTCCCTCTAATAATATGATTTCTTGGTTTGGTTCAACTACCTCAAAAAGCACTAAATCTGACGTGGAATCTTTAACCACAGTGCCCATTGGAACATCAATATAAACATCTTCCCCCTGGGCTCCAGAACTTCTGCTTTTACCTCCGTCGCCTCCATGACCAGCATCAAAGTGGCGCTTAAACTTAAAGGAATAGAGCGTCCATAGGTTTGAGTTAGCTCGGATTATAACGTGACCGCCCCTACCGCCATCCCCTCCATCAGGGCCGCCTTTGGTAATAAACTTCTCCCGATGCAAATGGACAGAGCCTTTACCTCCGTTTCCCGATTTAACGTGTAGTTTAACGTAGTCAACAAAGTTAGCCTCAGTCATATTATTTTTAGAGTAAGCCGTCGATAAGAGCTGTCAAGCGATTGGTGATTTCTTCCACACTACCAATACCGTTAACACTGTGAAACTTCCCTTGATCGATGTAAAAACTTTTCAATGGTGCCGTCTTATTATTGTATTCCTCAAAGCGGTTTCTAATCTTAGTTTCGTCTTGGTCGTCTACTCTTCCGCTGGTCTTCCCTCTATTGATCAACCTATCTACTAGCACATCGTCGTCCGCCTCCAATGCCACAGTAGCAGTAATACCCATGGATCTTCCTGATAAAAAAGCATCCAATGCCTCAGCTTGTGCAGTTGTTCTTGGAAAACCATCAAATATAAAGCCTTTAACGTCTGGATTTTTCGTTACCGTTTCTTCAAGCATGTCAATGGTCACTTGATCTGGAACTAAATCACCTTTATCCATGAAGGATTTAGCTAGCTTACCTAATTCGGTGGCTCCTTGAATGTGATGTCTGAACAAATCGCCTGTTGAGATATGAAATAATTGATATTGAGATTTCAGGAAAGCTGCTTGCGTGCCTTTTCCAGCTCCTGGCTTTCCAAAAAGTACTAGATTGATCATTTAATTTAATTTCCTGTAAAGATATCCAAAATGAGTTGTTTTTTTCTAAGCACAAAAGATATCCTTATTTTTACAAAAACATCTAAATGGATTTTTTTTCTACTACAAAAACCCTAGGCATTCTAGGTGGTGGTCAATTGGGGAAAATGCTACTCTATTCCACTCGTAAATGGGACATCAAAACCAAAGTGCTAGACCCTAGTGTTGATGCACCAGCTCGCCTTGCCGCAAATGAGTTTGTAAAAGGTGATCTAACCGATTTTCAAACCGTTTACGATTTTGGAAAAGACGTTGATATTTTAACCATCGAAATTGAAAAAGTCAATGTTCAAGCTCTAGAAAAATTGGAGCAAGAGGGAGTAGCCGTTTATCCACAACCTCACGTGCTGAAGACCATTCAAAACAAATGTTTGCAAAAAAAGTTTTACCGAGAAAATAATATTCCAACTGCTTCATTCGATGAGTTTGATTCGATAAATGATGTTAAAAATGCGGTACTCAAAGGAAACCTGTCTTTTCCTTTTGTATGGAAATCGGCTGAGATGGGCTATGACGGCTATGGCGTATCCATTGTCCGATCAAATAAAGAATTGGAAGAATTAAAACCTGGCCCTTGTTTGATTGAGGAGATGATTAACTTTAAAAAAGAACTCTCTGTGATTGTTTGCCGAAGACCACAAGGAGAAACAGTCAACTATCCAGTAGTAGAATCTGAATTTCATCCTACCGCAAATCAAGTAGAGTATGTTTTGTGTCCTGCTAGAATATCAATAAAGGCCGCAAAAAAAGCAGTCGAGGTAGCACTAAAAACTGCTGAAGCTTATGGACAAATTGGACTTCTTGCTGTGGAACTCTTTCTTATCTCTGAGGATGAGATTCTGGTTAATGAAGTAGCGCCAAGACCACACAACAGCGGTCATTTTAGTATTGAAGCTTCCTTCACCTGTCAATTTGAACAGCACCTTAGAGCTGTTTTGGATTTACCCTTAGGCAAAACAGATAGCAAAACAGCAGGAGTGATGGTTAATTTGGTTGGTGCAGATGGTCATAATGGTCCTGTACATTATAAAAACATCGATCAGATTTTAGCAATTGATGGGGTTATTCCTCATATTTACGGTAAAAAAGAAACTCGTCCATTCCGAAAAATGGGCCATGTAACTATCATCCACCCCGAATTATCAATTGCAATGAAGATTGCAGCACAAGTAAAAGATATATTATCAGTAATAGCAAAATAAAATGGAAAGAGTAGGAATCATAATGGGAAGCAAATCAGACCTGCCGGTTATGCAAGAAGCCATAGATATTTTACAAAGCTTTGATATCGAGATTGAGGTGGATATAGTATCAGCCCATCGAACACCAGAAAAAATGATGGAATACGGCAAAAAAGCGCATCAAAGAGGACTAAAAGTAATTATTGCTGGCGCGGGCGGAGCTGCTCACTTACCAGGGATGATTGCCTCATTGACCCCACTACCAGTAATTGGTGTTCCCGTTAAATCCAGTAATTCAATTGATGGTTGGGATTCTGTATTGTCTATTTTACAAATGCCTGGGGGTGTACCCGTGGCAACCGTTGCGCTCAATGGTGCTAAAAATGCAGGAATTCTCGCCGCTCAAATAGTGGGCACATCTGATCCTTCCATTTTAAATAAAATAGAAACCTACAAAGAAGGATTAAAATCTAAAGTAATCGACTCTAGTAAAAACCTTAATCTGTAAAAAATCTTGAAAAACCCCCTATTATATTCATTCGGAACGCCCCACCAGTCTGCGCCATTTAGTGAAATTAAGCCAGAGCACTTTATTCCAGCAATTGAGAAAGATATTAAAGCAAGCTTATTGGCGATTGATAAAATCACTGACCAGACTGCCCAACCCACCTTCGATAATACGATAAATACTTTGCAAAATATAGGTCAATTATTGGAGCGAAATAGTGCAATTTTATTCAACCTCAACAGTGCTGAAACCTCAGAAGAAATTCAAAAGATAACCCAACAGGCTTCTCCTATACTTACCAAATTTCAGAATGACGTACGACTTAATCAAATTCTTTTTGAGCGAATCAAAACCATTTATGAAAATAGAGAAAAGGAAAATCTCACAACAGAACAATTGACTCTTCTTGAAAAGGAGTTTAAGGGATTTGTCAGAAATGGTGCATTGCTTTCCGAAGACGAAAAGGATATTTTGAGAGAAATTGACACCGAAAAAGCGCAGTTGAGCCTCAGCTTTGGAGAAAATGTTTTGGCAGATACCAATGACTTCTCACTTCATGTAACAGATGAGAAACAATTGGATGGACTACCAGATCAGGTTAAAGAAATGGCTGCAGAAATCGCCAAATCAAAAAATAAAACTGGATGGGTCTTTACGCTTGATTACCCGAGCTATGTTCCATTTATGACCTATTTAGAGGACAGAACATTAAGACGTGAAATGAGCCTTGCTTTCGGAAAGAGGGGGTTTCAAAAAAATGATCACAACAACAGCGAAATCATTTTAAAAATAATTGAACTGAGAAAAAAACGTGCTGAGTTATTGGGATATGAATCCCACGCCAATTTTGTCCTTGAGGAACGAATGGCTGGTTCAGAGGAAAACGTAAATAATTTCCTTGAAGATCTTTTCAATAAAGCATTACCTGCGGCTAGAAAAGAATGGGAACAATTGGAGAGTTTTGCCAAAGAAAATCTAAATCTTAATCAACTTGAAAAATGGGATACTGCCTTTGTTTCTGAGAAACTTAAACAAGTTCAATTAGATTTAGATGAGCAACTTTTAAAACCTTATTTTCCATTGGAAAAAGTCAAACTAGGATTATTTGAAATCGTTGGCAAGCTCTATGGATTAAGTTTTAAAAAAAATCAGGATATTGAAGGTTATCACGAAGAGGTAGATGTATATGAAGTTTTTAATTCACAAGGGAATTTTCATGCGCTTTTATATACTGACTTTTTTCCCAGGGAAGGAAAACGCAATGGCGCTTGGATGACCTCCTACCGTTCTCAAAAAAAAGGACAAAGACCTCATATATCGATCGTTTGTAACTTTTCAAAACCCACAGCAAGCCTCCCTTCATTACTCACTTTCCAAGAGGTAACCACGCTATTTCACGAATTTGGTCATGCCTTACATGGGATTTTAGCTGACACAACTTATGGGGCTTTAAGCGGTACGAGTGTTTTTTGGGATTTTGTCGAACTGCCAAGCCAAATCATGGAAAACTGGTGCTACGAAGAAGAGGCTTTAAAACTATTCGCTAAGCATTATGAGACAGATGATGTCATCCCGATGAAGTACATAGAAAAAATCAAAAAAGTAGCTCATTTTCAACAAGGTTTACAAACTTTAAGACAGCTTGGTTTCGGATTTTTAGATCTTTCCTACCACAACAAAAAAGCAACTGAAATCAAAAATATTAAAGAACACGAAAAAAAGATTTTGGATCGTGTTCAATTTTTAGATGATTACCCTGAAAACTCTACTAGCACTGCATTTTCTCATATATTTCAGGGCGGTTATTCTGCTGGCTATTACAGTTATAAATGGGCAGAGGTGCTAGACGCAGATGCTTTTGAATTATTTTTAGAAAAAGGAATTTTTGATATAGAAACCTCAAAATCCTTCAAAGAAAACATCCTTTCTAAAGGTGGCACAGAACACCCCATGACCCTTTATAAAAGGTTTAGAGGTAAAGCTCCAGACCCAAAAGCATTACTTAAAAGAGCAGGTTTAGTTCACTAAAAACATCGCTACTTATACCTATCTAAGTAGCTGATTATAACTTTGTTATAATTTTTGTAATTTTACATAGTAAATGAAACAAATCTTTCAGAAAATATTGTCTGTTTTTATGGCGTTTGTGGTCTTGTTCACTACAATGTCATTCACTATCGACATGCACTATTGTGGGGATACATTGGTTGATGTATCTCTATTTGCAAAGGCTGAGAGTTGTGGTATGGAGGAGGCTCAACCCAGTAAAAATTGTGAAATTCCTGTAATCAGTGAAAAAAAGTGTTGTTCTGACCAACAGATTATCAAGGAAGCTAGCAATGAATTAATTTCATCATTTGACCAACTAAATTTTGAACAACAGCTATTTCTTGCTGCATTAGTATACCACAGCTTAATTTTTTCTCAAGGTTTAGAGGAAAATCCAAATTTTTATAAAAACTATTCCCCGCCTCTCGTCTCAAAGCTAATCTATAAGCTAGACGAAACCTATTTGATTTGATTTTTAGATCGTGAATCTTCTCCCAACGGTATTTCCGTTTTGAGATTGTTTTGTAGTATTCTTTTATAGTATTACGACAAAACTTCCTTTTGTTTAACCGTCTAATTATCAAACTATATGCTCAATAAAAGCATAAAATTTTTAATCGAAAATAAACTTGTTGCGGTTCTGATACTCGTGTTATTGGTGGGTTGGGGAACGGTCAACGCACCATTTAACTGGGATACAGGTTTCTTGCCAAGTAATCCTGTGGCTGTAGATGCCATTCCAGATATTGGTGAAAATCAACAAATTGTTTTTACCAAATGGCAAGGACGCTCACCTCAGGATATTGAAGACCAGATTAGCCATCCGCTTACCACTGCATTGTTGGGAATACCAGGGGTGAAAACCATCAGAAGTTCCTCAATGTTTGGGTTTTCTAGTATCTATATCATTTTTGAAGAAGATATAGAATTCTATTGGTCGCGAAGTCGTATTCTTGAGAAACTCAACGCACTGCCAAATGGACTATTACCAGAAGGAGCAAATCCTAGTTTAGGACCTGATGCCACCGGATTAGGTCAAATATTTTGGTATACACTTGAGGGGCGTGATCAGCAGGGAGAAGTCACTGGTGGATGGGACTTACATGAACTCCGCAGCATTCAAGATTATTATGTGAAATATGCACTATCGTCGGCAAGTGGTGTATCTGAAGTTGCTTCTATTGGAGGGTACGTTCAGGAATATCATGTGGATATAAATCCTGAATTAATGCGACAGTACAATATTAGTTTGATGGACATTGTTAAGGCAATTAAAGATAATAACCAAGATATTGGTGCCCAGACCTTAGAAATGAACAAGGCCGAATATCTTGTTCGTGGATTGGGTTATGTAAAGTCCATTGCAGACATCGAAAATGCCGTTGTTACCTCTAAAGATTTCACCTCTATAAGGATAAAAGATGTTGGTAAAGTCCATTTGGGGCCTGCTGCAAGAAGAGGTATTCTTGATAAAGAAGGTGCAGAAGTTGTCGGTGGTGTGGTGGTGGCTAGATATGGTGCCAACCCAATGGAGGTGATCAACAATGTAAAAACGCAAATCAATAATTTAAGTGCTGGATTACCCTCAAAAGAATTGGCCGATGGTCGCATTTCTCAGCTGACAATAGTGCCATTTTATGACCGAACAGAACTTATTGAAGAAACTTTAGGAACACTCAACAGGGCGTTGACACTCGAAATTTTAATTACCATTCTTATAATCATCATAATGGTCTTGAACCTGAAAGCGTCTGTGTTAATTTCAGGTTTATTACCCGTAGCAGTGTTGATGGTTTTTATATCGATGAAACTTTTTAATGTTGAGGCGAATATTGTAGCACTATCGGGAATTGCGATTGCCATAGGCACTATGGTCGATATGGGTGTAATACTCTCCGAAAACATCATTAGGCATTTGGACTCGGAAAACAAGGATGATCAAGGAAATAAATTGTCTGTAAATACAATAGTATATAATGCAACTACCGAAGTATCGGGTGCAATGCTTACTGCTGTTCTGACCACAATAATTAGTTTTATTCCCGTCTTTTCAATGATTGGGGCTGAAGGGAAATTATTCCGTCCATTAGCCTTCACAAAAACAATGGCACTGACTGCATCTATTGCTGTGGCTTTATTTTTAATCCCACCATTTACAGCCTTTTTATTCCGAAAAAAAAGCCATAAAAATCAATTCAAATACATCCTTAATATTTCTTTGATAATTGCTGGAATAGTTGCAATCATTTATGGGTTCTGGCTTGGTCTTATTTTGATTGCCTTTGGTGCCTCCGGAGCTGCTCGATTAAAGAAAAAGTTTTCCGAAAAGGAAGCCAATTTGATAAATATCGTCATTTCATCGTTAGCTATTATTTTCTTATTAGCTGAATATTGGCGTCCGTTAGGTTTTGACCGTAGCATTATTATGAACCTCATTTTTGTAGGTATTATCTGTTTTGGATTGCTTGGTACATTTTGGTTATTCCGAAGCTATTATACAAGAATTTTAAGATGGGCGCTACACAATAAGCTTCTTTTTCTTTCTCTACCAACTACCATCATCATTTTCGGTGTTCTAATTATGCAGCATACCGGTAAAGAATTTATGCCCTCTCTTAATGAAGGTTCATTCCTGCTGATGCCGACATCGTTGCCTCACGCTGGAATTGAAGAAAACAAAAGAGTTTTACAACAGTTAGATAGAGCAGTAGCTTCGATTCCTGAAATAAAAACAGTAGTTGGTAAATCTGGACGGGTAGAATCTGCACTTGACCCTGCGCCACTCTCAATGTATGAAAATGTTATTCAGTATAAATCTGAATATATGCTGACTTCAGAAGGGAAATTAGAAAGGTATAAAGTCAATGATGCTGGTCTTTTTGTATTAAAAAATGGCAAGCTCAATAGCAACCCTAACAATGAAGTTGACAATACTACTAAACATGGGACACCCCAAATACAAGCTTCGGTTACTAGTGATGAGTTAATTATTGATGATGAAGGTGAGTACTATCGAAATTGGCGCCCTGAAATTCAAAGCCCAGATGATATATGGAATGAAATTTTAAAGGTTACAAAACTGCCTGGTATCACTTCGGCACCAAAGCTACAGCCAATAGAAACGAGATTAGTAATGCTTCAGACAGGAATGCGTGCGCCAATGGGCATCAAAGTTAAAGGTCGGAATCTAACTGAAATTGAGAGCTTCGGTCTTCAACTTGAAGCAATTCTTAAACAGACTGAAGGGGTAAAACAACAGGCTGTTTTTGCTGATCGTATTGTTGGAAAGCCCTATTTACTTATTGATATTAAAAGAGAACAACTTGCCCGCTATGGTATTTCAATAATGGCTGTACAAGAAATTTTACAAGTAGCCATCGGTGGAATGCCACTTACAGAAACTGTTGAAGGTCGTGAACGTTATGCTATTCGTGTTCGTTATCCCCGTGAACTAAGGGAAAATCCAACTGACTTAAAAAATATTTATGTGCCTGTTGATAATGGAAATCCGGTTCCCCTTGGAGCGCTTGTAGATATTCGTTATGAGCAAGGACCACAAGTCATAAAAAGTGAGGACACCTTTTTGGTTGGTTATGTTCTTTTTGATAAGCTGGATGGATTTGCTCAGGTAGCCGTGGTAGAAAATGCCCAAGCATTGATTAAAGAAAAAATTGATAGTGGTGAATTGAGTGTTCCAAATGGAATTAATTATCAATTTACAGGCACGTATGAGAATCAATTACGTGCAGAAAAAACTTTGTCCTTAGTCGTTCCATTAGCACTTGTAATTATCTTTTTAATTCTTTATTTCCAATTCCGCTCCGTGAGTACATCGCTAATGGTGTTTACTGGGATTGCCGTGGCTTTTGCAGGTGGGTTTATTATGATCTGGTGCTATGGACAAGATTGGTTTTTAAACTTCAATTTCTTTGGCGAAAACCTCCGTGAATTATTTCAGATACACACCATAAATCTAAGTATAGCTGTTTGGGTCGGATTCATTGCATTGTTTGGTATAGCCACCGATGACGGTGTTTTAATGGCGACTTACCTCACACAAACATTTGAGCGAAATTCACCAGAAAACAAAAGTGAAATTCGTAAATCCATAGTCGAAGCTGGTGAAAAACGCATCCGTCCTTGTTTAATGACAACAGCAACAACAATACTCGCCCTATTGCCTATTTTAACTTCAACGGGGCGAGGAAGCGATATCATGATACCGATGGCCATACCAAGTTTTGGAGGCATGCTAATTGCATTGATTACACTGTTTGTAGTTCCTGTGCTATTCAGTATGAAAAAAGAATTCGAATTAAAACAAGTGAATAAATGAAAAATACAATAATTACAATTTGCCTTTTACTTGTATCCGCATTAGCAAAAGCACAAGCTTTGCAATCCTATATTCAAGAAGCAATGGCAAACAATCCAGATATACAAGCTTATGAATTGCGATATGATATTGCCAGGGAAAAGGTAAATGAAATCAATACATTGCCCAATACTAAAATAAGTACAGGCTATTTTGCGAGCGAGCCTGAAACCAGAACAGGTGCGCAACGTGCACGTTTTTCGATAGCGCAAATGTTACCTTGGTTCGGCACGATTACAGCAAGGGAAAA
>CENJ01022434.1_pt1 | contig 48222 bp, 39 predicted proteins | sample 356161 | NCBI WGS metagenome assembly CENJ01 (sample SAMEA2619531, study PRJEB7988) | marine metagenome | biome: marine biome (ENVO:00000447); feature: surface water layer (ENVO:00002042); material: "saline water (ENVO:00002010), including plankton (ENVO:xxxxxxxx)" | depth 5 m
CTAGTTGATTTGAATGGAAACCCGATGTCTATAGATAGTGTAGATGTTTCTGCGGTTGGAGACACATTAACAGTGTATTCCTCTGACGGTACAACCTGGATACTAGACATGGACGAGGGAGGATCTATTACCAGAGACTCTGCTGGAGGTGCACTTAAATTAGATATTGACCCTGATGGTGATTTTATTTTTATGAGGGAGTTACTTCCTGGTTCATCTAACTGGATCCTTGACAAAGATGGTAATCCGGTTTATCCTTTTCCAGGCAATGCAAAAAGTTATACAGTTAATCCAGACGGATCATTTACCTATGAACATGATGGTGGAGGTAATGTTAGAGATAAGATTTATGTTGAGGTTTGTGACGTGCCTCAGAACGGACTTTCCTGCTGTTCTGTTGATTCTATTTTGTTGTTTTTTGGCCCAGATAATGCTTGTGCAGAGGGACTTACTGATTATTTTACTGTAAACGAGGGAGGAGCATTAGTAGCTGACGTAGATAATATGGGATATAACCAGTATATGTACGATAAGAGTGGAGGTACTCGAAAGTACACGGGGGTACTTTTTAATGACGTAGATGAGGAGGGAGATACACTAAACGTAGCACTTGGTGAGAAGCCAATATTTGGAACAATTGTGGGAGACACCATATATCCAGACGGTTCTTTCACCTACATCCATAACGGGGGAGAACAGACAGCAGACATGTTCACCTACTTCATGGGAGATATACAGAGGGAATGTTCTGAAGTTAAGGTTTATATAAATGTGGTTTCTGTCAACGAATGTCCCACAGCAAATGATACTATCTATACCGTAGATGAGGGTGGAACACTAACAATAACTGGATTAGCTGGAGGAAGTGATGGAACATTTAGAAATTTCCCTGCAATTATGGGTAATGATTTTGACTTTGATATTGGTTCAAGACCACAGATAACAAATAACCTAATAGCATTTTATTCAATGTCAGAATACTTTGATTCCATTCCAGGACCCGACTTAGATCTAGACGGGGAGATGATACCAACTATTCTTGTTCAGAAGAAGGCAGATGATCAGAGTGCTAATAATTTTGATGGTTTCATGCTGGGTGGAGTTCCAGATACCTTATCTCTCCCTAACCCAACTAATTGTGAGGCTGCGACGGGAGGGAAATGCGGTTCTCCTGCATATTTTATAAATTATCCTAATTCACCTAGAGTGGTTCCAGACAGGTTTCAGCCGCCACACGATAGGAATGCTTTTGAATTTGATGGAGACTCCTCTTATGTAAACGTATCGGATCAAATTTTAGCTCTAAATAGATCTAGGTATACAATTTCAGGATGGTTCAGGTCTTTTAATGATCCTGCAGATAACCCAACTCTTCTCAACTTTACTGTTAACGGTCAAGAGAAAGGGTTAAAAATTGGAATAAAAAATAATAAACTAGAAATAGGGATAGGAAATGGGACAGGTTATTCGGTTAAAGCATTATCAAACGTAGGTACTACCGATTTGATTAGTACATGGAACCACTTTGTATTTATGAAAAATGGAAATAATTATAAGCTGTACCTCAACAAAAATGAGATATATTCTGAAGACCTTAATAATACATCCCTGTCAGGAGTTGGAGCTCAATTACTCATGGGAAGAGACCTCTCAGGAAATTTTTTCAAGGGCAGGATGGATGAGCTTTATGTTATTGGAGACACTATCTCTCAGGATGATGTGTTAAAACTTTATTACGGTGTTTCTACAACTCTTGTAAATGCACCTGATGACGGAGACCTTACTGACTTTAATGTTGATGGTTCATTCACTTACGTGCACAGCGGAAAAGATGGAGATTTTGAAGATAATTTTATCTACGAGTTATCTGACGGTGAGTGTGGTGAACTTGGGAAAGTTACTATAATAATTAACCCTGTTAACGACTGTCCAATCGGTGTTGACGATACCTTAAATGTTGATGAGGGTGGAACTGTTATTTTTGATGCACCTGGTATTTTAACAAATGATACTGATGAGGAGGGAGATACATTAAAAGCTTTTAAGTTAATTGACCCTCTCTATGGAATTGCGACTATAAGTGAGGACGGTAAAATTGAATATATCCACGATGACTCTGAGACAACACTCGACTCACTAAAATATCTAGTGAAGGATTCAACATGTCAGGATACGGCTACTGTTTACATAACAATTAACCCAATACCTGACTGCCCTGTGGTTTTAGATGATGTCTACTATGTTACTGAGGGAGACACTCTAAATGTTGATTCTTGCTTTACCCAAGTCTTAAATCCTGGCTCAAACAATGAAAATTGGGCTTTAAATGAGCCTAATAGTGCAGGTGATGAAAATATAGGAGAAATATATTCCGATGGTACCTGGAATGATGAGAAGGAGACAACTTTAAATCAATCTTATTTAATGGAAGTTAATAGCTTGATTACCTCAAAATCTGGATATAAATATATTGGACAGTATGACGGTCACTCTTATTTCACTTCAAATTTATCTTTTCTCTGGTATGATGCAAAAGCTGATGCAGAATCAAATGGAGGATACTTGGCAATGCTTAAGACTAAGGAAGAGAACGACACAGTCGCTGCAATGATTTCTAGCGGGAAATATCATTTCGGTTTATATCAAGATGTTGCAGATAAATATTTTGCTGAGCCTAAGGGAGGATGGAAATGGGTAGATGGCACCTATTTATACGACACAGGTGAGTCTAGAACCTTATGTGGTGTCCTTCTAAACGATGACGATGGAGGTGGAGATACCTTATTTGTTAATAACTGGACACTACCTGATAATGGAAGTTTAGATAATAATGAAATCAAGTATGACGGTAAATTTACTTATTATCACGACGGGAGTCAGCTTGGAGATACTATTGAGTATAAGATTGAAAGTGAGTTATGTGAAAGTGATACTTGGGGAAGGATAATAATTATTCCTATTAATGTCAATGACTGTCCTGTTGCAAGGAGAGATACTTTCTATATTGATGAGGGAACAACGCTCGATACACTTGGTATTCTTTTAAATGATACTGATGTTGATGGAGATAACCTAAGAGCTGAGAAAGATACAATTAGTTCTGGCTACGAGAATCACGGAATAACTCAAATATTTCCCAATGGAAGGTTGCTTTATCAACACGACGGATCAGAGACATCCTTGGATAGCATAAGCTATAAGGCGATTGACCCGTCCGGTTGTGAGGTGCCTTCAAAAGTAATAATTATTATAAATAGAGTTAATGATATACCAGTTGGTGTTGACGATAGTTATTCTGTCTTTGAGGGAGATACACTTACTGTCGACGAGATTAATGGAATATTATCAAATGACTCAGACGCTGACTCAGTTAGTGACCTGAGAGTACTTATTATACAAAATGTTTCTGTAGGAACTTTAGATATTAACGAAGACGGGTCATTTACCTACATACACGATGGTTCTGATAAACCTAATGAAGTTTGTTTCACCTACAGAGCTTATGATGGTGTTGTTGGGCCTCCTCCAGGTTATTCTGAAGAGACTGAGGTATGCATCACGATATTAAATAGGGTACCTGTCTGTGAAGGTGAGGACTTCAGCATATTAGAAAATGAAACTCTAACTACAGACCTGACAAATGGTGTACTTTCTAATTGTACTGACCCTGATCCACAAGATATCCTCACTGTGATACTTGATACACCACCAACTAATGGTGCATTTGTTTTAAATGACGACGGAACCTTTACCTATGACCACGACTGCTCAGACGACCCAGACGAGATTTTCTTTACTTATTTTGTTACCGATGGAGAGGATACAACCAAAGTTAGTGATACCACTAGAATTTTTATAGAGAATGAATGCCCTGTAGGAAACGATGACCTCTACTCTGGTGTAGACGAGGGAGGAATACTAAACATTGGTCCTTTTGATGGAGTTCTCTCAAATGATACGGATCAGAACTCATGCGATATACTTCAAATCAAACCACTTGATCCTCCTTTATTTGGAGGAGTTGTTCTTAACTCAGATGGATCTTTTGATTATACTCACGACGACAGTGAAAACTTTGAAGATCAGTTTACTTACCTCCTTAATGATGGAGAGTGCAGTACTTGGGATACAGTTACTGTGACAATTAGGATAGACCCTGTGCCAGATACGCCTCCAGTTGCTGTAGCAGATGACTATCCATGTTTTGATGAAGGTGGGTTTGTTCAGACATTATTACCTGAAGACGGAGTGTTATCTAATGATTATGATGATGATCCGGGTCAGACTCTAACAGCTGTATTAGTTGTATATCCACTCCATGGAACTCTAATACTCAACCCTAACGGTACTTTTATTTATACCCACGATAGTGGTGAGTCTACCTCAGATTCGTTTACTTACTATGCAGTTGATGATACTGGATTAACAAGTGATACTGTGAGTGTCACATTCTGTATTAACCCAGTGAATGACTGCCCTGTTCCCGTTGACGACATATTTACTATTGATGAGGGTGATATAATCGATTCTACATTGATTTTTAATGATTTTGATGTTGAGGGTAATGATTTACTTATTAACATAACAGCACCGCCTTCAATCGGTGGGTTTAGTTGGAATCAAGATGGTTCATTTACATATAATGCCCCTGATGATGTCCCTGCTCCTGGTCCTGAAATTGTCACTTTTGAGTATCTCTTATCAGACAATGCAGATGGCTTTGCAACATGTGACTCTACAGCGACTGTTACCATAATAGTAAATTACGTTAATGATTGCCCAATAGTAGGCGATGATTCAATAATAGTAGATGGTAGTATTCCTAGTTCAAGAGTAATATCTGTTCTAGATAATGACTACGACCCTGACTCCCAGATTGATACAACCAGCGTAAAAATCATATCTGGTCCTGTATTTGGTGATGCAATTTCCAATATTGACGGAACCATAACCTATAACTATGATGAGTCACCCATTCCTTTTGATACAATTACTTACAGTGTAAGTGACTTCGAAGGTTGTGAGAAGATCGGTAAAGTATATATATATATTGAAAACTTAAGAACTCCTCAGTATCAACTACCAAATTATTTTACACCTAATGGTGATGATTTTAATGACTTTTTCTTAATTAAACATCAGAATATTCTAGTTGAGGATATGAATTTTGAAGTTAAGATCTACGACAGATACCAGAGGTTAGTCCATGAATCATTTATCCAGTCATCAGATAAAGTATGGAACGGGATGAATATCGACTCTTCAGACATAGTTAGAACAGATTTCTATTACTATGAGATAACTCCTGTTGAATATTATAATACTCCTTACGTAAGGAGAAGAGATAAATTAATAGGTACAGTTTACTTAGAGAAAGAGAGATAATATTTTATCTTAAAAAATTATATAGAGCAAAAGTTGCTAGCCAATGTTCTCCTCCGTAACCACTTTCAAACATAATACCATAACCTTTTTCTGAGTGTACATCCGATATTTCTAGAAGAAAGTTTTTTTCATACTCATCATTTAATTTATTTGCAATGTCTTTAAGTGTCCAGGCTCTGTGAAACATAAGTCCTATCAAATGACCAATCCCTGGATCTTTGGGATCTAGAACAACTGGCGGGTTTATAATATTATTAAAAACTGGTTCTTTTATAGAAGGTATGAAGTTTTTGAACCATTCATTAAATTCTTTTCTTTCTAGAATGCTTGACATCAGTGCTGCCTCAGCAAGACAGGGTGAGAGGAAGTCTGTTCCAGATGGCTCGTAGTTAACTGGACAGTTAGTGTCAGATATAAAGTTTTTAATACTATAATCTTTTATTTTATTGAGTAGGTTTATATCATTAGCAATTAATGCGTATTCAATCATTAGTGAAAACGAGAATGCAGTATTTGCATGAGTACCGGGTCTAAGGGGGGTTGAAAGTTTATCAAGAAATGCAATTGTTCTTTCACTTAGTAGATCGACAAGAGGCTTTAGATTAGATGCCCACTCCTGAGCATTTTCGTTATCCCAACTTAATAGTTCTGAATATAGTTTCATCAACCATGCCCAACCGTATGTCCTTTCAAATCCTTTTGCAAATTCATTTTGGAAAAATTCATACTCCTTATTAAGATTTTCTTTAGCTAGATTAATTTTTAATTTTTGTAAGATTATTTCCTTCTCAGGAATACTTGGAAAGTCTTTAATAACTTTAACCATTGCCCAATGACCATGAACAGCAGAATGCCAGTCCCAGCACCCATAAAATGAGGGGGTTATCTCGTAGTGTGGCCTTACCCAATCTTCCCCATCAAACCTGAAGCCAATCTTATAAGGGAACTTTTTATCAACACAGTTTATAGATAAATCTATAAGCTTTCTTGCGTCAGATTGATCTATAGTAATCGTTTTGTATTTAATTTCTTGATTTTGATTTTTACATCCTATCAAAAGAAAAAAAAATATTAGATGGCTTAACTTCATTGTTTTTTACTAGCATTAAATAGTCTTTCCTTCTCCTTTTTTGTGAGGCTGGAGTAACCACTATCTGATATCTTATCTAAAATCTTATCTACCTCATCCTGGGAAGGTTCTATGGAACCTTTTCTTAGGTCTTGACTTACATCTCTTTTTGATTCTTTTTTTCTTTTTTTCTTATTAAATAAGTTAATTAAATTGATAATTCCTTCACCTATATTGACACCATTTTGTAATTGCTTTATAAAAATGTAACCTATAAATGCACCGCCAAGATGGGCTATTTCTCCTCCTGCGTTACTTCCAGCAACATCAAAAAAGGAAAGTAATACATAAAAAAGAGCTATATATTTAATTCTCACAGGTCCTATAAGAAGCAGATAAAATGTATAATTTGGCATTAGAGTTGCAGAACCTACTACAACGCTAAAGACACCTGCAGATGCACCCAGCATCAGAGATTCTGATACCCTATCTCCATAGTATGGAATAATATTGTAGGTAGCCATATACAATAAACCACCTATTATTCCACCAAGGACATATAGAGATATTAGTGCATTATTTCCAATATTATCAGTAATAATTTTTCCGAACCAGTAGAGAAAAAGCATATTCCACAAAATATGCATAAAGTTCATATGTAGAAAAAAGTAAGATATAATAGACCAAGGTTGAAGAATAAAGGTGCTCAGAGATGCGGGTAACATTAATTTATTTATGAGTAATGTAAAAAATGAGGAAAGACCAGAGATCGTTAATATTACCTGAATAAAACTGACGCTAACAAATACGATTATATTTATAATAATAATCTTGATAAGTCCATTATCCTTTTTATTCCATGCGTTTTTTATATCCTCTATTATAAAGTTTGCCATATTTAGTAGTAAGTTCCGTATTTATTTTTCCAATACCTTAGTATTATATATCCTATTAACATCCCACCTAAGTGAGCTAAATGTGCAACATTATCACCTGGCATTCTATTAAACTCACTCCATATCTCATATAACCCATAACCTAAAACAAGATATTTAGCTTTTATAGGAAAAGGAAAGAAAAGCATATATAATTCCATATTGGGAAATAGCATTGCAAAAGCTAATAGAATTCCAAAGACAGCCCCAGATGCACCAACCATTGGGATATTACTTTTACTTTCAAATATACTTCTAGCTATGCTAATACTTTCATCCTTGTACTGTGAAGAATTTGGATTTTCTGAATAGGAGTTGATAAAATCATATAGCTGATTATAATATTCTTTTGATTCTTCAAGTATTAAATTCCTAAATGCCTCAGGGGAGGGTTGACTTGTGTATGTTGTTACTTTATTTTCAAGTGTTAAGTTTTCAATAAAATTTACACCAGAATATAGAATTCCTGCCCCTACACCTGTAATCAAATAGTAAATAAAAAACTTTCTTGATCCCCAAACCTTTTCAAGTATAGGTGCAAATACTAAAACCGCAAACATATTACTGAAAATGTGACCAAACCCAGCGTGAATCCACATATATGTTAGAAACTGATATGGTTTAAACTCATTTGATAAGATGTACCTTAACCCAAATTCCTCTATAACGTAACCACTTGTTATAATGAAAATTACTCCATTAATTATTAATATGTTTTTTGCGGCAGGTGTAAGGTTAAACATTAAAATAAATTTTCTACTTTTTCAATACCTAATTCTATGTAATTTTGTTTCCCATCAGGCGTAAATTTTGGGTTTTTACATGCGAAAAGCTTATCAATTATTAGGTTCATCTCTTCCTCGTTCAAAGTTTTACTATTTGTTATCTTAACTTTTCTTGAGAAAAATTTAAGAATTTTATCTCTTTTCTCTTTATCTAAATCACTGTTATTATTTTTAATTTCTTCTATGAAACCCTCGATTAAATCTTTTTCATTTACATCATTTAGTCCAGCGGGAATCCCATTTACTACAACTGAGTTTTCGCCAAAGTAGTCGATATCAAAGCCGATTGATTTTATATCTTCCATAATAGTTTTCATTATTTCAAAATCTGAAGGATTAAGATCAATATACTGAGGGAATAAGTTTTGTTGAGTATTTGTAAACTTATTTATTCCCTTCTCATATTTCTCATAAATTATTCTTTGTTGGCAATTTTTATGATTAAATACAAGAAGTTTCTCTCCTAGTTGTTTAAAAATAAATTTATCTAGAAACTGAACAGGTTTATTGTTTATTATTTGTTCTTCTTCATCTTGAAATAATTTAGCAGTTTTATTCTCAGATCTAACATTTTCGAATATTTCATCCCAATCATTACCTCTTAATGAGTTAATTTCATTTTTATTTTCAAATGCGTGCTCTTTTTTATCGTAATTAGTAACAGCTTCTTTGAGGAAGTTAACGTCAGCATCAAAATTAATTGATGGTGAGACGTTATACTTATCAAGGGTTTTTTTAATTGTTGAGTTAACAAGGCTATATATTAACTTTTCATCATCAAATTTTATTTCTGTTTTAGTAGGATGAATATTAATGTCAACTTTTTCGGTATCTAAATTTATAAATAACACATAAAATGGATATTTTTTTTCTTCTATGAGTCCCTCATAACTTTTATATATGGCATGTCCTAGGTAGTTGCTCTTAACATACCTATTATTAACAAAGAGGTACTGTTCTCCTCTAGTTTTTTTTGCACTTTTTGGTTTGCCTATAAAGCCGTAAATTTTTATAGAGTCAAATTGCTCTTCGCACTCAATTAAATGTTCTTTATAACTTTTCTTAAATATTGAAATAATTCTTTTCTTAAGACTAGATTTTTGAAGAGTAAACATTTCAGCTTCCTCATTTATTAATGTAAAATTCACATCAAAGTTTGATATCGCACATCTTGTGAATTCATCAATAATATGTCTTAATTCTACATTATTAGATTTTAAAAAGTTTCTTCTAGCAGGTATATTGAAGAATAGATTTTTGACTTTTATTATAGTTCCAGATTGTATTTCAGATTTACTCTCCTCTAAAATTGTTGAGTCTTTAATTAATATCTCATTTCCAATATCACAATTTAAAGTCTTGGTCTTTATTTTTAACTCAGCTACAGAGGATATTGATGATAGAGCCTCACCCCTGAATCCCATAGTTTTCACTCTATATATATCTTCTGCCTCTCTTAATTTTGATGTTGAGTGTCTCAGGAAACATTTTTTGATATCTTTTTTATCCATTCCAATTCCATCATCAATTAAGGTTATAGACTGCTTACCAGCATCTTTTATAATAAGCTTTATATTTTTAGATTTTGCATCTATGCTGTTTTCTATTAATTCCTTCACAACAGAAGCTGGTCTCTGAATAACCTCTCCTGCTGCAATCTGATTTGCAACAGATTTAGGAAGTTGTTTAATTGTACTCATTTCCTTTTCTTGAAATTCTTATATAAAAACCACATAAAAAATAATGGCACAAAAATAAAAATTTTATTTCCTATATATAACCAACCAAAAATAAAAAATGAAAGTAAGAATGCTATTATGATTTGTAACCTCGAGCTATTTATTTGTTCTGATTTCTTATATCTACTAAAGTATTTTTTTGAATGTTTAATTCCAGATACTCTCTGTTCGATTTCTTCTTTTACTGGATCAAAATGCCTCGGTGAAAATTTAAATTTTCTGTTGTTTGGAAGCCTTATGAATGAAGGAAGTTTCATTTTTATAAATCATATTAATTAAAGTTAAAGATAGATTTAAAATTTGTTAAATTAGTAATGTTACTTTAAATGAAAACAAAATTTAATCTTTACCATAACTCTAAATCTTTTAGTTCTTAATGAAGATAGGTATTTTATGTTATCCTACTTTCGGTGGAAGTGGTGTTGTTGCAACGGAATTAGGTAAATCCCTCTCTAGGAAAGGAAATACGGTTCACTTTATCTCATATGCCCAGCCAGCTAGGTTAAATGTATTTAGTGACAATCTTTTCTATCATGAGGTTTCAGTAAAAAATTATCCATTGTTTGACTTCCCTCCTTATGAAACATCATTGACTAGTAAATTAGTTGAAATAGTTATGTTTGAGAAGTTAGATCTTATCCATGTTCATTACGCTATACCTCACGCCTCTGCTGCTGTTTTAGCGAAGCAGATACTTAAGACTATGGGTATTGACATACCCGTAATAACAACTCTTCATGGAACAGATATAACATTAGTTGGAAAGGATCCTTCTTGTAAACCGGTTATTAATCATTCAATAAACTTATCTGATGCGGTCTCTGCAGTTTCCAAGAGTTTAAGAGATGATACTCTGAAAACCTTTGATATAAAAAAAGATATTGATGTCGTTCCTAATTTTATAGATATCAAAAAATATTCATCAGTTAAAAGAAATAGTTACAGGGCTAAGTTGTGTGATGATGGAGATAAGTTGCTTATTCATACATCTAACTTTAGAAAGGTCAAGAGGATTCAAGACGTAATAAATGTTTTTTGTAAAATAAAGAAAAAGAAAAAATGTAAATTAATTATGATTGGGGACGGACCTGAAAGAGCAAATATAGAATCACTAACAAGATCGTTATGTACTCTAAGAGATGTTATCTTTATTGGTAAGGTCCCAGATGTTGAAAATGTTTTGTTTAATGCTGATTTATTTCTTCTCCCATCTGAGAAAGAAAGTTTTGGCCTTTCTGCACTTGAGGCAATGGCATCATCTGTTCCTGTTGTAACTTCAAACGCTGGTGGATTACCAGAATTAGTTGAGCAAGGAAAATCTGGTTATGTATGTGATATTGGCGATGTTGAGGATATGTCTATAAAATCATTAGAAATATTAGATAATGCAAATTCTAAAATTTTTAAAGAAAATGCATTTAAGAGGGCAAAAAAATATGATATTGAGAATGTTTTGCCTGAGTATATTTCTCTATATAGGCGTGTTATTAAAAAAGGAGTTAAGTGAATAAAAAAAGAAAAAAGATTTATGTTTTAGATACATCCGTTATTCTCTATTCCCATGATTCAATAATGAACTTCGAAGAAAATGACATAGGAATACCAATAACTGTACTTGAGGAATTAGATCATCTTAAGAAAGGGAATAACACCTTAAACTTTGAGGCAAGAGAATTTATAAGAATGATTGATAAGTTATCAAAAGAGAAAATGTTAAATGACTGGATTCCTCTTAATGGTAAGACTAAGGGAAAGTTTAAGATATTAGTTAATCATGTAACAAAAAATAATATTTTTCATGATGACATTAACGATCATAAAATTCTAGATTCAGCTCTTAACCTTCAAAAGGAGGAAAAGGATAAAATTATAACGCTCGTCTCTAAAGATATTAACCTTAGACTAAAAGCAAAATCACTTAATCTGAAGGCAGAAGATTACCTTACAGGTAAGATTAAAAATTTAAACTCTCTAGAGTACGAGAGTCAAGTTATTGAAAATATAAAATCTGAGACTATTGATAATGTATACTCAAAAAATATTATCAGTAAGAAGGAGCTCTTTCCTAGAAAAAAACTTTCTGATAACTCATACTATGTCCTTAAAAATTCAAAAAAATCTGCATTAGTTTATAACGATTCAGATGATGGGAATATTTACAGAGTAGAGAAAACATCTGTATCTGGAATTACACCCAGAAATGCAGAGCAGGCCTTTGCTATACATTCTCTACTTAATGAAAAAATTCCTTTAGTGTCTATTAATGGAGTAGCTGGAACTGGAAAAACTTTACTTGCAGTAGCCTCTGCAATCTCTCAGAGAAGAAATTTTAAGCAGATATTTGTTGCCAGGCCAATCGTCCCTTTAGGAAATAAAGACATTGGATATCTTCCTGGTGATATTAGTTCTAAGATAAATCCTTACATGGAGCCTCTTTGGGATAACTTTAAATATATTCAAAATCAATATAAAGAAACTTCAAAGGAATTTAAGGTATTAAAGAATATGATAGACTCTGAAAAATTGGTTATTCAACCTCTTGCCTATATAAGGGGAAGAAGTTTCTCAAATATTTATTTTATTGTAGACGAAGCTCAAAATCTAACCCCTCACGAGATAAAAACTATAATATCGAGAGCTGGAGAAAATACTAAAATAGTTTTTGCTGGAGATATTAATCAGATTGATACTCCCTACCTTGACTCTCAAAGTAATGGTCTATCATATCTGATAGATAAACTCAAGGGTCAAAAATTATATTCTCATGTTACATTGAGAAAAGGTGAGAGGTCTAACCTAGCTAATCTAGCAAATGAATTATTATAGTGATGATTAATACCTTTAAAAAATATCAAGAAGATTACAAGGAGAGTATAAAAAATCCTGAAAGTTTTTGGTCTAATTATTCTAAGTCATTTTTATGGCATAAAGAACCAAAAGAAATTTTATCATGGAATTTTGAAGATCCAGATGTGAAATGGTTTTCTGATGGTGAAATGAATATCACTGAAAATATTTTTGAGAGAAATGAAAAAATTAAAGATGAAACTGCAATTCTATGGGAGCCTAATGAGCCTGACCAAAAAAATATAATATATACATATTCAGATCTCTTCAAAAGAGTATGTTCTTTTGCAAATGTTCTTAAGAAATTAAATGTAAAAAAGGGAGACAGAGTAATAATCTATCTTCCTATGATCCCTGAAGCAGCCATATCAATGTTAGCATGTGCTAGAATTGGTGCCGTTCACTCTGTAGTATTTGCAGGCTTTAGTGCATCTTCTCTATCAGATAGAATTAATGACTGTAATGCAAAAACAATAATTACGTCTGACGGAAATTTTAGAGGTAATAAAGTTATCCCTGTTAAAGATGTGGTGGATGAGGCATTAGAGAAAACAACATGTGTTGAGAATGTTTTAACAATTAAAAGGACAGACTCAAATGTTAATATTATTGATAAAAGAGATTTTTGGTACCATGAACTTGTAAAACATGAATCTGATTATTGTGAGGCCGAAAAGATGAATTCAGAAGACCTTCTCTTCATATTATACACTTCTGGCTCAACTGGTAAGCCAAAGGGTGTTGTGCACACGTGTGCTGGATATATGATGTATAGTCAGTATACATTTGAAAATGTTTTTCAGTACATAAGAGGTGATACTTATTGGTGTACGGCAGATGTAGGATGGATTACAGGACACAGCTACATAGTATATGGTCCACTCCTTTCTGGTGCCAGAACAATTATGTTTGAAGGTGTTCCAACATACCCAAACCCCTCAAGGTTCTGGGAGATAATTGATAAGTATCAGGTTAACCAATTTTATACCGCACCAACCGCTATAAGGGCTTTGCAATCTTACGGTGATAAGTATTTAACAAATTATAATCTCTCCTCCTTAAAAGTAATAGGATCCGTTGGCGAACCAATAAATGAGGAGGCGTGGATGTGGTATTTTGAGAAGGTAGGTAAAGAGAAATGTCCTCTTGTAGATACCTGGTGGCAAACTGAAACAGGAGGTATTATGATTTCTCCTATACCAAATGCCATAGAATGTAAACCAACATATGCCACCTTACCTCTTCCCGGTATACAGCCAATTCTTCTAGATAACGAAGGGAAAGAAATATTAGAAAATAATGTAGAAGGTAATTTGTGCATTAAATATCCCTGGCCATCAATTCTAAGGACTACTTATGGTGACCACAAAAGGTGTAAGGAGACATACTTTTCTACCTTTAAGGGCTATTACTTTACGGGTGATGGTGCTAAAAGAGACGATGATGGTATGTATAGAATTTTAGGTAGAGTTGATGATGTTATTAACGTTTCAGGTCATAGGATTGGTACTGCTGAAGTTGAAGACGCAATAAATCAAGATGTAAATGTAATAGAATCTGCAGTAGTTGGATACCCTCATGATATAAAAGGTCAAGGTATTTTTGGTTTTGTTATAGTCAATAATTTTAAATCAGAATTTGATTATTTCTCCTCAATAAAGGCATCAGTATCCAAACACATTGGTCCGATCGCTAAGCCAGATAATATTTTAATTGTCCCTGGTTTACCAAAGACAAGGTCAGGCAAAATTATGAGGAGAATCCTAAGAAAGATAGCAAGTAATGAGTTTGGTAACTTTGGTGATACTTCAACACTTCTTAATCCTGAGGTAGTGAATACAATTGTTAATCTTTACAGGGACCAGGTGGGTAGCTAGATCAGTCTAGAATATCAATCTCTTGAGTAGGTTGTTTAATATTTGATTTTTTTAATCTTTCATTCATCGATGATAAATTTTCCTTACCATAACCCTCTCTTTCTCCTGAAAACATAATTCTCCATATTTTCCCTTTTTTAGATTCTGAAATATATAAAGATCCGTCAGGACCTTGTGCCAGACCCATTGGTCTGTATTCAGCCTCTTCCATATCACTAATAGTATCTTTACCTGTGAATCCATCTGCAAATATTTCCATCTCTCCATTTGGAATACCTTTGTCGAAAGGAATAAAACCAACAACATACCCAGCCTGCGGGTATGGCATTCTGTTTGTGGAGCCATGAAATGCAATAAATGCACCATTCTTATATCGCTCTGGAAATTGATTTCCTGTATAAAAGAGAAGGTCATTTGGTGCCCAGTGTGCTGGAAGTCCCATTATTGGATCAGAATAATCTTTAGATTCTATTTTTCCATCCCCCCCATATTCAGGAGCAAGCATCCTTTTGTTCTTAAAATGATCGTAGTAAGTATAAGGCCAACCGTAGTTATCTCCACTCTCTATCTTCATAAACTCTTCAGCTGGAAGAACAGTGTTGTCCCATTTGCTATAATATTGAGGGTAATGATTATGAAGAAAATCCCTCCCATGATTCACTCCATATAAACTATTAACCTTATTGTTCCATGTAAGTCCTACAACACTCCTTATACCTGTAGCATATCTTATACCATCTTTTAGAGACTGCCCTAATTTATTTTTATTAAACTTCCATATTCCTCCTAATATTTCAAGTTGTTCGCATGGGTACTGACCTTTAACATTTTCAGTTGAATATGTATTAGGTTTTGTATCCCAGTCCTCACATGCATTGGTAGGTGCGCTAAATGTTACGTACATATTATCTTCTTTATCAAAAGCTAATGATTTTGCATTGTGCCATCTAATTGGGTAGGGATCTACAAGAATAATTTCAGGTTTACCTTTAGGTATTAGTTCGTAAGGGTCTAGTAATTGTCTGTAAATAACAAGCTCAGAGGTATAGTATAGGTATCCATCATTTATTTTCATTTCCGTACCAAATTTCCCGTCATTAGGATAATCTCCAAATCTTTCTATTATATCAGCCTTTCCGTCTCCATCATTATCTCTTAACGCCACATTCCCATTTCTTCCATTAGCTTTTCTTAGTTTGACATATATATCACCATTATTTTTTACAGCCAAATGTCTAGAGGGACCTACACCATCAGAAACAACAATTACACCAAATCCTTCGGGAACAAATAATCCACCATTATCCATATCTGGTGAAAGTTTTTTATTTACCTCTTTACTACTTTCTGTACTTTTTTTTGTTTCACAATTTGTAAGAAGAGCAAAACAAATTAATAGGAATATTCTTGTATTCAAATTGATATTATTTTCTGTAAAATTATCTTAATAAATTACCTTTTTGAATTTTTTATTTTCTTTTTTTAGATTGTGGTATGATTCAAGTTTATTTTTTAACTGTTTTAAGTTTAATATTTGTAAATAATGATAAGTCTATTGAGAATAAATTCATTAGAGTAGAAACTAGTTGGCACCTGATAGAGGAAACAAAAAAAAAGTATATTTATGAGGTAACTTTCCAGATAAAAAATAAAGAAGGTCAGAACGTATATTACATAGGATCAAAGGTTAAGAATTTTATTAAAACTAATGAGAGTAATAGTTTTTCTTCAGAACCCAATGAGGTAGAAACTGGTAATTTAAAAGATCAAGGCTCGAAAGTCACAACTGCCGTTCAGAAGGGATCATCATATGTTGACAGTGGCGGGGCTAAGTCTGTTGGAGACCAATCTTCATTATCTGGAGGGAGTTCTGGACGAACAAATCTAACTGAAAGGAAGCCACGTAAACTAAAAGAAAGTTCAACTAAATTGAATTCTTATGATATATTAACTCATTTTTTTTCTTTTAATAATAATAATCCTAAAAATTTAAAATTTACTTTATTTGATAAAAATCAGAAAACTATTTTATTACGATCTCAGTCGACAGAAAAATTTTCTTTCTTTATTCCACTAGATAATATTTTTGAATTAGAATATGATTTAGATAATTCTCCTATTATATGTCTAATACCTCCTGAGGGTATTGCCCAAAAATCCAGAATAGAAATTTCAAAACGAACTAATCAAAAGCAAAGTGAATTTAATCTTGCTTTTACTAAGGATGAAGTCTATGCAAACAAAATAAAATTATTACTTGATAAAACTTTTCACCTAAGTTTAGATGAGGCAATAAAAAAGTATACAGATTTGCAAAAAATACTAAATGAGTCTCTTTAATTTATAATTAGAATAAGAGGACTCGGAGGGAGTCGAACCCCCAACCTCCTGGGCCGTAACCAGGTGCTCTATCCAGTTAAGCTACGAGTCCTTAATTAACAAATTTAATAATTAATAATAAGTAGTATTAAATTTCTTAAAGATTAGAATTATATCGGTTATCTTTACTTCTTAATTATAAGTATGAGAATCGCTATACTTTTCCTATTAATTTTTTTTAATAATAACATATACTCTCAGGACGATACCTCTAATGAGCAAGAGGATAAACCTAGATTTAATTTACCTGGATACCTCAAATTAAATTTTGGGTTATCAACTCTTAGTGATCCAGATCCCTCAATGAAAACAAATTTATTTCCATCCAGATCACTTGATTTCTACTATTCAAAACCATTTTTTCTTAGTGATGACTTTTCTTTTAATCCTGGTTTAGGAATATCTACTGATAAGTTATCTTTTAAAAATGATATTATATTAACAAATTCAATCAATAATGATGGTATAAATCAAACCTTAATAGATACATTAGATTTCACCCCAGATAAAAACTCACTTAAAGGCACTTACTTAATTCTTCCTGTTGATTTTAAATATTATTTTGGCTCTGGAAAATATGATAAAGGAAGATTTTTTGTAGGAATTGGAGCAGAGATTGGTTTACTATTAAACTCATCAACTAAAGTGAAAAATAATGTTAATAATACAGCAAGACATACAAAAATAAAAGATGATTTTGGTTTAAATCAATTAAAATATGGCATATCATTACAGGTTGGGTCTGGGAATTTCAACATGTATTATAAGATGAATTTGTCAGATCTATTTGATAAAAATAATCTCCCTCAAAATATTGATAAAAACCCTTCAATAAATAAGATAGGTATTTCTTTTTCGATTTTTTAGTATTCCTTTCTTAATCTAGCTACGGGTATATTTAACTGTTCCCTATACTTTGCAACGGTCCGTCTTGCTACCTTAAAACCTTCAACTTTTAATTTCTTTTCTAACAGTTCATCAGATAGTGGCTTTTCTTTATTTTCATTATTAATAAGATCCTTTAGAAAGTTTTTTACGACTTTACTGCTTACATATTCTTTCCCTTTCATAATGGTTGACTCTGAGAAAAAGTATTTGAGAGGAAAGACACCAAAGTCTGTCTGTACAACTTTACTACTAACAATTCTACTTACTGTTGAAATATCCATTTTAATTATTTCTGCGATATCTTTTAGGATCATTGGTTTCAAATCATTTTCTTCGCCATCTTCAAAAAATTTTCTTTGATATTCTATTATAGCGTTCATTGTCTTATTCAATGTATTATACCTTTGGTTTAAAGCTTCAATAAACCATTTTGCAGATTGAATTTTATTCTTAATAAAGTCATAGGATTCTTTTGACTCAGTATCTTTATCTTTCATTTTAGATAGTTGATCAAACATTGATATATAGCTCTTGTTCACATTGATTTGTTTAGTATCTGAGGTAAACTCAACTACAAATTCTTTATCACCTTTTTTAATAATGAAATCTGGCATTAAAAATTCTGTAGTTGTATAATCTTCCATACCGCCTGAGGGAATAGGATTTAAGGTCTTAATATAATCGAATGCTTCATTAATTTTTTCTTTAGGAGATTGAAGTTTTTCATAAATCTTATTGAATTGTTTTCGCTTAAAATCATCAAATGAATTAATTAGTATTTCTTTTGCAATTACATGTACTTCCGAGGGATCTTCAACAGAATTTACTTGGATAGTGAGGCACTCTTCCAAGTTTCTAGATGCTATACCAGATGGCTCTAATTTTTGAACTTTTAGCAATACTTTTTTTACATCTTCTAGTTTAAATTCTATATTTTCTGTGAATGCAATATCATCTATCACAGACTCTAGATCTCTTCTTAAGTACCCGTCATTTTCTAAAGATCCAATAATTTGATTTGCAATTATTTTTTCATTGAAATCTAATTCTATATAGTTGATTTGATTTAATAAATTTTCTCTGAAAGACTCTTTACTTGATATGTTTGACTCTTTTGAATAATCATATGAATCTTTATTTGTTTTATGAGATGATTTATAATCAAACTGATTTAAATCATCTAAATTTTCTTTGTCGTTATTTTCAACCTCTTCTAAAGCAGGATTTTCTTCTAATTCTTTTTTTATCTCGGACTCAATATTTGAGTTGGAGACTTGAAGAAGTTTCATGAATTGAATCTGTTGGGGAGATAATTTCTGTTTAAGGTTTTGTCTTAACTCTAAGCGTGACATATTAATTTATTTATTCTTACAAATTTATTATAATTAGTCTATTCTTTGAAATAAGATTAAATTATAGTTCTTTTACCTCATCAATTTATGAAAAAAGAAAGGATCAAAATTATAAGTATTGATAATGTTAAAGAGGGTTCTCAAATCGAAGTTATGGGATGGGTCAGAACAATTAGAAAAAGCAAAAACGTATCTTTTATCTCTTTAAATGATGGCTCTACAATAAACAGTCTTCAAATTGTTTTAAATATGGAAATTTTGGATGAAAAAATAATCGATAAGATTAATACAGGATCTTCATTAAGTGCTAACGGCAAGTTAGTAAATAGTACTGGAAAAAATCAGATGTATGAACTTCAGGCAGAAAGTATAGAATTACTTGGAGAATCAGATCCTGAGTCATATCCTATACAACCTAAAAAACATACTTTCGAGTTTTTAAGAGAGGTGGCTCACCTCAGACCTAGGACAAATACCTTTAGTTGTATATTTAGGATAAGGCATGCATGTATTTTTGCAATTCATAAATTCTTTAATGAAAAAGGATTTATTAATATCCATACCCCAATCATTACCTCATCAGATGCTGAGGGAGCTGGAGAGATGTTTAGGGTTACATCTCTTGACTTTGATAAAATTGAAAAAAATAAAATAGATTATTCTCAAGATTTTTTTTCAAAACCTGTGAACTTAACTGTATCTGGGCAACTCAATGCTGAACTAGGCGCTCTGGCATTATCTGAGGTTTATACATTTGGACCTACATTTAGAGCTGAAAACTCTAACACTTCAAAGCATTTAGCTGAATTTTGGATGATAGAGCCTGAGATGGCATTTTATGATATTGATGATAATATGGACCTTGCTGAAGAGATGCTTAAATATATTATAAGTTATCTATTAAAAAACTGTTCTTCCGACCTCTCATTCTTAGAAAATCTTGAGCTAGACGATGAAAAACAATTACCACAAGTAAAGAGAAATGAATTTCCATTAGTTAAGAGGTTAGAAAAAATTATTCAAAATGATTTCACAAGAGTTAAATATGATGAAGCTTTTCAAATTTTAAGAAATTCCAAACCAAATAAGAAAGGAAAATTTAAGTTTAAAGTTGATGAATGGGGTATTGATTTCCAATCTGAGCACGAGAGGTATTTGGTTGAAAAACATTTTAAAAATCCTGTAATAGTAAGCGATTACCCCAAAAAAATAAAAGCATTTTATATGAGATCTAATAAAGATAATAAGACAGTTGCGGCAATGGATGTGCTTTTTCCTTCAGTAGGTGAAATTATTGGTGGCTCACAGAGAGAGGAGAGACTCTCGATGCTAGAGAAGAGAATGGATGAAATGAATGTTTCAAAAAGTGAACTCTCTTGGTATCTTGATACTAGAAAATTTGGAACAGTAAAACACTCAGGGTTTGGGCTTGGACTTGAGCGTTTGATACAATTTGTAACAGGAATGAAAAACATCAGAGACGTAATCCCTTTCCCAAGAACTCCAGGAAATTGTAGCTACTAGTTATTTTTTATCGTCTTCTTTCACCTCCTCAAAATCAACATCAGAGATATCATCACCTTTCTTATTACCAGATGATTTTTGTTTACCTGGCCCTGAAGAAGATGGATCTGCTTGTGAAGCCTGTTGTTCTTGAGTTGCTTTGTAGATCTCTTGACTTGCTCCCTCCCACGACTTGTTTAGAGCCTCAATTGCAGTATCTATGTCATCTATATTTTGATTTTTATGCAATTCCTTAAGTTTGTCAAGGTCTGCTTGAATAGTCTTTTTATTCTTATCAGATAACTTTTCTCCAAACTCTTTAAGTTGCTTTTCTGTCTGGAAGATAAGACCATCTGCTGTATTTAATTTGTCAACTTTATCTCTCTCTTTCTTATCTGTTTCAGCATTTGCCTTAGCTTCGTCTTTCATTTTATTTATTTCTTCATCTGATAGGCCTGAGGAAGCTTCAATTCTAATATTTTGCTCTTTACCTGTTCCATTATCTTTTGCTGAAACATTCAATATTCCATTAGCATCTATATCAAAAGTTACCTCAATTTGTGGGACACCTCTTGGCGCTGGTGGGATACCATCTAGATGAAACCTTCCTATTGTTTTATTATCTTTAGCCATTGGTCTTTCTCCTTGTAAAACATGTATTTCTACAGCTGGTTGGTTATCGCCTGCTGTTGAGAAAGTCTCAGACTTTTTAGTAGGTATTGTTGTATTTGATTCAATAAGTTTTGTAAAGACTCCATTCAAAGTTTCAATACCTAGAGATAATGGCGTTACGTCTAGTAATAAGACATCCTTAACTTCTCCAGTAAGCACTCCTCCCTGTATTGCTGCACCAACAGCAACTACTTCATCAGGATTAACTCCTTTTGATGGTTTCTTCTTGAAAAAACTTTGGACTTCTTCTTGAATTTTAGGAATTCTAGTAGTTCCACCAACTAGTATAACCTCATCAATTTCTGATATATCTATTTTAGCATCTTTAAGTGCTTTCTTACAAGGCTCTAGAGTCCTTTCAATTAATTTCTGAGATAATTGTTCAAATTTTGATCTACTCAAAGACCTTACTAGGTGCTTAGGAACTCCGTCAACAGGCATAATATATGGTAAATTGATCTCAGTTGATGTTGAACTTGAAAGTTCAATCTTAGCCTTTTCTGCACCTTCCTTTAGTCTCTGAAGAGCCATTGGATCTTTTCTGAGGTCTATTCCCTCATCTTTATTAAATTCATCAGCTAACCAATCAATTAGTACACTATCAAAATCGTCACCTCCTAAATGAACATCTCCATTAGTAGATTTTACCTCAAATACACCATCTCCAAGCTCTAATATAGATATATCAAATGTTCCTCCACCAAAGTCATAAACTGCAATTTTTAAGTCTTTATCTTTCTTATCAAGCCCATACGCTAAAGCAGCAGCTGTTGGCTCATTAATAATTCTTTTTACATCAAGTCCTGCAATTGTCCCTGCTTCCTTAGTCGCCTGTCTTTCTGAATCATTGAAATAGGCAGGAACAGTAATTACAGCTTCTTTTACCTCTGACCCTAGATAATCTTCTGCTGTTGATTTCATTTTCTGAAGTATCATAGCTGAAAGTTCTTGAGGTGTATATTTCCTGGATCCTACCTTAACTCGAACTGTATCGTTTGCTCCTTTTTCAACATCATATGATAGGTTTCTTTTCTCCTCGTTAATATCGGAATATTTTTTACCCATAAATCTTTTTACAGAGTTAATAGTATTTTTAGGGTTTGTAATAGCTTGTCTTTTTGCAGGATCACCTACTTTTCTTTCCCCTTTACCTTCGTCAAGGAATGCAACAATTGAGGGAGTTGTTCTTTTTCCTTCACTATTAGGTATAACAACAGGCTCGTTTCCCTCCATTACTGACACACATGAATTTGTAGTACCTAAATCTATTCCAATAATTTTACTCATAATAATTTAATTTATTTATAAGTCATATACGACAAGAATTATGCCATACTGATATAGTGACAGAATGTCAGTTATTTTTCAATTAGTGCGTTTACTTTATTGTTGAGAATTTCAACAATACCACCAGACACGTCAACAGAATACTCTTTTTTATTCTCGGTATACTTAATTGATCCCTTTTGTAGGGAACTAATTAGAGGAGCGTGATTATTTAAAACTTGAAATTCACCATCAGATCCCGGAAAAATTGCTGATTCAACCTCACCACTATAAACTTTTTCTTCTGCAGACAAAATTTCCAAAATCATGGGAATTATTTTACTTCTTCTAATAGTTTCTCTCCGGCAACAATTACCTGATCAATTGTGCCTTTTAGATTAAATGCAGATTCAGGTAGATGGTCTAAGTCTCCATCCATGATCATATTAAATCCTTTGATGGTATCCTTTATGTCTACTAATTGACCTTTGACTCCTGTAAACGGTTCAGCAACGTGAAAAGGTTGAGAAAGAAATCTCTGAACTCTTCGTGCCCTGTGAACAACTTGCTTATCTTCATCGGATAATTCATCCATACCTAAGATAGCAATTATGTCTTGAAGTTCTTTATATCTCTGTAGAAGCTCTTTAACTCTCTGGGCACATGAATAATGTTCAGTCCCAACAACTTCTTCTGTAAGTATTCTAGATGTTGACTCAAGTGGATCAATAGAAGGGTATATACCTATTGATGCAAGCTTTCTTGATAATACACTTTGCGCATCGAGATGAGCAAATGTTGTAGCAGGTGCTGGATCTGTTAAATCATCAGCAGGTACATAAACAGCCTGAACTGATGTAATAGAACCTTTTTTTGTTGAGGTAATTCTTTCTTGCATTGCACCCATTTCTGTAGCGAGGGTAGGTTGATATCCTACAGCTGAAGGCATTCTACCTAATAATGCAGAAACTTCAGAACCGGCCTGAGTGAATCTGAATATATTATCAATAAAGAATAATATATCTCTACCTTGGCCTTTCCCATCACCATCTCTAAAATATTCAGCAAGTGTTAAACCGGATAGCGCAACCCTAGCTCTCGCACCAGGAGGTTCGTTCATCTGACCAAATACAAATGCAGCTTTTGATTCTTTGAGTTTCTTTTTGTCAACTTTTGAGAGATCCCATGAACCCTTTTCCATTGACTCTTTAAATTCTTTTCCATAATCAACAATTCCAGCTTCTATCATCTCCCTTAACAAATCATTTCCCTCTCTTGTCCTCTCTCCAACACCAGCAAAAACAGATAGTCCAGAATATGCTTTTGCAATATTATTTATTAGCTCTTGTATTAAAACTGTCTTACCTACACCTGCTCCACCAAATAAACCAATTTTACCACCCTTGTTGTAAGGTTCTATTAGGTCAATTACTTTAATACCTGTGAATAGAACTTCAGCTGATGTCGAAAGATCTTCAAACTTTGGTGCATCTCTGTGGATAGGTAATCTTTCTTTGGTTGATGGCTCTTCAATTCCATCGATTGCATCACCAACTACATTAAAAAGTCTACCTTTTATATCATCACCAACAGGCATTGAGATTGGCTGTCCAAGGTCAATTACTTTCATTCCCCTCTTGAGTCCTTCTGTTCCTGTCATTGATATTGTTCTCACTCTATCTTCACCAAGATGTTGTTGAACTTCTAATATAAGTGTTGATCCATCTTCTTTTTTTATCTCGAGGGCATTGAGAATTTCGGGTAGGCTATTCTCTTCAAATGACACGTCTACTACGGGTCCAATTACTGCTGTTACTTTTCCTTGACTTGGCATTACATGTGAAAATTTATTATAAAATAATTTAAAGCGAAATTAAATTATAAATCCTATTTAACAAAGACTATATAAAATATATTAATGATAAGATTATTTAATTATTTCTTTAGCTCTATTCTAATTGTAGTTTCTATATTTTTTATGGATTTAAATACATAGATTTTACCTTCATGGTAATTTTCAATTATTCTCTTAGCCAATGTGAGACCAAGCCCCCATCCTCTTCTTTTTGAAGTAAAACCTGGACTAAATACTTTTTTGAATTCACCTTTTTTTATTCCTTTTCCGTTATCAGTAAAATCTATAACTACTGATTTTTTTCTATCAACTAAATTGATATTGATCTCTCCATCTTCGCGAACTGCATCTATTGAGTTTTTGTATAAGTTTTCTACAACCCAACTGAATAACTGTTCATTATATTTTATATTAACATTATCCAAATTCATTTTAGTTTTTATTTTTAAAGATGTTCTAACTTTTAAATATTTAATAGAGTTATGAATGATTTGACTAAGATTACCTTCATTTAACTTTGGTTTTGAACCTATATTGGAGAACCTATCAGTTATAGTTTTAAGTCTATTTAAATCTTTTTCTATTTCTTTTGAAACAGTTTCATTATCTATATTTTTTTTTGATTTTATATATTCGTTCCATCCAATTAGAGAGGATAATGGTGTCCCAAGTTGATGAGCTGTTTCCTTTGCAAGACCTGTCCAGAGTCTATCTTTTTCTGATTTATTGGAATAGTAAAATACAAGATATAAGGATGATAATACTAGAATCATAAAAATTATAAGAAAGTATGGGGCTATAATTATTAGGTCTAATACATAAGAGTTTTTAAAGAAAATATATTGTTTTTCGTCTTTATCATCTCCAATTTCCTTCAAATTAACTATTATAGGATCATATTGATTTTTCATCTTAATAAGTTCACTTCTTAGATAAGAAGAGTCATTTAGGGCTTTTATTCCATCTAAATTTTTATATTCAATTATTTTATAATTTTCATCAGTTATAATTACTGGAATAGTTTTGTTTTCAATAAGTATATCTTCAACAAAAATATTAGCGTCATCACTTTGATTTGGATTAGATATGTATTCAAGGAATTTTCCATATCTTTTTATAGACGATACTTCTCTATCCTTAATGTCTTCTACAATTTGATTAAAAAAAAAGATTGAAGACACTATAAAAGTGACTAAGAGAGAGGAGATAATCCACCTAATATTTCTTCCTGTATTCAGTTTCTAAACATTTAATTAATAATCTAAAATAACTAAATTAATTATTTGAGATAAGAACTTAGCTCATGAAATCCCTGACTCTCTCAAAAAAACCTTTATCAGATTTACTTGGATTTGGCTTAAAATTTTTAGAATCTTTTAATTTTAATAATATCTTTTCTTCTTCACCACTAAGTTTTTTAGGTGTCCATATGTTAATATGAATTAGCTGATCGCCAGTTAAAGAAGAGTTAATATCTCTTATACCTTTTCCCCTTAATCTTAATATTTTTCCGCTTTGAGTTCCAGAAGGAATTTTAATTTTTACTTTTCCATTAATCGTAGGAACTTCTAGTTCTTTACCTAATACGGCATCTATGAAATTAACATATAAATCATAAACAATATTATTACCATCTCTTTTAAATTCTTCACTTTCTGTTTCTTCTATTAGTATAAGTAGATCTCCAGGTATTCCTCCAGATGGTGACTCATTTCCTTTACCTGACATAGATAATTGCATTCCATCAGAAACACCAGAGGGGATCTTAATTTCAAGAATTTCCTCTTTATATTGTAAACCAGTGCTATCAACACCAGGTGGTTTATTATCAATTATTTTTCCAGTTCCACTACATTGGTAACATGGAGAAGATGAAACCATTTGTCCAAGCATTGTATTAACAACTTTATTTACCTTTCCAGTTCCGTTGCATGTAGGACAAGTTTTAAATGTTACACCAGGAGCAGTGACTAATCTTTTTACCTTTATTTTTTTATCAACTCCACCTGCTATCTCCTTAATACTTAGTTTAAGTTTTATTCTTAGGTTAGTTCCTTTATTTCTTTGTTGGGTTGATCCACCTCCAAAAAAACTATCAAAAGGACTTCCACCACCGAAAATATCCCCAAATTGATCAAAGATATCTTCCATATTCATGTTTCCACCGGAGAAACCACCCTGACCTCCTTTAAAAGCATTATGACCAAACCTGTCATATTGTTGTTTTTTTTCAGGATTACTTAGAATTTCATATGCTTCAGCGGCTTCCTTAAATTTTTCTTCAGCTTCTTTATTATCTGGGTTTTTATCTGGGTGAAACTTTATGGCAACTTTTCTGTAAGCTTTCTTAATTTCAGCTGCCGAAGCAGACTTGTTAACACCTAAAATATCGTAGAAGTCTCTCTTTGACATTATGATCCAATTACAACTTTACCAAACCTCAATATTTTATCAGCTATTAGATAACCATCTTCTATAATATCAACAACCTTTCCTTTTAGCTTTTTTTCTGATGGAGTACTTGTTATGGCTTCATGTAATTCAGAATTGAAATCATCACCAACCTTTATTTCCATTTTCTTTAAATTATGCTTCTCAAGAATTCCTCTTAATTTTTGGAATATCAGATTAATTCCTTCTTCATCAATAGAATTGTCAGGATCAGAAGATTTGATTGCTCTCTCAAAGTCATCAGATATTGGTAATATTTCTTTTAGCAAATCTTTATTTGCTGAATCTATCATTTCAATTTTTTCTTTTGATGTTCTCCTTCTGTAATTTTCGAACTCTGAGTACAGTCTAAGATATTTATCTTTAGATTCTTGAAGTTCTAATTTTAGATCTTGACTTTTAGTTGATTTTGTTTTTTTAGTAGTCTTCTTCTTATTCATATTAGTTATTAATTACAATTTCTTTGCCAAAGAAAATAAATGCCATTTTGACCATTATTTATTTAATTTTTTCCAAATCATATTTTTTAATTTATCAAGATTATAATTTGTTATACTGGAAATAAAAACTGTTTCATGTATAAAATCTAAACGAATTTTTTTTATTTCCTCGGTGGTTTTTAAGTCTGATTTTGATATTGCAATGATAATATCTTTCTCCATTAACTCTTTATTATATTTATTTAGTTCTTTCCTTAACATCTTAAACTCTTCAGTTATTTTAGAAGTAATTGGAATTAGAAATAAAAGGATAGAGTTTCTCTCAATGTGTCTTAGAAATCTAAAACCTAAACCTTTACCTTCTGATGCACCTTCAATTATCCCTGGAATATCGGCCATAATAAATGATTTGTCATCTTTGTAAGGGACAACACCTAAATTTGGCTTAATGGTAGTAAACGGATAATCTCCAATTTTAGGTTTCGCCTCTGATATAGATGAAAGTAAAGTGGATTTACCTGCATTTGGGAATCCAACAAGTCCAACATCTGCCAAAACTTTTAGCTCAAGCGTTACCCAGTTTTCAGTTCCTTTTTTCCCTGGTTGGCTGTACTGTGGTGCTTGGTTGGTTGATGATTTAAAATGGAAATTACCTAACCCACCTTGTCCACCTTCCATCAAAACTTTTTCATCTCCGTCATTAATTACTTCTAATAATATTTTCTCTTCATCTGCAGATTTTACTACTGTCCCAAGGGGAACATTAATAATAATATCTTTTCCGTCTCTACCATGCTTTTTAGATCCGCTACCATTTTCTCCATTTTCTGCCTTTAAATGCTTAGTATACCTCAAGTGTAGAAGAGTCCAAAATTGGCTATTGCCTCTCAGAATAATATCACCTCCTTTTCCACCGTCTCCACCATCAGGACCACCTAATGGTACAAACTTCTCCCTTCTAAAATGAGAGGAGCCTCCTCCACCATTTCCAGACTTACAAAATATTTTTATGTAATCAATAAAATTAGGGTTACTCATCAATGATCAATTTTAGAACATATTGAATCGAATATATTATCAATTGTACCATGACCATCTATTGGATAGTATTTATTTTGTTTTTTATAATGATTGAGAACAGGAAGGGTTTCTTTTTTATAAACACTAATCCTATTATTTATTTTTTCTTCACTTTGGTCATCAACTCTTCCAGATACTAGTGATCTTTTTTTAATTCTCGAAATAAGTTCTTCATCCTTAACATCTAGGGATATCAATCGGTTGATCTCTAAATTTTTAGTTTTCAGCATTTTATCTAGAGCTTCGGCCTGTTTTACTGTTCTAGGAAAGCCATCAAAAATAAAACCATTTGAATTTAAATTTTCTTTTATCTTATCTTCTACCATATCAATAACAACTTTATCTGGGACAAGATTTCCTTCCTCCATATATTTTTTTGCCTTTAACCCAAGAGATGTGTTATTTCCAAGATGCATTCTAAATAGATCTCCAGTCGCAATGTGAATTAAGTTATATTTTTCAATTAACTTATCGCTTTGTGTTCCCTTTCCTGCACCTGGAGGACCAAAAATAATTACATTCATATTATATATAAGTTAATATTTAAAGATATAAATCTAAATTGTATCTTTTAGTTTTTTCCATAAGCTCTTTGTTATCAATAGCTTTTACACCTGAATAATTACAAACTATGCCACCTGCAATATTACATATTTCACCAATAAACTTTTGGGGTAATTTTAGATAAAATAATATAGAAGCTAATGATATAATTGTATCGCCAGCCCCAGATACATCAACTATTTTTGAGTTAAAAATATCATGTTTTGTAACTTCTTTTTTAGATAGAATGATAATTCCTTTTTCAGATAGAGTAATCATTAAGTCATCTATCGAATTTTTTTTCATAAACTTTTTACCAATACTCTCAAGATTTTCAAAGTTAGGGTTGTTTATTTTGAGCGATTTTGTAATCTCATTTAAATTAGGTTTAAAGAAATTGATGTTTTTGTAATTAGTAAAGTTTTTGTATTTGGGATCGACAGAAATAAATATTTTTTTATCTGATGTTATTCTATCAATTAATACACTATCAATAACGCCTTTATCATAGTCTTGAAAAATCAATATATCAGAGTTTTTAATCATTTCATTTATCTTCGCAATTAATTTTGAACGGGTTTTTTCATTTAAATTTTGATCAATTTCCTCATCGATTCTAAGAACATGTTTTTCTTGTACAATTATCCTTTCTTTAACTGTAGTTTTTCTAGAGGGGTCAATAATAATTCCACTTGTTTCTAGATTATTTTTTTCTAATTCTTTTATTATCTCTCTTCCACTTTCATCATCACCTAAAACACTGCACAGAATGGGAGTTACTCCTAATTGCTTTAGGTTTAGTATTACATTTCCAGCACCACCAAGTTTTGTAGAATTTTCAATAACATCAACAATAGGTACATCAGCCTCGGGGGATTGTCTATTTATTTTCCCAATTCTATAGGAATCTAACATTGCATCGCCAACTACTATTACTTTAAGTTTTTTGACTTGATTAAATATAGTTTCAAGCTTCACTCTAATTGAGTTTATGAATGGATTTATCTAATCTTTTACATGCTTCGATCAGATCACTTTCACTAGCTGCATAAGATAATCTTATACAATTTGGGGCTCCAAAGTCTTCACCTGGAACTAAGGATATCTTCGCATCTTCTAAGAGATACATTGCAAGGTCATTTGACGATTTTATCTCTACACCTTTACTATCTCTTTTTCCAAGAATATTATCAATCTCAGGGAAAAAATAGAAAGCACCTTCTGGTAAATTTACTTTTAGATTAGTTATTTTATTTAATTTATCAAAAACTAAATCTCTTCTTTTAAGGTAGGAATTTTTCATTTCAATTGCGCAATCATTTCCTGACCTTAATGCAGCTAATCCAGCTCTTTGGGCAATTGAGCAATTAGCAGATGTAGTTTGACCTTGCATTTTATTTATAGATTTAGCTATTCCTTTAGGGGCACCTAAATACCCAAGTCTCCAACCAGTCATTGCAAATGCTTTTGAGAATCCATTCATTGTGATCGTTCTATCTGACATACCATCTAAAGAACCAAAACTGCAGTGTTCATTTGTGAAATTAATATGTTCATAAATTTCATCCGATATAATTACTATATCAGGGTAATCAACTAATATGTCTCTGTATTTTTTGAGGTCTTCTCTACTAAAAACAGTACCTGTTGGATTGCATGGTGAGCTAAATATAATAGCCTTGGTATTTTTTGTTATGGCACTTTTTAGCTGTTCTAAAGATGGTTTAAAATCGTTATCGATGGAAGTATTTATGTATACAGGAACACCTTCAGCTAAGGTTATAATTGCAGAATAACTAACCCAGAACGGTGAAAAAACTATAACTTCATCTCCCTTATTTAAAATTGAAAACATAACGTTAGTTATAGAATGTTTAACTCCATTAGACACGATTATCTGACTGGGGTCATATTGTAATTTATTTTCTTCAATAAATTTCTTTGATATCTCTTCACGTAAATCTATATAACCAGCTACAGGAGGATATGAAAAATAATTCCCTGAATCTATTGCTAGTTTTGCTCCATCACATATGTGAGTAGGTGTTTTGAAATCAGGCTCACCTAAACTTAAACTTATCACATCAACTCCCTTTGATTTATATTCTCTAGCTAGAGCAGCCATAGCTAGTGTTGAGGATTCTTCAACTTTTTGTAATCTGTTGGATTCAGTCTTGTTCATTACTTTAAATTATAATTAATTCTTGAAGATATACTTCTTCCTAATGTTACTTCATCTGCATATTCAATCTCACCTCCTATTGGAATCCCTCTTGAAATTGTTGTTATCTTGACATTGAATTCTGAAAGTTTTTTTGATATATAGAAAGATGTTGTATCTCCGTCTAAAGTTGGGCTTAAAGCAAATATAATTTCTTTAATATTGTCTTGTTTGACTCTTTTGATTAGTGTCGATATGTTAAGCTCCTCTGGTCCAATGCCATCGATAGGGGAAATTAATCCTCCGATAACGTGGAAAAGACCGTTGTAGTGGTTGGTGTTTTGAATAGCTAAAACATCCGGAGTATCTTCCACAACACATATAATTTCTTTATTTGTAAATGGATTATTTTTTTTACAGACACAATCATTATCTTCACACATCATGTGACAAACATCACAATATTGAGTTTTTTCTTTGAGGTCAGTTATTGATTTAGATAGGTTTTGGCTAAACTCAATATCTTTTTTCAGTAGGTAAAGAGAGAGTCTAAGTGCAGTTTTTTTGCCAATGCCAGGTAATTTGGATATTTCATTAACCGCCTCTTCAAGTATTTTTGTTGGTAATTTCATTCAAAATAAGATATTATAAAATCTAATTTGATTTTAGATTAACTTAGTAAAATTATAATCTAACATAACCATTTTTTTGATTAAAAAATATGAATCCAAATATTATATTATTCATATTCATTATTTATTTTCTGATTCTATTACTGATCTCAAATTTTACATCAAAAAAATCAAAATTTAATGATTTTTTTAATGCTAATAAATCTTCACCGTGGTATTTGGTTGCCTTTGGAATGATAGGAACTTCGCTTTCTGGCGTAACATTTATCTCTGTTCCAGGTGAGGTTGGAAACTCTAATTTTTCCTATTTTCAGATGGTTATTGGGTACTTGTTTGGGTACTACTTTATTTCAAAAGTATTACTTCCCTTGTACTATAAATATAATTTGATATCTATATATACTTACTTGGAGAGGAGGTTTGGAGTGTATAGTTATAAAACAGGTGCATTTTTCTTTTTACTATCAAGAACTATAGGTGCCTCATTTAGATTATTTTTAGTTGCAGGGGTTCTTCAAATTGCTGTTTTTGATCAATTTAATTTACCTTTTTATTTTTCAGTTTTTATTACAATTGTTTTGATATGGATATATACAATTCGTGGGGGAATAAAGACAATTGTTTGGACAGATACTCTTCAGACATTATTCATGATATCTTCTGTCATAATAACCATTTTTTTTATTTTAAATGAGATGAATCTAAGCTTGTTAGAGATAAAAAATATCCTTTTTTCAAGTAGTTATACACAAGTATTTATATTTGATTGGAGGGAAAGTAATTTCTTTTTAAAGCAATTTCTTTCGGGTGCATTTATAGCAATTGTGATGACTGGATTAGATCAGGATATGATGCAGAAAAATCTTACCTGTAAAAATTTAAAAGAATCACAAAAAAATATTTTTTGGTTTTGTATTATTCTGGTTTTTGCAAACCTTTTATTTTTAACTCTAGGCGCATTACTTTATTTATATAGTGACTTTATTCAATTTGATATCCCAAATAGAACGGATACTCTTTTCCCACTTCTTGCAATTAATCATATGGGAGAATTTGCTGGTATAGTTTTTGTCTTAGGAATAATTGCAGCTGCTTACTCAAGTGCTGACTCTGCACTTACCTCACTGACTACATCATTTTGTATTGATTTTCTCGATATTGAAAAATATAAATCAAAAAAAAGAGTACGAGTTGTTGTTCATATAATGTTCTCTGTAATATTATTTTTTGTAATACTTATTTTTAACGAAATAAATGATCAGAGTGTGATTAATTCCATATTTAAGGCCGCAGGTTATACCTACGGGCCTCTTCTTGGTCTGTTCTTTTTTGGAATTTTTACTAAATATAATATTGAAGATAAATACTCAATTATTGTTTGTTTTATATCACCTTTCTTAAGTTATCTTATAAACATATATTCTCAAGAAATTTTATTTGGATATATATTTGGATTTGAAATTTTACTATTAAATGGTTTAATTACATTTATGGGGTTATATCTTATAAGAAAGTAGAATTTAAAATTATAGTCTGCTATTCAAGTAATTATTGTAAGCAGACCCAAAAGTATAGCTTAATCCAATTCTAAATTCTGTAAAAAAGTCTGTCGCAATCTCTTTTTGCTGAAGTAGTAAATCTTCAATAGAAACATTTCTCATTGGTAGACTTAACTGGTCTCTTATTAATTCTAACTCTCCTCCAAGCCTTACTGATAATCCTTCGAAAACTCTTATTGAGAACCAGCTATCAAACCTTAAACTATATTTTTCTGGATCTTGAAGAAATGACTTGCCTGATAAGTTAGTATTAATTTCTCCCCACGGCTGTCTAAATCTTGTCTCAAATCCAACAAAATGTACATATACATCTTCTTTGAGTTTATCGTATATTGTTTTTTCTATATAGTTTCTATAGCCATAACCAATTCTGTAATTAATTACCATCTCTCTTCGGACGAATTCATTGTAAGGAAAAAAGCTATATTCAATTGCTGGTAATATATGATATCTAAAATCTATATTTTGGTAGGTATCACTACTTGCTCCACCGCTGAATCCTGCTGACCATTTTTCGTTCAAACTCCAAACACTTTTCATCGAAAAAGATTTTCTGTTTCTTCTACTTGTAAAGATATTATCATCATTTTCGTATCTGTCATTAGATCTCTCAAAATCTAAATCAAATTGAAGTTTGATCTTATCGGTAACCTTATCAGCATCAAATTGCAGATTTATATTAGATTTTTTTCTGCTGGTTTCATTTTCAAAATTTGCGTCTCCAGCACTCTGAAATACCCAATTATTCCATTTGTCAGAACTTGATTCAATTTCATCGCTTAGGATAGCACTGTCATAGGTAATCCTTATTTTATTTGATATATCAGTTTCAATTAGATAGTAGACTAAACCAAGTTCGATTTTATTTTTTAAGGATGACCTAATTTCATCCCTCGTCATTTTAGGGTTTGTATCAACTTGAAGAGATATATTTTTATCACTAAAAAATTCATTTCCTATAAAATCTAATGTATATCTATTTCCGTTGTTAGCATTTCTATTTCTATAAATAAAAAGTTGAATATTTGCTAGGGCTTGATCCCTTACGTGGTCGACATAGTTTATCTCTTTTCTTATGTATGTATCATCACATCTGTCACATTTAATAAACAGCTTAGGTATAAGATCTTGAGATTTTACAATTATGGGCAGAATGGATAAAATACAAATCAAAAACTTTATCATAATTTTTTTTACAATTCTAGTTCATTTATAGGACTCCAGAATACCTCTCTAAAATTTATTATTTTATTATTTTTAACTTGAATCCCCTCGTCGATTAGAAGTTTGTCCATCCTCGTTCCTATAAAATTATGTTTTCCTGTCAGAAACCCATTCCTATTTACAACTCTGTGTGCTGGAATGGTAGCATCATTATGTGAACTTCTCATAGCCCATCCAACTATCCTAGCACTTTTTGTTATTCCTAGATAGTTAGCTATTGCACCATATGAAGTTACTTTTCCTTTGGGAATTAGCCTAACTACGTCGTAGACGTCCTCAAAAAAATTAGATTTTTTCAATTTTTGAAATTTGCAGAGGAGGAGGGATTCGAACCCCCGGTACCTTGCGGTACAACGGTTTTCAAGACCGCCGCATTCGACCACTCTGCCACTCCTCTGTTTTATCTTGGCAGCAAAAATATACTAATTAGTAGACTTGCCAAAAATACCATTTTAAATTTTTGCCTTTATTTTTTTTATTGCAATGTCAATACTTGTATTCCACTCGAAACCTACTAGGATAATAGATGAGACAACATATACCCATCCCATGTAAACTATTAGTATTCCTAAAGAACCATAAAGTTTATTATAAGTGGGAAAATTATTAATGTAAAAAGCAAACGCTAGTGATATTAATACACACCCTATTGCGGATATAATTGACCCTGAAGATATAAATGTCCATCGGTTGTGCATTACAGGTGCAAAATAAAAAATTGATGATATTCCAAGATAAAAGGATATAAATAAAATTAATATTTTGATAAGCATAATGGTGTAATACTCTACGTTATCAAATAGATTATAATTTAAAATAATATTTATTAAATAGTCTCCAAGAGTCGAAAGCACTATAGCTATTAGAATAACCATAAAAAAAACTAGTGTAAGGATAATAGCAATTAATCTTGTCTCAATGAAACTCCTATTTTCTCTAATTTTATGGCAGCTATTAAAAGTTTTAATAAGTGTGTTAAATCCGTTTGATGAAAGAAGTAATGAGAAGATAACTCCAAAAGATAGTAGTCCTCCTCTTTTTGTCTCAACCAAATCAAAAATTGTATTTTCGGCTATATTATACATATTTTGGGGCATTACCTGTTCAAGAAAGAACAGAATCTTTGTAGAATCTATCTCAGGTATTAATGAGTTTATATATGGTATTAATGTGAAAAGGAATATTATTAAGGGGAATGTGGCAATTGTAAAACTGAATGCAACAGCTAGTGACCTTTCAAATATCTCATCTTCAGCTAATTTTTTAATAAATATTTTATAGACGTTGTAATATGATATTTTATTATCAATTAAGTATAAACTCTTGAATAGAGATCTTATAATATCTATTGTATTCTTGAGTCTATTTTTCAAAACTTTTATTAATTATTTTCTCTAATTTTTTAGGTAACCTTATAACCTTTTTATTTTGGAGATTGATAAAGGTAAGTTCTGTTTTACCAACATTTGCTAAAACTTTATTTTCATTAAAAACTTCATAATCAAAAGTTATAATTGAGGATGGTATTTCCTTTATGATTGTTTTTACTTTAACCAACTCATCATATTTGATAGGATGTATAAATTTAGATTCCATATTAATTACTGGCATTCCTGTTCCTTCATCTTCTAAATTTCGGTATGAAAAACCAAGACTTCTAAATAATTCAACCCTTCCGACTTCATATAAGTTGGCGTACCTTCCATAGTATAAGAAACCCATCTTATCAGTATCAGAATATCTAACCCTTAATTCTATTTCTGCTTTAATCATTATCTAAATATTTTCCTATTATCTAAGGCTCTTTGAAATTTTCTAGCGTTTCTGTTGTGATCTCTAAGATTAGTAGCAAATGAGTGATATCCTGAAAAGTCTTCTTTTGCACAGAAAAAAATATAATTATGTTTTTCATAATTTAATACAGCATCAATATAGTTCTTTGGAGTTAACCTAATAGGACCAGGTGGGAGACCCTTATTTAAGTAAGTATTATATGGAGATTTTATTTTTTTATGTTTGTTTAATACTCTCCTTATTGTGAAGTCATTAGCTGCAAATACTAATGTGGGGTCAGCTTGAAGTCTCATATTTTTATTTAATCTATTCATATAAACTCCTGCAATTCTATCCGCTTCGTCTATCATTCTAGTTTCAGATGCCACAATAGAAGCTAAAACTATAGATTCTTTTTGATTCAAGTTTATTTTATTAAGTTTTGCTATTCTATTACTGTTCCAGAATTTTTTGTATTCGGAGTACATTCTGTCAACTAAATTTTTTGGTGAAATATTCCAATAAACTTCGTAGGTATCAGGAAGAAAAATACTTATTATATCCAATTCGTTAAAACCTTGGTATTTATCTAGGTTTTCATATAAATATGCTTTTAATTCCTCATCAGAAATCTTTAATTTATCGGTTATTTTTTTAGCTAAATCATCAATTTTCCTGGCGTAACTAAATGTAATATTAATTGGGGTCTGATTTCCTGATCTTAACATACTAATCATGTCATAATTAGACATATTCATGTCAACTTTATATGCACCAACCTTAATATTTTTATCATATTCCATTAGTTTACTTAAGACACTAAATGAAATGACATCATTAAGGAGGGTGTCTTCAATTAATTGATTTCTTAGATCATCGAATTCTATTTCATCTTTAATAATTATAATTTTTTCGGGTTGATTTATAAGAAAATTTGGAGCATATAACATCTGATAGATGTATACACTAGATGTGGTAAGTACAGTAGAGAATATTATAAAAGGTATTAAAATCTTTTTTTTTGTCATGCTATATTTACTTGTAAAGATAAAAATAATGATTTTAGTTCAACCAGAATATTTACCAAAAGTAAACTACTTTAAAGATCTAATGAATCAAAACATAGGGTGTAAAGTCAATTTAAAATATCATAATTCAGATTTTTTTGATAAGGGTTACCTATGTAATGAAGATGGATTTTTTTTTATAAAAGTACCGACAGTAAAGAAAACCAGTACTGTGTTCCAAAGGGATATTAAAATTGATTATAAACAAAATTGGATTAATAGTCATATGCAGTCTCTTCAATCATCCTATGGGAAATTTCCCTATTTTATCTTTTACATAGACTATATTAAAAACATCCTTAAACTCAATCATACTTTTTTGATTGACTTAAATTATGACTTATTGTCACTTTTTTTAGATTTATTAAACTTTGATAAAAAACTTTCTAAAACATCTTCAGGTGATAGTTTAAGAAATAAAAACACAATAATTCACTCAGAAACTAGTTTACCTTCTATCAAGAATGTAAAAGTAATGAGGAATGATTTTTTTCTTGGCAAGAATTTTGATTATGAACTAAGTATAGTTGATTTACTTTTTTTAAAAGGACCAGAAAGTGGTTTTTATATAAGAAATTTTTAAAAAAAAATAATTGTGTTTTTTTATCAAAAAAGACTATCCTTACGTATATAAATTATGGAAGCAAAATTTTCAAACAGAGTAAAAGAAGTTATATCCCTTAGCAGGGAGGAAGCACTCCGTCTCGGTCATGACTATATAGGAACAGAACACTTGCTACTTGGCGTAATAAGAGAAGGTGAAGGCGTAGCAATAAGTTTATTAAAGAAATTAGGAATTAGTTTGGAAGACCTCAGAGCTTCAGTTGAACACAACACTAAAAATACCAGTGTCAGTAATTTAAAAAATATGTCAAATATTCCTCTGACAAGACAGACCGAAAAAGTTTTAAAGATTACCTACTTAGAAGCCAAAATTTTTAAAAGCAAATTAATTGGTACTGAGCATCTTCTTCTATCTATACTAAGAGATGAGGATAATATTGCAACTCAAATATTAGATAAGTTTGATGTGACTTATGACGTTGTAAAGGAACTTCTTGAGTATCAGACAAGTAAGCCCCAAGGTACAACTTCATCAGAACCATTGGATGATGAGGATCTTCCTAAATCAAAAGGCCCTATGTCACCTCAAAAACCTTCTAAATCAAAGGAAAAATCTAAAACTCCTATATTAGATAATTTTGGAAAAGATCTTACAGAGCTTGCCTCAAAGGACAAATTAGATCCCGTAATTGGAAGGGAGAAAGAAATTGATAGAGTTGCGCAAATACTTTGTAGGAGAAAAAAAAATAATCCAATTCTCATAGGTGAACCTGGAGTAGGTAAGACAGCAATTGCAGAAGCTTTGGCTCTTAGGATTACCCAAAAAAAAGTTTCTAGAATCCTTCATAACAAGAGGGTAGTAACACTTGATTTAGCATCTTTAGTTGCAGGTACTAAATATAGAGGTCAGTTTGAGGAGAGAATGAAGGCTATTATGACAGAGATTGAAAAGTCTGATGATGTAATACTCTTTATAGACGAACTCCACACCATTGTTGGTGCAGGTGGAGCCTCTGGTTCACTAGATGCGTCTAATATGTTTAAGCCAGCCCTTGCGAGAGGTGAACTACAATGTATTGGTGCAACGACTCTAGATGAGTATAGGCAGTATGTGGAAAAAGATGGAGCCTTAGCAAGAAGATTTCAAGTGGTAGTTGTAGACCCAACAACAGCAGAAGAAACTAAGAATATATTAGATAATATAAAAGATAAATATGAATCACACCACAATGTTACATATTCAAGAGAATCTATAGAAGCTTGTGTTAGCCTGTCAGACAGATACATAAGTGATAGATTCCTACCAGATAAGGCAATTGATCTATTAGATGAGGCCGGTTCTAGAGTTCACATGCACAACCTCGATGTACCTGAGGTTATAATTGATATTGAAAATAAAATTGAAGAAATTAAAAACCAAAAAAATCAAGTTGTTCAAAATCAAAAATATGAGGAGGCAGCTCAGTTGCGTGATACGGAAAAGAAATTGCTTGCTGAACTAGATATACAGAAAAAAAAGTGGTTAGAAGAATCCAAAAAGAAAAGACATAAAGTAAACGAAAAAAATATTTCTGAAGTAGTATCAATGGTCACTGGTATTCCAGTTGAGAGGATTGCTCAGAATGAGAGTAGTAGGCTTTTAGGAATGTCAAAAGAGCTATCTAAAGAAGTAATAGGACAAGATACCGCTATTGATAAACTTGTAAGAGCCATCAAAAGAAACAGAGTTGGCCTTAAAGATCCTAAAAAACCAATTGGTTCATTTATATTTCTGGGACCAACTGGTGTAGGAAAGACAGAGCTTGCTAAAGTTCTCTCAAAATATCTTTTTGATAAGGATGATTCTCTCATAAGGGTCGATATGTCAGAATACATGGAGAAATTTTCAATTTCAAGATTAGTTGGTGCGCCTCCAGGTTATGTTGGTTATGAGGAAGGTGGGCAACTTAGTGAAAAAGTTAGAAGAAAACCATACAGTATAATTCTTTTAGATGAAATTGAGAAAGCTCATCCGGATGTTTTTAATTTATTACTCCAAATTCTTGATGAAGGCTTTTTAACTGATGGGCTAGGTCATAGAGTTGACTTTAGAAATACTATTATGATAATGACTTCAAATATTGGTGCTAGAGATGTCCAAGATTTTGGAGCAGGGATAGGATTTGAAACAAAGTCAAGAGCTGATAATATAAATGAAAACCTTAAGTCAACTATTGATAAGGCATTACAAAGAACTTTTAACCCTGAGTTTATAAATAGATTAGATGACATAATTATCTTCAACTCACTCACTAGAGATAATTTGTATAAAATTATTGATATAAATCTTGAAAAGTTGTACAAAAAAGCCAATGAAATTGGGTACACGATTAAATTATCAAAAGAATGTAAAGACTTTTTAATTAAAAAAGGTTACAATCCAAAGTATGGTGCTAGGCCTCTTGAAAGGGCTATCCAAAAATACCTTGAGGATGTTCTTGCAGAAGAAATATTATCTGGTAATTTGAAAAAGGGAGATATTATTAGCGCTGATTTTGATTCTAAAAAGGAGCAGATAAAAATAAAAAAGTTAGATTCTAAGAAGAAGATTAAGTAACCAATCCTCCATCTACATTTATTACCTGTCCAGTTATATAAGTAGCTTTTTCAGATGCTAGAAACAGGCATAGTTCTGATACGTCGCTTACCTTTCCTGCTTTTTTTAGAGGTATAGATTCTATCCATCTATCTAGTAGCCTTGAACCATCTTTTTTAGTCATATTTGTCTCTATGAATCCAGGCGCAACTGCATTACATCTTATGTTTCTTGACGCCAGTTCTAGGGCAATTGATTTAGTAAAACCATTTACTCCAGCCTTAGAAGCAGCATAATTTGATTGACCTGGGTTCCCTTTAACACCAACTATTGAACTGATATTAATTATAACTCCTTCCTTCTTTTTTATAAACTCTTTAACTGAAGATTTAGTTAAATTAAAGCAAGAGTTTAGATTAATATCAATAACCTTTTTCCATGCTTCTTCATCCATCCTAAGTATCAAATTGTCTTTTGTTATTCCTGCATTATTAATGAGAATATCTAAGCTCCCAAAATCATTAATGACATCTTCAACAAGTTTTATACTTTCATCAAAATTTGAAGCATCTGACTTATATTTTTTAATTTTTAATCCGTTTTTTTTAAATTCTTTTTCAATTTTTGAGGCTTCTTCATCACTACTCAGATAAGTAAAAGCAACATTGCAATTTGCATTTATAAACTTATTGACGATGTCTTTTCCTATACCTTTTGAGCCTCCTGTAATTAATGCAGTCTTATTTTTGAAGTTATATGACATATAGTAATTTTTAATTTTAATACAATTATAAACAAGATATAATAATCAATAGTTTTATTATAAGTAATAAGACTTTAAATTTGTAAAAAAAAAATATGTCATATAATTTAATAGTTATTGGTTCAGGTCCAGGCGGTTATGTTGCTGCAATAAGAGCTTCACAACTAGGCATGAAAGTTGCTGTTGTTGAGAAGGAATCACTGGGCGGGATATGTCTTAATTGGGGATGTATACCTACTAAAGCACTACTTAAGAGTGCTCAGGTTTTTGATTACGTTAATCACTCAGAAAGCTATGGTATAAAGATTAATGATTCAAGCATAGATTTTAACTCTATTATTACTAGAAGCAGAGGAATAGCAGATGGTATGAGTAAGGGTGTTAATTTTTTAATGAAAAAAAATAAAATTGAGATTTTAAATGGCTTTGGTAAAATTATTTCCAAAAATGAAGTTGAGGTAACAGGAGATGACGGCAAAAAAAATATTCATAAAACAGATAATATAATTATAGCAACTGGAGGGAGGTCAAGAGAACTTCCAAATGTTAAAATTGATGGTAAGAAAATTATTGAATATAGGAAGGCAATGACTTTAGAAAAACAACCAAAAAAAATGGTTGTAATCGGTTCAGGCGCAATAGGATCCGAGTTTGCGTATTTCTATAATAGTATTGGAACGGATGTTACATTAGTTGAGTATCTACCAAATATTCTACCTCTTGAAGATATTGATATCTCAAAACAACTTGAAAAGTCTTTCAAGAAAGCAGGTGTAAATATTATGACAAATACTGAGGTTCTTTCAGTTGATAGTAAAGGAAAAGGATGTAAAGTAAAATTTAAGAGTGGCAATAAAGAAGATATAATTGATTGTGATATTGTCCTTTCAGCAGTTGGAGTTCATACAAATATTGAGAATATTGGCCTAGAAGAACTTGGTATAATTGTAGAGAATGGAAAAATTAATGTGAATGATTATTATCAAACAAATATCGATGGTGTATTTGCAATTGGAGATGTAGTTAAAGGACCAGCTTTAGCTCATGTAGCTTCAGCAGAAGGCATAATTTGTGTAGAAAAAATTGGAGGATTAAACCCAAGTGTTCTGAATTATGATAATCTACCATCATGTACTTATTGTAATCCTGAGGTTGCTTCAGTCGGTTTTTCAGAAAAGCAAGCTATAGATTTGGGTTATGATATAAAAGTAGGCAAATTCCCTTTCTCAGCTTCTGGTAAAGCAAATGCTTCTGGTCATTCTGACGGTTTTGTTAAGGTAATATTTGATAAAAAGTATGGGGAATGGTTGGGATGTCATATGATAGGTTATAATGTTACAGAGATGATAGCCGAAGTTGTTGCAGCGAGAAAGTTAGAAACTACTGCACATGAAATAATTAAGTCGGTTCATCCTCATCCCACAATGTCAGAGGCAATAATGGAAGCTGCAGCCGCTGCATATGATGAAGTAATTCATTTATAAACTCTTTTTGACCTGTTCTCCGATATTGGCTGGTGATTCAGCAACGACTAATCCACATTCTCTCATTATCTGCATTTTTGCTGCTGCTGTATCGTCCTTACCTCCGATTATAGCTCCCGCATGACCCATTCTCTTCCCCTTAGGAGCCGTCTGCCCAGCTATAAAACCTATAACTGGTTTTTTATTTCCACTTTCTTTAATCCATTTTGAAGCTTCAGCTTCATAATTTCCACCTATCTCACCTATCATGACAATCCCTTCAGTATCCGTATCATCCATAAATAATTTAATAGCATCTAAGGTAGACGTACCTACTATAGGATCTCCACCAATTCCAATCGCAGTTGAAATACCGAAACCAGATTTCACAACCTGATCTGCAGCTTCATAAGTCAAGGTCCCTGACTTTGATATGATACCTATATTTCCTTTTCTGAATACAAATCCTGGCATTATACCTACTTTTGCTTCTCCAGGAGTTATTATTCCAGGGCAGTTAGGTCCAATAAGCGTACTATTAGAGTTTCTGATCTGTGATTTTACCCTAATCATATCTTTAACTGGAATTCCCTCAGTAATTGCAACAATAACATCTATATTAGAGTCAATAGATTCTAATATAGCATCTCCTGCAAATGCTGGTGGAACAAAAATTATTGAGACATTAGCTCCTGTATTTTTTTTAGCATCATAAACAGTATTGTAAACTGGTTTGTGAAGGTGTTGATTTCCTCCTTTTCCTGGTGTTACTCCTCCCACAATATTTGTTCCGTACTCAATCATTTGAGTAGCATGGAAGGTTCCTTCTGATCCGGTAAATCCTTGTACAATAACTTTTGAATCTTTATTGACTAGTATACTCATTTTAACTATTTTGGCTCAAATATAAGTCACTAAATTCCCTAACACAACCATATCCTCCTTTTGATTTTAGAACTAATGATACCTCTTTTTTTACTGGTTCAGAGGCATCGTCAGGACAAGCACTGAACCCAACTATACGGATTATACTCATATCGTTGATATCATCTCCTATAAAGGCAACTTCTTCTGTCAAAATTTTTTCTTTTTTAATCCAATCAATTAAAATCTTATCTTTAGCTTCATTTCCAACATAACAATGATCTATACCTAGATAAGATGCTCGAGATTTAATACCATCACCTTTTTCAGAGTGACTGATTATCCCTATTTTAACCTTATTCTTGATTAACTCATAGATTCCTACTCCATCTTTTGCATTGTATCTTTTCGATTCGACTCCATTCTCATCTATGTAAATACCATTATCAGTCATTGTTCCATCAACATCTAATATTAGCATTTTTATTTCAGGAATTTTCATATTAAGTTTCTATTTACTGCTTTACAAATTGGTTTTAGTGAGTCAAACATTGTATTAAATTCTTTGAAATTAAGCTGTTGGGATGCATCAGACAGTGCTTCAGATGGGTTAGGATGACTTTCTATCAAGAGACCATCTATACCCATAGCAACACATGCCCTAGTCAAATCAGGAACTCCGTAGCTGTACCCCATAGCATGGCTTGTATCAAGTATTATTGGTAAATTTGTATATTCTTTTAGGAATGAAACACCACAGAGGTCAAGGGTGAACCTTGTTTTTGTCTCAAATGTCCTTATTCCTCTCTCACATAACATTACATTGGGATTGCCTTCTGATAATATGAATTCTGCTGCTTGTACAAACTCCTGAAGATTTGAACCAAAACCTCTTTTAAGAAGAACAGGTTTTTTTTGTTTTCCGGTTTCCCTAAGAATTCCATGATCGTACATAGCTTTTGCCCCTATTTGTATTATATCTGTATATTCAATAACATCATCCACATGAGAGGCATCTTTAACTTCAGATATTATATTAAAACCATATCTATCCCTTATATCCGATAACATTTTTAGACCTTCAAGTCCAAGTCCTTGAAATGAATATGGTGACGTTCGTGGTTTAAAACACCCTGCTCTGAGCGTGGTTAATCCATTTGCTTTTAATAATTCGGCGCACTCTTCTATCTGGCTCTTGCTTTCAATAGAGCAAGGACCTGTGATCATTAAGGTATTCTGACTATCCCCACCTACCTCAATATTATTGATTTTAATCCTTCTTGTTTCATTTATATAATTTTTACTCGATAACTGTATGTCATTATCTATAATAAATGAATTGTCAATTTGATTTTCATATTTTTTTGGTATTAAATCATTCTTTGAGGAGGTTATAATTATATATTTATTTTCATCATATATAAGTTTCCCACTCATTTCAGTTGCGATTTTTACTGCAGATTCTTTATCAATATTTGCCTTAAGATGAATTATCATGACTCACTATTTATAAGATTAAAAAAAGTAATTGAACCTTTTATTTTTTTATTATCAACTACAGGTATGAAAGATATTAGAAAATCATGATTTTGAATAGTTTTTAACATATAATTAATGTTATCAGATGTTCTAACTGTCACAGGTCTTTGGTTAATTATGTCGTGTGCATCTATATTTTTAATATCGAATTCTTTTTTAATTAAACCTCTTCTTACATCTGCCATACTTATTATACCAACAAACTCTTTATTAGAATTTTCAACTAAAACATATCCAAAATCAAAGTCATTTATTTTTTTTAGAATACTAGGTAGAGATGATTTTATGTCAATTATTGGACACTCTTCTTTTGATATCATGAACTCTTTGACTTTCAGCTGTGAATTTACCACCGAGGATTTCAACTTTAGGAGTGATTTAGAAATGTTTTCCTTGACAAGAAAAGAGCCAGACACAACAGATTGGACCCCTAAAATTCTCATCACAAATCCTATCTCATCGTTTATTCCTCCATCAACGTGGATTGATTTATTAGGGTATAACTTTTTAAAGTGTCTGATTTTTTTGAAATTGATCGTGTTGAATTTCCCACCACTTTCTCCAGGTGTAGTAGTCATTAATAGGATATAGCTGCATCTATCTGAGTATTTATTAAATACCTCAATATTTGTATTTGATGTTATTGCCAGTCCAAATTTGGTATTCTCAGAGTTTGGTATATTAAATTCATTTTCTTTTATATCTTCAAACTGGTACGCAACTCGATCTATATTATTTCTCAAAATAAAGTCATTGTACTTAGATGGTTCCTCAGAAATTATATGTAAATCTATTGGCGTACTACTTACATTCCTAATCCTTTTAATATCATGTTCTATTTTTTCAATTTCAACTTTTTTGTCATTAAAATCAATATGAAACATATCTATATTAACGGAGTCAAGCTCCTCAGTAAGAGCTTCTAATTTCTTGGTTTTATTAGAATATAATGAGGCTGATATTTTCATTCCTTAACAAATATACTTTAGTTATGTTCATTTATGAGAGTTTAATATCTAATTTTAAAATGTTAATCATAACCAATAGATGTCATATTTATACCACCTAATATCTTACCTTCCTCTTAAAATTTTATACTCTTTTTCAACTTTTATATCGACTTTTTTACCTTTTTTTTATAGAGGGAATTTAGTTCGTAAAAATCTTATGAAATCATTTCCAGATATGCCAGAGGAACAGATGAAGAAAATATATTACAAGTTTTATATAAATTTTTGTGATCTGTTTTTTGAAACAATAAAGTCTTACTCAATATCAGAGAGTGAACTTAGAGAGAGGGTTAATTTTAAAAATTTTCGTGAGATAAGTGATAAGCTCAATAATAACAAAAAAATCTTAGTACTTGCTTCTCACCAATGTAATTGGGAGTGGCTTCTCCTAGCTTCTCAGTTAAACTTAACTAAACCTCTACATGTTATTTATAAGACAATTTCTGATAAGAAATTTGATAAGATTATGATGTATTCACGTTCAAGATTTGGTTCAATGTTGATTGATTCAAAAAAAGCTATGCTTTATTTGAAAAGAAATTTAAAAGAAGTTGATGTATTAGCGGTAGTTGCTGACCAGTCACCGATCAAAAAAAATAGAAAGTCTTGGAGAAAGTTATTAAATCAAGAGACAGCTTTTTTTAAGTCAGTTGAATACCTCCCTAGAGTCATGAATTCATATGTGTACTTTGCTTCAATGGAAAGGACATCAAGGGGTCATTATTCTGTAGATTTTGATTTGATTAGTGAACCTAACTCAAATTCAAAAAAAGACATATTGTCTGAATATGTCCTCAAATTAGAAAATCAAATAAAATTTAAACCAGATGAATGGCTTTGGACCCATAATAGATGGAAATTTACGCGAGATGATATATGATTTTTTAATTATAAATTATCTAATTTTGATCTCCTTAATATGAAAAAAATAAGAAATTTTTGCATTATAGCTCACATTGATCACGGAAAAAGTACCCTTGCTGACAGATTATTAGAGTTTACAAGGACTGTTGATAAGAGAGATATGACAAATCAACTCCTAGATGACATGGACCTAGAGAGAGAAAGGGGTATAACTATAAAGTCACATGCTATTCAGATGGTTCATGTACATCAGAATGAGAATTATACATTGAACTTGATAGATACACCAGGTCATGTTGATTTTTCATATGAAGTATCAAGATCAATAGCTTCGTGTGAAGGAGCAATATTAGTTGTTGATGCTGCTCAGGGAATTCAGGCTCAAACAATTTCTAACTTGTACCTTGCTCTTGAACAAGGACTTGAGGTAATTCCAGTACTAAATAAAATTGATCTTCCTGGTGCTATGATTGAGGAAGTCTCAGATCAAATTGTAGATTTAATAGGCTGTAATAGTGAAGATATATTACAAGTTAGTGCTAAGGATGGATTAGGTATTGACAATCTCTTAGAGAATATTATTAATAAGATTCCATCTCCAAGTGGTGATTCAAGTGATGATTTACAAGCAATGATTTTTGATTCTGTGTTTAACTCTTTTAGAGGTATAGAAGTATTATTTAGGGTATTTAATGGAAAGATTAGAAAGGGAGATAAAGTAAAATTTGTAAATACTGGAAAAGAATATAATGTAGACGAGATAGGTATCTTGAAATTTGATAAGAGTTCATGCGAAGAAATTTCTGCAGGGAATGTAGGTTATCTTATTTCAGGTATTAAAAATGCTAAAGAGGTCAAGGTAGGGGATACAATAACTCATTCTGAAAATGAAAATATTGAAATTATTAAAGGATTTGAAGATGTGAAACCAATGGTTTTTGCTGGAATTTACCCTGTTGATAGTTCGGATTATGAGGATTTAAGAAATTCTTTGGAGAAGCTACAGTTAAATGATGCCTCCCTGGTCTGGGAACCAGAAACTTCTGCTGCACTTGGTTTTGGTTTTAGGTGCGGATTCCTTGGAATGTTGCACATGGA
>CENJ01160044.1_pt1 | contig 48187 bp, 41 predicted proteins | sample 356161 | NCBI WGS metagenome assembly CENJ01 (sample SAMEA2619531, study PRJEB7988) | marine metagenome | biome: marine biome (ENVO:00000447); feature: surface water layer (ENVO:00002042); material: "saline water (ENVO:00002010), including plankton (ENVO:xxxxxxxx)" | depth 5 m
CCCAGCTCAATGCCGCGAAGGCAGGCTGCCGTATCGGTAGTGAAATAGGGATTACCCGTCCCCCCGCTCAGGATCGCCACCTGGCCTTCTGCCATGGTTTGCAGAACCTCGTTTCGCTCGTATCCGTCAACAATCCCCGGGATCGCCACGGCGGCGAAGACTCGGTTTTTGACTCTGTGACGGGTGAGAAAGCTGCCCAGCGCCAGAGCATTCATCACCGTTGCCAGCATCCCCATCCGGTCACCGATAACGCGATCCATACCGGCGGATGCCAGGGCAGCCCCTCTGAATAGATTTCCGCCACCTAGCACCACGGCTACTTCGAGACCCTGGGCCGCAGCCTCTCGAATTTCAGTACAGTAGTGCTCAAGCACCTCGGGGCGTATCCCGGCCCCTGAGGCCCCCCCTAGGGCCTCGCCGCTTAACTTGAGCAAGACCCTACGCAAGGCTTAATCGTTGTCCGCTAGCTGAGCCGCTACTTCGGCTGCAAAGTCGGTCTCTTCCACTTCTATGCCTTCGCCCACCTCGTACCGAAGAAAGCGCGTTACCTCAACACCCGCCTGCTTGACCAGATCACCCACCTTGCTGTTGCCATCCTTAACGAAGGGTTGATCCAGCAGACTCACTTCTGCCAAGAACTTTCTGATCCGGCCCTCTACCATCTTGGCTACGATGTCTTCCGGCTTGCCGCTGTCCTGGGCCTGGGAGGTATAGATTTCTCTTTCCTTCTGAAGCACCTCTGCGGGGACTTGATCACTGCGTACCACCATGGGATTGATGGCCACGATATGCATGGCCAAATCTCGCCCCAGTTCCTCTGCTGCTGCCGAAAGCACCACCACGGCCCCTCGTCGATCATCCCCGTGAATATAATGACTGATCCCGCCGCCGTCGGCCGTCACCACTTCTCCTCGGCGAATACTCATGTTCTCGCCAATCTCTTGGACCAGAGTTTCGCGTTCAGCATTCAACGCAGCCTTCACTGCTTCGACGTCGCCAACTTCGAGAACCTGCTCGGCTACTTTTTCTACAAAGGCGATGAACTTGACGTTCTTCGCGGCGAAATCCGTTTCAATATTTACTTCGACCAGAGCAATGCGACTGCCATCAGGCGAGGCCTTCATCCCCAACAGCCCATTGGCTGCCGTCCTTCCGGCCTTCTTGGCGGCCTTGAGGGCGCTCTTCTTTCGCAGGTCCTCGATGGCTTTTTCCATATCGCCATCGGCTTCTGCCAAGGCTTTCTTACAGTCCATCATTCCAAGCCCGGTTCGCTCTCGCAGTTCTTTGACCATGGAGGCAGAGATCGCCATGTCTTACTCCTTTGTTGGTTCTGCTTCTTCTTCGCTCTGTTCTGTTGCTGTACCCTTGGCAGCCGCTCGCGCTTCGTCCTCTGCCGCAAACGCCTCGTTGACGCTCGCCGCTACCCCTTCTGAAATCTCAGCCACGGGTGCTGCCACCTCTTCGACCTCAACAAACTCCTCTGGGTCGACATCCGTGGATACATTCGCCTTACCCTCGGCTACCGCGTCAGCGACGGCCGTCACATAAAGCCTGATCGCTCGAATCGCATCATCGTTTCCGGGAATCACGAAATCGACTCCCGCAGGGTCACTGTTTGTATCAACAATCCCAAATACGGGGATACCGAGCTTGTTAGCTTCGTTGATTGCAATATGTTCGTGCTGAACGTCCACAACGAAGATGGCGTCAGGCAGACCGCCCATCTCCTTGATGCCACCAAGGCTGTTATGGAGTTTGGTCATCATCCGCGTGCGCTGAAGCGCCTCTTTTTTCGACAGCAGATCAAAGGTTCCATCCTGAGATTGCGTCTCTAAATCAATGAGCCTTTTAATGGATTGGCGAATGGTTTTGTAATTGGTCAGCATGCCGCCCAGCCAGCGCTGATCCACGTAAGGCATGGCTACCCTAGCAGCCTGCTCGGCAATCACCTTAGCCGCCGCTCGCTTGGTGCCGACGAATAGGATTTTCTTTCCCCGAGAGGAGAGGTTACGAACCTCAGTTAAGGCTTCGTTAAAGGCGGGCAGCGTTTTTTCTAAATTAACAATATGGATTTTGTTGCGTGCGCCAAAAATATAGGGCGCCATCTTGGGATTCCAAAACCGGGTCTGGTGACCGAAATGCACTCCAGCCGCCAGCATGTCTCGCATACTAACTGTCATAATATTTCTCCGGGTTAACGTTTGAACGCCATTCCCGCACCTCAACCGATGTTCTCGGCACCCGGAGGTACGTGTCGAATCGCGTCCATTTTTTGATTCTGGGATCGCTATGGTAGGGCAAGAGTTGAGCTATACTGCACGCCGCCTCTGGGTTGCCCAGGGCGAAGTAACAATATCGCCAGCATTCTCACGCGCTACGATATGCACGGCCAGAATCGGTTTTTTTACCGCCCTGACCCGACCATTATTGGTCCTTTTGAAGCACTAAGCCCCTCAGAGCGGCGTGCTTTATACCATAACTATCATCTTGAAATAAATGAGTTTTCATATGGTTGCTAGGATAGAAACAGAGGCTGATATCCAGGCCATGCGCGAAGCCGGCCGATGCGCTTCTCGGGTCCTGGAAATGATTGGTGAATATGTTCAACCCGGGGTGTCTACCGAGGCGCTCAACGAACGCTGCCACCGTTTCATCGTTGAGGAATTAGACTGTATACCGGCACCCCTCAACTACGGCGGCGGCGGCGGGCAGATGCCCTTTCCGAAGTCCATCTGTACCAGCGTGAATCACGTTGTCTGTCACGGCATCCCCACCGTCTCCAAGGTGCTAAAAAATGGTGATGCGATCAACATCGACATCACCGTCATCAAGAACGGCTTTCACGGTGATACCAGCAAAATGTTCTTTGCCGGGGAGCCAGGGGTCCTGGCCCGCAGGCTCGCAACGGTCACCCAAGAGTGCATGTACCTGGGCATCGAGCAAGTTCGACCGGGCAACTGCCTGGGCGATATTGGCCACGCGATTCAGCAGCATGCAGAAAAAAATCGGTTCAGCGTGGTGCGGGAGTTTTGTGGCCACGGTATTGGCAAGGTTTTTCATGACGACCCTCAAGTGTTGCACTATGGCCGACCCGGGGCCGGTATGACGCTCGAGGAGGGCATGAGTTTCACCATTGAGCCCATGATTAATGCGGGCAAGAGACACATCAAAATCCTGCCGGACCAGTGGACTGCCGTCACCAAGGACCACAAGCTGTCCGCCCAGTGGGAACACACGCTGAGGGTTACCGCTGACGGCGCAGAGATCTTTACGCTGCGAGAAGAAGAGCGAATATAGACCATGGCGCTAGCACAGTCCGCAGCGCGAAGAAGAGCAGAGCTGGAGGGCGCTCTAGCCCATCTCGAAGAGAGGTACTGGCGCGATGAGCCCATACATGGCCTGATCGCAGACCTAACCCAAGCGGTCGACAGGATTCTGGTGGATGCCTGGGAAGATTTTATGAAAACCGTGCCGGAAGCCACGCTGTTCGCCGTTGGCGGATACGGGCGCGCGGAGCTTCACCCCAAGTCAGATATCGATATCCTCGTTCTGTGTGAAAAGCCCGAGCGGTACAGTTCGGAAATTTCCCAGTTTTTGCAGGCGGTATTTGACCTCAATGTTGATGTGGGTCACAGCGTTCGAGACCTCAAGGCGTGCGTCAGAGAAAGCAAGGCCGACATCACCGTGGCAACGGCGCTCTTTGAGCGCCGGTTAATCGCCGGCAATGCGCACAACGTTGATCGCCTCAATGGGGTTCTCGGGAATAAAAAAGTTTGGTCGGTCGCCGACTTCTATGCTGCCAAGCACAAGGAGCAAATTGCCCGCCACAGACAGTACGACAGCGTCGACTATAAGCTTGAGCCGAATATCAAGACGTCGCCTGGAGGGCTGCGCGATATCCAAACCGGGCTTTGGATTGTGCGCCGCCAATTCGGCATGGTGGACCTGGAAGACCTAGTGACGCTTGGCGTGCTGTCTCCCCAGGAACACGCGTGGTTGGTGCAGGGCAGGGACTTTCTTTTCTGGGTCCGCTTTGGGCTGCACCTGTTGGCGAGCCGCAACGTGGACCAGCTGTATTTTGCCAGGCAGCGTGAGTTGTCCCAGCGCCTTGGCTTCAAAGATACGCCGAGCAAGTCGGCAGTAGAGAACTTCATGTATCACTACTATCGACACGTGCTTGCTCTGACCGAGGTGAACGACATTTTGCTCCAGCATTTTGAAGAGCACGTGGTCAGCACAAAAATCAAAAGCTCGGTGGTGATAAACGAGCGATTCACCCTGGTGAACGATAAAATCGCGGCCTCCAGTGATGATGTCTTTCTCAACAACCCCTCCGCCATGCTGGAGATTTTTCTCATCATGGCCATGCGCAAGGAAGACATAAGCGTTCGTGCGGCAACCATTCGTTTACTGCGTGACGCGCTACACCTCATTGACGACGACTTTCGCTCAAATCCAGAAAATTGCCGCTTGTTCATGCAACTGCTGAAGGCCCCGTATACGGTTGTCACCCAGCTGACCCGGATGCGGCGCTATGGCGTGCTCGGCAGATATCTTCCTGAATTCGGCGAGGTCATTGGGCAAATGCAGCATGATCTATTCCACATCTATACCGTGGATGCCCACACCATGATGGTGATCAGCAACATGCGTCGTTTTCGCTATCCCGAAGCGGTGGAAAAGTTTCCCATTGCCCACCGATGTGTCCAGGCCATTCCCAAGCCCGAGCTGCTTTATATCGCCGGCCTGTTCCACGACATCGGCAAAGGTCGCGGGGGAGATCACTCAGAGCTAGGCGCTCTGGATGCAGAAGCATTTTGCTCACGCCACGGGATGAACGAAGCCGATTCTGCGTTGGTTCAGTGGCTGGTTAAAAAACACCTGCTGATGTCCTCGGTCTCCCAACATCAAGACATCTACGACCCGGAAGTCATCCAGAGCTTTGCTCAAGAGGTGAAGTCCGAGATGCGGCTGGACTATCTTTACGCTCTAACGGTTGCAGACATCAACGCCACCAACCCCACGCTTTGGAACAGCTGGCGCGCAAGCCTGATGCGCCACCTCTACGGCCAGACTCGCAACTACCTGAGATCCAACCCAAACGACGCGCTAGACAGGCAGACCACCATCGCTGCATACCAGGAAAGCGCGCTGGAACAGCTGCAAACCAAGGCCGAGGAGCGCATTGTCGCTGAGATTTGGGATGACCTTGGAGACGACTTTTTCCTGCGTCACAACACCCAGGAGATTGTGGCTCTGACGCGAGATATTTTGAATCATCAGGGGACGGAGGCCTTTGTGAGCCTGTCCCCCATGCAGTATCGTGAATCCGCTGCCGAGGGCGCGACGAAAATTTACATTATCGCCACAGATCGCCCGAAAACCTTCGCCGCGACGGTGGTGACCCTGGCCAGATCTGGCCTCTCGGTGGTTGATGCTCAACTCACCAAAACAACCAGGGGGCGGTACTTCAATACCTTTGCGGTGATCAACGACAACGGCCTGCCAATGAGCGACGACCCTGCCCTGCGGCAACGGCTCATCGATCGCGTCAAGGCAACCCTAAGCGACCCCTCGCCCAGTACCGACGGTTCCAATCGACGAATTTCACGACAGCATCGGGAGCTGAACCGGCAGACCGAGGTCACCGTCTCCCTGGACGATTCAAACGCGTCCGTTATCACCGTCTTGGCCTCTAACCGACCTGGGCTGCTGGCCACCATCGCCCTTGCGATGCTGGATTTAGAGCTGCAGATCAGCTCTGCCAGGATCACCACCCTGGGCGAAATGGTGGAGGATGTCTTCGTCGTCACCGATCATGCGGGGATGCCGGTCACCAACCCCGAAAGAATTTATGAGATCGAAATTTCGCTACGGCAACACCTGGACAGCGGCCAATGAACCCTTATCTTGAAAAACTTCAGCCTTATCCCTTTGAGCGTTTACGAGCCCTACTGGCCGGCGTTGAACATCGCGATGGTTTAGCGCATATCCCGCTATCCCTCGGGGAGCCAAAACATCCACCGCCAGACTTCGTGGTTAAGGCCCTGATGCAGGAACAGCAGCTCGCCGCGCAGCTGGCAACCTATCCAGCGACCAAGGGCACTGAGGCATTGCGAGAGGCCATTTGCGGCTGGCTGCAGCGGCGATTTGAAGTGAGCGTTGATCCGTCTAGTGGCGTCTTGCCGGTATATGGTACTCGCGAGGCGCTGTTCTCCGTCGCCCAGGCCCTGCTCAGCGGTCACCCGGGATCACGAGTCGCCATGCCCAATCCCTTTTATCAAATTTATGAGGGTGCAGCCCTGCTGGCTGGGGCGGAGCCTGTGTTCATCAACGGAGCGCCGTCCGCCGGAGGCGCTGACAGCCTAGCCTCCCTGGGAGAAGACGTTCTGGGTGCCATCGAGATGGTCTACATCTGTTCTCCCGGCAACCCCACCGGTGAAATCATGTCCGCCCAACAGATGCAGAACCTGATTGAAGCCGCACATCGCTATGATTTCGTGATCGTCTCGGATGAATGCTATGCGGAACTCTATTTTGACGACCGGCGGCCGCCGCCAAGCCTGTTGTCCGCAAGCAAGGCCATGGGGAATCCGGCGTATGCCCGCTGCCTTGCCTTTCACAGTCTTTCCAAGCGGTCAAACCTGCCCGGCCTTCGCAGCGGTTTCGTGGCCGGCGACCCCAACCTAATCCAACAGTTCCTCTGCTACCGGACCTACCACGGCTGCGCGCTGACGCCTCATCACCAACATGTCAGCGCGTTGGCCTGGGCCGACGACGAGCACGTGGCTGCGAATCGGCAGCTCTACCGTGACAAATTCGCAGCGGTAGGCCCAATTCTGGAACAGCAGTTTTCAGTGGAGCAGCCTGAGGCCGGGTTCTACCACTGGCTGGAAACCCCAATCGACGATCAAATTTTTTGTCAAAGGCTGTTCTCAGAGCAGCACATCACCACCATGCCGGGCTCCTTTCTCGCCCGTCAAAGTGGTTCGTACAATCCTGGCAAAAACCGGGTGCGGCTTGCCTGGGTGGCCCCCATGGCACAGTGTATCGAGGCCGCGGAACGCCTAGTCTCCTTTGGCCGGGAACTCTCGTCGTAAATTGGCTTCGTCAACGCCTCGGTTAGAGCGACAATCTGCTACTGCCTGAGATAATATGCGCACCGCGATTAGATGAGGTTTTTATGAGTGATGTTTTTGCCTTTGCCCTGGGTCTGCGCCACAAAAATGCGGATGACCGGGTCCTCGACTGCCTGTTTCCGCAACCCCTGATTCACCCACAGGGAGATCTCGCTGAGGCCGTCCAGAGCGTGCCTAGCGGCTGCACCGAGCTAACCCCGGAGGTCGCCGCAAAACTCGCTGCACAGGTAGGGCTGAGCGCCAAATTAGCCCCGTTGTTGGAGCGCGATGAACCCCTGGTCGCCGTAAAGCTGGTTGATGATGCGCCGATCACCTGCATCGAAGATGCCTACTTGAAGCTGCATCTGCTTTCCCATCGTCTCAGTTTGCCCAATTCTCTTAACCTGGAGGGTATTTTCGCTCACCTTCCGAACATCGCATGGACCTCAGCCGGCCCCATCGATGTGAATGACTTAGACCAGGCCATCCTAAATGCGAGATCTGAGGGTCTTAATCTTGAGGTCTTTGCCGTAGACAAATTCCCCAAAATGGTTAACTACGTTGTTCCGACGGGCGTGCGCATTGCCGACGCAAGTCGAATCCGTCTGGGGGCCTATCTCGGCGAGGGCACGACGGTGATGCACGAGGGTTTTGTCAATTTCAATGCTGGTGCCCTGGGCCCCAACATGATCGAGGGTCGTATTTCCCAGGGGGTTATCGTTGGCGCCGGTACAGATCTAGGAGGGAGTTCAAGCACCATGGGCACGCTCTCTGGGGGCGGAGAAATTATTGTCTCCATCGGCGAGCAATGCCTTATCGGAGCCAATGCGGGTACAGGCATCCCCCTCGGGGATCGGTGCACAATTGAAGCAGGCGTCTACATCACGGGTGGCACGCCCTTAGTGGTGCTTGATGAAGACGGGCAGCCCGTGCGCGAGGTCAAGGGGCGAGAGCTGGCAGGTCACTCTGATCTGCTGTTCATGCGCCACGGTCTAAGCGGTCAGGTTATTTGCAGAACCAACCGACAGGCCATCGAGTTGAACAATGCGCTGCATGCCCATAACTAGAGGCGAGTCATGAGCTCCGACAACCCCGTTCTTGAGCTTAGCCAGGCGCTGATTCGTCGAGTTTCTGTAACGCCAGAGGATGCGGGCTGTCAGGAAATTCTCGGGCAGCGGCTCCAGCAACTGGGTTTTGAGACCCGGCAGCTAAATCATGGTGGCGTCCACAACCTCTGGGCAACTCGAGGAGGTGATGGCCCGCACTTACTGTTTGCCGGGCATACGGACGTTGTGCCTGCGGGACCGCTTGAGGCGTGGGACAGTCACCCCTTTGAACCTGAGATTCGCGACGGCAAACTCTACGGTCGCGGCGCCGCCGATATGAAGGCAAGCCTTGCTGCCATGATCATGGCCGTCACCTGGCTCTTGGAAGAGCAGCCCGCCCTCCCCGGTCGCATCAGTTTCTTGATCACCAGCGATGAGGAAGGAGAGGCCATTCACGGTACGCGCCATGCCATCGAAAAGTTATTGGCCGAGGGCATTCAGCCAGATTACTGCGTAGTCGGGGAACCCAGTTCTTCCGAGCGTCTGGGCGATGTGGTTCGCTGCGGCCGCCGGGGCTCACTGAACGCAAAGTTGACGGTCAAAGGCATTCAGGGTCATGTGGCCTACCCGCACCGCGCCAGCAACCCAATCCATCTGGCCCTGGGCGCACTCGACGAGCTGGCCCAGCGCACCTGGGATCAAGGCAATAACTATTACCCGCCCTCGAGCTTTCAAATTTCCAATATTCGGGCCGGAACCGGCGCCACCAATGTGATTCCCGGAACGCTGGAGGTGGATTTCAACTTTCGCTTCAATACGGAACAAACCGAGGCGTCATTAAAAGCGGCTACCGAGGCGTGTTTAACGGCCTATGGCCTGACCTTTGATCTTGATTGGCGCCTATCCGGCGCTCCCTTTCTGACCCAGCAAGGTCGACTGACGGAAAGCGTTGAGCAAGCGATCCTGGCCCATCAACGGCTGCAAACGGAATTGTCCACCTCGGGCGGCACGTCAGACGGGAGATTTATCGCGCCCTGGGGCGCGCCAGGCGAGGCCAGGGTAGAGGTGATCGAACTCGGCCCCATCAATAAGACTATTCATCAAATCAACGAGTGCGTGGAGATTGATGACCTGATGCCTCTGGCCATGATCTACCGTGATATTGCCCTGAACCTTCTCGTTGAATAACCCATGAGCTCTCCCTGGCGAACCTCCACCTGGGTCCTTGGGATCAGCTTGATTCTGACCTTCGTCTACCTGCCGGCCGGAGCGCTGAGACCCCTCTTTGACGACCTACCGGGCGTAGAATTCGTCCGCACCAGTGGGACTGTCTGGTCAGGCAGGGCGAATCTCGTCAGCGATATAGGTCTTAGCGCCGCCGTGAGCTGGCGGGTAGGACTGTTGGCCCAGTCGCCAGACGGCCATGCCTACGCTCCGCATGTTGCGTGGCAGGTGAGCGGCACCGGACTGCTTGTTGAGGGCCGATCATCCGTCTCCTGGGGCGCGATCGATACCCATGCCCAGGCTGAGATAGACCGCCTTGCGATAGCGGAGATTTTGGCCGACTACAACCTTCGCGTCTCAGGACGTTTCAGCGTTCCGCCAATGCACCTGCGCCAGCGTGGTGAAACACTCACCCTGATTTCCAGCAACCCAATCTCCTGGTCCGGTGGCGAAGTGAGCTATCTGATCGGAGATCGCTTCGGAGAGACCATACTGCCCCCCTTATCAGCCCAGCTAAGTATCCAAGAGTCCAACGTGCTCCACCTCGAGGTGCGGCGCGAGGCTGAGGGGACCAAACCCTTAATGTGGCTGCAGCTTGATCCCTCACGCCGAGTGCGTATTGATCTGTCTCGGGGCTTTCTGAACCTCGTTAACTACGCCTGGCCGGGCAATGAGCCTGAGGACACTGTCGTTCTCACCGTTGAGCGTTCACTGAATTAAAAGAAGCGTGAAACAAGGCTGGCATTTTTAGCAGGACGCCGCACAATAATGGGCTACAGACCAGACGTCAGTGGCCTCACGGTCACAAAGACTCGGTCGCTATTGCAACTGCAGGATTCCGCTGATGCCGGATGCACTGGATCAATGGGTGATAAAGGGTGTGGCCTTGCTGCGCCTGGCTATTCTTGTGGGTATTGCCTACACGTTGGCCGCCACGGCCAGTGCGATGCTGGGCAATGCCCCGGCGGACGGCGCAATACCCAATGAGGCCTCGGCCCCTGCTCAAAGCCGGACCGAGTCCAAACCCAGCCTGCAGGCCCTCACATCGCGCCATCTTTTTGGCCAAGCAGAAGCCAGTCAGGACATCGTTGACAGAGCCCTACCCGCCGTCGCAACCCGGCTGCCGCTGGGTTTGAGGGCGGTGTTCGCCGCCAGCGAACAAGGCGCATCCAGCGCCATCATTGCCCAGCGTGGCAAGAGCGAGCGTCTTTACACGATAGGCGACAGGGTTCCTGGCAATGCTCAATTGATTGAGGTTTACGCAGATCGCGTGATCTTGCTCAGAGCGGGCAACCGAGAGGCGCTTGAATTTCCAAAGGGGGCCTTCCAAGCCGTCCTGGTAGACGCCGATAGTCAGGCCGTTGCGCCAGATGCCTCGGGCCATGATAGAGACACGGATTATCGCAGCTCGGTCAGCCATGGCTTTGTGGATGAGCGGCCCAATCCCGTGGCGCTTCTTGAAGATCTGGAAAAGGACATAGAGGAGGTTGGTGCCAAAGCTTTTTCCCAATATGGCGTACTGCCAGACGCCAAGGGCTATCGGATCGGAGATGCCTCCCGAAACCCCTACTTTCGCCAGACTGGCCTTCAAGCTGGGGATATCATTATGGCGGTCAACGGCCAGCCGGTGGGTGATTTGGACAAAGACCGACTCGAACTGCGCAACATCATGGCCAAAGGTTCTGCCAGCATTGAGATCGATAGGAATGGCGAGCGATTCACCATTACCGCACGCCTCCCCCAATGAACAACAGTAAGCGGTGACGCCATGAGATACACACATCGAGCACTTTATCTGATTGGCCTACTGCTGATTAGCACTGCGCAGGGAACCTATGCGGAGTTCGAGGAAAGCGAGCGTCTCGATGCTGAAGAGCCGACCTGGCAGATGGCGACCCGCAATGCGGACATACAGGAGTTCGTTGCGGAGGTGGCCCGAATCACCGGCAAGACCTTTGTGGTCGACCCCAGACTGAAAGGACAGGTCAACGTAGTCTCCGACACGCCCCTGAGCAGAGAGGGCGTTTATGAGCTTTTTCTCAGCGTGCTTCGCCTTCAGAACTACACTGCTGTGCCGTCAGGCGGGATTATCCGGATACAGCAAAGCGCTACGGGAAAGCAGACGCCTGGCGCCCTTGGCGGCCTGACGGCTGCGGCGCCAGAGGAATTGGTGACAGAAATTATTCCCGTTGAAAACGTAAAGTCTGATGACCTTTTGAAGATTCTGCGCCCTCTGATCCCCCAGTATGGTCACATTGGCAGCGTCAACGACCCCAATGTGGTGATCATTTCGGATCATGCAGACAATATTTTGCGCATTAAGGAAATTATCCAAAACATTGACGTGGTGCAAACGGATGAAGTCGTCATGGTGCCGCTAAAGGAGGCCTGGGTAGGTGCCTTGATTTCGATTCTAGAGAAAGTCGCCGCGGATCAGGTGGGCGCAAGCGCCAGCGGTCCCCAGCGCGTTCAGGTCATTGCCAATGAGCGCAACAACTCTCTGGTGCTGCGCGGGCAAACCAAGGCGATCAAGAACCTATTGGTTATCATCGAGCAGCTAGATCAACCCTCCAACAGCTCTGAAGCCACCCGCGTCATCCAGCTCAACCATGCAGACGCAGAAAACGTTGCCGGGATTCTCCAGGGCATCTTGAGCGGAGCCAGCCAAGGCGGGAACCAAGAGAGCAATTTTTCAATTCAGTCCGATACCTCATTGAATGCCATCATCGTTCGAGCTGACCCCAACACCATCGATGAAATTTCAAGCGTAGTGGACAAGCTCGATACGCCCAGGGCCCAGGTCCTTATTGAAGCCGCCATTGTTGAGGTCACCATTAGCGAGGACCAAAGCCGAAGTATCGGTATTGCTGGCGGTGATCAGAGTGGAGATGAAGTGCCCTTAATCAATACCGGGCTTGATAATTCGATCAACAGCCTGTTGGCGGGCGCCCTCAATCCCGAGACGGGCGAGATCAACCTAATCGGCGGCCTTGCAACCCTGACCCAGCCCACCCTGGCGGCCGCAAAAGTGAATTTGGACGGCGTTTCCTTCGGTGCCGTCGTGAGCGCCCTGGCATCTAATGCCGATGCAAATCTGTTATCAACGCCTAGCATCGTCACCCTGGACAACATTGAGGCCAAGATCCTGGTGGGTAGAGAGGTACCGTTTCGCACCGGCTCCTTTACCACCACGGGCGATGGCACCAGCAACCCCTTCACCACCGTGAACCGAGAAGACGTGGGCGTAGAGCTGATGGTAACGCCTCATATATTCGGTGACGGCGGCGTTCGGCTTGAGGTATCGCAAAACATTACCAATGTGCTGAACACCCAGGTTGGGGGCACCACCTTCGCGGATGTGGTGACCTCTAAGCGCTCTATCGAAACCACGGTACTCGCCCAAGACGGGGAAACGATCGTGCTTGGCGGACTGATCCAAGATGATGTAAGCGATACAGAAAGTCGTGTGCCGGTCTTGGGGTCGATACCGGTGATGGGCAATCTCTTTAAATCAAAAACCAGCACCCGAGGGAAGACCAATCTCCTGGTCTTCCTCCGGCCCACAATCATAGAGGACAACGCTGAAGCCTCCCGTATCGCCAGCGAGAAGTATGACGGTATCTGGGAGCTACATGAGTCGGATGATTCAAATGCTGAGATAGGCCAGGACCTCAAAACTGTAGATGAACTCTTCCAGGGCAAGCGGCCCAACTAAGGGTGCTGCAGACCACGCTCTGATCTTTATGCTGCGCCTGTACTTCCAGCTGTTGCGATGGCTCCTCATCAAGACAACGAAGCCCAGCATCAGCGGCGAGGAGAACCTGCGGTTCCCTCACCCTGACCTGGTTGTTGACCCGCAGTCCCGCAAAGCGCCCTGGCAGGTTGTCTACGTCATTCAAAGACGTTCCGTGCTTGACCTTCTTGCCCTGGAAACCGCGCTGATTAAGGGCGGCCTTGCCCCAGAGCTTGAAGAAAATATGCCCCTATCGCCTCTCGAATTGGGCACTTGGCGCACCAGCCGACGCTCTCTGGCATTAGAGCGGGCCTTTCGCGGGAGAATAACCATGCGCCGGCACTCTCGCCGTTTGCGCAAGCTCATCGCCGCGCCGATGGCCGTCCAGGAGAACGTGCTGCTGGTTCCGGTCTCGATATTTTGGGGACGTTCGCTAGCACCCCGAGGCAGCTGGATAAAGGCGCTTACCTCGGATCAGCGATCCGCCACCGCAGGCTTCAAGCGCATGGTGACGCTAATTTTGAATCGCGGCGACATTCACATTTGTTTTGGCAGCGGTATCGCCCTCAGCGAACTTGCCACCCATCCTCGCGGCGAGGACTATGCCCTGCGTCGGGCCGCCAGACTGCTGCGCGTTCGCTTCAAGGCCCAGCATCGGGCGACGCTGGGACCAGATTTTTCCCACCGAAGAACCCTCCTCAACAGCGTCGTTGCATCCGCAGAGGTGCAGGCCTCAATCAACGCCCTTGTAGAGGAGGGGGGAAACCGTTGGCGTCTTGAGCGCCAGGCCAACAAGATGGTTAGGACGATTGCGTCAGACATGACCTATTCCATCATTCGCTTCTTCCTTATCTTTCTGGCCTGGTTTTGGGCGCGAATCTACTCCGGGATCGACATTAGGGGCCTCACGCCGCTGACCCAGGCCAGCGAAACCCATACCCTGGTCTACGTGCCTTCTCACCGCAGCCATATTGACTACCTGGTGTTGAGCTATGCCCTGTACCGCGCCGGCATCATGATTCCCCATATCGCGGCCGGGGATAATCTCAACCTGCCCTTGGTTGGCCGATTCCTTCGCGGCGGAGGCGCCTTTTTCATGCGGCGCAGCTTTCGAGACGACTCCCTCTACACGGCAACATTTAGCGAATATTTATTCCAGGTATACGACCGTGGCCATTGCGTCGAATTTTTCCCGGAGGGCGGGCGCAGCCGCTCCGGCAGGTTACTTAGCGTGAAATACGGGCTACTCAAACAAACGCTAACGCATCAACTAAGAGGGTTGAGCAAGCCCCTTGCCTTCGTCCCCGTCTACTTTGGGTATGAAAAAGTAATCGAAGGCAACTCATACTTGCGAGAGATGATGGGTGCAGAAAAGCGCGGCGAGTCCACCCTGGACATTCTCAAAAACCTGCGCCTGATTCGCCAAAATTTTGGACGCTTGAGGGTCAGCCTAGGCAAGCCTATCGCCTTAGATCAATGGTTAGAAGAGCAGCCCTCCGCTCACGAGGACAACGCCATCGATGCCTCCCCAGAGGTATTGAAGCGCCTGGGCGCGCGCATCATGAGGGAAATCAATGCCCAAGCCACCCTCAATCCAGTCAACATTCTGGCGCTGACCCTGCGCGGACAGGAGCAGATTCAGCTGGACCAAGGCATGCTGCTGGAAAGGGTGGAAAGGCAGATCACCCTGGCCAGGCGGCTTTATTCAGAGGACATTTTAACGGCGGAAGCAAAAACCGCCGTTCAATGTCTGGACACCGTTGTTGACTTGGGGTTTCTTGACCGTAAAGAAACCCCCTTGGGCATCACCATCAGCCAAAGTAGGTTCACGGCCAAGCTCATTGGCTGGTATCGAAACAACGTCCTTAACCTCTTTGTCCTCCCTGCCCTCGTTGCCCACCACATCACCACCGCCACGGCTGCCCTAAAGCGATCTGCGTTAGAGACCCTGCTGAATCCGCTTTATCCGCTGCTGGCGGCTGAATATACGGCGCCAACCCAAATGAACCTGAACCATTGTCTTAACGTTTTGGAGCAACTCGGACTGATTATCCAGGACCAAGAGGGTATTCGAGCAGCGGAACCCAAGGGTGCTCCATTCTTAATGCTGACGAACCTGGCTGCGTTGGTGGAGGATTCACTCCAGCGCCTGTTCATTGTTATCGAGAAAGCAGAGTACGCCCCAAAAGAGTCCGAGGGCCTGAGGACAGCTAGCCTTCTGGCCCTGGAGCGACTGTCTGTACTGGAAGATGCACCGCCGGATTTTGCAGACCCTAGGCTGTTGCAGCAGTTGATCGTGAACCTGGTGGAGCAGGGTCTGCTGACCGAGGACAGTGCCAGTGTTCTTAGCCCAAGTCCCGACGCCTTGCGCTTAGCGGATCGCTTAGGGGACGTCTTTCCCCCGGATATTCGCCCGAATATCCGTCAGTTGATCGGCACGGACCCAGAGCAAACTAATATCGAGCCCTAGCGGGGCATCGCTCTCAGCTCGTGAGATAAACATCGAAACGCACCATTTTCCCTTTCACCTGAAAATCCGGCGTCAGTAAGGAATCTGGCGTGGGATCCTTGGCCCGCCGTTTACAGACCACACGCCGGATGGCTGCGCGGCGGGCGCTTTGCAGCAGATCGGCTAGCGCCTGCTGCATATCAACCTCCTCAGATGTCGCTTCACTTAGGGTTCGCAGATGCTGCATACCCAACCCCGGTAACGCCGTTTTATTACGGAGGGGGAACATGGGGTCAAGATAGACCACATCCCACCTGTCGCCCTCCGCCATAAAGTCCTGCGCATCGGCACAGTGCGCCCAAGCCCCGGGCAAATCTTTGACTCGATCCCGCAGCAAGAGCCAGATCAGGGGGTCACGTTCCAAATAAGTTACCCGACACCCAAGGTCGCTCATCACGAGACCATCGCTGCCAAAGCCAGCACAGGCATCCAGGACTGAAATATTGCCTCGCCCGGCGGCGCAGGCGCGCACCATGGGATCGCTGGCATGGGACCGCTGCCGGTGGACTGGCCCAGCCTGAGCCGGTCGATAGGGTTTAGCAAAACCGGGCATGAGCAGACCCAGTCCCCCTGCGTCCAGCCAGAGCGCAGGGCATGTCGGCTCCGGCGGCGCAGGTGAAATGGTTACGGTGCACCATGGCGCGTAGTCCTCTGCCTGCGCTCGAAAAGGTTCTGGGCAGAAAAGCCTAAGCGAAAGTGCGGACACGACGGGTTATCGCACCATCGGCTGCCAGGGTGAGTCGCCCTGCAGATAAATCGGTAACGCCTCCTCAGCGGGTAGGGGTGCACGGGATCGAGCAATATGAATCATGGCAGCCGCGCTGGGCGCTATGGGGCCTAGGGCCCTAATCTGCTCAGTGGTGTCGAGCCAGTCCGGGCGCTCACCAATCAGCATCGTTTGATCATGCGCTTTCGCCTGCTCAGCAAGCCACGCGGGCGCCGATGTGACCAAGACATCCGACGTCTCACAGACAACCTCGTCCCCTCGCTGCCGATAAAATGACAGGTAGTAGGCATCCGCCCGACTGGGTATGGAAACCAGCCACCCCATTTTCTGGGGCCCCGAGTATTGTCGGCGTGCGGATGCTAGCAATATTTCCGAGCCTGGCATGGGCACCACCCTGCTGTTCGTTGCCAACGCCAGACCCTGGGCAATAGATGCCGCAATACGCACCCCGGTAAAGGACCCCGGCCCGGCGCCAAAGCCCACCAGCTCAGTTGCTTCAAGACTGACGCCAGCCTCTTGGTATAGGGCTTGAATCAGTGGCAACACGCGTTCGTTATGTCGCCGTTGGAGCGGTTCAGCGCGGTGGAAAATTTGCTCTCCAGCGGCCAAGGCGAGGCTACAATGGGGCCCAGACGTTTCGATACAGAGGGTGATTTTCATTGCAGCAGGATAGCCAACCCATGACTCTGGAGAAAGCACTGGCTGCTCTCTCCACGCTTATTCAGCCCCTGGCGGCCACCCATGAGGTCCCGCTGTCCGAAGCACGGGGACGCGTCCTGGCTGAAGATGTGGTCACCGCCCTGCCGCTGCCCCCCTTTCCCGCCTCAGCCATGGATGGCTATGCAGTCAAGTCTGAGGATTGGACCCAGGGGCGGACATTTAACCTCATCGGTCAGGCGCTTGCTGGCCACCCCTTTACCGGGACCCTGGCAGCCGGTGACTGCGTTCGCATTTTTACTGGGGCCCAGGTCCCGGTCGGTGCCGATCGTGTGGTCCTCCAAGAATGGGTCAAGGCCCTCGACGAACGCACCATTACCTTTGATGCAGTCTCGGCGGGTGAATCCTACATTCGTCCTGTAGGGAATGATGTCGCCCAAGGCGAGATCATCGCAGTAGCTGGGACACGCCTCGGCCCGATCACCATCGGCAGCCTTGCGGCGTCCGGCATCGCGCAGGTCACCGTTCGCCAACGCCCTGTGATTGGCGTGTTCTCCAGCGGTGATGAACTCATCGATATCAGCGTGCCTCCCTCAGCGCTTCAGCCCGGGCAAATCTATGACTCGAATCGACGCACGGTGATGGAACTCCTGAGGAATCTTCCGCTGGAGATACTCGATCTCGGTTGTTTGAACGATGACCCGGAAACGATCAGAACAGCGCTTCAACAAGCCGCTAGCCGATGCGATCTCCTGATCACCAGCGGTGGGGTTTCTGTGGGCGAAGCGGACTTTATCACCCAGACCATTTCGGACCTCGGGGAACTGGTTTTCTGGAAGCTGAATATCAAGCCCGGCAAACCTTTAGCCTTGGGGCGTATTGAGGACTGCTGGATTCTCGGCCTTCCGGGCAATCCCGTTTCCACCATCGTCACGGCCCTACTCGTGGGTATTCCGCTCGCGGCCCATCTCGCCGGTTTCTCTCCAGAGCCTCCCCTCCGCATCAGCGCCCAACTCGATGCGCCCCTGGGGCACCAACCCGGTCGAGCAGAATACCAGCGGGGACGCTACTGGCTTACGAAGGGTGAGCCTAAGGTAAGGCATACGGGCGAACAGGGCAGCAACCGACTTAGTACCTTTCGTCACGCGAACTGCCTGATCGAAATCCCCGCTGAGAGCGGCGATATCCCATCCGGAGCGCGGGTCACGATCTTACCCTTTGTGGGCCTGATGGCCGAGGCCTGAGGGACCTAAGCTTGGGACGACAGCTGGTCTAAGCTTTGTGCAATGGCAGCCTTGATAGCCTGAACCTCGCCACGACCGTCGATCTCAATATATTCCAGACCAGCCTGGTCGCGATAAAAGTCCACCAGCGGCTGTGTCTGGGCGTAATAAACTGCGAGCCGGTCACGCACCGTCGCCTCGGTATCATCTTCTCGCTGGACCAGGGCATCCCCGGTTTCATCGTCCAGGTCTGGCTGCTTGGGTGGGCTATAGACAACGTGGTAGACGCGGCCAGATGCGGGATGCACTCGGCGCCCGGTAATACGTCGAACGAGTTCCTCATCATCTGCTTGAATTTCGATCACCGCATCGATGGGCACCCCAGCATGCTCCATGGCTGCCGCCTGAGGAATCGTTCTCGGAAAGCCATCAAACAGGAAACCCCGACTGCAGTCCGATTCGGCGATGCGTGCCTTGACCAGGTCGATGATGATTTCATCCGACACCAGGGAGCCCGAATCCATCACCGCCTTGACCCGTTCACCAAGTTCGCTGCCAGAGCTGACGGCAGCTCTCAACATATCTCCCGTAGATATCTGAGGGATTCCGAGGCTTTCTTTAATAAACTGTGCCTGGGTCCCCTTCCCTGCACCGGGGGGCCCTAAGAGAATTATTTTCATTTATTGTGCTCCAGGTGGATGGCGGCAAAGCCAGGCGACATCTTAGCGTAATTTGCAGAATTTCGGTCTTGCAATATTGCAGCGCCTCGGCCTTCCCCTTCAGCTTAGATGACAGCGTCGGACCTCGATAACGCCTCGCAGGTAGGCAAGGTGACTCAACAGTCGCAAACAGGTTTGCCAATTTGGGATGAGGACTTCAAGTCGAATGACTGCTTGATCAGAATCCCCCACTTCTCCCGTCGCGCGCTGGATGGGCAGATCCAATCGACCCAGCTGATCCGTAATATCTCGAAGCAAATCTTGGCGATTGTCGGCGTTCAGCTGAAATCCTACAGACCTGGGAAAGACATCCTCTCCCTCAAGCCCCGGAGCCGGCTGCAGCTGGACGCCCTCTATTGAATCCTGTTCGGTGAGCACCTTGGCCACCAGGTCGATATAGCTCACAACGCCAACGGCCACAGCCTGGTACATGGCCGCCGCATCTGAGTGTCCCAGCGCCTCAGCCAGCCGGGTCAGTTGGGCTTCGTCCGGTAACCGAAAGCCTGCTCCGGCGAAGACGTTGCGCAGAATAAGCCGTCCTCGAGCCAACCGCTTAGCCTCGGGCTGGGCTCTAAAATAGGAGGCGATTTTTGCTCTGGCGCGATGGGTGTGCACGTATTTCAAGCTGGGCTCTAACCAAGCACGATGCGGCCTTGCCGGGGCAATGGATTGGATTTCAACCGTCTGGCCCGTCTGCAGCACCGCATCTACGGGCACCTTACGGCCATTCACCAAGCCCCCGGTGCAGCTGTGGCCAAGCTCTGTATGAATGCGGTAGGCGAAATCCAGGACCGTGGCCCCCGCCGCAAGTTCCACCACGTGGCCCCGAGGCGTGGTGATATAGACTCGCTCGTCGCTCACACCCTGAGCGAGCAGCGCTCGCAGGTCCTCCATGCCCCCCAACTCTTCGTGCCATTCCATGACCTGGCGCAGCCAGTCCATTTTCTGCGCAAAATAAGGGTCCTCGGTTTGCGCACCGGACCCCGTCGCTCCACCAACTTTATAAGCCCAATGTGCACAGACGCCCAGCTCTGCCTGCTCGTGCATTTGCCGGGTCCGTATTTGCACCTCTAGCGTCCGCCCGTCCTCGATAGAGATAGCGGTGTGAATGCTCTGGTAGCCGTTCTCCTTGGGCATGGCGATGTAGTCGTCAAACTCGCTGGGAATGTGGGGCCAATTACTGTGAATTACGCCTAAGGCGGCATAGCAGTCTGCTAGGCTCTCCACCACGATGCGCACCGCGCGAACATCATGGACCTGATCCAGGGAAATGCCCTTCCTCTGCATTTTGCGCCAAATGCCGAAGATGTTTTTCGCTCTGCCCTTCACCTCAGCCTGAATGCCGACGCCAGCCAACAGTTCTTGAATACGCTGCGCCCGCTCCGATATCTGGCGTTCTCGTTCTTGCCGCTTGTCGTTGAGTTCCTTGGCAATTCCCAGATAGATATCCTCGCGAAGGTACCGTAAAGAGAGGTCCTCCAACTCCCACTTGAGCTGCCACATGCCCATACGATTCGCCAATGGGGCAAAGATAACCCCGGCTTCATGGGCGATACGCCGCCTTCGATTTTCGTCATAGCGCTTGGCGTATCGTAGTGCCAAAAGTCGTTCGGCCAGCTTTAGCACCGCTACCCGAAAATCCTTAATCATGGACGCAAGCATGCGCCGGATATTTTCGACCTGATCCTCTTGATGACTTTCCAGCAGCGCCGTGTCGTCCACGCCCAAGAGGCTCGAGGTCGCCATGGCTAGGACATCCGATGCCAGGCCGAGAGGTTCCGCCCCAACAACGCCAGCCACTTGAGCGCTTTCGATGACGCCTCGGCGCAGTCCTGGATAGATTAGCGCAGCCTTGACCGACGCGACGTCAAGCCGAAGCTCAGCAACGAGTTCCGCTAGTTCAAGACACTGATGGACCGGTACGTTGGGGCGTTCGGATAGCCAAACTACCGTTTTTTCAACTTGGTCGCTTTCTAGGTGCTCATATTCTGCAGCGAAGCGCGCAAGCCAGGCCTGAAGATCTATTTCCCCGTCTTCGAGCCTGGGTAATTTGGCGGTTACGCTGACCATGATGTGTTTTGGGCTTCAGGAGTGGCGTCCCAATACGACCTGTCTTCGTTAAGGGGAGCGAAGGATATCAGCCCCTCGGCATTTGCTGAACTAAAATCGACGGGCTCATGCTGGGAGGAGAGCGCCTTATCCCCTGCCGATGTCTAGTCGGATCAGGCGTGTCCTCTGACCCAGCAATTCGATTCGGTAGGTTTGATTCCTCACTAAATTAAACAGACAGCCTCATACAAAGGATGCTAGCGAACAAAGAAACCCAACGTTTCAATATGCGACGTATTGGGGAACATGTCGTACACCCCGACCTCATGCAGTCGATAACCGCATGCCGCAAGTGTCCGAGCATCCGCGGCGAAGGTCTCGGGGTTACAGGAAACGTAGGCCACGCGCTCCACCGAGGGAATTTTGGCCCAGTCCGCCAACCTTTCTCCGGCACCGCTGCGCGGAGGATCTAACAACAAGGTCGATGGCGCCGCACCGAATGCTGCTTGAGCCGTGCGCTCCAAGGCCTCACCGCCCTCCATCGGCGTATAGAGATTTTGCGCCTTAAAGTGACAGCGATGCGCCAATCCATTTCGTCCTGCATTGTCCTCTGAGGACGCGATGGCCCTTTCTGAAGCCTCGATACCCACCACTCTGGCCCCACTGCGGGCCAGGGGGAGGGAAAAGTTACCAATGCCGCAAAACAGATCGGCGATCACCTCGCCTCGACGAGGCATCAAATAAGCCAGAGCCGTTCGGATCAGCTCCCGATTCATCAGCGCGTTCACCTGGGTGAATTGATCCGGCTGAAATAGCAGGCTGAGTCCGTATTCCGGTAGCTGATAGGCCAGAGGCTTTATGGCGGGCACACCCTGTCCCATGTCTAAGGCCTGGAGGGTGTCATAACCTCCACTCTGCAAAATAACCTGAACGTCCTGCTCTCGGGCGAAGCGCGTCAGCAAGCCTAGGTCCTCGGGGTTCAACGGTTCGAGATGTCTCAACATCAATGCCCGGGCATCATCTCCCTGGGCAAGCTCTACCTGAGGGATGCTGGCCGGCGCACTCAGGGCACCGATGAGAGATTTAAGGGGCTGAATCAACGCGCTGAGTTCAGGGGTCAGGGTTTGGCAGCTTTGCAGCTTGGCGACACGATTGCTAAAGGATTCTCTAAAGCCCACAAGAACCTGCCCTCCAACAACCCGCACCCCGAGACGGGCCTTGGTACGGTAGCCCAGGCGCACTAGGCTCGAGGGACGCCGCCAGCAGTGGGCCTCCACACCCTGTGCCTTGAGGCTCGCAGCCAGGGCTCCCTGCTTATGGGCCAGCTGATAATCACCGCTTGCGTGTTGGAGTACGCAGCCCCCGCAGCGAGGGAAGTATTGACAGGCTGAAGGGATTCGCTCTGGATGTGCCGTCCCCAGAAGCTGGCCGTCCGCATAACGTGCCCCACCACGACGTTTTACAATACGCGCAGATACGACCTCCCCAGGGAGCGCATTACGCACCCAAATTGGACGTTCTTGATGATCACCGCCGCCGAGTCCATCCACCGCCAGGGTTTCAATCGCGACCTCTACCTCTACCGGATTCTTAGCCATTATTTTTCGGTCCCGATAAGAACATTGCCCGAGACATCAGGGGACGGTCCCCCAACAAGGGTTTGAACGCGCGCCTTAATAATCGCTTGGCGCTTCGCCTCACGTTAGGGTCGCTAAAATTTCTGCGGCCTATCTGAATCAGGTCAGCGCCTTTGAACGTTGGGACCCTGACTTCACGTTCGAAGGCGTCCTCGTCTGCAGCGCCTCTCAGTTTGCCCAGGGCATAGAATCCGTCTTCAGTCGTGTAGCCATATAGGTGATCGGGCTCAATGTGATCCGCGCCCCCGCGGTCTGGGTCCACCGAATGGTTAAAGGGAATCGCCAACCCCAACTGCTGCAGCACATCCAGCTCGAAATTTCGCAGGCACGGCTCTATTTCTCCACACTCTTCCAGGATTTCTAACGCGCTCAGAGTCTGGCGAAAAATTCCGGCATCAGCCTCTCGCTCTCGCAATACCCTAGTCAGTAGCTCCAATATATAAAAACCGGCGTACAGGCCCTCTCCACTTAATTCGATGAAGTGCAGCAGCTCAAACTGGTTAACCGTCAGCAGGTCGCCGCGACCGCTCAGGGTTACGGTGCCCAGATAAAAGGGCTGAACCGCATTACGCTGCTGTTTGGCGCTTCGAATACCCCGCATCACACCCGCCAAGCGTCCCTGACCTGGCGTTAAGAATTGCACAATGGCGCTGGTCTCCCGATAGGGTCTAACGTGGAGTACCAGGGCAGGCTCATGCAGCCGTGACTTCATCGTATTAACCTGCTCCGAGCCACCGGAGCATAGCGGGGTCCGTATTAGTCATATCCCAGGAAACGCATTTGACCAACGTTGTTGGTCCACCCCTTCTTAACGCGTACCCAAAGATGCAGCATCACCTTGGCGTCGATCAGGATTTCTATGGCCTTCCGAGACTCCTCGCCAATGAGTTTAAGGCGCTTGCCGGCCTTGCCGATCACGATGCGTTTTTGACCGTCACGCTCCACGTATATGTCTGCGTGGATACGCACAATATTTGGTTCACGAGCGAAACGCTCAATCAGTACCGTTGCGCTATGCGGAATTTCATCCCCCAGCTGACGCATGAGTTTTTCCCGCACGATTTCAGCAACTAAAAACCGCTCCGATTGGTCTGTCACTTCGTCTGCACCAAAGAAATGCGGAGCCGTGGGCAGCCTTTTAAAGACGTTCTCTCGAAAGCTGTCGATCCCATCCGATCTCAGGGCGCTCACCGGCACAATTTCTTCGAACAGGTTGCGCTCCCTGAGCGCATCGATTTGAGGCAGCAACAGGGTTTTGTCTTTTAATAAATCAACCTTGGAGAGCACCGCGAATTTCGGCACATCATGGCTAGCCACAAGGTCAAGAACATGCCCATCCGCCTCTCCCTGATTGCCGCCTTCGATGATGACGACCACCAGGTCAACGTCCGCTATGGCGGAGGTGGCATGATTGACCATGTATCGGTTTAGTTCGCGTTCGGTTTGTTGGTGGATGCCGGGTGTATCCACATAGATGGCCTGACTGCCGTCCTGGGTATCAACGCCGATGAGATTTCTGCGCGTTGTCTGTGGCTTCCTGGAGGTAATGCTAATCTTCTGACCCAGCACATAGTTGAGTAGCGTGGACTTCCCTACATTAGGCCGTCCAACCAAGGCCACATAGCCGCACTGGGTAGGTTCAGACAACATGACGCCCTCCGGACTTTAGCCCCTTGCCAGCACCCTCGGCGTCGTCGCGCCTGGTTTCCTTTGCCCTTTTTTTGTCCTGGGATTTTGCCTCACCCTTTTTTGCCTTTTTTTTCTTAGCCGCTGGCGCATCAAATAAACGTTGCGCAACGGCTAACAGTAGGACCTCGTTCGCGGACGCCTTCTCCGCCGCTCGACGCGACGATGCAATGGCCGTTGCCCTTAACGCCAAAGCCGGCACACAGCAGCTCACGGTATACTGTCGTTGATGGTCGGCACCAGACACCGCCTCGACCTCATAGCAGGGCAGTTCCAAACCACGCGCCTGAAGCAGCTCCTGGAGGCGGGTTTTTGGGTCCTTGAGGTTCTCGATATCCAGATTAACAGTCAACGGTTTAAAAAAGCGTTCAACGAGCGCTGCACAGGCGTCAATGCCGCTGTCTTCGTGAACGGCACCGATAACCGCTTCCAGGGTATCGGCCAGGATGGACGCTCTCTGGCGGCCGCCAGATTTCAATTCTCCGCTGCCGAGCAAAAGAAAGTCAGCCATCTTTCGAGACGTCGCAATCTCTGCCAGCATCTTGCCGCGCACCAACTGCGCCCGCATAAGCGATAACGCGTCCTCCTGGGCATCTGGATAGAATCGGTAAAGCATGCTCGCGACTAGGTAACCCAGGACCGCATCACCAATGAACTCCAGCCGCTCATTGTTCTTCTTTGAGTAGCTCTTATGAGTAAAGGCCTGGTACAGGAGCTGGGTGTCGGAAAATTCATAGCCCAAAATTTTCTGCAGCTTCCTGACATCCTCGGCTTTGAATTTTTCCTTGTTCACGATCCCTTAGCCTACTCTGCCGGGACGCTGCCGGAATCGCCCAGCCATCGGTTCTTCTCAAAGGTTGGCAGGTTCCAGCCCGGCTCTTTATGTGCCCAAACGGCCACGGCCTTACCGACGACGTTTTCTTCCTGGGCCATGCCCCATGCCCGGGAATCTGTGGAATTATCTCGATTATCCCCCATCATTAGGTACTCGCCCTCGCCAACGACCCAGCTACGGGCCCGCTCGGATCGTCGACTATGATGTATCTTGTGTTTAACGCCTCCGATCTCCTCCTGATACTCTACCGAAGAAAATGGCAGGCGCGGATCCTGAAAGGTGCGAACAAATTCATAGGGCAACTCTCGCCCATTGATCACCAGGCGTTTATCAGCATAGGCCACCCTATCTCCGGGAATGCCGATCACGCGCTTGATAAAATACCGGTGGTCGTGAGGCGGAACGAAGACCATGATGTCTCCCCGCGCCGGCTCCCCAACACTCAGCAGCTTTTCCTTAAAGACCGGCATGCGAAGCCCGTAGGCATATTTATTCACTAGGATGAAGTCCCCAACCTCTAGCGTTGGCAGCATGGATTCAGAGGGTATTTGATAGGGTTCTGCAACGAAGCCACGAATCACGAAGACCAACAGCAGTACGGGAAAAAACGAGCGGGCGTACTCTACAATAGCGGGCTCGTCCGCATCGCCGTCCTTAGGCTGATTCGCTTCTGCGCGGGCCTTGGCAAAAAACAGGGTGTCGCCTAACCAAATAGCCCCGGTAATCACCACACCCCAGAAGAGATAAAAGGGTAGATCGATATCCATTAACGCTCCTCGGGTCTGGTCATCCTCAGCGTCACCTGTCCACCTTCAGAGCGGCCAGGAATGCCTCCTGGGGTATTTCGACCCGCCCCAACTGCTTCATCCGTTTCTTGCCCTCTTTTTGCTTTTCAAGCAGCTTCTTTTTCCGCGTTATGTCGCCACCATAACACTTGGCCGTTACGTTTTTTCTCAGCGCCTTGACGGTCTGCCGAGCAACAATTTGTCCCCCAATGGCCGCCTGTAGCGCCACATCAAAAAGTTGTCTGGGAATCAATTCTTTCATCTTCTCTGCCAGACCGCGGCCTCTACTCTGAGCTTGGTCTCGATGCACGATGCTCGCCAGGGCGTCGACCTTATCGCCATTGATCAGCATATCCAGCTTTACCAGGTTCGCGGCCTCGAACCTGGTAAAGCTATAGTCTAGCGAGGCAAAACCTCGGCTTACCGACTTTATTCGATCAAAGAAATCCATCACCACTTCGTTCATGGGCATTTCCCAGTGCATGGACACCTGGCCCTGGGAGAACTGCATGTTTTTCTGAACGCCTCGACGCTCCACGCAAAGCGTCATGACGTTACCCACGTACTCCTGAGGCACCAAAATATTCACCTCAGCAATGGGCTCGCGCATTTGGCGAAAATTTGCCGGTAATCGAGAGGGGTTATCCACTTGGACAACGCTGCCATCCGCCTGCTCCACTTCATAGACCACGGTAGGCGCCGAGGTAATGAGATCAAGATCATATTCTCGTTCCAACCGTTCCTGCACGATTTCCATATGCAGCATGCCCAGAAAGCCACAGCGAAAACCGAAACCCAAGGCATCGGAGGATTCCGGCTCGTAGAACAATGAAGCGTCGTTAAGCACCAGTTTTTCTAATGCCTCACGAAAGGTCTCAAAGTCTTCAGAATGAACCGGAAATAACCCCGCATAGACCTGGGGTTTAACCTTTGCAAAGCCGGGTAGCTGGGGCACGTCTGCGTTTTTCGCGGACACCAGGGTGTCCCCAACCGGCGCGCCGGTGATGTCTTTGATGCCCGCTACGACATAGCCTACCTCTCCCGCACCCAGGCTCTTATCTGGCACGCGCTTGGGCGTAAAGCGCCCTAGTTGATCGATGGTATGCACCTTGTTTGTAGATTTAACCAAGATTTTGTCGCCACGATTCAAGCGACCGCCCATCACCCGCACTAGGGAGACGATGCCCAGGTAGTTATCAAACCAAGAATCTATGATCAATGCCTGAAGCACATCCTCATCCGACCCCTCGGGAGGCGGAATCTCCTCCACCAGCTGCGCTAGCAGTTCTGCCACCCCCATCCCCGTTTTCGCACTGACCTCGGCTACGTTGGTGACGTCCAGGCCAATGATGTCCTCGATTTCTCCGCCCACTCTTTCAGGCTCTGCCTGAGGCAGGTCTATTTTGTTGAGCACCGGCAGCACCTCAAGTCCTTGCTCAATCGCCGTATAGCAATTTGCCACGCTCTGAGCCTCTACCCCCTGGGCAGCGTCGACGACCAGCAGGGCACCCTCACAGGCCGCCAGCGAACGTGACACCTCGTAGCTGAAATCCACGTGTCCAGGGGTGTCAATAAAGTTGAGCTGGTAGGTTTTTCCATCGCTGTGGCTGTAGTGCAGAGTCACACACTGCGCCTTGATCGTGATGCCCCGCTCGCGCTCCAGATCCATGGAGTCGAGGACTTGATCCGCCATTTCGCGCTCTGATAAACCGCCACAGCTTTGGATAAAGCGATCGGCCAGCGTGGACTTGCCGTGATCGATATGGGCGATAATAGAAAAGTTTCGGATGAGATGATTGCTGGACACGTCGACCTTGACTGTCTTGGGCTTTCTCTTAGTTTATCCCACCTGGCTGATGAAGTTCGATGGAATCGCTAATTCCCTTAGCAGGACCATCTGACCCTAATCGGGACTTGATCCTGCCCTAACGAGCAAAACCAAGGGCAGCGCCAGAGGACCCAGGCAGGCCCCAATCACTACCCAAGGGCCTGCTTTCAGCCCCCGCCGTCGCGCAATGGCCTGGCACAGGCCCGCGCAAACGACGGAGATCAGCACAATGGCCAAGATCATATGGGTTACCTTCCGCCCGCCATTCTGCGAAACCTACTCATCAGGTACTCGGAGGGTCAGATACTGGGCGACATAACCGCGCCTGGTTTGCCTCAGGATTCTAATCGGGACGATGTCCCCTGGCGTCACCTGAGCCACCACGCGGCTGAAGTCCTCCAGCTCTTGAATAGCGACGCCGCGCATCCTTACGACGATATCCCCCCGGATAAAGCCGGAGTCTCCCGCCAGACCCTCAGCCCTTATCACTTCTATCCCTGCCTCAATGCCCGCTTGCTGCAGAGTCTGGGCCGATGGTGGCGCTACCGTCATCCCAAAGGCGTCGGCCTGTCGTGGCGCACCTCCCCCTCGAGCGAGCATTGGATTATCAGGCAGCTCACCCAGGGTCACGGATAGCGTCACTTCCCGGCCGCCGCGAAACACCACGACCTCATAGGCCTTGCCGACGGCAGACCGCCCCACCCACTGTGGCAGCTCTCCAGAACGGCTAATTTCATGACCGCCAAACTCAAGAATGATGTCCTCTTCCTGCAGCCCCGCTGCAGCTGCAGGGCTGCCGTCCAGCACCCCTGCAACGAATGCCCCACGGGGCCTCTCAAGACCGAATCCCTCAGCAAGATCGCGGGTCAATTCGAAAATTTCAACGCCCAGCCAGCCACGCGCTACTTTTCCGTTTTCCTTAAGCTGCGAGGTGACCTCCATAGCCACATCGATGGGGATGGCAAAACTAACGCCCATAAAGCCCCCTGAATTGGAATAGATTTGCGAATTGATGCCAATGACCTCTCCATCTAAATTAAATAATGGGCCACCAGAGTTCCCTGGGTTGATCGCCACGTCCGTTTGGATGAAGGGAACGTAGTCGCCATTTCGTCTGGTATTCAAGCTCCGGCCTTTGGCGCTGACAATGCCTGCCGTGACCGAGTAATCAAACCCAAAGGGTGAGCCGATGGCCAGCACCCACTGACCCACTCGAACCTCTTCAGAACTTCCGATCTCAAGAAAGGGCAGGGGCTCATCGGCCTCCACCTTAAGAAGCGCCAGGTCCGAGCGCGGGTCTGTGCCAACCACCTCAGCAACGTATTCCGTGCGGTCGCTCATGCGAACGATAATTTCCGAGGCCTCATCCACCACATGATGGTTAGTCAGAATGTATCCGTCTTCTTCAATGATAAAACCGCTGCCCAGGGACTGCCGTGCACGAGGCGCCTGGCGCTCATCCCCTCCAGGTGGACCGAAGAAGCGATAAAATTCCTCAAGGCGTTCGTCGTAAGGCATGCGGCGCTCGGACCGTGCATTACGCGGTCCAGAAGAACTGATGTTGACGACCGCCGCCTCGTTTTCTTCCACCAATTCGGAGAAATCTGGCAGCTCCGCCTGGGCCAGGGACGCCAGTCCCAGAGCAACAAAAAATAGGGCGTAGCTGAGATAGACTCGCGTCCCTGTGCACACGGCCTCCGCAGGCGATGTCGATCGTCGTCCTTCATTCATCGTCTAATCCTCGCTTGTATTTCGCGACTATGGCGCGTCTATCTGACTCTAGGGACCCCGCCTTGCCGTCTTCGGCAGAACGAATCGCTTGGCTCGATCCACCGATATTGGGTGCGGCGGGAACGCCTTTCAAGGCTTTCGCTAAATTCGGGACTGAACGCCGGGCAAGCCAAGCAGAGCAGCCCAGAGCGACCCCCAGCACCCCAGTAACGCCGAGCAGCGTAACCGGGGCGGATACGCCCTGGAGCAGCCAAACAGCAGAACTGACGGCCAACAGCGGCAGACCAAAGAGTTTCAGCGTGAGCAAATTCAGAAGGGATGCGTCCAACTGTAGCTCCCCGGGCGTTCCCTTAGGCTCCATTCCCGAAGAAGATTTTGCACAGCCCACCACGCAGGCGCTACAGGGGTTGTCCTGCGCTGAGAGGATGAGCCTCTGGGATTGCGCTTCATGATAGGCATAGACACGACGTACAATCATTTTGCCTTCCTCCAATTGACCTTCTACTTATTGACCAAGAAGGGGTCGTTCACGGGGCACGGTGACAGTCTATAATGTTCTCCCGTATTGGGTAGAGATATATGTCACAGAGATTCACAACAGATGTATTGGTCATTGGCGGCGGCGCTGCCGGACTCTCCACTGCCCTAACGCTTGCTCAACATGCGCGCGTTACCGTCCTGTGCAAGGGTGACATTACGACCGGCTCATCCCATTGGGCCCAGGGCGGTGTGGCAGCGGTCACGGACCCTGAGGACAGCTTTGATGCTCACGTGCGGGATACGCTCGATGCGGGCGCAGGCCTTTGCGACAAGCATGTGGTTGAAGCCACCATCAAGTCCGCACCTAAAATCGTCGAGCAGCTCACCACCTGGGGTCTAGAGTTTGACCAAGAAGACAATGGCCTGCATCTCACCCGAGAGGGGGGGCATTCTCACCGGCGGGTCATCCACGTGGCCGATGCCACGGGCAAGGCCATCACCCAAACGCTGACGGAGCAGGTGTTAGACCATGGCAACATCGAACTCTTTAATGATCGCGTGGCAATCGATCTGATCAATCTCTCTACCCTGGGTCGCCATCCTAGCCGCTGCGCTGGGGCCTACGTTCTTAACCGCACGAGCGGCCGCGTTGAGGTCTTCCAGGCAAAATTTGTCGTGCTCGCCACGGGCGGGGCAAGCAAGGTCTATCTCTATACCAGCAATCCCGACGGATCCACTGGCGACGGGATCGCCATGGCCTGGCGAGCAGGTTGCCGGGTTGCCAACATGGAGTTCAACCAATTCCACCCCACCTGCCTATACCACCCCCATGCCGGTTCGTTTCTCATTTCAGAGGCGGTTCGCGGGGAGGGTGGCGTCCTGCGGCTGCCCAATGGGCAAACGTTCATGAAACATTTCGACGAACGCCGAGAGCTTGCACCCAGGGACGTTGTCGCCCGTGCTATTGATCATGAAATGAAACGCCTGGGCGCGGACTGCGTCTATCTGGACATCAGCCACCGGCCGGCGGAATTCATCCACCATCACTTCCCTAACATTGCCTTGAAGTGCTCGGAATTTGGTATTGATATCACCCGCGAGGCGATACCGGTTGTTCCTGCAGCGCACTATACCTGCGGGGGTGTTGTGGTGGATGAACATGGTCGCACGGATCTGGCCAATCTCTACGCCGTCGGTGAGGTCAGCTGCACGGGTCTTCACGGCGCCAATCGCCTGGCCAGCAACTCTCTGCTCGAGTGCCTTGTTTTTGGCCAGCGTGCGGCCGACAAGATAATAGGCCAACTCGAAAGGCCCTTCTCCACCCCCTATATCCCTAGGTGGGACGAATCTAAGGTCACAGACTCCGATGAATCCATCATCATCGCTCACAACTGGGAGGAGTTACGCCGCTTCATGTGGGACTATGTTGGCATTGTTAGATCGGACAAAAGGCTGATGCGCGCCCATCGGCGTATCGAACTGCTAAAACAAGAAATCCACGATTATTATACGACCTATCGCGTCACCGACGACCTCATCGAACTCCGCAATCTTCTGCACGTTGCGGATTTAATTGTGCGCAGTGCGCTCAAGCGCAAGGAGAGTCGCGGCCTGAACTTCAACCTGGACTATCCGCAACATAGCGACGTCGCCGTGGATACAATTTTATTTCCAGGAAGCCTTGAGCAGCTCGATACCGTGAGGCTCTCCTAGCACTAGGCAGGCGCATGTCTAAGGACCTCACGTCAAAAGGTTTCGACGCAGGAGCGACCAGTGCTGAGCAGATAATTCGTCGCGAAACAGCGCCATAAATCCGCCGTGATCAACGCGCAAGATGATGCAAAACCCGCACAGCCAGACTTGGTCAAAACGGTCCGCAGCAAAGCCTCGGCGTAGCACATCCTCATGGTCGGAGATGTCGTATCTAATTTTTTGTGGCCGTCGAACTCGCGCAACCACCGATGATGCCGACAGCAGACTCAGGGCAAGCCCCGTTCCGCCGAGCAACGTCCAGGCGCCCAGGACGCTGAGCGCGAGCCAGGCCCCAAGCAGCACCCGGCGCTTGGACCCAGGCCATAGATACAGATATCGCTGCTCTCCAATGGCCTCTATGTATGGCAGCGATCTGTCTTTCAGTGCGCCCCCGCTTGGCCTCGACTGGCGGCTGGGCCTACAGCACGCCCCGATGCCCAATGATTTTTTCAATTAAAGCCATTAGGGCTGGATCCGAGGGCACCACTCTGCGCAGGAGCAGGTCATTGATCTCCACATCCTCGCGGGAGAGCAGGGCCTCGTATAGCACCTGCTCTCCGTGTTCCAACCCCAAGTAACAGTCTCGGGCAAAGGGCACCAGCTTCATCTCTAGTTCCGTAAGCCCGCGCCGACTTCGCCAATAGATATGCTTTAACTCTTCAGGTATCAAATCCATCTCCAGCATGTTGCTTTTGGGCCATTTATTCAGGCAGTCTTTTGATTCAACCGGCGTGCGAAGAATCGGACATGGCAGACATTTGGCGTGACTTAAAAATGATCTCCCTGGAGGGCGTGGCCGTCAAAGACTTTCTTCAGGGCTACATCACCAGCGATGCGGTCACGATCCAGGCGGAGATTGAACAGCCCTTCGCCATTTGCAATCTGCGAGGACGGGTTCTCAGCAACGGCTGGGCCCTGGGCGACGACCACTGTATTAAGCTCTACGTTCACGCCTCCCTAGCCCAACGCACGGCAGAATTTTTGAGTCGTTACGCCATGTTCTCCAAGTGCGATATTGCTATCGCCGATGAGGCGCCTCGTCTGTATCTACGAGCGCCAGAGGAGCGGACGCTGCTGCCTGGCTGGTCCTTGTGCGATGCAGGCTACGCCGGCGCTATCGAGGAACCCACCGCCACCAGCCTGAGCATCAATCCCTACGACATGTTGATCGAAAGAAAGCATGCGCTGATTAGTAAACCCAGCAGCGAGCGCTTTCTACCCCAGGCCCTGGGCCTTGACCTGGTGGGTGCCGTGGATTTTAAGAAGGGCTGTTATCTCGGGCAAGAGATTGTTGCACGCACCCATTTTCGCGGCGCTCTGAAACGCAAGCTTGCGCTCTTTAAATGGCAGGGGGAGCCCCCTGTCATTGGCGAAAATTGGAAATCGACGGCTGGACAAGAGGGGGAGGTCGTTATGGTATCCGAGTCATCGGCCACGGGTGGCAACGGCCTCTGGGTCACTCAGATTGCGTCCTAGACAGCGCTACCAGACGAGATCCTCTAGGTCAGTTAGGGGGTGCGCCGCCCAGCTAGACTGAAAGTGGGCATCGAGATCCTCGGCACGGATGTGCTCTATGCGTTCCGCAGTCCAGTTAGGAGTGCCGTCTTTATCGATAAGGAGGGCTCTGACGCCCTCAACAAAATCGGGACGACGTAGACATTCGCATGCAATCGTCAGCTCCATTCTGAAGGCATCCGCTAAGGTCATTGTTGTTACTCTCGCGAGCTGCTCAAAGACAATGGCTGCGGTCATTGGGCAGCCCTTCCTCAAGTTTGAAATACCTCGATCAATCCACGGAGACACCCCCTCAAGATCGCAGATACTGCTCACGCATGCCCCCGGCGTACTAAGGTTCACCGCCTCGGGCGACAGGGCAATCAGCTCGCTGGCGGGCATGCCTTCCAGGTGGCGCTGCGGTGCTAGATAGTCACCAAGAAGGAGGCGATTGGCTTCGTGCTGACCCACTCGGAAATCGAGATTCACAATACCGCCTAGGCAGCTCTGGCGGGCATCATGGGCTATACAATGTGTCGCCATGTGGAGTGATAACGCATCCGTCGCATTGACCTGACTCCCAGTCAGACCAAGAAAGACTGCTACGGAGGTGGGCAGTTGACGCAGCACCCAGCTGCCTCCTGCATCTGGGAAGAGGCCGATGGTGATCTCGGGAAAGGCGAGGCGCGACCGCTCCGTGACGATCCGAAATTCCGACGCCGAAAATAGTCCAAAACCACCGCCCATCACGATACCGTGACCGATGCAGATGAGAGGCTTCGGAAACCGATGCATCATATAGTTCAAGCGATATTCGGCAGAGAAAAAGCGCTGGGGATAGTCGTCCACTAGCGCCCCACGGTCTCGATTCTTAACCGCTGCCCGATACAGCGCCTGCACATCGCCGCCGGCGCAAAACGCTTTCTCTCCCTCTCCCGTCAGCAGCACGGCCGCGATATCTTCTCTTCCGCCCCAGGACCCAAGCCGCTCGGTGAGTAGTTCGATGGCCACCAGGCTAAGGGCGTTCAATGACCCTGGCCTGTTAAGGCGCGCGTGGCCGACCCAACACCCCTCTCCGGAGGGAAGCTCTTCAAATAACACCTCTGCCTCTTCAACCAACGCCACCTCTCCTCTCGCTATCGTATTAAACCAGCCTGCCAGTCGATGGCCGGAAGCTGCTGGGCTTCAAGTATTCTGTTGACCTGGGAGAAATGACCACAACCGAAAAACCCACGATGCGCCGACAGCGGGGAAGGATGAGGGGCGGTCAACACATGGTGCCGGGAAGTATCAATAAGTTGGCCCTTTTTCTGGGCGTAGCTACCCCAAAGCAGGAAAATCAGACCCTCAAGCTTTTCCGTTAGGCGCTCAACGAGCATATCGGTAAATTGCTCCCAGCCACGACCCTGATGAGAACCTGCCTTAGCGTGCTCCACGGTCAATACAGCATTTAGCAACAGCACGCCCTGACTTGCCCAAGCCGTCAAATCCCCGCTTTTCGGCATCGTGGTTAGCCCCAGATCCGTCTGGATTTCCCGATAAATATTGCGTAAGGAAGGCGGTAGCTGCACGCCCTCCGGCACGGAGAAACAGAGCCCCTGAGCCTGTCCAGGGCCGTGGTAGGGATCCTGTCCGATCAGCACGACTTTGACTTGGTCTACCGGCAGCAGATTCATGGCCGCAAAAATTTTGTCACCCGAGGGGTAAACGACCTTCCCCAAGCGCTTCTGATCCAGAAGGAAATCGCGCAATGACCGCATATAGGGTAGATCAAACTGGTCTCCCAGCAAGGCCTGCCAGGACGCGTGCAGCTGCAGGGGCCTTTTCTTAGCGGTCATCGACGCTACTGAGATCGCATGAGTGGGAACAGCAGAACATCTCGGATCGATGGCGCATCCGTCAGCAACATAACCAAGCGATCAATACCAATGCCCTCCCCGGCCGTGGGCGGCAGACCATATTCAAGGGCGGTGATGTAGTCCTGATCAAAGTGCATGGCCTCATTGTCGCCCTGTGACTTGAGCTCGGCCTGTGCGCGAAAACGTGCTGCCTGATCCACCGGATCATTCAGTTCAGAGAAACCGTTCGCATATTCACGACCACCGATAAAAAGCTCAAAGCGATCCGTGATGTCGGGGTTGTCATCGTTGCGACGGGCAAGCGGCGACACCTCCGCCGGATATTCGGTAATGTAGGTTGGCTCAGATAGACGGCTTTCAACCCGGGCCTCAAAAACCTCCATCTGCAAACGTCCCAGGCCCCAATGCTCCTCCACATGCTCGTCCGCCAGCAGCTTACGAAGATAGTCCTCATCCGAGACCTTTGCCTCGGGTACGTCCCCATATCTCGCTAACGATTCTGACATGCTGATGCGTAAGGGCGCCTTCGAAAAATCCAGCGCTATCCCCTGATAGGTAAATGTCTGAGTCCCCAGGATATCTCTCGTTAGACCTTGCAGCAGCTCATCAGTTAGGTCCATCAGATCAGCATAGCTTGCATAAGCCTGATAGAACTCGAGCATCGTAAATTCAGGGTTATGCCGGGTCGACAGGCCCTCATTCCTAAAGTTGCGGTTGATCTCGTACACCCGTTCAAAACCACCGACCACCAGGCGCTTGAGAAAGAGCTCTGGCGCAACGCGCAAAAACAGGGGCATATCTAAGGCATTGTGGTGCGTGGTGAACGGCCGCGCCGTCGCCCCGCCTGGAATGCTATGCATCATCGGCGTCTCCACCTCAAGATAATCGCGCTGGTGAAAGAAAGAGCGAAGTTTCTCGATAATCTGAGAGCGCACTTTAAAGATCTGGCGGCTGTCTTCGTTGACGATTAAGTCAAGGTAACGTCGCCGGTAACGCAACTCTTGGTCCGTCACCCCATGGAATTTTTCCGGCAACGGTAAGAGTGTCTTATTGAGCAAAACAATCTCAGCTGCATGAACGCTCAGTTCGCCTTTGTTGGTCCGCATCAGCGTACCGGTAACGCCGACGATATCGCCCATTTCCCAGGTCTGAGTAAAGGCTTCGTAGGCCGCCTCTCCAATATCTCCGCGATTCAGGTAGCACTGAATTCGCCCGCTCGTGTCCTGCAGGGTTATAAAACTGGCCTTACCCATTACCCGGCGCAACATCACGCGTCCGGCGACTGCCGTGGCGATTCCTTGCTCAGCCAGTTCAGCCTTATCCAGATGCTCACAGCGCTCGTGCAGCTCTGACGCCAGCGCCTGCCGATGAAAATCGTTGCGGTATCCCTCACCCTCGGCCAACCAACGCTCCATCTTCACGCGACGGTTAGCCAGGACATCTCGTTCTTCACTCATAGCCTTTCTCTTTCTTGACGTTAAATCCCAGCCTTGAGGCAGGCCTCGATAAAGCTATCGAGATCACCATCTAAAACCGTATTGGGATCTGTTCTTTCAACCTGGGTGCGAAGATCCTTAACTCTGCTTTGGTCAAGAACATAAGAACGAATTTGACTGCCCCAGCCAATATCTGCCTTCGCATCTTCTATCGCCTGTTGCTCCGAGCGTCGCTGCTGAAGTTCAAGCTCGTAAAGTTTGGCTCGCAGCTGCTTATAGGCGTTATCCTTATTTTGGTGCTGAGAACGCTCGCTTTGGCACTGAACCACCGTATTCGTTGGCAGGTGGGTGAGCCGAACTGCCGAGTCGGTCCGGTTGACATGCTGTCCACCTGCGCCGCTGGCTCTATACGTATCGACTCTGACTTCGGCAGGGTTGACTTCAATTTCAATATTGTCATCGATCTCCGCCGAGACGAAGACCGAGGCGAAAGAGGTATGGCGTCGATTGCCAGAGTCAAAGGGCGACTTTCGCACCAACCTATGCACTCCGGTCTCGGTTCTTAGCCAGCCGTAAGCATAACCGCCGGAGACCAAAATCGCCGCGCTCTTGATGCCGGCCACTTCTCCTGGCGACAGCTCAATAACGGCAGTCTCAAATCCTCGTTTCTCTGCCCAGCGAAGATACATGCGGAGCAGCATTTCCGCCCAATCCTGGGCCTCGGTGCCACCCGAGCCAGCCTGAATCTCCAAATAGCAGTTAGACCCATCTAACTCGCCCTGAAACATCCGGCGAAATTCCAGTTGAGCGAGGTCCTTTTCTAGCCCGCCTAGGTCTTGCTCAATGTCCCCCAGGGCCTCTTGGTCCGCTTCCTCGTAGGCCAGCTCCGCGAGTTCAGCCAGCTCGTCCAAACTGCTGCCCAAGGACGTCAGAACGGATACAACCTCCTCCAGGGACGCCCGCTCACGGCCTAATTGCTGAGCACGATTGGGATCTGACCAGACTTCCGCGTCAGCGAGTTCGAGTTCGACTTCCTGCAGCCGCTCTTCTTTGCTCGGGAGGTCAAAGATACCCCCGAAGGGCAATATCTCGTTCCTTCAAATTCCTTAGCTGATCTCGTAATCCGCTTATCTCGGGCATGCTGTTCTTTCACTTATCCAACGATTCTGAGGCGAGCGCTTTGGCAAGCCTGCAAGTCTAGGACAATGGCTCAATGTACTCCACCATCAGCTGAAGGGTTCGACGGCCACCGTAGTCATTGATCGCCAGTTTATAAACGAGCAGCACCTGATCGGGGGTTCCGCTTAGGGCTGGCTGACGAAAGGCGATGGCGTCTATCAGGAGATCGTGTGCTTTTACGACGAGTTTCAAATGCTGACCCCCGACGATCCGTTGGCTGATCAGCTTAAATTCGCCACGGAAACAGGGCTCCGGAAAGGCAGCCCCCCAGGGGCCGGCGTCGGCAATCAGCTTGGCGGTCTCCAACGTCAGTCTCTCGTGTTCGAGGGTACCGTCGGTTAACCATGCGGCTGTCAGGGCGTCCTCCGTCACCGTGTCGGCAACCATGGCGTCAAAGGCCTTTCTGAATCGGGGGTAATGCACGCGCTTTATCGTTAAGCCTGCGGCCATCGCGTGCCCGCCGAATTTAATCAACATGCCCGGATAGCGAGTCGCTAAAGCATCCAGAACGTCGCGAATATTGAGGCCATCTATACTGCGGGCAGAACCTTTGAGTTCGCTCTGCTGGGGGTCGTTGGCATCGGCAAAAACAATGGCCGGTCGGTGTCGCTTTTCCCGAAGACGACCGGCTACGATGCCCACTACGCCCTGATGAAAGCTCTCATGGTAAACCGATATGCCGTGGCTTAGGTCATCCTTGGGCAGGTCTCCGAGAATAAGCTCCGCATCAGCGACCATGTCCTGCTCTAGTTCGCGTCGCGAAAGATTGAGCGAATCGAGCTGATCCGCCAGGGCCTTGGCCGCCGCTGGGTCTTGGGCCATCAGACAGCGGATGCCAATGCTCATATCCTCCAGGCGACCAGCCGCATTAAGTCTGGGCGCCACTGCAAAGCCAAGGTCTTGAGCAACCAGCGTTGCAAGATCGCGCTTCCCCACCGCGGCCAAGGCCTTGATCCCCGCGCTGGTCAGGCCTCGACGCATACGCATCAGTCCCTGATGCACGAGAATACGGTTGTTGTGGTCCAGGGGCACCACGTCAGCTACCGTACCTAGGGCTACCAGGTCTAAATATTGGGCCATATTCGGCTCTTCTAGTACCCCGCGCGCAAACCAGCCACGGCTACGCAGCCGTTGGCGAAGCCAGCTGAGCACGTAGTAAGCGACGCCCACCCCGGCCATCGCCCGGCTCGAGAACTGAGAGTCCTCTCGATTTGGATTCACAATCGCCAGAGCCGGCGGTAATACCTCCCCAGGGAGATGATGGTCTGTGATGATCACGTCCACGCCAGCCGCGTTGGCTGCCTGAACCCCCTCAACGCTAGCGATGCCGTTGTCCACGGTCACAATGAGATCTGGGGCACGCTCCAGGGCCAGCGCAACGATCTCGGGAGACAGGCCGTAGCCAAATTCAAAGCGATTGGGAACGATAAACTGTACATCCTGGGCACCCATGGCGGTCAACGCCTGGACGCAGAGGGCAACAGACGTTGCGCCGTCCGCATCGAAATCACCCACGATTAGAATGCGCTCCCCGCCTTCTATTGCATCGGCGAGGCGGTTGGCGGCTGGTTCGATGTCGGGAAGCTCAGAGGGCGCCAGCAACCGACTCAGGCTTCGATCCGCCTCGCTGGGCCGCTCAATACCCCGAGCGGCGTAAATCCGGTCGATCAGTGGGTGTTCGCTTCCAATAGAGGCCGGGGGTACGCTGCGAACGAGGACCTGCATCGGCTAATCCGTGGGCGCCACGCGAATACTGACAATGCTGCCAACCACGTCCTCCAGCTCGCCTAGGGCGTTACAGGTGGCGCTCATCATTTTTTCAGCCACGGTATCGGTCAAGATAACGATGAAGACTTCCTCCTTCCCCGCTTTGACCTCCTTCTGAATAACGGCCTCTATGCTGATATTGCTGTCGGACAGAATCGCAGCCACCTTGGCAAAAACGCCGGGACGATCCAGCGTCGGAATACGCAGATAATAGGCGCTTTCAATATCGTCCATGGCCAGAAGCTGGGTTTCCCCCGAGGTGCTGTTATCTTGGTCTCGCTGGATCGCCTCTGCACCCTGAGGACTTGTCTCCCGAGTGTCCGTGGACCCAGCCAGCGCGATAATATCGGCAACCGCAGCCGAAGCGGTTGCTTCGGCACCCGCTCCTGGACCGCTCAGCAGCATGTCTCCCGCTGCATCGGCACTCAAGGCCACCGCGTTGGCCACGCCATCAACATGAGAGAGCAGCGAATCGTTGGCAACCAGCGCGCAGTGCACCCGAGCCTCAAGACCGGATTGCCTTTGACGAGCAATACCCAGGTGTTTGATGCGATAGCCTAGCTCTGCGGCATAACGAATATCATCTGCCGTGATATGAGCAATCCCTTCGACGAAAATTTTGTCAAACTCGAATCGAGCACCAAAGGCCAAGGCCAATAAAATCGTAAGCTTATGGGCCGCATCTATGCCCTCTATATCAAAGCTGGGGTCCGCCTCGGCATACCCTAAGCTCTGGGCGCGCGCCAACACTTCATCAAAGGAAATACCTTCGAGTTCCATGGTCGTCAGCATGTAGTTACAGGTGCCGTTGATAATCCCGAGCAGCTGTCGGAAACGATTCGCCACGAGGCTTCGCTGTAAGGCGTCCACGATGGGAATGGCACCGGCCACGGCAGCTTCAAACGCCAGACGGCTACCTTGATCGCCCGCCAAGAGCGTATTTCCGTGCGCCGCGATGACCGCCTTATTGGCGGTAACCACTCGCTTCCCCGCCGCTAAGGCGTCCTGAATCAGCTGGTGCGCTTCCTGCTCACCGCCAATCAACTCCAAGACGATGTCCACCCGCTCGTCGGTCACCAGGTCACTGAGCTGGGTAGAGAAGTCCGCGCCCAAAAGATCCACTTCCTTTGCGCGTCGACTGGCGACTCTGACAACATCAATCGACAGCCCCGTCCGCTCAAGAATTAACTGGTGGTTTCTGCCCAGCAGCGTCAGCACGCCCTGCGCAACCGTTCCCAAGCCCGCTATCCCGACTCTTACTTTTCTCAACTGACTTTTCCTTGTCTGCGCCTGCCAACCGAGACGCAACGTTTCCCTTAGTTTAAGAGACCGCCGTTTATCCTGCTTCCAACCCCATCCGCTGGGCCAATACCGACGCCGGCACGTAGCCAGGCAGCATTTGGCCGTCAGAGGTCACCAGAGAGGGTGTGCCCTCTACCCCCAGTTGAACACCGAGCTCAAATTGCTCGGCGATGGGCGTGACGCAGCCTGCAGCGGCCACCTCTTGACCACGCTTGGCACGGGTCATGGCGGCCTGTCGATTCCCTGAACACCAAACGGACTCCATCTTTAGGAAGGTTTCGCTGCCGGGGCCGTTTCTTGGATAGGCCAGGTAACGAATCTCGATACCCCTCTCGTTATATTGTGCGATTTCGTTATGGAGCTTCCGACAGTAGCCGCAGTCCACGTCCGTGAAGACGTAAACAACGGCGAGGGGTGGTTCCGGCGTCGGAAAAATCACCATATCCTGTGGGCTGACGGCTTCGAGCTTCAGCCTTCGATCGTCGTTGCGGCTTAACTCCGTCAGGTTCACAAAGCCCTGCTCCAGAGCAAAGAGATCACCGGCGAACAGGTGTTTTCCGTCCTCCGTCACATAGAGCATCATGCCGCCTTCCAGCTTCACGCCATATATACCGGCAACAGGGGAAGGATAGATGTCGGCAACGGGCAAATCGGGCCTGAGGGTCAGCAGACGTGCAACCGCAACCTGTTCTGGATCGCTCGCCACACCGGGCGCGCTCTGGGCAGCCACGGGGAGGCTATAGCTGAACAGCAAACCAAGCAGCACGGCAGTCTTGCCCCACATCTTGCGAAACCTATTTCTCATCTTTGTCTCCACTACCATCCGCATCAAGCGGACCGAGGCCATCCTCGAGTTGACGTTTTTCGACCCAGGTAAGTCGTCGAATCTAACACGGCTTTAGCCGCGAGGGTGATGCTCCTGCACCAGTTTCTTAAGCCTTTGCTGGGCTACGTGGGTATATATCTGGGTCGTTGAAAGATCACTGTGGCCTAACATCATCTGTACGGCCCGCAGGTCTGCCCCATTATCCACCAGATGCGTTGCAAATGCATGGCGAAGGGTATGCGGCGAGATATTTTGAGAGATCCCTGCCGCTGCAGCATGACGCTTGATTGCATGCCAAAAGGTCTGACGCGTCATGACGCGTCCCCGCTGGCTAGGGAACAACGTCTTTCCGCCACCGGGCAGCAATTGGGGGCGCGCTTCAGTGAAAAAACGTTCCACCCAGAACAAGGCGTTTTCTCCTGTAGGCACCAGCCGCTCCTTGCCGCCCTTACCCTGAACCCGGATGACGCCTTGACGAAAGTTTACGTTCGCAAGCTCAAGGGCCACCAGCTCCGTTACACGCAGGCCGCTGCCATATAGCACCTCGAGCATAGCTCGGTCTCGAAGCCCAAGCGCCGTATCCACATCTGGCGCGGCCAACAGATCTTCTACCTGACGCGAAGACAGGATAGCGGGGAGCGTTCGTTTTAGCCTGGGATGGGTCATGCCCTGGGTAGGGTCTTGATGAATGATTTCGCGCTTCAGCAGATAACGATAAAAACCGCGAACGGCGCTAAGCCAGCGAGCCGTGCTGCGCGTGCTCAGTCCTTGTTGCTGTAGCGCTTGATAACACGCCTGGAGGCTCGCGGGTGAAGCGTCCACTAAGCGGGCTCCATCGTCCTCTTGCAGCAGCAGTTTCGCCGCTCGCTCTAGGTCGCGGCGATAGGCGTTGAGGGTATTGGACGATAAGCCCTTACTGAGCCAGAGATGGTCCAGGTAAGCGGCAATATGCTGGTCCTTTGACACACCCTCAGTACCGTCCAACGCCTCCTCCTGCCGGGGCCAATGCTGTCTTGGTTGTTAGGACGCGGCGCCCTATCCACAGCCCGGAGGGCCCGCGGGGCCAGTTGCCCAGGGCTACTTGATCTTTTCTTTTATCCTAGCGGACCGACCAGAGCGCTCACGCAGATAAAATAGCTTGGCCTGCCGAACATCGCCCCTGCGCTTGACTTCTATGCCGCTGATCAGCGGGCTGTGGGTCTGAAAGGTACGTTCAACGCCGACGCCGTGGGAGATTTTTCGTACGATGAAGGACGAGTTGATGCCTCGGTTTTTCACCCCAATTACAACGCCTTCGAACGCCTGCAGACGCTCCCGGGTGCCTTCCCTGACCCGAACCTGAACACTTACCGTATCTCCGGGATTAAATTCCGGGACCTCGGACATCTGACTGTTTTCGATTTCTTCAATTACTTTATTTCTACGCACTTCAGCTACTCCAAGCCTTCGGCTTCATTTAACGCAAACCACTCGTTTAGTATCAGGCGGTCTTCCTCTGAGAAAACGCGTCCGGTCAACAGATCAGGCCTTCGCTGCAGAGTGCGTAACAATGACGCCCGCCTCCGAAACTGTCCGATACGCCGATGATCTCCGCTCATCAGCACCTCAGGTACCTGATCGTCCTCAAAACTTTCGGGGCGCGTATATTGAGGGTAATCGAGCGTTCCATCAAGATAAGATTCGTCTTGAACCGAGAGATGATTGCCCAGAGTGCCCGGCAGGTGCCGAGCAATGGCATCGATCACGATCATAGCCGGCAGTTCACCCCCGCTGACCACATAGTCCCCAATTGAACATTCCTCGTCCACGTAGCGCGTCACGAAACGCTCATCAAGGCCCTCGTAGCGACCACAAATAATAATCATGCCCTCTAGCTTGCTGGTCTGCAGCGCTCTCTCTTGGTCAAACTGCGCGCCCTGAGGACTCATTAAGACCACGGGGCATTTAGCCGATGCGGCCTGCGGTGCCCGCGCCTTGGCGGCGTCTAGCGCCTGGCGCAGAGGATCGGCCATCATCACCATCCCCGCACCGCCGCCATAGGGCCGGTCATCCACGGTGCGATGTCGATCCTCGGCATAATCCCGGGGGTTAAAATGTTCCACCTCTAAAATACCCTGTCGTACTGCACGGGCCAGAACACCGTATTCGGTGACCGCCTGGAACATTTGCGGCAACAGAGAAATTATTCCAATCCACATAGGCGCAGCGAGACCCTAGGTCCACTCCTCCATCCAGTTCACTTGAACTTCCTTTTTCGGCAAGTCCACGGTTAACGCGAACGCTCTCGTAAAGGGAATGAGGTGACTCTTCTCGCCCCCCTCAATCACCATCACCGGATGGGCTCCGGTTTCGAATAGTTGTTCGATGCGCCCCAATTGTATGCCCTGCTGGTTGACCACCGTACACCCGATAAGCTCATGCCAGAAATACTCGTCCTCCTGGGCCTCACCCAGCGCGGCCTTAGAAACCCCGATATGGGTGCCTATCATGTCCCTTGCAGACTCTGGCGCGGAGATCTTTGGCAACCGCACGAGGAACCCCCCGCGGTACTCGCGCCATTCAACGGTTTCGAGTAAAAACCAGTGGGGCTGGGTCTTATGCTGGAGGTGCCATGGCCGATAGTCGAAGAGATTTTCCGGGGGGCTGGTGAAGGACTGGAGGTATTGCCACCCCCTAATGCCGTGGGCCTTACCTAGCCGGCCGACAATGAGTATCGGGTGTTCTGTCGCATCCGCTCTTGGGAGCGCATCAAGATAGGCGATCATGGAAGCCGCCGCAGTTGTTTGATCTGACGCCTGGCGTGCCGCTAGAGCATTTCCAGGCGCTGGTGAGATTATTCCGCAGGGGCGGCTTGCTTGCGCGCCTGGCCGATTAGCTGCTGCACTCGCTCGCTAGGCTTTGCTCCCACGCCGAGCCAATAATCCACGCGCGCCAAGTCTAGCCTAAGGCCCTCTTCCTGCCCCCTTGCCATGGGGTTGAAGAACCCGACGCGTTCAACAAAACGTCCGTCCCTTGATGCGGCTTTATCAGCCACGGTGACATGATAAAAAGGATGTTTTTTCGCGCCGTGGCGGGCAAGTCGAATGGTGACCATATCTGTCTCAGCTAGCTCTGCGATACTTTAGAGGTCGCGTATCATAAAGCAACCCAGGCTGCATGCAACCCTAAGCGACAGGGCGCTCCCGGCTGCCTTTTTAGGCCCGGCCTAACGACGACGTACTCCGGGGGGCATGCCGCTACCAGGCATTTGCATACCCTGCATGCCGCGCATCATGCGCTGCATCCCGCCCTTGCGACTGACCTTCTTCATCATTTTTTGCATTTGCTTATGCTGCTTGAGCAGGCGATTCACATCCGCTATCTGAGTGCCGCTGCCGGACGCAATGCGCTGTTTCCGAGACGTATTGATCAGGTCCGGGAAACGGCGTTCCTTGACGGTCATGGAATCGATAATGACCCCCATCTTCTTAAATTGAGCGTCATTGGCCTGAGCCTGGGCGGCAGCAGGGAGCTGTCCCATACCCGGCAGCTTGTCCAGCATACTGCTCATACCGCCCATGCTCGCCATCTGATCCAGCTGATCGCGAAAATCTTCCAGATCAAATTTGCGTCCCGTCTGCATTTTCTTGGCAAGCCGCTGGGCCTTACCTTTATCTACCTTGCGCTCTGCCTCCTCAATGAGACTCAGCACGTCACCCATACCTAGGATGCGAGACGCCACACGATCTGGATAGAAGGGCTCTAGGCCATCAGTCTTCTCCCCGATGCCCAGGAATTTAATAGGCTTGCCCGTGATCGTCCTAACGCTGAGGGCCGCCCCCCCTCTTGCATCACCATCGGTCTTCGACAGCACCACCCCGGTCAGAGGCAGGGCATCAGCAAATGCCTTTGCCGTATTGGCGGCATCTTGCCCCGTCATCGCATCCACTACGAAGAGCGTTTCGATCGGTTGCAATGCCCCATGCAGCGCCTGTATTTCGGCCATCATTTCATCATCTATGGCCAGGCGACCTGCAGTATCAACAATGAGAACGTCAGCAAGCTGAGCGTTCGCTTGCTTCAATGCTTCCTTGGCGATGGCAACCGGCTGCTGTTCCGCACTCGAGGAAATAAAGGTTGCCCCAACCTCCCGCGACAGAATTTCCAGCTGTTCGATGGCTGCCGGGCGGTAAACATCCGCACTGACCACGGCGACCTTTTTCTTGTTTCTCTCTTTGAGGAGCCGGGCGAGCTTAGCTACCAGGGTCGTCTTACCTGCACCCTGCAGACCTGCCATGAGAATAACGGCCGGCGGTTTGGTAGCTAGGTTCAGCTCATCGTTTGCCGAACCCATGATGCGCACCAGCTCAGCGTGGACGATCTTGATAAAGGCTTCACCGGGATTAAGCTGGCTGCCCACATCCTGGCCAAGGGCCGTTTGCTTCACGTTGTCGGTGAATGTCTTCACTACCGACAGGGCGACATCGGCCTCCAGCAGAGCCATCCTGACATCACGCATGGCATCCGAAATATTGTCTTCGGACAAGCGCGCCTTGCCGCTAACCTCGCGCAGCGTTTGCGAAAGACGATCAGAGAGCGAATCGAACATAGGGTTTGATGCTTCCTAATGAAGGATACGGGAGTATATATCGAACCATGCCCGGGGCGTAGCGCATTGGACCTGGAGGGCTGCGCTTTAGGCGCTACCAGCATCTCCAGCGGGATACAGCTCAGCAAGGGGGACAGAGCGGCCGTCCGCTCGGACGACTCGGCAGTGCTCTCTTCTCAACAATCGAGGCTCTGGCACCCCGCAGGAGTGCGCGATGGTCTCTACTTCGCGCTGAAGGGCAGCAGCATAGTTTGCAACGCGCTTGCTTTTCTCGCCCACCACCAGCCCCCGCTGCAGCCTCTCGTCATGGGTCGTGATACCTGTGGGACAGGTATTTTTATTGCACTGAAGAGCCTGAATACAGCCCAGCGCAAACATAAAGCCTCGGGCAGAGACCGCAAAGTCACAGCCCATGCTGAGGGCCCAGGCTACCTTGCCTGGGTTCGTGAGCTTACCGCTGGCGATAATGCGAATACGCTGCCGCAGCCCATGCTTTGTCAGGAGGTCGACCACCAAGGGCAGACTCTCATGTAGGGGTAGCCCCATGTAGTCGATCAGACTGGCTGGCGCCGCCCCGGTTCCCCCATCTGCACTATCGATCGTTATAAAGTCGGGTGCGGCATCCACCCCTCGAGCCAGGATTTTATGGCAAAGCTGTTCAAGCCACTCGCCCTCTCCAATCACCGCTTTGAAGCCCACGGGCTTCCCCGTAAGTTCGCGAATACGCGCGATCATATCAAGCAGATCATCGGCGGAATCAATGTCAGGGTGCCTGTTGGGGCTGATGGAACTTTCTCCTGCAGGAATGCCGCGAATAACGCTTATTTCGGGCGTTACCTTTTCAGCGGGTAAAATGCCCCCCTTCCCAGGTTTCGCCCCTTGGCTGAGCTTGATCTCGAACATTCGCACCTGCTCATGGCTGGCCACCTGCCGCAGTCGGGCCTCGTCTAGCCGCCCACTGGATCCGCATACGCCGTACTTGGCCGTACCGATCTGAAAAACAATATCTGCTCCTCCTTTGAGGTGCGCCTCCGAGAGCCCTCCTTCTCCTGTATTCATCCAGATTCCCGCTTCCCGCGCGCCCCGAGATAACGCCAGGGTGGCGGGCTTCGAAATCGCGCCATAGCTCATGCCGGAGATATGAAAGACAGAGGCCACCGCATAGGGCGTGCGTGCGCCCGGTCCAATAGTGATTGCTGACGTTTTAAGCGCCTCCGACTCGAGCATGGGGTAAGCGCAGTTGGCGAAGAGCACGGTACCGACCGGCCTAAGGTCTCGGCTTGAGCCAAATGCCACGGTGGTGTCTACAGCCTTCGCGGCTCGATAGACCCAGCTTCTTTCCGCTCGATTGAAGGGCAGCTCCTCTCGATCCATGGCAAAAAAGTACTGTCGAAAGAATTCGCCCAGGTCCTCGAAGAGGTAGCGAAAGCGGGCCAGCAACGGAAAGTTTCTGCGCAGGGTGTGGCGGGTTTGGAGCCGGTCTATAAAATAAAGCGCCACCGCAAAAAGAAAAAGCAGGCCGATGCAGGCGATAAAGGCCTGGGCCATAAAGAATAGGATTTCTCCCGTTAACTGCATCATTTTAAGCTCTCCCTGCTGGCTTGAAGGCCCCTCTTGCCCTACACGTTATCGCGCTCAACGCCTTAGATGCGTTGCGCTGCGCTCTTTTCGACTTCTTGAGGTTGTGCCACACTTCTCTCACCTTTTGTGGCTCAAAGATAACATCATCATTAGCTCATCGAACCTGGAGCAGTGTGAATGCCTGCTGTAGTTCCCACCCTGTCTGCCCTGGCCCTCCTGGGCTACCTCCTGGCCTTTGGTCACCTTTGGCGGTCTTTGCAGCACAGCTCGGGCCAACTCGGGATCACTGCTGAGGTACAGAGCACGCTCCTTGGTCCTTCCGTAGCCCTCATCATGCTGTCTGCGGTACTATGCCACGGGTTTGCATCGACTTTGTTGATGGTTAAACCGGAGGGCGTTTACTTTTCCCTCCCCTA
>CENJ01022591.1_pt1 | contig 48043 bp, 47 predicted proteins | sample 356161 | NCBI WGS metagenome assembly CENJ01 (sample SAMEA2619531, study PRJEB7988) | marine metagenome | biome: marine biome (ENVO:00000447); feature: surface water layer (ENVO:00002042); material: "saline water (ENVO:00002010), including plankton (ENVO:xxxxxxxx)" | depth 5 m
GGATATAAACAAGGTGGATTTAATCTAGGTCTTGATGCTACAGATAACTTAGTAAAACAATCTCTTATTTATGATCCTGAATATTTAACTAATTACGAATTGGGCTTAAGTTCATACTTAAAAGATAGAGATCTAAATTATTCATTTGTAATATTTTTCTCTGAAAGAAAAGATCAACAAGTTTTGATTTCTAGACAAGTTGATCCAAGTGATCCTAATACTTTTTCGTATTTAACTCAGAATGCTGCAGAGGGAGAGAACTATGGAATTGAAATTACTTCAAATTATTTATTAACAGATAATTTATATATATATGCCAATTTAGGATTTCTTAAAACAAAGATAAAAAATTGGGAATCAAGAATTGATCTAGAAGACAGATCACAAGCTCACGCTCCTGAGAGATCATATTCTATAGGTGGAAATTTAAATTTCAAAAATAACTTCTATTTAAAATTAGATATTAATGGAAAAAGTAGTTTTTATTATTCAGATTCTCATGATAATCAGTCTAAAAGCTATCAATTAACTCACTTAACTTTTGGATACTTAAATGCTAATTTTTCTGTTGATCTTTGGATAAGAAATTTGTTTGATAAATACTATTCAACTAGAGGATTTTTCTTTGGAAACGAAGCACCAAACTTTATTGATACTCTTTATAGAAGACAAGGAGATCCTAAGCATATTGGCATATCACTTAAATATAATTTTTAATTTACATGTTAAATTTTATTCCAGAAATTATTGCTGTTATGACAGCAATTCTGTATTTAGTCTTAGCTGCCAAAGAAGACATAAAATGCTGGTATGCGGCAATAATTAGTTCATCTCTATACTTTTTTATAATGTTTGATGCTGGCCTGATAATGGAGTCAATTTTGCAAATTTTTTACATTTCTATGGCCATTTATGGCTGGAATCAATGGAATAAAGTTTCAAATGAAGGATATGTAATAAGGATTAAAAAATGGAAAAAAATTAAGCATGTATATGTAATAAGTTTAGTATTGATATTGGCAATAATTTCAGGAAAAGTTCTAGAAAAATATACAAATGCAGTATTTCCATTTTTAGATGCATTCACTACATTTGGAGCCATTATCACAACATATATGGTTGCAAAAAAGATCATCGAAAATTGGATCTACTGGTTTGTGATTGACTCAATATCTATATATCTATTTTTCTCAAGGGAGTTATATCTAACCTCATTATTATTTTTCATATATCTGATAATTATTATTTTTGGATACCAATCTTGGAATAAAAAATTACAAGAATATTCATGAAAAGAATAGAAACAATATTAAAAAAAGAAAATTATACTTTCAAAGTAAATGAACAGATTAGTGATGGAGAGACTTCACAAATATTTTTAGGAGAATTTAATAATATAAAATCAATCTTCAAGTTATCAAAAAAAAATAAATTTAAATTAATCATTAATGAATATTTTAAAAATGGAATAATCAAAAAAATTGCTTCAAAAAATATTTCTCCAAAAGTTTTATTTCACGACTTACAATCAGAGCTAATTATCTATGAATATTTTGAAAAGGATTCTTCAGATTTACAATTCAATAATTTTTATCAACTTGGAAAAAAATTAAAAAAGCTGCATGAAATTACACCAAGTAAAAAAATAAAGACTTTTGAAAATCAATTTAATATATATCTAAATATATCTTTACCAGAATTAGGTAATAAATATTTTAGAGATGCCATTGATCTATTAAATGAATTAAATGTAAGTAAAGAAAAATACGTTCTTTGTCATAATGATTTAGATTCTTCAAATGTGATGTTCAAAAATAATAAAATTGTTTTTATTGATTTTGAATATTTAAGTATTAACAGTAAGTATTCAGACTTATCTAAATTAATCGATTCCATGAATCTCAAAACATTAGAAAAAGATAAATTGTTGAAAGGTTATGGAATACATGAAATTAACGACAGTATTAATATAAAAATTAAAAAGTGGAGCCTTATGAATATCTACACTGAATTAATTTGGGCTAATTATATTAATGAACACAAAAAAAACCATTTTGATAGTGATTATATAAATTTGTTAAAACAGAGGATTAAGCAACAAAGGCAATAAATAAAGTTAATATCACAATACCGATTGGTATAAATTTATCAATCTTTTCTATTAAATCTTCTTTATTTGGCATTTCTAATGAAAAAATTGCAAATTTATTACTTTTTGTTTTTGAATTATGCTCTAAAGTGCTAGTATTATGAGTGTTTGCAGGCTCTTTTTCCATGGGTACAGTATAATTTTCGTTAGAATAGTTCGTATTTTCTTCATTTTTTAAAGAATTTAGAGCTATTTGTTCAATTTCTTCCAAAATTTTATCTCTCTTTTGCCTTGCAATGTGGATATCTGTTGTTTCAAGGGACTTTTTTATAAATTCTTTACCTATAATCTTCGAAATATCCTTAGATAAGCGTTTTTGTATGAAGTATATGTCTTTATTTTTGCCTCTTAAAACAAGGTATTTATCGTCATTTGTACTCATAATGTACTCATATTTTATCATTGTACCCATTTTTTTGCTATTTTTTATTGTGTTTTTACAAGTTATTACTTCACTTAACTTAAAAATAGGTGAATAAATTTATTTAAATTAAATGTTGTGTTAAATTTATTTTGTTTTAACATTAGCTTTGTTAATTATATTTGGGGATAAAATGAAAATATTATGTGTACTATATGATGATCCTATAAATGGAATGCCACATAAATATGCGCGGGATGATCTACCTAAACTAGATAAATACCCAGATGGAATGTCTCTTCCTACGCCTAGCTCTGTTGATTTTACACCTGGTGAGTTATTGGGATGTGTGTCTGGTGAATTAGGTCTAAGAAAATTTTTAGAAGATGCTGGGCATACACTAGTGGTTACTTCAGATAAAGATGGTGAAGGATGTCAGGCTGATGAGGAGTTAGTTGATGCTGATATTGTAATATCACAACCTTTCTTTCCTTACTATCTTACAAGAGACAAGATAGAATCTGCTCCAAATTTGAAAATGGCAATCACTGCAGGAATCGGTTCCGATCACGTAGATTTACAGGCAGCTATGGACAATAACGTAGATGTCGTTGAGGTAACATATTGTAATTCAAGATCTGTAGCAGAACACATAGTTATGATGATTCTCTCAATGGTTAGGGATTACCACAATCAACATAGAATAGTTAAAGAAGGTGGTTGGAATATAGCTGATGCTGTTCAAAGATCTTACGACGTTGAAGGTATGCATGTTGGAACTGTTGCAGCAGGTAGAATTGGCATCGATATGCTTAGAAAAATGAAACCTTTTGACGTTAATTTGCATTATTTTGATATACATAGACTTTCTGAAGAAGTCGAAGCTGAATTAAACCTAACCTATCATGAATCTGTTGAATCTTTGGTTGCTGTATGCGATGTTGTAAATATAAGCTGTCCACTTCATCCAAAAACTGAACATTTATTTAATGATGAAATGATTGGAAAAATGAAGCGAGGTGCATATATAGTTAACACTGCTAGAGGGAAAATCTGTGATAAAGACGCAATTGCAAGAGCTCTTGAGTCAGGTCAATTGAGTGGATATGCTGGAGACGTTTGGTTTCCACAACCAGCTCCCAATGACCACGTATGGAGAACAATGCCTAATCATGGAATGACTCCTCACACTTCTGGTACATCACTATCTGCACAGGCAAGATATGCTGCTGGCGTAAGAGAAATTCTTGAATGTTTCTTTGAAGATAAACCAATCAGGGAACCATACTTAATTGTTCAAAATGGTGATCTTGCTGGAATGGGTGCACACTCATATACGAAAGGCACTGCAACTGATGGTTCTGAAGAAGCAGCTAAGTATCAGAAATAAATATTTTGTTTTAAGAAGAGATAGGGCATAACCCTATCCTTCTCTTCTTTTATTTTTAATTGTCCATATATACATATAGATCATGAAGAAAAATGTAGCAGTAATTGGTTCATCTGGTGCGATAGGTAATGCCGTATCTAAAATCCTTTTAGATGATGAATCAGTTGAATCTGTATACAATTTTTCTAGATCGATTAGTCCAAATACTTCTGACAAAGAAAACAGAATATTTATAGATATCGAAAATGAAGAATCTATAAAAGATGCAGTTGAGATAATTCCACAAGATATAAAGTTTGATTTAATATTTGTTGCTACTGGAATACTTCACAATGATAATGATGTTTATCCTGAGAAGAGTATTCGTGACATTTCTTCTGAAAGATTCAAAAAAGTTTTGATGATAAACACGGTTGGACCAGCTTTAGTTGGTAAATACTTTATTCCCTTTTTGAATAAAGAAAATAAAAATGTTTTTGCTTTTCTGAGTGCTCGAGTTGGAAGCATTTCAGATAATAAACTCGGTGGCTGGTATTCATACCGCGCAAGCAAAACCGCCCTTAATCAAATTGTCAAAAATTTTAGCATAGAAATCAAAAGAACAAATCCAAATTCAATCTTCATAGGATTGCAACCGGGTACGGTAAAAAGTAATTTGAGCAAACCCTTTGAGAAGAATGTTCAGTCTGAAAATTTGTTTACCCCTGATTATAGTGCTACAAAGCTCTTAGATGTAATAGATGAGCTAACTCCTGATGATTCTGGTAAATTGTATGCATGGAATGGCGAAGAAATTCAGCCATAAAAAAACCCAGCACAAAGCTGGGTTTTTTGAATAAATAAAATTATTCTGAATCGCTAACTGCAGCTACATAAATAGCTAAACCAAATGCAATTTTGTTGAGAAAATCTGCATAGTTATAGATTAAGTTAGCATTAGCCATGTCTGGATTTTCACCAACACCTAACCAATATCCTATAGGATAAATAGCCCAACCAAAAGTAACAATCAGTCTAATTGTACTGAAAGCACTTTGTGCCGCAGCATTTCCACTAGCAGCATTGAGCTTACCAGCTTCACCCGCGAATATCTCATAGATAATGTAGAACCAAGCAAGCAGAGCAAGAACACCCGCAATATTTGCATCCATTCCACCAGTTTCTCCAATGAAACCAAATACAAGCATCACTAATGATGCAACAAGTAGTTTCCAAAAGAGGCTTGATGTCACATTTGTACAAACTTTAAGTATTAAATAGAACTCAATAATTTGAAGTGGTACTGTGATTAACCAGTCTATATATCTATATACAGTTGGTGAAGTTCCTGTATCGGCCCAAACACCTCTCATGTATAGATAATGCCAAAACGCCACACCAGTAACTAGACCAGCAACTGATAATGAAGTTTTCCATTTACCGTTTACTCTATCTCTCTCAACAAAGAAGAAAACAGTAGCGGCAAGCATAGCGGCTGTTACAATCCAAAATGACACACCTGTCATATCGCTAGTGCTCAGATCTGCAGCAAAAGCTGGAAGCGCAACAACGCCTGCCAATGTTAATAAAAATTTCATATATAACTCCTTATATAAGTAGTGGAGCAATAATTCACTCCCCCCGTTTCATATGAACCTATATCATACAAAAATCTAAAAAATCTATCAAATTTGAGGCTTTTTTTAAAAATTAAATATTTTTAGAATAATTTTGATTAAATTCTATTGTTTAGTATTATGAAATTTATGAAAGTTGCGATATATCCAGGTTCATTCGATCCAATTACACTTGGCCACATGGATATTATAGATAGAGCATGTAATCTTTTCGAGAAAATCATAATTGCAATAGCAAAAAGTGATACAAAAAATCCATTATTTTCACTTGAAGATAGGCTTAAGCTTGCAAAGACAATATATAAAGATAATTCTCAGGTTGAAGTAATAGGTTTCCCGAGACAACTAACTGTTGATGTTGCAAAAGAGTATAATGCCTGTGCAATCATTAGAGGTCTTCGAGCAGTTTCTGATTTTGAATATGAATTCCAACTTGCAACTATGAATAGATCTTTGGCACCAGATATTGAAAGTATATTTTTAACTCCAAAAGAAAGTTTAATTTATGTCTCGTCAAGCTTAATTAAAGAAATTTGTGACTTAAAAGGAGATATATCAAAATTTGTTGATCCAGTTGTTGAGCAAGCTTTAAAAGCAAAATTAGACTCCTAGCTCTGACATTTTTTGCAATAAAAAGTTGCTCTTTGACCAATAGTAATCTTTATAATTTCTTCGTTACAATTTTTGCAATTCTCCATATGCCTGCCATATACATTTAACTCTAAATTAAAATATCCTTCGCTTCCATCAGCAGAGTAAAAGTCTTTTAGTGTGGTACCACCTTTTCTTATTGCATACCTAAGAATTTTTTTTATTGAATCTGTGAGACTTTGGCAATCATCCAAAGAAAGATTCTTTGAAAATTTTTTTGGATTAATTCCAGCAAGAAAAAGACTCTCTGATGCGTAAATGTTACCAACGCCCACCACAATCTTTTGATCCATTATTAATTTCTTAATATTAATATTTTTATTTTTACAAATATTGAATAAATAATTTTTATTAAATTTTTTTGATAAAGGCTCAATACCAAGATCTTTTATTAACCTATGATTCTCAACATGTTCAGTAAGATGAATAGATCCAAAGCGTCTCACATCGTTATAAATAATTTTTTCGTCACTAAAAATCAGCTCAGCATGATCATGTTTTTTAAAGAAATTATTTTCTTTGCTTTGTATTCTTAATTTTCCTGACATACCAAGATGAATCATTAAAGATGAATCATCAAAATGAATGAGAATATATTTTGCTCTTCGATCAATTTTATTTATAAATTTATTTTTTAAAAATTTTTCAATTTTTTTGTCTACTTCCCATCTAAGATTTCTATTATGAAAGACAACATCTTTAAGTATTTTTTTTTCAAATTTTTTGATGGCCTTTACAGTTGTTTGAACCTCTGGCAGTTCTGGCATGATTTATTCTAGTATATTATTGATATCAACAATATTGTTTGGACCAATTGTCCCTGCAGCAAGAGCTAACCTTAAGTTAGCTAAAATATAGTCATATTTTGCATTAGCTAAATTTTTCTCTGCACTATATAAATTCTTTTCAGCTTGAAGTAGGTCAACAATGTTTCTAGTACCAACTTTATATCCTACTTGTGTAGCTTCTAATGCACTTGTTGCTGATATAACTGCCTGCCTCTGAGCATTAACATTCGCTACTAAAGTTACTACATTTGAAAATTGTGATCTAACTTCTTGAATTACACTTCTTTCTGTAAAAAGAGTATTTTCATCAGCCTCATTAAACTGTGAATATGCCTGTTTTCTCCTTGAACTTACTGCACCACCTTGAAAAATCGGGACACTTAACTGAATTGAATAATTTCTTCTACCTGTAACAGCAGGCACTGGAATACCCTGACCATTAACTTCAAAACCTTCATAATTAAACTGATTTGTTTCTGATTCAGAACCAGAACCAACAATATCTATTTTTGGCAAATGATTTGAGGCAACACTCCTTGCATTACTTTTTGCAGCATCTCTTCTTAAATATGCAGCCTTGAGTTGATAGTTATTTTCAAGCGCCGTCTTAACCCATTCATCTTTAGAATTTGGAAATGGAAAAGAAACATTTAGATTTTCTCCTAGCTCATCAAGTGAGAAAATTTCTCTTCCTATTAAAGCATTCAGAGCTTCTCTTGCAGAAAATAAATTCCCTTCGTTATTAATTCTTGCAGCCATGCTTAAGTCAAAAGCAAGTTGTGCCTCTTGAACTCCAGTAATCGCTGATAACCCAACTTCATATCTTTGTTGCGCCTGATCTAGCTGTTTTTTTATAGCCTTTTCTTCAGATATTGTTGCATTTAAGTTATCAATTGCTCTTAAGACACCAAAATATAATTCTGCAGTTCTCAATAAAAGATTTTGTTGTTGATAAGCAAAATCTGCTTCTGCTGCATTGGTTAAGGATTTTGATCTTTTAAAATTAAACCAAGAATCAAGTCTAAAAAGCGGTTGAGAGACTCTAGCAGACTTTGAGAATGAGTTATATTCTTGTTGCAGTTGATCATTTTGATAATATTCATTCCAGTTTGTTGAACCACTTAAAGTAATGCTTGGAAGAAGGGCAGCTCTTCCTTGAACAACAATTTGCTTATCTGCAAGATATGAGTATTCTGCTGATTTATATGTTGGGTCATTTTCAAGTGCTTCATTATAAATTTCTAAAATATTTTCAGAACTTATAAAAAAGGAGCATGTTAATAAAACTGTTAAAAGTTTGAAGATTGTATGCTTACTAGGAATCATGGATTAATTTTAACCTATTAATTAAATGTAAGCAGTGTAAACATTATATTTTTTTTTACAATATATTTTTTGTTAATGCCTTTTATTGACTAATAATTTTAAATAAGACGTTTTTTGTAATTGTTTAGGATAAAATATACATACATTAGAAAACTTTAATGAGAATTAATTTATACATAAATTTTTGCAAGTTATTCTTAAATAAGGCAAATTAAATTGGCCAAGAACACTTACGATTCAAAAGCAATAGAAGTTCTTTCTGGACTTGATCCAGTTAAGAAAAGACCAGGAATGTACACAGATACTTCTTGCCCCAATCATCTTATCCAAGAAGTTTTAGATAACTCTGTTGATGAAGCAATAGCAGGCCATTGTTCAAATATTAAAATTAAAATCCAAAAAGACGGTTTTATAAAAATCTCTGATGATGGAAGAGGAATGCCAGTTGATATTCATCCAGAACATAAACTTACTGGTGTTGAACTTATTCTATGTAAATTACACGCTGGAGCAAAGTTCTCCGGAGAGGAATATAATTTTTCAGGTGGTCTTCATGGTGTCGGTGTTTCTGTTGTAAATGCCTTATCGGAATCTCTTCAGGTAAATATCAAAAGAGATTCAAAAGAGCATGAGATGCAATTTTCAAATGGCGATAAAAAAAATGATATTAAGATTGTTGGTGACGTTGGAATAAGAAACACAGGCACAACAATAAAATTTAGGCCAAATCTAAAGTATTTTGAATCTGATAAAATTAAAACAAACGAGCTAAAGCATCTTCTTAAAGCAAAAGCTGTATTATGCCCAGGACTAACAATTGATTTTCATAATGAAAATAAAAAAGAGAAAATTAAGTGGTATTTTGAAGATGGACTTAAAAGCTATCTAGATGAAGCCTCTGATGGAGTTGATCAAATACTAGACGAATCCATAGTTTCTTCGAATGCTTCGAAGACTCAAGAGGTGGAATTTGTTATAAATTGGACTTCTAAAGTTCAAAAAAATAAACTTGAAGAGACATATGTAAATTTAATCCCTACAGCACAGGGTGGATCTCATTTAAATGGCTTTAAGTCAGGTCTGCTAGAGGCGCTAAAAGAATTCTGTGATTATAGAAGTTTGTTGCCAAAAGGATTAAAAATTAATGCTGATGATGTTATCAACAATGCTATTTTTGTTGTTTCATCAAAAATGCAAAATCCTCAATTTGCTGGTCAGACTAAAGAAAGATTAGACTCAAAAGACCATATGACTTTTGTATCAACCTCTACGAAAGATATTCTCAGTATTTGGTTTAATAAACATACAGAAGAAGGAGAAAAAATTGCTGAGCTTGCAATTATATCTGCACAAGCAAGAGCCAAAGCATCTACTAGTGTTGAAAGAAAAAAAACATTCAAAGGTCCTGCCTTGCCTGGAAAACTATCTGATTGTAATAGTGAAGATCTTAATGAAACAGAGTTATTTTTAGTTGAAGGAGACTCTGCAGGTGGATCTGCAAAACAAGCAAGAGAGAGATCATTTCAAGCAATAATGCCACTGAGAGGAAAAATTCTTAATACTTGGGACTTAGAGAGCAATGAAATAATTAAGTCTCAAGAAATAAAAAATCTTTCAACCGCAATTGGTGTAATTCCAGGAAATCCAGACATATCATCATTAAGATATGGAAAGATATGTATTTTGGCTGATGCTGATTCAGATGGCTTACACATTGCAACTTTATTATGCGCATTATTTTTAAGACACTTTAAAGCACTTGTTAATGAAGGAAGAATTTATATAGCTATGCCACCTTTATATAGAATCGATTGTGGGAAAGAGGTCTTATATGCTTTAGATGAATTACAAAAAGAAAATGTAGTAAAAACTTTTAAGAATAAACAAGGAAAGCCAAAAATTAATATTCAAAGATTTAAAGGATTAGGTGAAATGAATCCTTCACAATTAAGAGAAACTGTTATGGATCCGGAAACAAGGCAACTTGTTAGATTATCAATTTCTGCATCAGATAATGCAAATGCAATGATGGATCTGCTGCTTTCAAAAAAAAATGCACCTGCAAGAAAAGAGTGGCTTGAGAAAAAAGGTTCACTTGTGAGGATTTAGGAATGGCAAAAGATAAGTTCAATTCAATAAGTCTAAAGAAATATGCTGAAGAATCTTATCTAAATTATGCAATGTATGTAATTCTTGATCGTGCCCTTCCTAATGTTGGAGATGGACTTAAGCCTGTTCAAAGAAGAATTTTATATGCGATGTCAGAATTAGGATTAGATGCAACATCTAAGTATAAAAAGTCTGCAAGAACAGTTGGAGACGTAATTGGAAAATTCCATCCTCATGGTGACAGTGCTGCTTATGAGGCCATGGTCTTAATGGCACAAAATTTTTCATTTAAGTATCCACTGGTTGATGGTCAGGGAAATTGGGGGTCTCAAGATGACCCCAAATCATTTGCAGCAATGCGATACACAGAATCAAAATTAACAAGTTTTGCAAATTTGCTAATATCTGAACTTAAGTCAGGTACTGTAGATTGGCAACCTAACTTTGATGGTTCGCTACTCGAGCCAATAATTTTTCCATCTAAAATACCAATGATTCTTCTTAACGGAACGTCTGGAATAGCGGTTGGAATGGCCACTGACATCCCTTCACACAATATTAATGAAGTAATTGATGCTACTGTCACCTTACTTGAAAAACCTAAATCTGATTTAAAGGATTTATTAGAAATTATAAATGGTCCTGATTTTTCAAATGATGCCTTAATAGTGGCAAGTCCAGAGGAGCTTGAGGAAATGTACTCTTCAGGAAGAGGTGGTTTTAAGATTCAATCTCAGTGGAAGCAAGAAAAGAATCAAATAATAATTAGTGCATTACCTTATCAAGCATCTGGCTCAAAAATATTAGAACAAATAGCAGAACAAATGGTTAATAAAAAACTTCCAATGGTTGTAGATTTAGCAGACGAAGGAGATCACGAGGATCCAGTAAGATTAGTCATCAGTCTTAAATCTAATAGAGTAAATGCAGAAGACGTAATGAACCATCTATTCGCTTCCACAGATCTTCAAAAGACATACAGAATGAATATGAATCTTATTTCACTTAAAGGAGGGCCAAAGGTATTTTCACTTGTTGATGTCCTCAAAGAATGGATAACCTTCAGAAAAGATACTGTCAAAAGGAAACTTGAACATCGTCTCGATCAGGTAAATGACAGACTTCATATTCTTGAAGGGCTACTAATAATTTTTTTAGATCTAGATAAAGTTATAAAAATTATAAGAAAATCAGATGAACCGAAGAAAGAACTTATAAAAGTTTTTAAGTTATCTGAAATTCAAGCTAATGCAATTCTTGAAATACGGTTAAGACAGCTTGCAAAATTAGAGCAACTTAAAATTGAGGATGAAAAAAATCAACTATCAGACGAACAGAAAGATATTGAAAAAATCTTAAAATCAAAATCAAGATTAAAGTCTCTTATAAAGAAGGAGTTGTTGGATATCAAAGATAGATTTGGAGAAGAAAGAAAATCACCAATTATCAACTCAACAAATGCAAAAGTTTTTTCTGAAGAAGAAACTATAGTTACTGAACCTATAACGGTGGTTCTATCAAAAGGTGGATGGATAAGAAGTGCTAAAGGACATGATATAGATCCCCAGACTTTATCATATAGAGGAGATGATACTTTACAGGATTTTGCAAGAGGTAAAAGCAATCAGCTTACAGTATTTATTGATTCAAATGGGAAAGCTTACTCTATACCTAGTCATTCGCTCCCATCGGCAAGAGGAATGGGAGAACCAATTACTGGAAGATTGAATGCTGATTCAGGTGTTCAATTTATTTCTTCAGTTATTGGTACGGAAGGAAATAAATTTTTAATAATGAATACGGCAGGTTATGGTTACATATCTGAATATCAAAATATGATTTCAAATAAGAAGACAGGGAGAGCATTCATGAAATTGCCCGATAACGCAAAAATGTTAAAAGCTATACCTGTTAAAGAAAATCATACACATATCGCAGCAGTTTCAAACATTGGGAAGCTATTAATTTTTAATATTGAGGAACTGCCAATATTAGGAAAAGGAAAAGGTAATAAGATAATAAATATTCCAAAAGAAAAGCTTGCAAATGGTGAAGAATTTATGGCTCATGCCCAACTTCTTGCAGATGATAGTTCTTTAAAATTAGAAGTAGGAAAAAGATCTGTAACATTAAAACCTAAAGATTGGTCTGAGTACATTCTTTCAAGAGCAAAAAGGGGTAAAAAAGTTGGTAAATTAATTAATATCGAAAGATTATCTGAAGAATCAAAAACTAAAGACGAATTATAGTAAGTCAAAAAGTGAGGATTTAAGCATGGTTTTAGTTGAAAAAAAAGATGACTGTGATTACTTAATTTCTTTGAGCCCAAATAGCTCTCTTATCGGCTTTCAAAGAATTCTTTTTTTAGCAAGTATTACATTGGTATGTGGAGGAATTGCTACCATATTTTATTTTTTTGGAGCAGCATTAATACTTCCCTTTGCAGGATTGGAGTTAACTATATTATTTATAGCATTCTATTTGAGCTTCAAATGGAGCAGTAATAGAGAAAAAATTTATATTTCTCAAGATATTGTAAAGATAGAGAAAGGTATAAAAAAAGCAAAATACTCATGGGAAGAGTTCAGAACATTTACGTCCTTCCAAATAAAGAGAAATAAAGATAAAAGTATAAGACTAAGTTTTAGATCAAAAGGTGTGGACGTTTATATTGGAGATTTTCTAAATGATGATGATAAACTCTTACTAAAAAGTTCTATAAGTGAAATCATTGATGATTTAAATAAAGAATCTAACCTTTCCATGTAGGAAGTTTCTTTTTTACTTCTACTAATTTTAGTTTTTGTGTATAAGGAATTCCATTCTTGAATTTTGGAAAAGCTTCACCTTGAATGAGAGGCTTGAGGTATTTAATTGCACTTGAGGTAACATCAAAACCATTTTTAGATATAAATGAATAAGGTAACTTTTTTTCGACATTAGCTATCTTGGAAAGTTGAGCTGGCTCTATTTTCCATGAATATTTCTTATTTTTATTTCTAACAATTACAGGCATGACACTATTCATACCATTAATTGCATACTTGACTGCATGAATACCAACAGCTTCAGCATGATTTAAGTCAGTAGTTGAAGAAATATGCCTAGCACTTCTTTGTAAATAATCAGATACAGCCCAATGATTTTTCAAATTTAGCTTTTGTGAAACTAATCCAGCTAAGTAAGGCGCAACACCTCCGAGTTGCGAATGACCAAAGGCATCCCTTGTATTAGATTCTGACAAAAATTTACCTTTGCTATTTTTTACTCCCTCTGATGCAACAATTACACAATAACCTTTATTTTTGACAACTTCTTTTACTTTTTTAAGGAAATTTGTTTGATTAAAACTTATCTCAGGAAACAGAATAATGTGAGGCGCATTATTTTTTTTACTTCTTGCTAAAGCAGAGGAGGCTGCCATCCATCCTGCATGTCTACCCATTACCTCTAAAATAAAAACTTTTGTAGATGTTTCAGACATAGAAGCTACATCCAAGGATGCTTCGAAAACAGAGGTAGCTATGTACTTTGCGGCAGACCCAAATCCAGGACAACTATCTGTAACAGCCAGATCATTATCTACGGTTTTTGGTATAGCAATACAATTTATAGGATAACCTAACTTTTTACTAATTTGAGAAACCTTAAATGCTGTATCTGCGGAATCATTGCCCCCATTATAAAAAAAATAACCTATATCATGAGCTTTAAAAACTTCTACCAATCTTAAGTATTCTTTTTTATTTTCTTCAAAACTCTTTAATTTAAATCTGCACGATCCAAAAATACCTCCAGGACGAGACTTTAAGGAATTTATTGCTGAAAAACTTTCCTTTGACGTATCAATTAATTCTTCCTTCAGCGCCCCAAGAATACCATTCTTTCCAGCATAGACTTTTTTAATTTTTGATTTATGTTTCTTTGATTCAAGGATCAATGCTGCTGCAGTTGCATTTATAACTGATGTAACTCCACCTGACTGAGCATAAAATGCATTTTTTCTCATTATTTCCCTGCTTTAGCTTTGAATAAAATCCAAGTATCGTATTATAACTAATATGCGAATACATATCCTAGGCATTTGCGGAACCTTTATGGCAGGTTTAGCACAAATTCTTAAGGAATCAGGTCATGATGTATCTGGAACCGATATTCAATTTTATCCACCAATGTCTGAATATATTGAAAAAATTGGTATTAAAACTTTTAAAGGTTATGAAAAAAAATCTCTTCCTAAAGCGGATTTATATGTAATTGGTAATTCTCTTTCAAGAGGAAATGAATGTGTAGAAGAAATTTTAGAAAGAAATTTACCCTACGTTTCTGGTCCTGAAATACTTGGGAAAGAGCTAAAGGAAAGAAAAGTTTTCGCGGTTTCTGGAACTCATGGAAAGACGACCACTTCTTACATGCTTGCTCATATCTTTCTTGAACAAGGGAGAGAAATTGGATATCTAGTAGGGGGCATTTCTAAAGATTTTGAAAACTCAGCTAGTCTTGGTCGAGATTCAATTTTCGTAATTGAGGCAGATGAATATGATTCAGCTTTTTTTGATAAGCGATCAAAATTTATTCATTACTGTCCAACTAACGTAATCATAAATAATATAGAATTTGATCACGCTGATATATTTAATGATCTAAACGACATTAAAAGACAATTTCATCATCTCATAAAAATCATTAAGAGCTCCGGAAATATTATTTATTTCAAAGATGATAACCATGCTTTGGATGTTATTAAAGAGGGTGTTTGGTGTAATAAGATTGGAATTAATTCAGAAATGATTTTTGCTGACTGTAATTCAAAGGAATTAAGGATTGGCAATGAAATATTTTCATTAGCCAATCTTCCACTTATTGGAGAACATAACTTTAAAAATTACGTTTGTTCGATTTTAGCTGCAAAGCTTGAAGGAGTTTCTGAGAAAGAATCAATTAAATCTCTCCAAACATTCAATGGCGTTAGGAGAAGAATGGAACTTGTTACAGAATCTTCAAAAATAAAAATATACGACGATTTTGCTCATCATCCAACTGCGATAAAACTTTCATGCGGTGCAATTAGAGACAAGCACGAAAATCAAAAGATATTAGGTATTGTTGAATTAGGTTCAAATACTATGTCTTCAGGATATCACAAAGAAAATCTTATAGACTCATTAGAATCTTTAGATGAATTTTTGATTCTTGACTACCAAAAAAACTATAGTACTCAGAATTCTTTTGACTCTGAAAAGAAACTATTAAGTAATTTAGAAAAAAAGATTTTTGAGTATGATATTATCTTAATTATGACTAATAAAGACAGTCAAAAATTTATAAAACCTATAATTAAAAATCTTGAAAAAAAATAATTTACCCGTTTTTCCATTAGGCTTAGTTGCGCTTCCTGGGACTATACAAAATCTACAAATCTTTGAACCAAGATATATCAATATGGTCAAAAATTGTATGAAAAATAGTCAAGGATTTGTAATAGTTTTTCAAAAACCAACTGATAGCATCGATGATTTTGAAATATCAAAAAAGGGATCTTATGTTGAGATAATTGATTTTAACAATCTTCCAAATGGACTACTGGGTATATCTGTAAAATCAATAAATAAAGTTGTTGTAAATAACTTAATACAATTAAAAGATGGCTTGCATATTGCTGAAATCAATCCTCTAGTTGATCCTGAGGTAGATGATCAAGCATTACTCGCAGAATTTCCAGAAATAACAAATATATTGAATCAGCTGGTTAAACATCCAAGAATTGTTGATATGCCAATTGAAGTTGACTTTAATTCTGCAGATTCTGTGGCCTATCATCTTGCTGGCCTGATTCCAATTCCATGGACCTCAAAACAAAACTTACTTGAGGCATTTGATGCTTCACAAAGATTAAAAATCTTATCTAAATATATTGATGAAATTTCATCAAATTAAATTCTAATTAATAATAATAGGTTCTTTATTTGATTGTTTTCTAAGCCAATTTATGGTTTTTAAAATACTAGGAATAGCAATAATTTTTTTTTCAATATAATATTTCCCAGGGTAGTTACTCATCATTAGTCCTATAAATATTGTGAATAATCCTTGTCCAGGGAGAACCAGCATTAATATGCCTCCAACTATCAAAAGATAACCAATTATGTTTTTAATAATCATTGATATTAACCATGTGAAAGGATATTTAGTTTTAAACTTTGAATTTTTTTTGTACACAAAGTAATCAATAGGTATAAGGGCTACTAACCACTTGATGCTGACTAAGCTAAAAATGAATATAAAAAAAGATAACAAACTTAGCCAAAATATAACAGACTTATATTCGTCTACAAGATCAATAATTTGTTCTAAAAGAATTTCCAAAAATTACTTACCCTTTTCTCATAATTTGATTTAGTATAACAATAAGTAACTTTTAAAATTCAATATATCAATTTAATCTTGTCAAAAAAAAGTCTTTCAAAAATTTGCAACGAAAGTCTAGTGGATAGTAAAGCTGAAAATTTACTTACTTTAGATGTTAAAAATATTTCTTCATTTGCAGACAAAATTATCATAGCAACTGCAAGATCAAATCGACATGCAATGTCTGTTTCAGAAAAATTAGTTGAATGTGTAAAGAAACATAAATTAAGTATTCTAGGAGTTGAAGGTGAAGTTGAATCTGGATGGATATTAGTAGATTGTGGTGATGTGGTCATCAATATTATGAATCAAGAACAAAGAGATTTTTATGATCTTGAGGGTCTTTGGGGAGAGAATATTTTCTTAAAAAAAGAAATCTAATGATTATTCGTATTATTAGTATAGGAAATAAGTTAAATTTATCGGAGTCTAAAAACATAGAATATTTTATCAAGCAGCTTCCAAAAAATTTGCAGATAGAGTTTATAAATTTAAAAAGTCAACAAAATCCAAAATATTCCCAGCAAGAAGTCATAAAAAAAGAATCAAAGTTAATTCTTTCTAGAATTATGAAAAAAGATTTTGTCATAGCCTGTGATTCAAATGGAGAACAAATAAATAGCAGCCAATTTAGTAAATTAATATTGAGATGCCAAAAAAAATATAAAACTATATGTTTTATCATAGGTGGTTCATTTGGATTGTCACAAGAAATAAAAGATAATTCAAATATGGTTTTGTCTGCATCTTTACTCACATTTCCTCATAAATTGTTTAGGTTGATTCTTGTTGAGCAAATTTATAGGGCACATACGATAATGAATAAAATGCCATATCATAAATGATTAATTTAAACGAAAGATTATCAGAGAAAAAGAATTTCTTTAATAGATTACTATTTGTATATATTTTTTTTGGAATTTTATTTTTATATTTAATTTACAAGACTTTTACTTTACAAGTATCGAGTTATTCTGACTACGAATTAGCCTCGCTCGAAAATAAAACTAGAGAATTTTTGATACAACCGAGAAGAGGTATTATCTATGACAGGAATGGTGAAATCATCGTTAATAATATACCTAGCTATAACTTAATTGCTAATCTTGCTGTATTAGATGATATAGATAAGCTAATTGAGGATATTCAGAAAATTATTGAGTTATCTGATTCTGAGATAAAAACTATAAATGATAATTTTCCTTCTAAAAAGAAGCAAAATAGAGAGCTTGTATTAAAGAAAGATCTTACACCAAAAGAAATTGCTAAGTTTGAGGTAAGAAGTTATAAGTTTCCTGAACTTCAAATAGCAGTTAGATACTCTCGTGAAAATTTGTTTCCATATCTTTTTTCGCATTCAGTTGGTTATACTGGAAGTTTAGGTGAAGAAGAACTTGAAGAAATCTTAATCTTACAAAATCTACGACCAAAAGAATCAATATTTAGCTACTCAAATGGATTTATAACTGGAAAAACCGGTATAGAAAATGTTTATGATAATAAATTAAGGGGAAAGTTTGGCAAAAAAACATATGAGGTGAACGCTTCTGGAAGAATCCTTAATGAAATTGAAACTATACCACCAATGAATGGTGAAGATATTTTCACGTCACTTGATATAAAAAGTCAAAATGTTGCATTCAATAAATTAGATAATAGAAGAGGTGCAGTTGTTGCTGTAAAAATAGATGATGGCGCTATAGTCACATATGTAAGTTCTCCATCATTTTCTGTAAATAAGATTGCCAATGGACTTTCAAAACAAGAATTTGATGATTTAGTACTCAATGAAGATAAGCTTTTCTTTGATCGCGCTGCGCAGGGAAGATATTCTCCAGCATCAACTATTAAACCAGCAATTGGCTTATTTGGTCTCAAAAAAAAGCTCATTGATTGGAATTCTACTATTGAAGATCCAGGCTTTTTTGTTTTGCCTGAAGATGGAAGAACCTATAGGGGTTGGAAGAAAGGAGGCCATGGTGAAATCAATCTCAAGGATGCAATAATTGAAAGCTCTAATACTTTCTTTTTCTCATTAGCATACCAAACTGAGATAGAGGATTTAAGGGAACATTTATCTCATTTTGGCTTTGGCAAGAATATTTGCAAAGATTGTTTCATGCCAGATATTGGACTACTTCCAAGTCCAGAATGGAAAATGAACACTCATAATTTTGGATGGTATAAAGGTGACACAGTAAATTTGGGCGTAGGACAGGGTTATATTAATGCAACGCCAATGCAATTGGCGTACTATTCAGCATTTTTAGCAACAAAGGGTAAATTAAATAAATTCTCCTTTGTACAAGATAGACAAGACATTAAAAAGGACACATATATTTCAAAAAATATAAATTCGAATGACTGGACAAAGATTCACGAGAGCATGGTTGGCGTAATTGAAAATCCTAAAGGTACAGCAGGAAGATTAAGAGCTTTAAAAGATTATATTGTTGCAGCTAAATCAGGAACTGTTGAATTGGTGAGTACAGAAACAAAAGAAGATTATCAAATAATACGTGAGATTGAAGGTCAACGTGATCATGCAATAATAATTGCTTTTGGACCAATTCCTAATCCAGAATATGCTGTTAGTGTTGTCATAGAAAATGGAGAAAGTGGTGGCTCTGTGGCAGGTCCTGTAGCTATTGCTGTTTTAAATAGTTTAATAAAAGAATGAATAAACTTAAGTTAATTTTAAAAGATAAAATATATTTCGATCAGTATTTATTTATTTCAATAACTTTGCTCTCAATCATGGGATTGGTATTTCTTTATAGTGCTTCTCAAGGAAATATAGAAACTACAATCAAACAGTCTGCGTTCGTAATTTTTGGATTGGTATTAATGTTTCTTGTCAGCCAACTTGATCCTGACTTTTTTAAAAGTAATTCATTATTTTTTTTGATTTGCTCAATAATTTTTATTTTTTTAACTCTTATTTTTGGGAAGGAAGTAAATGGAGCCAAAAGGTGGTTAGACTTAGGATTTTTTACCCTGCAAACCTCTGAAATTATCAAAATAACATTACCAGTATTTTTAGCAGCTTATTTATATGATAAATCTTTACCCATCAACTTATTAAATACTTTTGTAGCACTTACGTTAATTCTTATCATAGTAAATCTGGTAAGAATTCAGCCAGATTTAGGCACTAGCATAGTAATATTAATTGCAGGTTTGTATATTTTGTTTTTAGCTGGATTAAGTTGGAGATTTATAGGAGTCTCATCTGGGTTATTTGTCTTATCACTGCCTTTCATTTGGAATAACTTTTTAGAACCTTTTCAAAAACAAAGAATTTTGACTTTATTAGATCCAACCTCAGACCCATATGGCTCTGGTTGGAATATAACACAATCAAAAATTGCAATAGGTTCCGGAGGAATTCAGGGAAAAGGTTATCAAATGGGCTCTCAAGCACATTTAGATTTTTTACCTGAGACAGAAACTGATTTTATATTTTCAGTAATAGCGGAAGAATTTGGTTTTATTGGAGTATGCATCTTACTATCAATATTTTTTTTTATTTTGTTGAGATGTTTATATTTAGCTCTTAATGCTCGAGATAGATTCTGCAGACTGACAATAGGTGGTTTGAGCCTACTTTTCTTATCAACAATATTTATAAATCTTTCAATGGTTGTTGGAATAATCCCAGTGGTTGGCATGCCTTTGCCTTTTATTAGTAAGGGTGGTTCATCTTTGTTATCGTTTTACATATCATTTGGAATTATAATTTCGATGGCAACACACAAAAAGCTAATGCAAAGATGAAGTATTTATTATTTATTAATTTATTAATAGCTAATTTTATTTTTGCTGAATACTATGATCATCCTGAATCTCAAAAAATCATAAAAGAACTTGTTGAAGTTCATAATTTTGATCCTAATTATGTTGAGAGAGTTCTAAAGGATGCAAGAAAACAACAAAAAATTATTGACTCTATTTCGAAACCAGCGGAGTTTACTTGGACTTGGGATAGATACAAAAAGTTATTTATTGAAGATAAAAGAATAAAAAATGGCAAAAATTTTATTCAAAATAATATAAAAACTCTAGAAAAAGCCGAGGCAGAGTTTGGTGTACCAAAAGAAATAATTGTTGCAATAATGGGAATAGAAACAAGGTATGGGAGAATAATGGGCAATTATAGAGTTATTGATAGCTTAACAACTTTAGGATTTGATTACCCAAGAAGATCAAAATTTTTTAAAGATGAACTCGTTAAATATTTTTTATTAACAAGAGAAAATAATCTCGATATTCTCTCAGTCAAAGGATCATATGCAGGAGCAATGGGATATGGCCAATTTATATCATCAAGTTATCGCGCATATGCAATCGACTTTGATGGAGACGGATATGTGGATTTATTCAATTCAATTGAGGATTCTATAGGAAGTGTTGCGAATTATCTAAAAGTTCATGGTTGGGTAAGGAATGGAAAAATTGTTACTAAGTCATCTTTAAATAATGTTAGAGATATATATAAACCTCATGTTTCACTTTCAAAATTTATTCCTTTGAGTTTTAATGAGAATGGAGAAGATATTTATTTTATTGGTGATGACAATTTTGTTGCAATTACCAAATATAATAGAAGTCATTTTTATGCAATGGCAGTTTATTACTTATCAGAAGAGTTAAAAAAATGAAGAATATTTTTGCATTTATATTACTATCATCTAATTTTATTTTTGCACAGAGCTTTGTTCCAAATGCACCTGATCTGAATCTAAAAAGTTATATGTTAATTGAGCCAAATACAAATACTGTAATAGCAGAATCAAATTCTAATGGTCTTATTGAGCCCGCAAGTATGACAAAGGTTATGACGGCATATGTAGTTGCAGATCAGATTAAAAATGATCTGATAAGTTTGGATGACACAGTTTTAATAAGTGAGAAAGCTTGGAGAATGGGTGGCTCAAAAATGTTTATTGAAGTTGGTAAAAGAGTTAGTATTCTAGATTTATTAAAAGGCATTATCATTCAGTCTGGAAATGATGCTGCTGTTGCAATCGCAGAATATGTTGGCGGAACAGAGGAGGGTTTTGTAGATTTAATGAATTCTTATGCTGGCGTTATGGGCATGAATGACACACTATTTATAAATTCAACAGGCCTCCCAGACACAAATCATTTAACTTCTGCAATAGATTTATCAATTTTAACATCTAATTTCATATCTAATTTTCCTGACATATATGCATTATTCAAAGAAAAAGAATTTGAATATGGAGGCATTTCTGGAAACAAATACAACAGAAATAAGTTGTTATGGAGAGATGAAACTTCTGATGGTGTCAAAACTGGTCATACTTCGTCAGCTGGTTATTGTTTAATTGGATCTGCAAAAAGAGGCAATATGAGACTCATAACAGTTGTTGCAGGTAGTGACACAGCTAATAATAGTTTTGCAGATACTCAAAGATTGTTAGAGTATGGATTCAGATTTTATGCTACTCAAAAATATTTTGATGCAAATAAAGAATATACAACTGCAAAAATTTGGGGTGGTAAATCAGATAACATAAGTCTAGGAGTGGTGAATGATATATCTATAACTTTGCCTCGAACGAGTTTCAAAAATGTAAAAGTTAATTACAACGTTAGAAATAATTTACAAGCCCCAATCAAGATTGGTGATAAGTTAGGAACATTAGAAATTATTAGTAATGATAAAATAGTCTCTACCTCTGACCTTATTGCTTTGGAAAATGTTGATTCTAAAGGTTTTTTTGGAAGACTATGGTCTAAGTTTGTACTTTGGGTAATTAGTTTATTTGGATTAGATTAGATGAAGGACATTCATGCTGTTTTTAATGGTAGATTTGATTCGTTAGGCAATATTAAAATCTCACCTTTGAGTAGGGCATATACATTCTCTGACAGCGTCTATGAAGTTATTCCTTTTTATAACTCAAATATAATTGCTTTTGAAAAACATATTTTAAGATTAAAGAAAAGCTGTGATTCATTATCGTTTTGTGCAGATATAGAAGAAATTTCAAAAGAAATTACTGAACTTATAGATAAAAGCAATTTAAATGATGGGTATGTATATTATCAAATTTCCCGTGGCGTGGATCCCATTAGATCTCATATGTATGAGGAAGATATCTCAATAGAAACATTTGGATACGTTTTGCCTCACTCTTTTAAATCAAAGAACTTAAAGGTTATGTTATGCAAAGATTTAAGATGGCAAAGATGTGATATTAAATCAACATCATTACTTGGCAATGTAATGACTATGAATAGTGCGAAAGAAAAAGGTTGTGATGAAGTAATAATGCATAAAAATAATATTATTACGGAAGGAGGCGCGTCTAATGTATTTTTTTCTGATGATGATTGTGTTTTTACACCTAAACTTTCTAAAAATATTCTTCCAGGAATAACAAGAGAACTGCTTATAAAAGAAATTACAGCCAAAGGAATTAAGGTTAAAGAGGGCAGTTATAATGCTGATGATTTATTAAGTGCTAAATCAATTTGGTTAACGAGTTCAACGAAGGGTTTAGCTCAAGTTGTTGAAATTGTTAACCAGAAAACAAATCTTGAAATTGATCATAAACTATTTAAAGAGTGTAATAATATATTTACATCTAATTTTCTTAGTTAGAAGTTAAATCAATAATCATATTATCAAGCTCTTGCCAAAATTGATCTTTTGAAATACCGGCGAGCCCTTTGGAGGCCAAATCTAGTTGATATACTTTTTTTTGTAATAAGATCATTTTTTTGAGCGGGTGTTTTTTAATAAAAGTTAAATAATTTGGGATTTTATTTTTCCATACTCCCAATTTTTCTAATGTCATTTTGTCTTGATCTGTTCCAATACATACATTGATAATTTTTCCAATAATCCATACTAGCAAAGGCCCATAGTGCGCATCATTTTTTTTAATTGAGTTGATTATTCTGAGAGAGTAACTTGTATCTAATTCAATAATTTTGTCCTCTAATTGATATGGTAAAAAGTCTGCATTCTCAGAACTTAAATTGTCAACTGTTTCTTCTTTTGAATATGTTAATTTCAACATATTGATTTCGTTTTGTTGTGCCACCAAATTATTTGAAAAAATATCGATAATTCTATTAGAATAATTATCAGCATCTGTATCTGACATGAAACTAAGTTGATTTTTCACCCAAGCTCTTTCTTCGAATGGCCTTAATTTATTGCACTCAATCATCAAAGAAGAATTATTTACTTGTTTCACCCATTTAGTAGCTTTACTTATTTTCTCAATTGACGATTTAATAATTATTGCAATATTATCTTTTTTATCTATGTCTTTTATCTCAAATATTCCAAGAATATCATTTGGAATTTTTCCTTTGTAATGATTAATCTCTATTATAGTTTTTGAGCCAAATAAAGTACCGGAACTGTTCTCTAAAATTATTTTATTAATATTAGAATAGTCATTTTCTGAAATTATCTTCTTTTCAGTAAAACCTCTCTCCTCAAGAAATGAATTAATTTGATTCAATGAATCATTTTTAAGAATTATCTCTGAACCAAATAAAAAGAAAATATTTGATGATTTATCAAGATATTTTGATAACGATGTAGGTTCACAAATCAATTAGATTGACCTCTAAGATTAATTGATTAATTAGATCATTTACAATTTCCTTTTCCATATACTCAATCATTTGATTTTCAGCCAATGGGTTTAATTCAATCGCACTAAATCTTTTTGTTGCATTTATACTTTTTGAATTCATTTTATGATCCATGTTCATATTATGATTCATATGCATTGATGCATTTTCTTTTACACTAAAAGTTAAAGTTGCTTTAATTTCCTTTTCGATAGCTCTTAATGCTGCCCCAGAATAAATTTCATATGTTCTCAGATTATATTGAATAATATTTACTTCAATTTTCTCTTCATTATTATTCGTATTAGAACCATTTAAAAAAATAATTTTCTCTTTCAACAAAGTAGGAATATTTTGATTAAATGTAAAATAATATTCTTCTGAATTAAATTTAAACTGCTTAAATTCACTAACATTGCAAGACGTAACAAAAAAACAAGCAAAGAGTAATAATATTTCTTTTTTATAAACCATATAAATATATTAAATGTTAATAATGGATTAATGTACTTAAGTTACAAAATTAATTAATTTATTTTTAACAAAAATAACTTTCTTTATTTTATTTTCACCAATAATATTTTTTACATTTTTTATATTTAGAGATAGATCTTCTATTTCATTCTCCGTCATATTTATATTGGCGTGCATTTTTCCTCTTACTTTTCCGTTAACTTGGATTACTAATTCAAATTCATCGGATTCAACTATTTCATCATCAAACTCTGGCCAAGATGTTTCAATACATGATTCATCACTAATAAATTTATTCCAAAGATACTCCGATATATGCGGTGCAATTGGGAATAACATTTTTAAAGTGAATAGTATGGCCTCATTCAAGCAAAATTTTTGTGAATCTGTCGCACCTTCAGTTTTAAATTCTTCTGGAATGAAATTAAGTAACTCCATTATTGAGGCAATCGCAGTGTTAAATGAAAACCTCGACTCATAATCATTTTCAACTTTTTTGAGAGTTGAGTGTGATTTTCGTCTTAAATCAAGCTCTTGTTTTGTAAATTTTAAATCTCTTTCAAATTTTAGATTTTTTCTTTTATTAACCAGTTTCCAAATCTTATTTAAAAATCTTGATGCCCCTTCAACAGATGATTCACTCCATTCAAGACTCTGTTCAGGTGGAGAAGTAAACATCATATATAGTCTTACTGTGTCAGCACCATACTTTTCAATATATGATTGTGGATCAACTGTGTTGCCTTTAGATTTCGACATTTTAGCCCCGTCTTTTAATACCATACCTTGTGTAAGTAGTCTTTTAAAAGGCTCATCTCCCTCAAGAAGTCCAATATCTCTGAGAGCTTTATGAAAAAACCTAGAATATAACAAATGCAATATAGCATGCTCAATCCCACCAACGTATAAATCAACAGGTAACCAATATTCAGTGTTGTCATCAAAAATATTTTTTTTATTATCGGCTGATGTAAATCTTGCGTAATACCATGACGAATCCATAAAGGTATCAAAGGTATCACCCTCTCTATATTGACCATTATCTAAATTGATAAATTCTTTATTTTGACTTAATGGTATGGGTAAAGAACTTTCTTTTAACTCTGGAAGTTTTACAGGCATATTATTTTCATCAATAATCTTTGGGTTATCATCTTTATAAACAACTGGTATTGGGCAACCCCAATACCTTTGTCTGCTAACTCCCCAATCTCTAAGTCTAAATTGAACTAATTCTTTACCAGATTTTAATTTTATTAATTCTTGAATTATTTTTTTTGACGCATCATCAGATAAAATACCATTAAATTTTTCTGAATTTATTAACGTTCCCTTATTGCTATTTGGAAGTCCGCCACTAGAGTTTTTAATTACCTCTTTAATAGGTAGATTATATTTTTTCGCGAATTCAAAATCTCTTGAATCATGAGCAGGAACCCCCATTACCACTCCTGTGCCATAATCAAGTAAAACAAAATTCCCAATCCACACAGGTATTTTCTCTCCAGTCAATGGATGTATAACCTTGAGTTTTGTATCAATTCCTAATTTTTCTGCTTTTGCAATATCTGCTTCCGCGGCTTTTATCTCTCTACATTTTTCAAGGAATTTAGCTATATCTTTATTATTTTTAGATAAATCTTCAGCTAACTTATGATTAGGTGAAATTGCTAGAAATGAAACTCCGTATATGGTGTCGGGTCTAGTCGAAAATGTTACAAGAGACTTTTTATCGCCCTCAACCTCATATTCAATTTCAGCACCAAAGGATTTCCCAATCCAATTTCTTTGCATAAGTTTTACATTTTCAGGCCAATCAAGACTATCAAGTGATGTTAGGAGCTCATCTGCATAGTCAGTTATTTTTATAAACCATTGATCAATTTCTTTAATTTCTATTTGAGCCCCAGATCTCCAACCTTTGCCATCTATAACTTGTTCATTGGCTAATACTGTTTCGTCAACAGGATCCCAATTAACTAGTGCTTTTTTTCTGTAAACGAGCCCCGCATCATAAAACTTTTTAAATATCAATTGCTCCCATTTATAATAACTTGAATCACATGTTCTTAGCTCTTTTGACCAATCGTAACTAAATCCAAGGGATTTAAGTTGTGACTTCATATTTTCAATATTATGTTCAGTCCATTTATTAGGACTTACTTTGTTTTCAATTGCAGCATTTTCAGCTGGCAAACCAAATGCATCCCAACCCATTGGCTGAAATACATTGAAGTTTTTCATTCTTTTATACCTTGAAATGACATCTCCAATTGTGTAATTTCTTACATGTCCCATATGGAGCTTTCCTGATGGATAGGGAAACATAGATAAACAATAATATTTCTCTCTATCATCAATTTTAGAAACATATCTTTTTTCTTGATCCCATTTTTTTTGAATTACTTCTTCAATTGATTTGTGGTTGTAGTCCGAACTCATTTTTTTAAAGTTTTAAATTTGATTATATTTATGTTAGTAGCTTATATAAATCTAAGAATTTTCTGAGGAGGACTCCTCAGATAAATTCTCTGCAATAGCTTTATTATTACCTTTTGTAATTCTTACAGATTCCTCACCTTGACTTACCTCAATTTCTTTTAAATTTGATTCTTCTAACATTTCTATTAATGTTTTGATTTTTCTAATGTCCATAATTTATACCTATTTGTTTTTTATAGCCTCCTCCAAGGCAAGAATGTAACCGTTGGTTCCAAAACCACTAAAAACTTTTTTTGCAATATCACTGAAATATGATTTTTTTCTAAAGTCTTCTCTTGCATTAATATCAGATATATGGACTTCAAAGAATGGTATTTTTACTGCCAAAATTGCATCTCTCAGTGCAACACTTGTATGAGTATATGCAGCAGGATTAAATATTATTGCATCTATATTATTCTTGAGTGCAGAATGAATCGCATCTATTAGTTCATGCTCTGCATTGCTTTGATAAAAACTTATATAACAATCTAAATCTTTAGCTCTATCCCTAAGTTTCATTTTTACATCATCTAATGTTTCAGAACCATATATATCTTCTTCACGCATACCGAGCATATTAAGATTTGGACCATTCAGTACTAGTATCTTCATTTAACAGATTTTAACAGAAATTAAATACATTTAAATGTATTTTAATTAATTTTTAAATTTTGTACTGGGTAACAAAAACCTTGATCAGAGCAGCCCTGATATGAAACTTTTATCATTTCTTCTTCAGTATTCTTTGTTAGGGAAATATTTATGAAATCTCTTATTATTTTTGTTTCGCCAAAGAACTCATCTTCATGATCTTTGATAGTACCATCATCAATATTATATTTGATGTTTTTATCCTGTTGAGTAACAAATATGGAATCTAAGTAAAGATAGTATCCTTCTTCGATAGTCCAATTTATTTTAATAATCTTCATATCTTTTGAATAACTAAAAATGAAGACTTTATCTGCAGGTTTAATTTGATTATTTTGCAAGTATGACAAAGATAAATCTTGACCTGTACTAAGTGAAGAAAAAGATAAAAAATAGAATATAAGAAATAATGTTTTTTTCATAGATAACTAAGCTAAACTGCTCAAATTATAAAGTGAAAACAAACTTTATTTATAATAAAAAGATAAATGATAAGAAATTTTTTTATAAATATATTATTTTCATTACCTATTTGGTTAATTGAAATCATATATAAATTTAAAAAAGACATAAAAAGAGGATATATTTTTGATTCACAATCAAGAATGCTTTTTTCTCTGATGCCAAAATTTGAACTTCATAAAGTTAAAGAGGAAGAAATTCCCAAGATTAGAAATTTAATAATTAAAAAAAGAATTAATTTAAGACTCTCTAAAAAAACAAAAAAGAAAATAGAAATTAAGGATCATCTTATTGAAAAAAAAAATAATTTAAAGTTAAGAGAGTATAGTCCCTATGTTACTGATAACGAAAATGTGATTCTTTATTTTCATGGTGGTGGTTATGTTTTAAATTCAATAGAAACACATCACTTAACTGTTTCATACTTTTCTGAAAAGTTAAGAACAAGAATATTTTCCTTGGCTTATAGTTTGTCCCCTGAGAATAAATTCCCATACGCTACGAATGAGGCATTATTGGCAATTAACTGGCTCAATAAAAATGGATATCAGATGAAAAATATTAACTTATGTGGTGATAGTGCAGGCGCTCATCTTGCAGCTTCTGCATCCCATTCAATTGCTAAAGAAAACACGGAAAACATAAATAGCCAATTTTTGATCTATCCCATGTGTGACCCGACTTGCAACACTGAGTCTAGCGAAATATTTAAAAAGGATTATTTATTAACAAAAGATACAATGAAATGGTTTTGGGATAAGTTAAGAAATGATAATAATGATGATCTCAAGGACACATTTAATTTATTATTATTTAAACCAAACAAAAGATTTCCAAAAACCATAATTGTAACTGCAGGATTTGATCCACTATCTGATGAAGCAGAAAAATATGCTTTTTTACTTCATGAAAATGGTTGTTTTGTGAAACAATTGCATTATCCGTCTTTATTTCATGGCTTTGCTTCAATGACACGACTAAAGTCTGCCAATAAAGCGGTAAATGATTTTTTATCAGAATATAAGAAAATACTATGAGTAATATTGTAGAAGTAAAAGACTTAAGCATTGATTTTAATGTTAGAGATGGAAAATTTCGTGCTGTGGAAGAAATTAGCTTTAATATTCAAAAAAATAAAACTCTTGCTTTAGTAGGTGAGTCAGGTTCAGGTAAATCTGTGACTGCTATGTCTATCATGCAGCTTCTTCCTCATCCTCAATCATCTTATTCAAATGGATCGTCAATTAAGTTTGAAAATAAAGAAATAATTAACGCCTCAAAGAAGGAACTCTTAAACTTAAGAGGTAATATAATATCAATGGTATTTCAAGAACCAATGACTTCTTTAAATCCATATCACCGAGTTGGAGCTCAAATTACAGAATCTGTGATACTCCATTCTGATATTTCACAGTTAGGAGCAAAAGAAGAAGCGATTAATCTAATGAAATTGGTTGAAATAGATGATGTCGAAAGAAGATTTAATTCATATCCACATGAGCTATCTGGGGGACAACGCCAAAGAATAATGATTGCTATGGCTTTAGTTAACAAACCAAAGTTGTTAATTGCAGATGAACCTACAACAGCATTAGACGTAACCATTCAAGCACAGATCTTAGATCTAATGTACAAATTAAAAAGAGAATTAGGTATGTCGATATTATTTATCACACATGACCTTGGACTCGTAAAAGAGTTTTCTGATCAAGTTTGTGTCATGCAAAATGGAAATATTGTAGAAAAAGGAAATACTTCAGATGTTTTTGAGAACCCTGAACATCCTTACACACAAAAACTTCTTAATGCTGAGCCTAAACCAAAAGAAATAATAAATCGTAAACACGCCCCTTTGATAGAGATTGAAAATCTTAATGTTTTTTACAATATACCAACTAAGAATTTTTTTAAAAAAAATAGATTCCATGCTGTAAAAAATACCTCATTAAATATCCACAAAAACACGACAATTGGTCTTGTTGGCGAATCAGGGTCTGGAAAATCTACTCTTGGCAAAGCAATAGCTAATTTAACGCCATATGAAGGAAAGATTTATTTCAATGGACAGGAAATTGCTTCGTCTTCGAAAGAAATCAAGAAGAATATACAAATAGTCTTTCAAGATCCTTACGGATCTTTATCACCAAGAATGACAATAGGAGAGATTGTTGGAGAAGGATTAGATGTCCACTTTAGTCTTTCCAAAAATGAATCAGAATATAGGATTGATAAGGTTTTAAGTGATGTTGGGATAGACCTAAAAGCAAAGAATAAATATCCGCATGAATTTTCAGGTGGCCAACGTCAAAGGATTGCTATTGCAAGATCTTTGATTTTAAATCCAAATTTTATGATTTTAGATGAACCAACCTCCGCTCTTGATAGATCAATACAAATTCAAGTAATTAACCTCTTAAAAGCAATACAAGAAGAATATAAGTTAACTTATCTATTTATAAGTCACGATTTAAAAGTAATTCGTTCAATGTCTGACTATATTTTTGTTATGAAAGATGGAAAAATTGTAGAATCTGGACTTTCAAACGATGTTTTTAACTATCCAAAAGAAAAATATACTAAAAAATTACTCTCAGCTGCGCTAAGATACGCATCCGATTGAGAAATTGATAATAAAATGAGTGCAAGAAAATATTCAAAAGAATTAGTTGATGGCCCAAATCAGGCAGCATCAAGATCAATGCTTAGAGGTGTTGGCTTTGAGACTGAGGATTTTTCAAAGCCATTTGTTGGAATCGCATCCACAGGTGCAAAAGTAACACCATGTAACATGCATATAAACAAATTATCTGAGGTTGTAGAACATTCCATTAATCTATCCGGTGGTAAAGGAGTGCTTTTTAATACGATAACTGTCTCTGATGGCATATCTATGGGAACTCAAGGAATGAAATATTCTCTTGTATCAAGAGAAGTAATTGCAGATTCAATTGAAACTGTAGTTGGCTGCTTAGGATATGACGGACTTATTGCAATTGGTGGTTGTGACAAAAATATGCCAGGTTGTCTTATTGGTATGGCTAGATTAAATAGACCTTCAATATTTATATATGGTGGCTCTATTAAACCAAGTGATGAGAATACTGATTATGTAACTGTCTCCGAGAAAGTAGGTGAATTTTCTAAAGGTTCAATTAATGAAGAAGAATTAATTCATTATGAAAAGATATCTGTAGTTGGTCCTGGTTCTTGTGGTGGAATGTACACAGCAAATACTATGGCTTCTGCAATTGAGGCATTGGGTATGAGTTTGCCTGGCAGCAGCAGCCAAGATGCAACATCTGATTCAAAAAATGTTGATTGCACTAATGCTGGCATTGCTATTATGAATTTGCTAGAAAAAGATATTAAGCCATCAGATATTATGACAAGAGAGGCATTTGAGAATGCTATTACAATTGTAATTGCTCTAGGCGGTTCAACTAATGCAGTTCTTCACTTGCTAGCTATGGCACATTCAATTGGAGTTGAGCTTTGTTTGGATGATTTTACAAAAATTGGTGAGAAAACGCCTGTTTTAGCTGATTTAAAACCCTTTGGCAAACATTATATGTCTGAACTTAATGCAAAAGGTGGAATTCAGCCCCTGATGAAAACATTGCTCGAAAAAGGACTGCTTCATGGTCACTGCATGACAGTAACAGGAAATATCTTAAAAGAAAATTTAAAAGATATTGCTCCTTATGATACTAGTGAAATTATAAGAAGTTTTGATAACCCCATAAAAAAAGACAGCCACTTGAGAGTATTATATGGCAATCTTGCAAAAGATGGAGCAGTTGCAAAGATAACTGGTATGGAAGGAACTGCTTTCGAAGGAAAAGCAAAAGTATTTAATTCGGAGGAAGAGGGAGTAAAAGCAATATTGTCAAACCAAATCAAAGATGGTGATGTAATTGTTATTAGATACGAAGGTCCAAAAGGTGGACCCGGAATGCGAGAAATGTTGAAGCCTACATCAGCTATAATGGGACTCGGCTTAGGCAGTAAAATTGGATTTATTACTGACGGGAGATTTTCTGGTGGGACTCATGGTTTTGTTGTAGGTCATGTTTCTCCTGAAGCAGCAGAGGGAGGACTGATTGCTTTGGTTGAAGATGGAGACACAATATTAATTGATGCAGATAATGATCAACTAATATTAAAAGTCCATGAAGATGAAATTCAAAAAAGACAATTAAATTGGAAAAATCCAATCAAAGGCCCAAAAAAAGGAGTACTTGCCAAATATGCTAAAAGTGTTAAATCTGCAAGTTTAGGAGCCATTACTGATTAAAATGACTGTTGAAAGAAAATTTCCAAATACTCGCTTAAGAAGGTTGAGAAAAAATCTTAATCTCATTGATCTTGTCTCTGAGACAAATTTAACTTCAAAAGATTTAATCCAACCTATTTTTATAAAAGAAAACTTTAATGAAAAAGAGCAAATTCAATCCATGCCGGGTGTATTCAGATTTGGGATTGATCAAGCACTCACTGAAATTGAAGAAATACTAAGCTCAGGTATCAATGCAATTGCTGTTTTTCCAGTTATTGAAGCTACAAAGAAGGATGACAAAGGTTCTGAGGCTCTAAATCAAAATAACTTTATAAATACATCCATTAATAAAATTAAGCAAGAATTTCCTGAACTGATTTTAATTGCTGATGTCGCATTAGATCCATATACAGATCATGGGCATGACGGCATTTTAGTAAATAATGAGGTTGATAATGACAAAACAAATGAAGTATTAGTAAATCAATCTTTGTTGTTAGCTGATGCTGGGGCAGACATTGTTGCTCCCTCGGATATGATGGATGGAAGAATAGGATTAATAAGACAGGCTTTTGAAAAGGAAAATTTTAAAGACACAATTCTACTTTCTTATGCTGCTAAATTTAATTCTAAGTTTTATGGACCATTCAGGGAAGCTGTTAAGTCTGCATCTAGTCTAGGAAATTCTTCAAAATCAACATATCAAATGAATACATCTAATATTAACGAATCATTGCATGAGGTTTCTCTAGACATTAGGGAGGGTGCAGATATAGTTATGGTAAAACCAGCAATGCCGTATTTAGATATTATTCAAATGGTTAAAAATGAATTTAAAGTACCAACTTTTGCTTATCAAGTAAGCGGAGAGTTTAGTATGTTAAAAAATGCAATCGACCTTGGATGGCTTGATAAAGGGGTTATGTTAGAATCTTTAATTAGCATTAAAAGGTCAGGTGCGGATGCAATTCTTTCTTATGCTGCTAAAGACATTTCAAAGGAGATAAACAAGATATGAGCAATGTAGTTGAAGTTGAAAATAAAGATGACTTTATAAATGAAGTTATTAATTCAGGCAGTCCGGTGCTTGTTGATTTTTGGGCAGAATGGTGTGGGCCATGCAAACAGCTTGCTCCTTTGGTAGAAGCCGCTTCAGAAGAATTTAAAGGTAAAATCAAAGTTTGTAAAATGGATGTAGATGTAAATAGAGAAACTGCAGCTGAATATGGTGTTAGATCAATTCCAACTTTGATGATTTTTGAAAATGGAAACCCTGTTGCCACAGAGATAGGAGCCTTAACTAAGCCACAACTTGACGAATTTATAAGATCTAAAATTTAATAATTTTGTATATAACTTTGCTTATTCTACAAAAAGAGTTATTATTTTCACCCCAGAGTAAAAAAAACCTTCCATTTATAAACATTTCAAATTAAATAATAGTGAAATAAATAATTATATGAATCTTAGTGAAATTAAAGATAAGCCTATAAGTGAATTAGTCGATATAGCACTAGAATTAGGTTTAGAAGATTTAGGTCGTCTAAAAAAACAAGAGATAATTTTCCGTATTTTCAAGAAAAAAGCATTTGAGGGATCAGATATATATGGTGGTGGAGTATTAGAAATTCTTAATGATGGTTTTGGATTTTTAAGGTCTCCACAAGGCTCATATTGTGCTGGCGAAGACGATATATATGTTTCACCAAGTCAAATTAGGAAATTTGGATTACGAAAAGGTGATTCTGTTGAAGGTAAAATTAGAACACCAAAAGATAAAGAACGATATTTTGCATTGATTCAAGTAGATACAATCAATGGAGAAGAACCATCAAAAACAAAAAACAAAATTCTCTTTGAAAACTTAACTCCTTTGTTTCCAACAGAAAGGTTGATGCTTGAACAAGGAAGTGGTTCAAATGAAGATCTTTCATCAAGAATAATTGACTTAATTGCACCTGTTGGAAAAGGACAAAGGGGATTAATAGTATCACCTCCCAAAGCAGGTAAAACCTTAATGCTTCAAAGTATTGCTCATTCAATAAAAAGCAATAATCCAGAGGTTGAACTTATTGTACTTCTAATTGATGAGAGGCCAGAAGAGGTTACGGATATGTCGAGAACTGTCAAGGGAGAAGTTGTAGCAAGTACTTTTGATGAGCCTCCTACGAGACATGTTCAAGTAGCCAATATGGTTATCGAAAAAGCAAAAAGGTTAGTCGAACACAAAAAAGATGTAGTAATACTTCTTGATTCTATTACAAGACTTGGTAGAGCCTATAATTCAGTTCAACCCGCATCAGGTAAGATTTTAAGTGGTGGTGTAGATTCAAATGCTCTGGAAAGACCAAAAAGATTTTTTGGTGCTGCAAGAAACTTAGAAGAAGGAGGCAGTCTAACTATTATAGCTACCGCTCTTGTGGAAACTGGCTCAAAAATGGATGAAGTGATTTTCGAGGAATTTAAAGGAACTGGAAATATGGAAATACATTTAGAGAGGAAAATAGCTGAAAAAAGAATCTATCCTGCAATTAATGTAAGACGATCAGGCACTAGAAGAGAAGACCTTTTAACCAGTGATGTTGAATTACAAAGAATGTATGTCCTTAGAAAAATTCTTGATGAAATGGAAGATGCTCAGGCAATACAATTCTTGATTGATAGAATTAAGTCTCATAAAACAAATGATGAATTTTTTAGTTCTATGAAAAATGGTAATGGAAAAAAGTCTAAGTAGTACTTTTTATAGATTCTCTAATATCATCTGAAAAATAATCCACAAAATAAGAGCTTAGACCAAAGCTAGCAATATGTGCGTTTATCCTATCTGATATACCAAATAATTTGGCTTTAGTTTTACTTGAATATATTTCTTCAAAAAAAATATCAAAAGCAAATGTACTTGGGAAAATAATTGCATCGGCCCTCATAAAATCTCTCTTGATATGATCATAACTAGCATATTTAGTCCTTTTATAACAGATTACTTCTTCAACATTTTCACCAGATGTATTGAGAAAGTTAAATATATCATTTAGACCTTTTTCACCTTTTACGATGAGATAATTACCGCCATTTTTATTATTAAATATAACTTTTTTTAATTCTTGAGAACCTGGAAAATTTGGACATATAGACTCAATATTTTTTTTTGCTAGGTAGCTTTGAGTTGCCTTGCCCATACAGAATATATTCTTATCTTTTATCATTTTATAATCTCTAAAGAAATCGACAGAAGTAATGCTCTGAAATATTATATTTGTATATTCATTTGCAGAAAGACTATATTCAACTCCCTTTGTGTCAAAAAGAGGAATATTTATAATAGATTCTTTGCAATCTTTATCTGCACTTCGCCTAGAACTCGTATCAATTATGTTCATTTAAAAGATCTTTACCTCCTTTTTTATAAAATTCATCTAATGTTTGAAGAATAGCCTCGTCTTCACTGCAAGATCCATTAGCACTTATGGAGATATATTTATTCTTACCGTATATTTCAGCATTTATTACTGGATAATGTCCTGAATAATCTTCACTCCATACTTCAACAGCCAAAGCTGAATGGCAATCAGCACCTATTTCTCTTAGAAATTTATTCCCCATATTTATGTTATTTAGATACAGATCTGCCCCATCCTTCCTATGAATTAATATATTCTTAATAATTTCTGAATGGGGTAATATAAAGTCTTTATTTTTTTGAATACAAATTAAACCCTGTGAAGTTGGCGTTATATGATCATCTAATAATACTGAATTAAGCTCAAAACCCAATCTTTTACATCCTGCATTTGCAAGAATAATACAATCAAACTCACCACTTTCTAATTTTTCAACTCTAGTATTGATGTTGCCATTAAGATTAATAACATTTTGCGCACCCAAAAAAAACTTAGCTTGCATTTGTCTTCTTAAACTAGATGTTCCAAGCTTCATATCTCTTTTAAAGATTGGCTCTATATCATTTCTAAAAATTAAAATATCTTTATTCCAGTCATTTCCAAAAGTTTCTACTGATACATCTATATCATCATGTTCTGTAATATAGAAATTATCAAAATTTTTATTCAAATCAGCTGGCATATCTTTTGCCGAATGAACTGCAATATCTATTTCTTTTGAAAGTAGTTTATTTTCAATATCTTCTACAAAATTTAGCTTATCAAATTGCGAAAGACCCATTGCACTTTTTTTATCCCCTTCCGTAGAAAATTTTAGAATCTCATAGTCATCTATTTCTAGACACTTCATAACAATTTCAACCTGCTTCAATGCTAGTTTCGATTTTCTTGATCCTACTCTAATTGTCATTTTATTTTTATTAATAAAGCTTTAACGTCGCCAATAATTTTTTCTTTTATAATTTCAAATGATTCAGGCATTTTTATATCAGAAAATTTACTATATTCGATGTAAATTTTACATGAGGATTTTAGATTTTTATTCATATATAGAAGTTCTAAGATCTTTTTTTCATAATCTTGATTAAATGGTGGATCAAGTAATATAAGATCAAAGATTGATAAATCATTCTCTTTTATCCAAGATAAACCGTCTCTAAAAAGAAGCATAGATTGATCCATTAGGTTAAATTTTGAGATACATTCTTTTAAGGCTAGATAATTTTTTTTATTTAATTCAATAAATACTGTTTTTTTGGCACCTCTAGATAAAGCTTCGATACCTAGCGCGCCAGTTCCCGCAAAAACGTCTAGACATTGAAAATCTTTGATATCAAACTGCAGCCAATTAAATAAAACTTCCCTTAATTTGCTTGATGTTGGTCGAAGAGAGCTTTTAAAATCAAAAGGAATTTTTTTTCCTTTAAGTTCTCCACCAGTTATACGTAAACTATTTTTCATCTTAAATCTTTTTATTAAGTATAATTCATAGTATGAGTGTTCAAGATAATTTTAGACTAGCAATGAGAAGATATATTTACTCAGTCAGTATAATGTCTAATAAAGACGAAAAAGGTAATTTGAATGCAATTACAGTATCTTCTGTAACATCTATCTCGATGGAGCCACCTAGTCTGCTCATCTGCATAAATAAGTCCTCAAGGATTCATGAGTCAATTCGGGTAGGTACAAAATTTTGCATTAATCTTTTAAATAAAGATCAAAGAGAATTATCAAATATATGCTCAGATGAAGACAGATATGACCAAAGGTTTAATGATATTAATTGGAACAATGATAATATTCCATTTTTAGAGAATGCTCAGTCAAATATTTTTTGTAATGTCGAAAAGCTCACATCATTTCATACACATACAATAGTGATTGGTCTAGTTGAAGATTCTAAATTCAAGAACACAATTGATACTCTCACTTATGTTGATGGAGAATATAAGTAGTCTCTTAGATATTCCTAAAGAATTTTATTAAATATTTATCTAAATCTTTATTTATAGAATTAATTGCTTTAATAGGGGTGTCTGGCATATCCAAAAGTTTTTCTGGCACAACTTCCAGTTTTCTAAGAAGGCCAACTAGCCCATGAAGCTTGGCCCAAATGTATACACATTTTTCTTCAATTAATTTTTGATCTTTAATTTTTGAAAATTCATTAAATTTAGTTCTTATATGGAGGTATGTCTTATTTGCTGACTGAAAGAGTAGTGGATATTTTGTGAAATCTGGCACAGCAGTTCCAAACATCAAATCATAAGTATTAGCATTATTTAAGCCGAATTTTATATATGCTTTAGCACCAATTGTAAGATTTTTTTCAGAATCACTTGATTGGTTTTTCGAAATTGTTTTATGTAGTTTATTAAATCCTTCTGTCGCAATCTCTGCATACAAGTCTTCTTTTGTCTTGAAATGTCTATATGGAGCAGTTTGAGAAACATTGCTTTCTTTGGCAAGTGACCTGATGCTTAATTTTGTATAACCATCCCTTTCACACATCTTCGAAGCACAATCGATTAATTCTTGTTTTAAGTTTCCGTGATGATATGACTTCATATATTAAAAAGAACTATGTTGACACTGCATACACAATACTTTAATGTTTACACTGCTTACATTAAAATTTTTATCATAATTTGTCAAATATGAGAAATATCAAAATTTTTAGTACTTTTTTAATACTGCTCTCAATTAGCATAGAAGGCTTAGAAGTATTAGAAGTCAAAATGTTGGATTCTTATTATTTAACAAAACAATTCCCAGGAAAATTATTACCAGTCGAGCAATCAAAATTATCATTTGAAATACCAGGAAAAATTAAAAATATATATGTTGATGTCGGTGACGATGTGAAAGAGGGCCAAGTTCTTGCAAAGTTAGATGACAGAGAAGCATTAGCAAGATTAAATCAAGTTAAGGCTAGTTATGATCTTTCGAAACAAGTTTTTGAGAGATTTCAAGATTTGAGAAACCAAGGACATATTTCATTACAAGAACTTGACAAAGCTACTTCAGATTTGACGATTGCAAAATCAGAATATGAATTCTATGCAGTTAAGCTTGAACAAACAAGTCTAATGTCTCCTTATGATGGAGTAATTCAAAATAGATTTCTTGATAGTGGGACAGTTATAAATCAGGGCATCCCAATACTTGAAATTATTGATTCAAACTATGTTGAGGCACACATTTCTATGCCAGTTCAATATTTGAATGATATGAGAATTGGCAATGACTATGATTTTGAAATTGATGGAAAAGATTTAAAGGCGCAGTTATCTAGGTTGGCACCAATGTCTCCAGGTGGATCCGATAGTAGATTGGCAATCTTTAAATTCAACAATTTTATTAATCCAGGCTCTATTGCTAAGTTAAGTTTAAAAATTAATAAGATATCGAGAGGAACATGGGTGCCATTAAGGTCTCTTTCTCAATCAGATCAAGGCTTGTGGGCATTATATACAATAGACGAAAATAATATTGTCGTTAGAGATCTTGTAGAGATTGTTTACTTTGAGGATCAGTATGCTTTTGTAAATGGGACAATCAAAGATGGAGATCTAATAGTTCTCGGTGGAGCAGCAAAAATCATTCCTGGCAAAAGAATTAATTGATTAAAAAATGAAATTTATAAGTATTTTCTTAGAAAGACCAAGAATATTGTTTCTTACTTTAGCATTTATTCTTCTCTCAGGAATCTTGTCCTTAAGGTCTGTACCAATTCAAGAAAATCCTGAACTAGCTGAGAGATGGGGTAACGTTGGTGTTTTCTATCCAGGTGCATCACCTGAGCGGATTGAGACTTTAGTCGTAAATGATTTAGAAATGAAATTAAGAGAAATCGTTGAGATTGATGAACTAGATTCAATAATCTCACAAGGATACTCAAAAACTCATATTGAATTAGAAGACAGTGTTCCACCAGACAAAATAGAAGAAACTTGGTCAAGAATTCAAGGGAAAGTAGATCAAATAATTCCACCTAATGATGTCAATTTAACACTTAATAGAACTGCTGGCCCACCCATAACTCTTGAATACATAGTTGATTGGAAGGGTGATGGCGATCCACCTTTGATAATGATGTCTAGATTGGCACAACAACTAAAAAGAAAATTAAGTTCTATAACATTAACTAAAGAAACAGCTATCTATGGTGAGACAGATGAAGAAATTATTGTTGAGGTCGATCCGGCTAAAATGTCTTCTCTTAATCTCACATTTCAAGACTTAGCAACAGCAATTCGCTCATATGATAATAAAAAACCAGTTGGAGTAATTTCAGATAGTAATTCTGAATTCTTATTAAGACTAAAAGATAATATAAATTCACCTCAAAAAGTAGGCGAAATACCTGTAAAAATTATCAATGAATCAGAAATTATTAGACTTCAAGATATTGGTATCATTTCAATTCAACCAGCTTCACCGATTGAAGATATATTTTTGTATAAAGGAAAGCAAGTTATTTCAGTCTCAACAACTGGCACTATGTCTCAAAGAGTCTACGATTATGTAGATAGAGCAGAAGCTGTTGTAGAAGAAATGAGAAAAGTTCTTCCTGAGGAATTCTCTATTGAAAGAATATATGACGAATCTGTTTATGTTTCTGCAAAATTTAGTGAACTCATCAAAAGTTTCTCCTTAGCAGCTTTTTTTGTATTAAGTTTAAGTTTTTTATTATTAGGAACTAGGCCTGGTTTAATTGTAACAGCAATTCTTCCTTTCTCTGTTTCACTTGTCTTGTTAGGTTGTCAACTTATTGGATTACCGCTTCACATGACATCGATTACAGGGATTATCATCGCTCTAGGATTATTAATTGATAACGGAATTATTGTTGTTGAGGATTATAAATTTAGAAGATCTGAGGGGTTAACAATAAAAGAATCTATTAACGAAACGCTCATTCAACTCACAACACCATTAGCCGCTGCAACAGGAACAACAGTATTCGCTTTTATGCCAATTGTCACTGGAGAGGGCTCAAGTGTTGAGTTTGTTGGCGGTCTTGCAATCACAGTAATTATGTCAATTGTTTCGTCACTAGTATTAGCTCTAATAATGGTACCAGTGTTGATGAGTTATATGGAGAAAATACCTTATTTTGCAAATATTAAAGTGCATGAAGAGGGTTATAGAAATGAAAATCTATTAAGAAAATACAGAGAATTTTTAACATGGTCTTTTGAAATACCTATAAGGGCCATCATGATATCTGTATCACTGCCATTATTAGGATTTTTATTGTTTAATTCTCTTGATAAAGATTTTTTCCCTTCAAGTGATAGAGATATGTTTAGAGTCCATATTGATCTTCCAGAGAACTCATCTTCAATAAAAACTGCTGATAAAGCAAAAGTTATAAGAGAACAAATATTAGAGAGCAACTTGATAGAAATTGAAAGTGATTATTGGTTTGCTGGAAGACGGATGCCAAGAGTACTAATGAACATTGTAGGAGGAAAAGAAAAAACTGGATCAAATAACTCAGCTCAGGGTGTTTTTTTTGCTAAAGATTATTACGAAATGATCGATAACTTGCCAAAATTATCTAGATATATAGTTGCAAAAAATCCAGATGTGACAATATACATTGATAGTTTTTACTCAGGCCCTCCATATTTTTCAGATATAAGATATGAAGTTTTTGGAGATGATGAAAATATTTTATTAGAACTTGGCTCTAATTTAGAACTCATAGTAAATAACGCCCCAGACATTAGTCATACCAGATCTGAGGCAACAAATTCTAATACAAATTTAGAATTTGAATTTGATAGTTCAAGCGTATCCTTGTCAGGTAAAAACACAGAATTAATGGCTAATGAATTATTTGCGGCGAATAATGGGCTTGTGATAAGTTCAATGTTGGACTCAAATATTGAAATACCAATAAGAGTTAAAGGAATTGTTAATTCATCAAATATAACTGGGGATACTAACTCTCTTTCAATACCAACATCTAATAACATTGATTTAATAGGGAATTATGCAAAAACTTCCTTAAATAAAACTTCAAGCATAATTACTAGGATAAGTAGTCAGAGAGTAAATATTGTCGAGGGATGGGTATGGACAGGGACACTAGCGTCTGAAACAGAGTCATACATAAAAGATGACGTTGCGAGATTTGAAAGCAATTTACCTCCAGGATATACGCTTAAGCAAGGAGGCGAGGCTGAGGTTAGAGGCGATTCGCAATCTCAAATATGGTCTTCTGCAATAATTTATATTTTTCTAATAACTGTTGGGCTAGTTTTTGCTTTAAATTCTTTCAGAGAAACAGGTCTAATTCTTTCAGTGGCAATTTTATCAATGGGTTTGTCTTTTGTGGGATTAAAAATTGGATTTCAAAATTTTGGATTTATTGCAACAATTGGTGCAATTGGTTTGATAGGTCTATCTATAAATGACTCAATAATAGTTTTATCACATATCAAGGAAAGAGCTAAAAAATCACTCATGACAAAAGCTGATCTTATTGAAGTAGTTATAAGATCAACAAGGCACATAATAACTACATCTTTAACAACTCTTGGTGGGTTTATACCATTAATTTTTGCGAGTATTTTTTTCAGACCATTAGCTTGGGCAATGAGTATAGGAGTATTAGGAGCAACTTTGACAGCTTTATTGTATATACCAGCAATGTATATTTGGATGAAAAAAATTAGGGCTTAGAACAATTTTTTGAACAAAAATTCTTTCCGTAATTTCTGAATACTAAATCCTGATGAACATAAGTGCCACATGAACTACAAACAAGCATTTCTTTTGACTGATTTTGATTATTTGAAAAAAAAATTGACAAGAAGGAAGAGCGTAAAATTCTCACAAGAATATAAATCACAATTGGAACAAGAAGCGGAATTAGTTTAATCATTATCTGATTTCATTGGTCTTTGAAGAAAATTCCAAGACCATGAGGGTTCTTTTTTAAATTCTTCCGAAACTCTATCAGGGTAATTAATTTTAATAATTTTTCTTATATCACTAAGAAGATCTAAATAACCCAATTGCTCATAGCATTTTTCTAAAATTTTTAGAGCTCTAAAATTTTCACTTGAATTAGGAATGTTCTCTACAACGTAATTAGCTCTTCTTAAAGCTGCAACATATGCAGAAATTTTTAAATAGTAATCTGCGGCAGCTAATTCATTTTTAGCAATCATGTTTCTTAAATATATGTTTCTTTGTTTTGCGTAAGGTACATATTGACTATCAGGAAATCTAGTTACAAATTCATTTAATTCAGAGAATGATTCTTTAGCGCCAGATATATCTCTGTTGGATATGTCAGTATTCGTAAGCCTAATTAACATATCTCTATCTCTTGTATAGCTTGATAAACCTTTCATAAAATATGCGTAATCTATATTAGGGTGTCTTGGATTAAGTCTTATAAACTTTTCAGCTGCAGCATGAGCAGCCTCAGTTTCAGAATTCATGAAATATGCATAGACTAATTCAATTTGAGCCTGTTCAGCGTACTTACCAAAAGGATACATAGTTTCAATAGCTTCAAGTGACTCAATTGCACCAAAATAATTTTTTGATGACATTCTTAGTTGAGCTTGATCATAGTAAATTTTTTCTGGCTGTTCTATTTCTTCGCCATCAGATTTACATCCAACTAAAACGGCAGATGATATGCAAATAAAAGCAAAAAACTTTAAATTTTTTAATAATGTTTTCATTGTTTGTTTTGTAATTTTACCTGCATAATTTCATTTTGTTCCTTAAAAACATAAAATTAGAACATTTATTTATTAATTAGTTCAGATGGAAGAAATAAAAATAGTTACTCAAAATTATTCTAAAACCAGATTAGATAAGGTTTGCGCACTAATGTTTGATGATTTCTCAAGATCAAAATTAAAAAAATGGATCATTGATGGAAAAATTCTATTAAATAATGAAATTGCTTCGCCCAAAGAAATCGTTTTTGAGGGAGATGAAATATTTATAAATCCTGTTCTTGAGAATGTTACATCATGGAAACCAGAAAAAATTGATTATGAAATTTTATATGAATCGGATAACTATATAATAGTTAATAAGCCAAATGACTTAATAGTTCACCCTGGTTCTGGATGCTTTAAGGGCACACTTGCGAATGGCTTACTTTTCGACTTTCCAGAATTAGAAAAAATACCTAGGGCAGGAATTGTCCATAGACTGGATAAAGACACTTCAGGAATTATGCTAATTGCTAGAACTGAAAAATTTAGAAACTATTTTGTCAAATCACTTCAAGAAAGAAAAATTAAAAAACAATACAAAGCAGTTGTCGTTGGCGAAATAAAAAGAAGTTTTGAAGTTAATGAGCCAATTGGTAGAGATAAAAATAACAGAACAAAGATGTCAATTCGCAAAGATGGGAAAGAGGCTATATCTTTTATAAAGCCTATTGAAAACTTTGGGAATTACACATTAATTAACATATCAATAAAAACAGGAAGAACTCACCAAATTAGAGTTCATTTAGCTAGTAAAAAGTTTCCAATTATTGGAGACAAGACATACAATCCATCAAATAATCTTGCAAAAGATACTCCTAATGAGCTAGTAAAAGATATTAGAGCTTTTCCTAGGCAAGCTCTTCACTCTTTTAATTTATCTTTTCAAGAAATGGATAGCAGTAAGATGGTTTCATATGAAACAAAAATATCCAAAGATATAGAGATGTTAATAAAAACTATCAAAAAACATTTTTAAAAATTCGTAAAAAACTTGTTTTTAGGAGCAAGATTAATGTATAAACGTTTTTTCTTTATTAAAAAGTATGAAATTAGCAGGCAATGACATATTAATTCAATCGCTCATCAATGAGGACGTTGAATACATTTTTGGCTATCCCGGGGGTGCTGCACTTCATATTTATGATGCAATTTTTAAGCAAAATAAAATGGAGCATATTTTAGTAAGACATGAGCAAGGTGCAACACACGCTGCTGATGGTTATGCCAGAGCTACAGGAAAACCAGGCGTTGTGTTAGTAACATCCGGGCCTGGCGCAACTAATGCAATTACAGGAATAGCTACAGCTTTTATGGATTCAATTCCTATGGTTGTAATATCAGGTCAGGTTGCAAAACATTTAATTGGAACTGATGCTTTTCAAGAAACAGACATGATTGGAATTTCTAGGCCAATTGTCAAACATAGCTTTACAGTTGAAAGTGCTGAAAATATACCAGAGATTGTAAAACAAGCTTTTTATATTGCTACATCTGGCAGACCTGGACCAGTTGTTATAGATGTGCCAAAAGATACAACTGCTCCTGATAAACTTTTTGAATTTAATTATCCCAACAAAGTAAATATTAGATCTTACAGCCCACCGATTGACCCAGAAAAAAATCAAATAGAAAGAGCTGTTGAAGCAATAATTTCAAGTGAAAAACCAGTAATCTATGCAGGTGGTGGAGCTATTAATAGTAATGCATCTTCAGAACTTATTAAATTGAATGAAATTTTAGATTTTCCAGTTACTAACACCTTGATGGGGCTTGGAGTATATCCCGCCACAGATCCAAGATTCCTTGGAATGTTAGGAATGCATGGAACTTATCAGGCAAATATGGCAATGCATAATGCAGATTTAATTATTGCTATTGGGGCAAGATTTGATGACAGAATAACAAACACACCAAAATTATTTGCACCAAATGCAAAAATTATTCATTTTGATGTTGATCATTCTTCTGTTTCAAAAATCATTGAAGCAAACATTGCTGTTTTTGGACAGGTAAAAAACTCCTTAAATGAAATAATTAAATTGTGTGAACTGAAAAAAGAAATGATTAACACAAAAAAAATTAGCTCATGGAAAAATCAAATTGAGGAATGGAAAAAATCTCATGGTTTGAATCACGATATGTATCTTGAAAATTCAGATGATTCTACAATAATGCCTCAGGCTGTAGTTCAACATGTTTACAACATAACAAAGGGAAAGGCATTTGTTACATCAGACGTCGGCCAACATCAGATGTTTGCTGCCCAATATTATCATTTTGATGAACCAAGAAAATGGATAAACTCTGGTGGTTTAGGAACAATGGGTTTTGGTCTCCCGTCAGCAATGGGGGTCAAACTTGCTTTTCCAAATGATGAGGTTGTCTGCATTACAGGCGAGGGCAGTATTCAAATGTGTATTCAGGAGCTTTCTACTTGTACCCAATATAACTTACCTATAAAAATTATTAATATAAATAATGAGGCTTTAGGTATGGTAAAACAATGGCAAGATATGAATTATGGTGGAAGGCACTCTGAAAGCACATATCAAAGTTCGTTGCCAAATTTTATTGAACTTGTTGAATCATACGGGCATGTAGGTATAAAAATTGAAAAAAACTCTGATTTAAAAAGTCAGCTTGAGCGTGCATTTTCTCTTAAAGATAAACTTGTATTTGTTGATGTATATGTTGATCCAGATGAACATGTTTATCCGATGCTTGTTGCGCCAAATGGTAGCTTAAAAGATATGTGGCTAGATAAAGAAACTAAAACATGATTCAAAGGAAAGTATCTATTATTCTTGAGAATAAACCAGGAGCCTTAGTGAGAGTAGTTGGTTTGTTTCATCAAAGAGGATATAACATAGAAAGTTTACATGTTGACCCAGTAAACGATCTTACAGAATATAAATATGTCGAAAAAAATTTAAATATAAAATTAAAAAAAGGTGAAGTCTCACATCTTATAATATCCACAACAGTTAATGATAATTTGCTAAGGCAAATTTTGAGGCAAATAAATAAGTTGATAGATGTTCTTATTGCTGAGGAAGTTAAATGAAAATTTTTTATGATGATGATGCAAATATTGAAATAATTCAAAAAATGCAAGTAACTATTATTGGTTACGGATCACAGGGCCATGCTCATGCTAATAATTTAAGTAACTCAGGGGTTGATGTGACCGTTGGTTTAAGGTCAGGTTCATCCTCTTGGGAAAAGGCAACAGATGCTGGGCTTAAAGTGAAAGAAGTTGAAGAAGCTGTGACGAATTCGGACTTAGTAATGATTCTAGCTCCCGACGAATTTCAAAAAGATATTTATGAAAAAAGTATCAAGCCAAATTTAAAAACTGATGCAATCTTGGCATTTGCTCATGGATTTAATATTCATTTCAAAAAAATAATTCCTGATTTATCAAATAGCGTTATTATGATTGCGCCAAAAGGCCCTGGCCATACTGTTAGAAGCACATATTTGAAAGGTGGTGGAGTTCCATCATTAATAGCTGTTTATCAAGATTCAAATATTGAGAATAATATATCTGCAAAAGAAATTGCTCTGTCTTATGCAAAAGCTAATGGTGGAACAAAAGCGGGTGTTCTAGAGACAACATTTAAGGAAGAGACTGAGACTGATTTATTTGGTGAGCAGGCTGTATTATGTGGTGGTATTACTGCACTTATAAAAGCTGGTTACGAAACATTGGTAGAGGCAGGTTACAGTCCAGAAATGGCTTATTTTGAATGTCTTCATGAAACCAAACTAATTACTGATTTAATACAAGAAGGTGGGATAGCTAACATGCATTATTCAATTTCTAATACTGCAGAATATGGGGACTATTTAAGCGGACCAAAAATAATTACTGAAAAGACTAAAGAGACAATGAAAGAAATTCTCAATAATATTCAATCAGGTAATTTTGCAAATGAATTTCTTGATGATTGCAGACAAAGTAATGATGGTACAGGTGGGCCTTTTATGAAATCTAATAGGGAGTCTACTGCAAATCATCCGATAGAAAAGGTTGGAAATGAGCTCAGATCAAGGATGAAATTCTTAAATTCTGAGAAACTTGTAGACAAAGAAAAAAATTAATAAAAAA